>Ga0302326_10005141_pt1 | contig 29935 bp, 23 predicted proteins | sample Palsa_T0_3_FD_202264 | JGI IMG/M metagenome (GOLD analysis project Ga0302326, IMG submission 202264) | Peat permafrost microbial communities from Stordalen Mire near Abisko, Sweden - Palsa_T0_3 | ecosystem: Environmental > Terrestrial > Soil > Palsa > Peat permafrost | place: Sweden: Abisko... | reverse complement strand
ACTGCAACTGGCTGCGGCGGCGTATCCCGACAAAGCGAAAAGCCAACCTTAGTTCGCCGTCTCACAACCACGCCCACCAGTGATTCTGCGATCTAAGCCCGGCGATTCAAACCGAGCCGGAAGCGTAAGCGCCCCCCAAAAACCGCACGCACGAACTCTCGGCCAACGACGAGATCAGGATCTCTTGTGGTCGTGTCAAGTCGAAAACGGCTTCGTCAATTTGGTTTCTGACGCTGAGCGGATTCTAGCTTCTCGATGCGCCGGATGAGCTCGGTGATCTGCTTGTCCTTTGTTCGAGCGCCGCATCAACCTTCTCGGACCAATCCCCCATGCGAGAAGTCCAGCGGCTGCCGGTTTGGATCAAGGCCCCCTGCCGCTCCATTCATTCGGGCGGCTTGCGTATCGAACCGTGTGTGGAGACTGTCCACGCTCTCTCGAATGCCTTGGATATCCCGCTCCAGGCTTTCTTTGAAATCTATTAGTAAGCGCTCGAGATTGTTCAACTGATCCGGCATGGCGCCACCCTACGGGCGCACGACATAAGCCGGTACGCCAAGCCGAGCCACCGAGTAGAGAGCAGGCGCGCGCAGTTTAGGTCGAATCGGCTTCCGTTGTATCCGCCCCTTTCGGGCTGCGTGGCAAAGAGCCGCCAGACCGTGCTGACGTTTCCTGCTCCCCTCCAAAATTCCGTACGGCGGGTTTTCCCCAGTACGGTTCAAACTGGATTACTCCGCCACGACCTTCGCTCGCCCCTGGCGCGGCTAGCTTATACGTGGCCAAGCGCCCTCCACGTACCCCTGTGGCCCTTACGGGCAAGGAATCGGGGCCGTTAGTCACGACGTTCCAGTCCAGAGGCCCTTCGCTTTCCGACCGGTTGTTCTGTCCGGCTGGATCAGGCGCTACTATGGCCTCATCTGCGCCTCTCCGGGATTCCTGCCGATTTATGTATTAGACGACGGGCCTTGTCCTCCGCCCTGCTCAGGGTCGGGGTTCCGGAGAGGGTCCCCACTTTACTCTGCCTATCTGTTCTCGTCGTGCCGTCTTCCGTACCCCGCCGGACCGAGCGACCGCACCCGACTGTTGCTTCATCGCTCGCCTTGGCCTTCGCCATAGTCGCACTGGCTCGGCATCCCACACCGGGCCTATCGGTTTCTTGCCCGGCTTCCTAACGGGGCTGCAAAGTTCGCTTTATGCTGCGGCCCGAAGAGATTGCTCGCCCTTCACCGACCGGGCTTTTACGTTCGAGCTTTCGCCTCCCAAGTCACCTCTAAGAGGCGTCGAATATGACTGCGCAGGCAAACAGTCAATTCCCGCGACCGGACTTTCACCGGCAAGATAAGCAGCCTTATGGGCTGCGAGCGACCGCGAGGGAGCGCCACTTCTACGTCGCACACCACCACCCTAGGGTGCGCGACATAGAAGTGACAGTCAGGCCACGCGCCGCTGATCCCAGTAGTCCTGGAAGCGGTTGTTCATCTGGCAACAGCGGAGCGCGATGATGGCGTTGGCGCCTTCGACGGACCAGAACATGCCAGACTGCTTGAGCCTGGCTCCGATGAGGGTCTTGCAGCCAGCTTCAATGACGTCGGAACCGATGACGAGGCCTTGAGCGCGGAACTCGGGATAACGCATGCGGTGCATGTTTTTAGCGAAGTAAGCGGTCTCCACGCGCGGGATTTCCTGCTGGGCGGGAGTGGCGTCAGCCAGTCGCGAATCCAGGTAGGCGGTCAACTTTTCGATCTGGCCGGAGTCAAGTTTGGGCTGATGGCGGAGAATCCAGCGTTGTTGTGCGGGCTGGTCCAGAGGATGGAGGGCGCGCGCGATGTCCCACAGATGTTGGCGGGCGTGGAAGAGGTCAACGATCTGGACCGCGCCCGGAAATTGTTGGTCGGCAAAGACCGGGACACCAAGCAACTGCAGGCAGCTAGGAATCGCGGGATTAGAAGCAAAAAGAAAGCGCCCTTCCAGCCCATGAATAGCGATTTTATCATTTGCGGGATGATGCGCCTGGATCGGTCTTTTCCTCAAAGAGTCGGAAAGGTGAGGCTTCTTATTACCTTACTCGAGCCGCAAAGCGATAGCGGGATCGGTTCTTATTGCGCGACGGCCTGGTACGAAACAGGCGAGGGCTGCTGTCACTAATAACAGTGCTGAGACGGCGGCATACGTAGACAGGTCGAACGGTTGAACGCCGAAAAGAAGCGGCTCGAGATAGCGTGACAGCCAAGCGGCGATAGCGCCGCCGATGGCAATGCCGGCAAGCGCCGGCAAAAGACCTTGCCCGACGGTTATCCGCAGGATGCTCGATTCACTCGCGCCGAGCGCCATGCGGAGTCCAATCTCAGAAGTGCGGCGGCTGACCGAGTAAGAAAGAACACCATAGATGCCAAGACTCGCCAGCAGCAGAGCGAACCCGCTGAAGGTCGCTAAGACAACGGAGTTCATGCGCTGGGATGAGACGGAACGGCTGACTACATCGTCGAAGGCACGTATGTCGCCAAGAGGTAAGTTTGGATCGAGGCGCGCGATCACGGCACGGACCGCCGGGACCACGGCCAGCGGATTTCCACGCGTCTCGACAACGAACTCGGAGGGCACGGCGATGCGTCCATAGGGAAGATAGACGGTGAGGGCGGGTCCGTGGTCGAGGCCGCGCTCCAAAGAGTCGCCGACAACGCCGACCACTTCGGCATCGGGGCCGCCTTGCCCCTTCCACAGGAGTGTGTGTTTGCCTATGGGGTCTTCACTCGGGAAAAGCAACTTGGCGAGGGCAGAGCTTAGCATTACGGTCCTATGGGACGGCGGCGGCTGACCGCGCTCGGCCCAGACTGGCTTATCGGTTTCGTTGAAATTCCGGCCATGTAACAACGGCAAGCCCACGGTGCGTAAGTATCCTGGGGTTATGATGCGCCAACCGGCCCAAGGTGGGGATGCCGAGGTGAGCGAGTGCGAAGCGGCGACGACGCCCATGCCATAATTGGGACCTTCGACCGGCCTCACGTTGACGGCGCCGCTCGAGACGATATCCGGGTTAGCGGAGAGTTCTTCAAGCAAGCTATCTACAAACTGCTTCCCCCTGCCGTTTTCTCCGTAGCTTTCGGGATAGCTAAGCGAGAACATGAGACGGTGTGTCGTTGCAAAACCGCGGTGTTCGTTCAATAGGCCTTGGAAGCTGCGCAGGACAAGGCCGGCGCTAACCAGGAGAAGGAAGGCGAGGGCGACCTCGGCGGTGACAAGCATCGAGCGCAGGCGGCCTTGGCGGCGGCTTGCACCCGTTTGGCGGTCGCTTTCGCGGAGAGCAGCGGCAATTCCCCTGACGGGCGTCTGGAGCGCGGGCGCAAGACCGCAGAGCAGGCTCGTGATGAGAGTGACGCCGAGGGTGAAGAAGAGCACCCATAGGTTGAGGCTCACTTCATCGAGGCGCGGAATGCCTTGGATTTCCACGGTACGCAGAACGCGCACGCAGGCGGCAGCGAGGGTCAGCCCAAGAATCGCACCCAACATGCTAAGCAGCAGTGATTCGAGCATGACGAAACGAACCAGCCGCGCGCGTGCGGCTCCCAGGGCGATGCGCACGGCGATTTCACGCTGGCGCGCCAAGCCGCGCGCGAGCAGCAGATTCGCCACATTCACGCATGCGATCAGCGCCAGAAGCCCAACCGCTGCGAGGAGAAAGCGCAGAGCCGTGCGTGTCGAGTCCGGAGCGATCCAGCGGCGGGACGGAAGAAAGTTGAATCCGAGGCCCTTATCTTCTTTGGGATTGGCTGCGGCGAGTAATTCAGCGAGCCTGTGTAGCTCGGTCTTGGCGGCTTCGGAGGTGACGCCTTTTGCGAGACGCCCCACCGCGCTGAATTCCCAACTGCCGCGGTCGGCGTTCGGGTGATATGGGAACGGCAGGTAGACTTGGTCGTCGATCCAGGGTTCGCCGGCGGGGAGGACACCTACGACTGTATAACTCTTGTCACTCAGCCGGAGCAACTTGCCGAGTACGTTGGCGTTTCCTCCGAAGCGAGTCTTCCAGAATTTATTGCCGAGGATCGCAACATTGGCACGGCCTTCAGCGGCGGAAAAATCGCGGCCCAGAACGGGAGCGACGCCCAGTGTGCGAAAGAATTCAACGGTAACTTGCGGCGCGGAAACTTTTTCAGGCTGGTCGCCGGTAAGATTGGCTTCATTGCTGTGATAGGCGGCAACGCGCTCGAAGGATTTTGTGCGGTCACGGAGGTCCCAGAAATCGGCCTCGGAAAATGCCACTTCGTTCATTCCGCGATCCAGCCGCGTTTCGAAAAGTTCAACGAGCCGGCCGGTGTCGCGGAATGGCAACGGCCGCAGGAGCGCCGCTTCGAAAACGCTGAAGATGGTGGCGCTGGCTCCTATCCCGAGGGCGAGCATGAGCGCACACATGGCAGTCATACCGGGGTTGTGGCGAAGTGCGCGGATCGATTGGCGCAGCTCCGTCCAGAGGCCCTCCAGTAAGGCTCCCCGACGGATATCGCGTACTTGTTCCTTAATCATTTCGATTGCTCCTAGTTCGATTGCCGCCTCGCGACGCGCGGTCTCCGAATCGACACCGGCGGCGAGTTTTTCGTCCACAAGGAGTTGCAGGTAGGAGCGAATCTCCTCATCGAGAGTGTTATCCACCGCATGCTTGCGGAAAAGATTGCGCCAGACTAATCTCAACCATTGCATGGGAAGTTCCTACGAAATTTCCAGGGCGCCCGCCATGGCAGCTGAGATGCGACTCCAGTTATCGGTTTCCTGCTTGAGTTGCCGATGGCCGCGCTTTGTGAGGCGATAGAACTTTGCGCGGCGGTTGTTTTCCGATTCGCCCCAATCGGCGCTGAGCCAGCCGGCTTCTTCCAGGCGATGGAGAGCGGGAAAGAGCGAGCCGGGCTTGACTTGAAACGTGTCGTTCGTCACCTGGGCGATGCGGCGGGAGATCCCCAGGCCGTGCATCGGCTCGAGGGCGAGCACTTTAAGAATGAGGACATCGAGCGTGCCCTGGAGCAAGGCGATATTGGTGGAAGACGGCATCTTGTATAGAATTTCTATAGAAAGTCCTACAGAGATTCTATAGGAACAAGCGTGCGAACGCAAGCGGTAGGAGAAAATAGGAACGGCGATGAGAACAGAATTGCTGCGACTCAACGGTGCTGTCGAACGAGATCCCGCCATTGATGCTTGGCTGAAAGAGCATACGGGTGAATTAGGAGCTATCGCGCGCCAGTGGTTTGAGGCGATGCGAAAATGCGGCGACGAAGTCCGGGAAATCTTGCATGACGGTTGTCCGGTTGCCTGTTTGGGAGATGCGCCCTTCGGCTATGTCAACGTATTCACTGCGCACGTAAACGTGGGGTTCTTTCAGGGCGCAACGCTTCCGGATCCGTCCCGCTTGTTGCAGGGCACCGGCAAGTTCATGCGCCACGTAAAGCTGAGACCGGGAACGCCGACGGACACCGCCGCCCTAAGCAGGCTCATCGATACTGCGTACTCGGATATAAAGGCGCGCGTCGAAAACGGCTAGGTGAGAGAGCGTACCGCAACGGTGCTATTTTGAAGCTGCTTTCCACTTGCCCGGATAAGCGGGCTAGTCGTCGGCTATGGTGATATCCGGGCCTCGACCGGAATCCATGCTACGAAGGACTTATGTCCCAAGCAAGACCTGATGGTCCATCGTTTCGAGATCGAGAAGCATCGTTCGGAGCTGGCCAGCTGATGCGACGTTAAAACGGTTCAATTCTCGGCCATACCCCGCATGGCTGTGACCGTGAATGTGAGCACGAACCGGATTGACTTCCAGCAATCTTCGGATGGAGCTGCTGCCGATTCGAACCCCGCCGAATCCGGGATCTAAAATGCCCAGCGCGGGGCTGTGCGAGACGAACACGGTGTTTGAGTCAAGCAGCGGCGCAAGGGGAGCCAGATCGATCTCAATATCCGCTTCCGGTTTCTCAAAGACACCACCCATAAACGGCAGTGAGTATTGATAGCCAACGAATCTGAACCGCCCAAGTTCGGCGCTGCGATTGTGAATCGACTGCACCCGCCCCGCAGCCGAACCCAATTCAACGAGATCGTCGTTCCCCATGATGTAAAGAATTGGGACTCCGGCGCTATCCAAGAACTTGGTGAGCAGCTGTGCCTCATGCCGCTGGGCCTCTTCTGGAGTTTTGAATCCATCGGGATAACCAAGTAAATCGCCCGCAAGAATCATCGCGTCAAGGTGATGCTCGTGGACCGCAGCCATCAACCAATCGTAGACTGCCCAAAACCCGTGGATGTCAGCCGCTGCTAGAATCCTCACATCTGCGGTCTGCAGACCTGTGAGTAATCTAGCATAGGATGGCGCTGGCTTAGGTATTGCAGTCGGAGTAAGGGCTATCTGTTACCATCGGCGGACGGCAGGCGCTCGTATACTGGGTTTTGGTTGGCAAGAGACCTAGCTCATTTATCCACCTATGGCCGTAGTTGCGATTGGAGACATTCACGGCCAGCTCGCTGCTTTGGAGGACTTATTGGCTAAGGTGCTGCCAACTCTGTCCAGAGAAGATGTCCTCGTCTTTCTTGGTGATTACATCGATAAGGGGCCTAATGTTCGCGGATGCGTGGACCGCATCGTCATGCTGAGAGAAGAGGCGCCGTGCCCGGTGGTAACTCTTCTTGGCAATCACGAGCAGTACATGCTGCGAACCTGGAAAGACCCGACGGCCCATTCCTGGATCTGGATCGGCGGTTTCGAAACAATCGCGAGCTACTCGGTCGAAGCGGCGGCATTCATACAGGCGGAATTCGAAGCCGCAGGCCCGCGGATCATCCTGGAAAAGGTCCGTGTGCATTACGAAGTGTTCTTCGGCGCCATGCCGGCCTCACACCTTGCCTTCTTCACAGGCCTAGAAACGTACTACGAAACGGACGATGTCATCTGCGTTCACGCCGGTATTGATCCTGCCTGTGGGGCCATGCCTCTGCAGGATACAGAGACCCTAATCTGGGGAACGGAGCGTTTTCCTGGCGACTACGGAGGAGAGCGATCTGTTATCTACGGGCACTGGGACAACTCGGTCGATGACGATGAAGGATGGCCTTGGCCCCGTATCCTCAGTAATCGGACGTTCGGCATCGACACCATATCGAAGGGTGTATTGACCGCCATGCGGTTTCCCGACGGAAGAATCTTCCAAAGTGGGAAAAAGGTATGACCACATAATTGGTAAAATCACCTTCACGGGCCGCTCCGTCGAATGACCATATCGTTACTTTTTCGCGTTCTCTATTGCGTTTGGCTTGCCTCCGAGGTCATCGTCGCGTTCGCCACACGGACGTCCGGTGGTAAGGGCACGGTTCGCGATCGCGGCTCTATGCTGATTTTATGGATCGTGATCTCGGCGGCAATCACCGGTTGTGAATGGCTCAGTGCCGTTGTGGCGGCGCCTTTGTTCGGCGGAGCGCCCTGGTTACGTCTGGCTAGCCTACTCGTGCTGTTGACTGGGTTGGTAATCCGCTGGACGGCCATATTGACGTTGGGCAAAGCGTTCAGCGCCAACGTAGCCATTCAAAAAGAGCAGAAGCTTAAGCGGAGCGGGTTGTACCAATTCTTGCGCCATCCGTCCTATTCCGGCCTCCTCTTGATCCTGCTGGCTGTTGGTCTCGATTCGCGCAATTGGGCCGGGCTTTTGGTGCTGATCGTGCCTGCCACAGCGGCACTCCTTTACCGGATTCACATAGAAGAAGCGGCGTTATCGGAGGCATTCGGCAAACAGTATACCGACTACGGCAAAGCCACTTGGCGGTTGGTGCCCGGTTTGTATTAGCCGGCACTACTTCGTGAAAATCCCCTCAAACACCCGCCGCATTCTCGATTGCAACGCTAGCAGATCTCGATCCAGATCTTCAGCCACCACGCGTGTCCCCGTCCACCTCTGCAGCAACTCCGCGATCATCTCCCGCTGCTCCGGTGCCACCGGAATTCGTTCTTCCGCCCTTCCGGTCACCACGCGCAGCGCATGATCGAGCGCGCGAAAATAGGTGGTCGCGTCCAGCAGAAACTCGGCATCCATCCGGTCGAGGTGTCCGGTCTTCTCCACCACATCGATCCGCTCCGGCGTGTTCAAGCTCTTGAAAAACATGCCGGCCGCTTTCAGCCGCAAATACATCAATATGAAATCGGCGTCATAGTAGCCGCCTTCCGCCGCTTTCAGCGGGGACGCCGCGCCTTGCTCGCGTTGCAAGCGCAGGCGCATTTGCCGCAAATCCTGCCGCGAGCGCCCGCTTTGCCCCCACCTGCGCCAATCCACCTGCTGCAATTCGGTCAGAAACTCGGTGGCCCGGTCCGTATCGCCTGCCACGCCGCGCGCCTTCATATAGGCAATGCCTTCCCAGGCCTCGGCTTTGCTCGCGAAGTAATCCACGTAAGTCGATTCCGTCTGCACCAGCATGCCTTCGCGCCCGTTCGGCCGCAGCCGCGTGTCGAGCGAAAGAATGGTGCCATCGCCCGTATAGCTGGTCAGAATCTCAATTAAATGCTCGGCTACCCGCGTCCAAAAACGCTGGCGGTGTGCCTCTGCGTCTGGAATGATGAAGAGCAAGTCGGCGTCGGAAGCGAGATCGAACTCGCGCATCCCCAGCCGCCCTAGAGCCACCACCATCATTTCGTTCTGCGGATCGAAGAACGGCTTTATGGGCGTGGCGCGCGATCGAGCATGCGCCAGCGCCCGTTCTAGAGCAATGCGGTAGGCACGTGCAATCACAAACTCGGCAAGCGCCGACGTGCTGTCCAGCGTGCAGAAAACCCGTTCGCGAAAACAAATGCTCGCCACCAGGATGCGAAACATCTCGCGCCGGTAAAACCGCCGCAGACCGCCGATATCGTTCAGCGGCGCTGCCAGTCCTTCGAAAGCCCAGCGGTGCGTGGGGTGATCTACCGCGCGCCGGATCTCTTCGAGCAGTTCCGGGAAGCGCGCCAGTTGTTCCCCGAGATAAGGACTCAGCTCGAAAATCTGCAGCATCCAATCGGCCAGCCGCGAATGGCTATTTAGAAGCTGTGATTGCTCTGGCTCGCGCGCGAGCGAAGAAAGAAACGCATTCAGCGCCTTCTCCGAACGATGCAGTCCCCGCTGGCGGAGGCGTTCCGCAAAATGCGGCGCAGTTTTGGCCAGCGCTTCGAGCACTTCCCCCGCAACATCCATTTCGCCGCGCTCAGCGTTCCGTTCCTCGCGATAACCCGAAGCCCGATCCGAGCTCACCGGCGAGTATTGCAGAGGCCGCTGCGCGTGGACGATGCGCTCATAAATCACCTGCACATTTTCCAGCCGCTGGTTCAATTCTTTCAGTAACTGGCCGGCCATGCCTGAAGCGCGCTGCGTCCCGGCTCCTCCATTCATGCTGCGGGCAATTCGCTCTAAATCGGTGGAATTCGCGGGTAGAGTGTGTGTCTGCCGGTCGTCTTCCAATTGCAGTAAGTGCTCCAAGCGGCGCAGATATTCGTAAGCGTCCACTAAGCGTGAATATTCAGTGCTTGAGAGCAAGTCGCGGTCGTGCAGCCGTGCCAAGGCCAGCAGAGTGCCGCCATGGCGCACCCACGTTTCCCTCACCCCGTGCAAACGCTGCAAGCACTGCACCAGGAATTCAATATCGCGAATACCGCCGCGCGCCAGCTTCACGTTCAACCCCGTTTTGCTAAAGCGTTTGCGCGCCAGCTTTTCAGTGATGCGTTCGCGCGTCTCCGACATCGTCTCAATGGTGGAAAAGTCGACCGTGGTCGAGTAGATGGAAGGTTCCACAAAATCGAGCAGCGCTCGTCCCAGCGCCTCATCGCCCGCCGCCACGCGCGCTTTGATGAGCATCTGCAGTTCCCAATCGCGCGCCCGTTTGGAATAATATTCCTGGGCCGCCGCCAGCGGCAAACACATTTCACCTAGTGTTCCTTCCGGCCGCAAGCGCAGATCCACGCGGTAACAAACACCCGCCGCTGTATAAGTGGAAAGCAGGTTAGTAAATTGGTTCGCGACCTTCTTGAAGAATTCTCTATTGGTGATGACGTGCGGCCCCGCCGTCTCGCCGTTCTCGCTGTAGAGAAACATCAGATCGATGTCGGAACTGTAATTGAGTTCGCGGCCGCCCAGCTTGCCGAGCGCGAGAACTGCAAATCCCGCGGCAACGTTCCGGCCTTCCGCCAAAGGCCTGCCATGACGCGCCTCTATCTCGGCGCTAACTGACGCCAGGGCGCACGCCATGATCGCATCGGCCAGACTGGAAATTTCTTCGGTAATTTCCAGCAGCGACGCATACGCCAGCCGGTCGCGCAACACGATGCGAACCAGTTCCCGCCGCCGGAATAACGCCAGATCCAGCGCGGCCGGTTTCAATGCATGGCGCTCGGCCAAGAACGCTTGCAGTCTTTGCTTGTAGCCTTGGGTTGAAATCTGTTGGTGTAGATCGGCGACGGTGGACAGCCATTCCGGATAGCGCAGAAGTTCTTCGGACAAAAATCCGCTGCAACCAAAGAGCGTGGCGAGCCAAGGGGCGCGTTCGGGGTCGGCTGCTAGTTGATCGAAGATAGCGCGATGCTGCGCGGCGAATTCGTCCAGATAACGCGCAACACGCGGCGGATCGGGTGAACGCTCGGTCCACCGGTAGATGGAATCAACTGTGGGCGACATCTCTCCACTTCAAAGGACGCGAAGTTGCAGACGGGGCTTAGGAAACGGGCTCCACGCTTTCAATTATAGCTTCTGGTGTCAGGATTCCACCAACCAGTACAGCGGCGTAGAAGCCACTCTCACCCCACGTCTCGCGCAGCCGTTTCTGAATGCCCGGTCCGTAAGGATTCAAAGTGCGGCAAGGTTCGCGCGGCGTGGTCAGTTCTAGCAGCACCTCGCCGATTCTGAAACGTTGGCCCGCGCGCCAGGTTCTGTAATCAAGTCCCTCCGTTGTCAGATTCTCGCCCAGAGCGCCATAGAACACCGGCCATCCTTCCGCGCGCAACATGTCAATTACTTCCGACGCCAGAATCAATAGCGCTTTCCCGCGTCCGCCATGTAGACGGAAGCGGTGGCCATCGCCCAGAATACCCAGCAGACCGACTTCGGCGCGCGCAGTCGGCGTCTTAGGAACACCGCCCGGCGAAATACTAATTTGTAGAATTCGCGGCGCCAATGGAAACACTCCGGCGCTCGCGGCACGATTTATAAACCGCGAGCACAAACTCGAGCGCGCGATAGCCATCCTCCCCGTTCGAAAGCGGCTCGCGCCCACTGCGAATCGCTTCCGCAAAATCGCTGAACTGACGCTCAAACGTGGTCACCGAAATCGCCATCGGATCTGATGATCCGGACGCTACCGATTGCGCCAGCGGGGCGGGATCGGCCGCGTTGGCCATCTCGTCCTCGAGCACATCCCACGATGTCAGCCGATCGCCCGAAACAATCGCGCTGCCTTTGGTGCCATGTATCTCGATACGCTCCGTATACCCCGGCCAGAATGCCGTGGCCGCTTGCACCACCCCCGTCGCCCCGCTTCGATAAAGGAATTGCGCGTTCACCACATCTTCCGATTCAATCTTGTGGCGCGCACCCACTTGCCACAGCCCGCTCACCTCCGCCACCGGACCGATCAGATGAAGCAGAATGTCCACTTGATGAATGGCTTGGTTGATCAGCGCGCCTCCGCCCTCGGTTTTCCAACTGCCTTTGATGGGGCGCGCATAGTATTCGTCGCTGCGGAACCATTTCACGTAGGCATCGGCTTGGAGGATCTTGCCTAGGCGTCCAGCGCCAATGGCGCGTTTCAGGAATAGCGTCGAATCGTCGAAGCGATGTTGGCTCATGACGCCGAGCTTGATGCCTGCTGCGTGCGCCAGATCGATCATGGCGCGCGCCTCGGGCAGATTCGTGGCAATCGGCTTCTGCACCATAACGGGCCGTTTGATTTCCGCGCAGAACTTCACCGGATCTAAATGCGAATCGGGAAAACTGCACACATCCACATAATCGAGCCCGGGATAATGGCACAAGTCGTGGGTCGAGGGCACAAACTCCAGATTCCATTTCCGCGCAAAATCGCGCCCGCGCGCTTCCGTTTTATTCGAGCACGCCACCAACTCAAACCCGATGTTGCGATAGGCCCGCGCGTGCATGTTGGCGATCGCCCCGGTCCCAATCAGCCCGACTCGCACCGGCTAAAGCCCCGTCTCCGTCCCACACACAAAAACCTCCAACCCCGCCTCCCGAAAGAAAGCCGCCTTGGCCGCCAGCGCTCGCCTTGCTCCCTCGGCATCCGGCGCATACGCCACCTGAATGTGATTCGCTTTGTGTCTCGCCATCATCTGATCGCGCGAAATCCCATGCAAAACCGCATGCATAATGGGCCATTGCGGAGTTGTGATCTTCCAACGGCGTTCGGTCTCTTCTTTCGGCAGCGCAATGGCCCTTGCCAGGCCCAAGTCAACCTTCAACTTCCCCTCTTCGATAAAGACCCGGCTCCAAACCACGTCACCGGGCTTAGAGACACCTTTCAAAGATCCGCCTCCCAGTCTGAAATACATGGGAGGTTGCCGTTCACTCACTGTTCCCGCATAACCTCCCAGATTGTGCTCCGGCGGCACCGCGCCTGAGATTTCGAACACCCAAACAAACTCACCCTCATACTCTTCCCCATAGCGCAAATCGTGGAGCGTGTTCTCTGGCGCGAAGCCCAGCGCTTTCCACACGCGGTAAGTGACCAATCCATCCAACCCCGCGCATTCGTCCACTTCGTTGAAGTGCGGCAGCGGCTGACCCTCATACAGCAATCGCCCATCGGCCGATTTCACAGGCGGCCTGTCGGCATTATTGAGCATCCCCTCAACCAAGTCCGACGCCGGCGCCAGATCTTTCAATCCCTGCTGATACTGGATGCCGATGGTGTCGCAGCCGAACTCATCCGCGATGCGTAGCGCCGCAATATACATCCGGCATTGACCGAGAATCTGTTCGTCCGTCAGATCAGTCTCGGGATTGGGCCCCGTCTTAAATTGCACTCCCTTGGCATCGAGCCACTGGCGAACCTCCGCCGCCTCTGACTCGGATACTTCGCGCATTGCGGCGTATAACGCGGATTGACTCAAGCGCTCTTTATAGACGCCGGTGGGATTCAGTAGGTGATCGGGCACAATGGCGTTGAACATGCCCATGCAGCCTTCGTCGAACACGCCCATGATCGCTTTCTCGCGATTAAGCCGGCGGGCGAGCGCCGCGCCAACCCGTTCCGCTTCCTCTGGCAGCTTCAGTGCCGAAAGCGGCTTCACATGGCTGGTGTCGTGGGTAACCGCTTCGCCGTTGAGCCAGCCTTTCAGCTTCGTGAGAAAAGACTCGTCGCTAAAATCGTTCGACCAAAGCGTCGAATAGGGCACGCCCGCTTTCGTCAGCGAACCATTGAGATTGAGCATGCCCACTAAGCCCGGCCATTGCCCACTCCAATTGGCCACCGTGAGAATCGGCCCCTTGTGCGTAATCAAGCCATGCAGAACGTGATGGCTATATTGCCAAACAGCTTCTACGATTAGCAGCGGCGCATCTTCCGGGATATCCTTGAACACGGCCATCCCGTATTTCTGCGAATCGATAAAGCCGTGCTGCTTCGCCGGATCGAACGGATGCCCGCGCTTCACCTCAAACCCGAAGCCGTTCACCGCTTTGGTGACTGCGGCCTCCACCGAAGCTTGCGCCGGCCAACACACACGGTTCGCCGAAAGACGTAGATCGCCACTGGCAATTAGAACCACGCTCTTAGACATGGTCCCAATTTTACAAGCCCCCTATTTCGGTGTCAGACACCTCAACGCCCGAACGCCGAACTAGAAATGAAAGCCAATCGTCGCCGTCAAAGTGCGTGGGCTGACATAATGCGTTCCGCTAAACGTCGACAAAAAGTTATACAACGCTTCCTTATCCATCAGATTGACCACCGTCAAACGCACGCTCCACTTCCGCTTATCGCCTCTGAACAAATTGTCATCGCCCACCGAGGCGTCAAACAGATTCCGCTCCGCGATTCGCGGCGGATTGTGGTCGTTATTCTCAGTGCCGGCGGCGGGAATCTTCAGCAACGACGACGTGTATTCCGAAGCCGCACACAAATCGTTGGCGCTGATCGGAGTGGTGGGACTCGCCTTGACGCCCGCACACGCCAAGCCCGCTTCATATTGTTGATCCGGCGTCAAACCCGAAACGTCCACCACCGAATCGGTTCCCAGCGGACCATTCGCGCAATCGCCGCCCGCGCATGGCACCGGACCCGCCACCATTCCACTGTCATAGCGCCAGGTAAACCCAATCCAAGGCCCATTCTTGCCAATCTGATACTGCAGGTGAGTCGTCTGATTGAACAACTCATCATGATCGATGCGAAACACCGAAGTGTCTCCCACGGAAGTGGGCGTGGTGCCGATGCCACTCACCTGCGGTCCGAAGAAGCGCGCCGCCACGGACGACATCACTACGTAAGCCGTGAACCCATGTAAGTTAGGCACGCTCGCGCGGACGGTGTAACCCGGAATCTTCGATTTAGCCCACTCGATCGGAAACGTAATCGGCGTATTGCCCAGCACGCTAAAATCAAATGCCCGATCCGTGTATTTCCAGATGTACTGCGCGTCAATCACCAGGTAACGGCCAAACGCCTGTTCGAGCCCAACGTGATATTCGTTGCGGGTGGACGGGCTGAGCGCGACAGTCGAGCACGGATAACCTTGCGCGATCGCCTGCAGAGCATTGATCACTGGACTGTCGCAGCCCGTGCTGGCCAAGACCAGATTCTCATTGAAGGGCGTTTCCATGGTCCGTGCGTAAGAAACGCGCATGACGGTACCGGTTCGCTTTATGTTGTAAGCCGCGCCGACTCTCGGCTCAGCCTGGCCGGCACTGGTAATTCCGTTGTATTTGTCGCCGCGGATTCCGAGGTTGAAGGTCCAGTTCTTCAGTGTAATGGTGTCCTGAATGTAGAGAGCGAGTTCCTTAATATCCGAATGCCCGAAATAGCCATAAAGACCAGTGAACGTACTGGGACGAGTCAAGTCATAAGGAGCGAGGATCGGCGCATAACTCGGATTCGGCAGCAAACCTCCAGAACACTGCGACGCGCTGGTAAGTGTCGGGCTCAGGTCGGCCGATCCATCCGCATTCAAGCAAGGTGCGTTAAAGGCCGGATCCACAATGCCGAACTGGTCCCGTTCCGTGATGAAGGTCTGGGTATAATCGCCACCCATCTTAATGTTGTGAATTCCCTTCACATAAGAGACAGACGCGCGGATTCCCGCATTCGTCAAGCGCCGGTTCTGCCCAATGGTCTGAGTTTGCAAATCCGGCGTGAAATCGGCAAACCGATTGTCGCTCGGATAGTAGTTGTATTGATCCTGCCGCACAAAGGCACCCACCGTAAAAACAGTGCTGGCATTCATCGTATGAGTCCAAGTGGGCGCGATATTGAACGTTAAAATCTTCGAGCGCTGATCCTGCGTCCCTACCGGTAAACCGTTCGGCCCCAATCCGCCGTTGTCTACAATGACTCCCGACCAAGCTGTGGCGTTTTGCGCGTCGTAAGAATTGGGCGTTTGGAACCACGATCTTGTGAAACTCATATTCAGTCCGAGCGTGTCGGCGGGAGTGATGTCCAGATCCACCCGATCGAAAATATTCTCTTCGTTGCCGTGGTCGTGAAAGGTTTGGAATTCGGGGCCATCCAGAAAGCGGCCCGTATCTAAGCCATTCACCGAAACGAAGTTACCCCACTTCTGTCCGCCATACGCGAGATTCACTCCGACGTTGGCGCTGCCGAAGGTTCCATAGGAAGTGGTGATATCTCCGTGAGGCGTGGTAATGCCCAGCCCCGATCTCGTCGTTGCGACAATCACCAGGCTGGTTTTGTCGCCATATTCGGCGGGTGGCGCGCCTTCAATCACCTGTAACGACTGAATGGCATCCAGTGGAAGCTGATTCGAAAACACCTTGCTCTGCTGATCGGTGATCGGCTGGCCGTCAAGCGAAAAAGAGTTGGAAGCATGGTCGCCCAGTCCATGAAACAAGCCATTCGAATCGGCTGCCACGCCGGGAGTGGTATTCGTCACCATCGCGCTCATTGACGAAGTCCCACCCTCCAAGGGCAGCTTTTCGAACAAGCTTCGATCCACGTCCGTGTGCGCTGTGGAATCGGTCGCTACCAAGTCGCCGGACGAAACGACATCCACGGTCGTGGTCGTTGCACCTATCTTCAGACTGATCTTCAACACAGCAGGCACCGACGAATGAACATCGACATCCTGCACGGCTGAATCAAAGCCGGCTTCCGATACTGTCAGGTGATAGTTATTGAAAGGTAGGTTCGGCAATTGAAACGCACCCTGGCTATCGGTTTTGACACTCTGCGTGTAATGCGAGACCGGGTTTTCAATTTCAACTGTGGCGTTGGCGATCAGCGCGCCCGACGGGTCTTGCACCGTGCCGCGAATTGTTCCCGAGTTCCCGGAAGACTGCTCGGAGGCCATGGCACCGCTGCCCGCGAGCAATATGAAACCAGCGGCAAACGCCGCGCTTAATGAAAATTTATGGCGAGACAACAAGAAAACTCCCTATGGCTAGATAGTTACAACTCGCACAGGCGCGAACTTCAAACGTGCAGCCCCTGTACAAAACTAGAGCGAGAGGAGTAGGGTGGGCGGTGCTCTCGGTATGCGCACCAGGCATTCAGCGTCAAGGGCCGCAGGCGCACCCGAAGGCTTCGCAACGGTATAGGCGATGGATGCAACCGGCCGTCCCGTAGTAAACGGATGACTTAACCATTCAGTGCGCGTAGTCGCGTGGCAGAATAAGCAAGAGGCTTCCCCGCCGTTATCGTGCTTATGAATGGGAGCGCAAAACGACGCTAACAGCAGGAGACCCAAACAAAGCAAAGCGCAGACACGAATGGCGCGATGATATGGAGTCCCGGAAAGCATCAGCTTTAATTATACGTTCCGGGGAGGGTCGCATAGGGCTGTTCTACCGAAACTTTTTGCGAGAGCAACCGAAAAAATCGAGCCTTCGTCTCATAGAAGGCGCACATTCTGGTGACGCATCGCTCAAACTAGTAGATTAGAAGTAAGCATCGAGCAAAATGGATGAACCGGTAACCTCGTTGACCCCTTCTTCAAAAGCGGAAAGCGCTGCGCGGCCAGCGCTCATTTCCATCATCGCCTGGTTTCGCGATCTCATGCTATCTGTGCTGATCGCCGTGCTGGTGATCTTGTTCCTCTACCGTCCCGTAAAGGTAGAAGGAACGAGTATGATGCCCACTCTCTTCGACCAGGAGCGCCTCTTCATCAACCAGTTCAGCTACAAATTTGGCCTGGGCGAAATTAAGCGCGGCGACACGGTCGTATTCTGGTATCCCGAAGATCCCACCAAGTCTTACATTAAGCGCGTCATCGGTCTGCCGGGCGATAGGGTGGAAGTCAACGATGGTTGGGTCATGGTAAACGGCAAGAAGTTGGAAGAGAATTATGTCCCCGCCGAATACCGGGATGATCGGCCCTATCCGTCGACCATCGTGCCGGCCAACGACTATTTCGTGTTAGGCGATCACCGCATCTCATCCAACGATAGCCGCGCCTGGGGCTTCGTTCCGCGCGGCTACATCTACGGCAAGGCCGTTTTCGTCTTCTGGCCTCTTGATCACGTCGGCTCAGTCCGCTAGCTAGCGCGAGCTGCGGCTAAAAATCCACAGCAACAGCGTTCCCAGCAAACTCAACACTAAACAAGTCACCCACGGAAAATAGAACGTTCCGTTCTTGCCGCGCCATACAAGATCGCCCGGCAATCGGCCGAGCGGGATGTGCAGTTTGCCGAGGCCCAGGACCAATACGCCCAGGAACGCGATCCCCAGACCCGTTATGATCAGCAACCGGCCAATGTGCATGGTCGCTCCTTAGGTTTTTCTTTGTGGGGCAGGCCTCCTGATCTGCGGCTGATCTCCCGGTCAGCCAATGGCCGCCCGGAAAGGCGGCAGGCAGGCAGGAATGCCCGCCCTACGCACCCGTTTCGAGCACGACTCGAAAGCGTGCCTTACCGCTCATCATGCGGTCATAAGCGTCCGCCGCGCGCGCCAGCGGATATGTTTCGATCAACGGCAGCACTCCGGTCATCTCGCTGAATTTGAGCGTGTCTTCGGAATCGATGGACGTGCCACTGGGCCAGCCGTGAATGGATTGCCGCTGCAGGACCATGCCAGTAACGGCAGCTTGAATGGGCTTGGCCGTAACACCGACAATCACAAACTCTCCTGCATAGCCAAGCCCGCCCAGTGCCGCCGACATCGCATCGGCATCCGTGACCGTCGCCAGGATCACTTTGGCGCCGCCCAGCTTCTGCAACGCCGCCGCCACGTCGCTACTGGTGCTGTCGATGTAATGCCGCGCTCCGAGCTCATGCGCGAACTTCTCTTTGTCGGCGCCGCGTGCGATGGCGACTGTATTGAACCCCATCTTTGCGGCAAACTGCACTCCCAAATGCCCCAAGCCGCCCATGCCCAAAATGGCAACCGTGTCCGGTGGCTTGGCGCCGCTGTTACGCAATGCGTTAAAGGTGGTGATGCCGGCGCACAGCAAAGGCGCCGCATCGACGCTCTTCAAGGAATCGGGAACGGCCGCCAGCGCCTCTGCGGGAGCCACTACATAATCCGCATAGCCGCCATCGAAAGTCACGCCGGGAATGAATGGGTTCTGGCAGGCCACCAGATCCCCACGGCGGCATGGTTCGCACCTGCGGCAGTTGCCGCCATACCAGCCGATACCCACCCGCTGACCTGCCTTCCATTGCGGCACGCCTTCACCCACAGAATCGACCTTGCCCACAACCTCATGGCCGGGAACTCTGGGATAGCGTATGAATGGAAACAGACCCTCGACTGTAACGGAATCGCTATGACAAACTCCGCACGCTTCCACGCGAACTCGAACTTCTCCCAAGCCCGGTTCGGGAACCTCCCGAGTGACCAGTTCCAAAGGCGCCCGAGCCTTCTCAACCTGCACGTATCTCGCTCGCATTTCAGCCCATTCCTTCCGTAAGGTTGATGCCCGCGGTTCCGCGTCTGCCGCAAAAATCTAAACGGCGGCTTCCGCTGGCCAGCTTCAGCCACGGGCTCTCCTTCAGATCCACCATGCTAATCTGTCCAGCGAATCCGCCGATGGCAAAAGTTCCCACCGTCTTCATCTCCTCCACCTCCGGCCTCCCATCCCTGGACGAATGCCTGAAGCGCGTCGCCAAAGCCGACGTCGTGGTGGCTATTGTGGCGCATCGCTATGGCTGGGTACCGAATGACACCGGCCAGCCCGACGCCAAAAGCATCACCTGGCTCGAGTGTGAACACGCTTGGAACGTGACCCAAAAAAACGTTCTGCCCTTCGTCGTCGATCCCAAAGCCGACTGGCCTGCCACCCATTACGAGAGCTATCGTCTGATCGAGCGGGTTGAGGTAAACGTTGGCGAAGAATTGCGAAGTTTGACTGCCGATGGGCAAGCCGCGCCGCCGCCCGAAGACGCAAACTACCGTTCCAGGTCCCTGGAGGGAATGCTTACGGTCTCGGCGCTCGTAGGGCGGCCATTCTTGGCGGCGAGGCGGCTTTCGAGCCGCCTCCTAATGACCTCCTGGCCCACGCCAAAACATTCCGATATGGAAACGTTATCGATCGACAACGCCTAGGTCCAGCAGATAGCGGGCTACGCCGGCCTCTTGCGCTTTCCCCGTGCCGGTGCGCGCGCGCACTCCAGCAGATTCTGCCATGCATCTCGTCGATCGCCTTGGCGGCGAATTCGTGGCCGTCGATATTGATCGCGCGCAGGTCCTTCGCCAGCCGCGCCAGGTAGCGGACGCGGTTTACCTCACGAGCCGCTGCCCCCAGCGAGGCCGCGTTGCGCGTTTGATAGCTTGCGTCCACCAGCTGCAGCAACAACTCAAGCGACGACCCCACCAGCCTCTCGCCCAGCGTGAAACGATAGCATCTCGGAAACTTTTCGGCCTTCGGAATCACCCACAGAGTCCAGTCATAGGCCTTTTGCACCACCACGGCGGGTTCCACCATGCTCATCGTTAGTTTGCAGTCCTCGAAAAATTTTTCCCAAGGGGGAGGTTTCCCCCTTGAACCCCCTGGTAAAGCTCAAAACACAAAAAGGATCAACGCAATTCCCCGGCACAACGAAAGCCGAACTTGCCGTCGCGTCCCGCCGCCACGACCCTGCTACGGTCCGACACGCGGACGTCCCTAGGACCGTAGTACCAAGAGCCCCCGCGCAGGATTTTTTGCGTTCCACTCTTCGGCCCCGTCGGATCCAGTTGGCTCCCCGGGCGATATTGATCATACCAATCGCTGCACCATTCCCAAACGTTCCCTAACATGTCGTAAAGGCCCCACGCGTTGGGCGATTTCTGCGCCACGGGATGCGTTTTGGCGCTGCTGTTTTCCTCGTACCAGGCAATATCGTCCAGGTTGCCGTACTGCGCCGCGGTGTTACCCGCGCGAGCGGCATATTCCCACTCGGCTTCCGTCGGCAGGCGCAGCCCCACCACTTCGCAATATGACTTTGCTTCCTCCCACGTCACCTGCTCTACGGGAAGATCGTCGCCCTTAAAGTGGCTCGGATTCTGCTTCCCGGTCACCGCCTTATATGCGGCTTGTGTCACCTCCGTTTGGCCGATCCAAAACCCGTGGCCGATGCGGACTTCATGCGCGGGTTTTTCGTCGTCATAGCATTGGGAATCGCCGGGCGAGCAGCCCATCATGAACTGGCCTGCAGGAATCCAAACGTAGCGAAGATTGTCTTTGGGATTCACTTTGGTCTCGCCGGCCGAATAGGTCTGGGTGGCGCCGGCGGGAGAGCGCGAAGGGCCGCTGGCTGGAGGCCGCGATAAAACATACCACCCCAGCCCGACGACACACGCGAGCCCGGCCGCGCCCAGCGTCAAAGTGGTAACGCGATGGCTAAATGTTGAAATCGCATAAGTGCGGCGACTGAGTCCCAAAGACAAAGTCGAACTCGATTCGCCGGTCGCTGCGGGCGGTTTTACAGCAGAGGCCTTCTCCGTGGGGTCGGCTCTTGCGCGTTCCAAGCCCCGGCTGGAGCTAGACGCTTCGGGCGTCGAGCCCCCTGCCGCAGCGGCGGAAGCGCTCAAGTCACCCTCAGCCAGAGTATGCAACAGCACCCGTAGCGCCACCTGATAATCCGACTTGAAATCAATATACTGAAGGCGCCTGAGCCGGAAAGGAACGCGGCACTCGCGATACATCACCGGGATGACCGTCTTACTCTCCTCCAACGCAAAGGCGACTTCATCCATCACGTTGCGCGAATCCACCGCCGTCGGCGACAAAATGACCAGCAGCTCGCTACAAGCTGTCAGCGCCTTCTCAACTTCGCTATCCCACTGCCGGCCCGGGCGAATATCCAGCTTATCTATCCAAACATTGGCGCCGTTCGCCTTGAGATCCGCCGCCAGACGCAAGGCGAACTCCGCGTCTTCTCGCGCGTAGCTGACGAATGCTGGGCTCTTTGCCAAAGTCTCCTTGCCCCGTTCCAATCCACAATAGCCCAGTCCGCCGCTATCAGATCGGCGGGAAGCAGTCGGGGCGCCTGGATCAACGGCCCCAGGGGTCGTCCGCGTCTCGGACGGGACAGGAGTGTGCCCTCGGACCGTGTCATCGATATCAGCTTTCGTTGCAGCGGGAAAGTACCTTGACTTGACGTCCGGGCGGACGTGCGCCAGACAGCCAGCCTCACTCATGCCTCAATGGCCGAACTCGGTGCAGGTGAAGCAGCGGCAATCGCGCTTGCAGCCGAACTCCACGCCGATCTGCTTGTCATGGACGACGGGCGCGGCGTCATCGCTGCGCTTGAACGAGGCTTGACTGCAACAAAGCCAATTCGCTTGAGATGTCAGCCTTGCCGGGCCAAAGTCTGGGCGAGTTTCTTGTAGTTTGACGCCGCGCGGGCCCGTTGCGTTTTGGGGATACGCCGCCGGCTGTAAAAACAAACCCAAGCGCCAGTTCGAGCGCCATGGCCAAGATGGCTTGGGGGTTTGAAAATACGAACCCAATGGGGTGGTTTGCCGCGCTGCGCAACGAACCCAATCTTGCGGTCGCCGACGGTTTGGTAAAAACAAAGCCAGCCGCCGATTCGAGCGCTCTGCCCAAGGCGCCATCGGCGAGTTTGAAAATACGAACCCAATGGGGCGGCCGCCGCGCTACGCAACGAACCCAATCTTGCGGTCGCCGACGGTTTGGTAAAAACAAAGCCAGCCGCCGATTCAAGCGCTCGGGCCCAGAATGCCATTGGGCGAGTTTGAAAATACGAACCCAATAGGTGGCTTCCGGGCGTGAAGATGAAGATAAGGAACGCGACGTCTTCAATTGTGACTTGTTTAGTCCGCTGGGCCAGCCCTTGCAGACGAAAAGGGTGGCCCCAGAGACGCGACCTGCGTTTCCGGAAGACGTGCAATATTAAGTTTTCAAATAACCGAGGGCCGACGCTTCGAACGCCTTGCGGCGAGAAAGAATCGGCGCTGCCCCGATTTGGCGAACGGGCGATCCTGGGCAAGCAGGGAGACACCGGCAAGACGCGACCGCCGAAAGCTGGTTTGAAAATAGCGCGCGGGGGCGTTGGGCCGGATAGCATCGTGGAAGAGAAAACGGGCAAGTGGGTGACTTTTCAGCCATTTAGGAGGAGAAAATAATTGTGCGAGGCTGGTGACCGTCTTTGGCACAGGATTTACAGGGGCAGGACCATCCCATGTCGATCAGGGGTTTCTGGAAGGAAGAGAAATCGTTCGGCGTGCACGAACACTGCAATCTGCAGCGTCTCGGTGGCGCCACTGGTGGATCAAATCTCCGGGGTGCTTAACCGATTTAGGGGTTCAACTTTAGGGGTTCAACGGAAATCGGGGTTTCGAAGGCTTGATAACGCTCCCTGGCGGTCCGGTCAGTATTAAGGGCCTCGAGACGTTCGGCGGCGGCATCAAGTGTCTCCAATTTCTTAGCGAAGCAGAAGCGGACAAAATGGCTGCCATGGGCCGGATCGGCAAAGAAACTCGATCCAGGAACAGCGCTAACACCAACATTTTCAACTAAATGACGGCAACATGTCACGTCATTGGTGAAGTCGAGTTCAGAGATATCGCACATCACATAATAAGCGCCCTTGGGAATGTGGCAGCGGAATCCGTTTTTTTCGAGAATCGCAATTAAGTAATCGCGCTTTTGTTGATACGTGGTGCTGAGCTGGGTGAAATAGTCATCCGGTAAATTGAGGGCGGTGATGCCCGCGTATTGCAGCGGCGTGGCTGCGCCGACTGTTAGGAAATCATGCACCTTGCGGATGGAATTTGTCAGCTCCGGCGGTGCGATCACCCAACCGACACGCCAGCCTGTGACGGAAAACGTTTTGCTCAGACTATTAATAAGGACGGTGCGTTCGCGTAGCGCTCCGAGGGTGATGGGCGGGATGTGTTTTTCGCCATCGAAAATAATGTGTTCGTAAATTTCATCGCAAACGATGAGGCAATCGTATTCTTCACACAATTCACCTAGCGCTATCAATTCAGCGCGGGAAAAGACTTTGCCAGTTGGGTTATTCGGCGAATTGACGATGACGGCGCGAGTGCGCGAGTTGAAAGCGGCCTTGAGATCGTCCGGGTCGAAGCTCCAATCGGGTGGGCGTAGGCGGACATGTTTTACGATGGCGCCGCTTAGTTGAGAATCCGGCCAATAATTTTCGTAAAACGGTTCGAACACCACGACTTCATCGCCCTGGTTCAGGAGTGCGAGCAATGTGGCGATCATGCCCTCGGTCGCGCCACAGCAAACTGTTACTTCGCGCTCAGGATCTATGTCGATGTTGTAGAAGCGTTTATACGATTGGCAGATGGCTTCGCGAAACGGCTTGATGCCCCAAGTGATGGGGTATTGATTGAAATCGTCGGCTATGGCCTTTTGCGCAGCTTCTTTCAGTTCCGCGGGTGCCGGGAAATCGGGAAAGCCCTGCGCCAGATTGACGGCGCCATGTTGAATCGCCTGCCGTGTCATCTCGCGAATGACGGATTCACGGAATTCGGCAATGCGCGCGCTTTGGAAGCGTCGAAGCGAAGCAATAGGCGTCATGGTTGCAATTCTACCCTTGCGGCTTCTTCTTGCGGCGGTGAATTTTGGCGCGCGTTTTGGGACGCTTCTGGGCGACGGCTTTGGTGGGAGCGGGCTTGGGTTGGTAGGTGGGGATATCGGCGTGCGTGCCGGCATAGAGACGGCGGTAGACATCGGCATTGCGCATGACGATTTGGATATAGCCGCGGGTTTGATGAATGGGCACGACTTCAGTGAATTCGGCGGGCTCGTGGAACGGCCCCCAGGTACGCCATTGCGCGGTGCGACCGGGACCGGCGTTATAGGAAGCTAAGGCAATCTCGGCCTCGCCGCCGCACGAATCCAGCAACTCGCGGAAGAAATAGGTTCCCAGCTGAATGTTGCGGTCGGGCGTAAAAAGCTGTGCGGCACTAAAACGCCGGATGCCGAAGTGCCGCGCCAATTGTTTCCCGGTGCTGGGCATAACCTGCATTAAGCCATGTGCGCTCATGGGCGAAAGGGCATGGGCGTTGAATTCCGATTCCTGGCGGATGAGCGCGGCGATGAGATAAGGGTCTAGACCCAATTCGCGGCTATGAATTTCGATGGAAGAACGATAGGGCATGGGGAAGGCCAAGCGCCAGAATCCCACGGGCGCCTGATCGAGGGGCATGTATAAATAGCCGGGAGCGAATGTTTTGATATAGCGAAGAGCCTCATCGGGAGCGCCGTGGTTGGCGGCAAACTTGGCCAGTTCATAGGCGTACACATTGGTCTGGCCTTCTTCGTTGCGAGAACCGAACTTAAGTTCGTTTTCCGCTGTGTCGTGCATGTCGCTGGCCAACAATAACTGGGCGCGCGCGACGCGTTTTTGGACAAGCGGTCCAGGTGAGAAGCTGGGGAACTGGCCGCGCGCAGCCCAGGCGAGCGGCTGGAGAGTGGCGGACAAAGCAGCATCGGCTTGGATGGAACTCATCTCCGTTGTTTTCAGACGGGCTTGCGCGAGGGTGGAGAAATAAGTATTGGGCAGATGCGCAATCAAAGCGTCATAGCAGGCGCGCGCCTCCGCCAAGCGGGTCTTACTTTCATACAGCCTGCCGAGGAAATAGAGCGCGTCTGAAGCATCGTTCGATGCGGTGTACTGCTTGATGTAGGCGAGCAGCAAGTCTCCGGCATCGGGCTGATCAACATGATACGCGTCGAAGGCAACGCGCCAAGCACACCAGGCGGCTTGATCGTTCTTGGCAAAATCGGTGGCGCAAGCACGATAGAGAGGTTGATAGGTGGCGAGATCGTTATCGCGGCGCGCCTGATCGGCCACACTGATCAAGGCTTCCAAACGCCATTCCGATGTAGCGTGGTGTTGCGCCAATTCATCAAGGTAAGCTTTGACATCCGACTTCTTATCGAGATGGCGCGCGCAGCGGACGAGGTAAGCTTCGCGCTCGGCATCGGCATCGGAATCTTCGACGTTCAGGTTTTTGAAGTATTCGAAGGCTTCGGAAATTTTGCCGGCGTGATAATCGGCTTCGCCCAAACGGACGCGGGCCTGATCGCGCTGAACGCCGCCGAGTTGCGGAATGGCGGCCGAGAGTTCGGCTTTGGCGTCGGCTGTGCGATTCACTTCGAGCAGTTTTTCGGCGCGACCAAGCATGGCTTCCGCGGTGACGGGCGGATAACCATCGGCTAACTTTACCTTCAAATCGGCGACGGCGGTACTGGCCTCGGCGGCTTCTTTGGAGTTTGGGTAGTCGTAATAAACGCGTTGATAATATTCGGCGGCTTGCGGCAGATCGTTATTGGCAGCGAGGCAGCGGGCCAGCAGGAACGTGGCTTGCGGCTGGGGAATTTTGTCGAAGTATTTTTTGACGAGGTCGAAGGCTTGCTTGGGATTGCCGGAGTCGAGATAAGCGGCTACGCCGACGGCGGCGGCGGGACCGGTCATGGGTGAGAGAAGTTTTTGATCGAAAACCTGGGTGATGGATTTCGCGACTTCCGGGTAATTCTTGAGCTGGAACTCGGCTTGCGCGCGATAGTATTGCGCGTAATCGTTCAGGAGGGGCACGTTCACGATGGCGGTGTTGGCTTGTGCGAGGGCGGCGGAGGGGTTGCCGAGTTCGAGATATTGGCGGGCGAGCGAGATGTTGGCGGCGGGTCCGATGGCGTGAGGTTTGGGAGGGCCGGCGGGTTTTTTCTTGGCTTTGCGGACGACGTGTTTTTTGGCGACGATGGCGGCGTGGAGCTGGGGGGTGGGGGTGGTGAAGAGGAGAAGGAGGGCGAGCGCCAAACTAGGTCGCTCACGCTTCCGGCTCTGTTTCGGGCGGTGCGCGCGTTTGGGCAGTTTACGAGAGTTCACCGGGGTAATCCGCTCCTAATTTCGTGGCATCGCCTCCCAAAACGGAGCTCACCAATTCTTTATGGAAATAATCGGTCATTGAAGGGATAGTCATGAACTGCTTTTGATAAGTCTCGCGGGCTTTGTCGATTTCTTTGCCCAGGAGCATATAGAGGCCGCCTTTTTCGCGCGCGGCGCGGCAGGCGGCGGGTTTGAGAAGTTGCATTTCGGCGACGGCTACGCGGGCGTAACGGGCGGCTTGTGAATGGAGTGCGCGCTGTTCGAGGGGCGGCGCTGCGGCAATCTGGAGGTGCGTGCCTTTATTTGCATTCCTTTCCAACGCGCTGGCGGCCATGTTGGCGACCAGTTCCAATTGATCCAATTCCGCGTTCTCGGCGGCGGCGAATAAAATGGCAGCGACGCGCGTGCCGTTTAGGATGGGAAACAAGTGCGCCAGCTTGGCTGGACTCGCCAGGGCAGCACCGACTTCGCCAGTGGTGCGCAACGCGGTGACGGCTTCCTTGGAGTGCAAAACGGCGTCGAAGGCCGCGGCCTGTTTCACGTCCAGGCGCAGGGTTTCGGGCAACTCCAGGTTTTGCGAGCCGCGCAATTCCAGCGCATCTCCTGAAAGAGCGAAGAGCGCCACTTCGCGGGCATAGGCGCCCGCGCCTTCCATGACCAACCGCACCCAATCGGCTTCTTTTTCATAGTGGCGGAAGCGGCGGAACAGTTGGTTCAGATCATGGGCGAGGGTCATTTCTGGGCCACCGCCGCGGGAGCAACTGGCGGCGACGAAGGCGCGAGTAAGCTGACGATGTGCAGCTGACGGTCGCCATTGCCGAGATCGAAAATCAATTGGCCGTCGCTATTGCTGAGCGCTTCGCCGCTCCAATCGTCGTTGGGTTGCACGGCTTGCACTTTGGAAAGATGCAGCTTCGGCCAGCCGCCGGCAAAGGATAATTCGAAAGCGCCTGAGACCTTATCAAAGTCTTCGTTGAGAGAGAGGCTTACACCGGTTCCCGAAAACGAGCCGACGGCATGCAGGCTGCGTAAAGCGTCGATACCCGCGCCTGAACTTTCGACCTGGCCTTGCGCATCGACTGTGCCGCCACCCCAGCGATAGCCATTGACACTGCCTTTGAAGCGGGCGTTGGGAGCGCGCGCGGCCAGGTTCACAGTGCCGGAGGCGCGTAATGAGACGTCGGGCGAAAGAATCCGCAAACCGCTGAGCTGGAGGTTGACACCCTGCCAGGCGAAGCGCGTGTTCAAGGGACCGAGATCGTTTTCATTCACGATGAAGTGGTTGATGGCAATATCGCCTTCCAGATTGCGCGCAGCCATCCAGGAAGGGACAGAGCGCTTGGTAAAGGGCAGGCGGGCGAGCAATCCGGGCTCGCGCCAGGCGGGTTCCAAAGCGGCTACAATCTGTTCGAGACCAGCGGCTTCCAATTCCAAATGAAGGCGCTCCGAGACGCCAGGATGATGCGCATCGGCGACCTTAGCGTTTTTGACGGATTGATTGAAATGATAGTTCCCGGCCAGATTGTTCTGTGCCCAGGTGGCCGTGAAATGCGGCACGTCGAGGCTGGTGGGCGTGAAGAGCAGTTTACCTTGCGCTTGGACGAGGGGCATGGCGACGCCGACCGCGGAGAGCGTGGCGTTGCTGAATTCAAACTCGCCGGACCAGCCACCGGCCGTTCCGCCGCTATTGTCGTACTGCAATTCGCCGGTGATCACGCTTTCGCTGCCGTCGCTAAAGGCGGCGAGCGCAGGCGGTTCGCCAAACCAGGCCTGCGCGGTGTTCTTCAAGGTTTGCACGTTCACATGATGCACGGTGATGGCTGCGGCCAAGCGCTGATTATCCCAGTGGTACTCTCCGCCCACTTGCATTGTGCCGCCGCCGGTTGTTTCCAAAGTGGCCGGCTCGAGATGGAGAGCGTCGGGCAAGATTTTGAGATCCGCACCCGCGGCGCTGATGGGTGGAATGTTGGGCAGCGAGGCCACGGCATCGTGAATGGAAACCTCGCCGGCGAGTCCGGAGGTGTTCGAATAGCCGACGACGCCATTGATGGATCCCGAGAGAGCCACACCCGCGGGAACGCCGAACCCCATGCGCCGGAACAAAGGGAGCAGCGATTCGACAGGAGCTTTATTGAAGGAAGTCATGAGTGTCCAAGCGGGCTTGGTCATGAAATCGTTCACCTTAACTTCGAGCGCGGCGGGCATTGCTTCGCCAGGATGCGGCGGCAATGTGCGCAGGTCGAGGCGATGCGCCAGCATATCGATACGGCCTGCATAGGGCACGCGCCAATCGTCGCCACTTGACGGCAGAAGGTCCCAACGGTGGACGTCCTGCAGGCGGACCGTGCCGGTCACTTGCAAAGCGGAGAGCGGGCCGGCGATATGCGCGCGCGAACTGATGGTGCCGTGCACGCCGATATCCTGGCCTTGAATCAAAGTGGCGAGTTCACTGAAGTTGCTGGGTTCGAGGGTGACGTCGGCTTCGACCTGATCGGAGGGCGCGGACTGCGCGGTTACGAGCCAGTTCAGCGAGCCGCGCATGGAGCCGAAGCCGTTGCCGGCGCGATCGGTACGCGCGGGCGAGCCTGAGAAATTCATGACAACGCGGCCAGAGCGTTCAGGGTAAATGGAAATATCGGCATCGGTGACGTAGAACGTGGTCTTGCGAGTGCCGAGTTTGAAATCCAAGCGGCCGCTCGAAACCTGAATAGCGGGAATGAGGTTCAGAGGCATGGCACGCGGGGCGCTCATGCGGGAGACAAACTCAACGACGTTCCAAGCTCCGTCATCGCGCTTGACCAGGTTGAGCTTGGGATCGATCAAGCGCAAGCTGGCGAAACGGATTTGGCCGAGGAGGAGCTTATCGATGCGCAGGCGCGCTTCGAGGCCGTCCATGTACGAAAAGGGCTCCAGTCCCCAGCGCGGATCTTCGGCGATGGTGACGTTTTCGAGAGAAAAGCCCGGGACGGGCAGCAAGCGGTAATAGACTTTTTCAAAACTGACGCGGCGGCCGAGGGAGGCTTCGAGAGCGCGTTGAATGCTGGCGCTGAAATGGGCGGCGTTTACGAACGGCGCGGCGATGCTGAGCGCGAAAAATGTCACGAGCAAGACCAAAGACGCGCGCAGAATGAAATGCGACGGAGTTGGTTTGGGGTTGGTGATTTCTTCAGGGATAACGGCCATCTCCAGGCGCCCGCCCGAGCGTTTGGCTTTGTCACGATTATAACGTTGCGGGGATGGGGGTTGCGGAGGGGGGATTTTGGGGGCCGAGAGGGGGTTCTTGATGGGGAGAAAATGAGCGATTTTGGCGGTTTCGGTCCCCCGTATAAAAATAAGAAGTAGGACGCGACAGAAACCCCCTCTTTTCGCGGGGCGATTTGGGAATTCTTCCCGCGCTGGCGGTTGGGGGGAATGGAGGGCGAGAGCGCAGAGTGGATTTGGCGCGGGCGACGGGCTGGGATTTGGAT
>Ga0302326_10005140_pt1 | contig 29937 bp, 29 predicted proteins | sample Palsa_T0_3_FD_202264 | JGI IMG/M metagenome (GOLD analysis project Ga0302326, IMG submission 202264) | Peat permafrost microbial communities from Stordalen Mire near Abisko, Sweden - Palsa_T0_3 | ecosystem: Environmental > Terrestrial > Soil > Palsa > Peat permafrost | place: Sweden: Abisko... | reverse complement strand
TCCCGACTGCCTGTACGAACTGGCCGAAGTCGGTCGCCGAGGGCTCATAGTGATCGGCTGGGCGGGTCCCGTACTGGGGGGTCACCGGCGGCGGCTGCATCGCCCAAAGAGGGCCTGGAGCCGTCAGGTTGAAGTCAACCCCGATCCCGAGAGCGCCGGCCATCTCGACCAACCTGTCGTACGGTCCCCAGACGTCGGATTTGCCGCCGAACTGTGTTAGCGCGTAGTCAGCCGGGTCGGTGGCGTCGAACCCCGCCGGCTCGGTGCTCGAGGTCGGGTCGGGCGCGAGGTCATTCCATTCGATCGTCACCCTGATCCGGTCCACGCCGAGAGCCGCCAGCAGGTTGAGCGTATGGGTCACCGTGGCGGTGTCGGCATAGATGAGGTGATCGTCGTCCTGGAAGATCGACTCGGGCGCGTGCGACGCCTCAGCGGCAGCGGGCAGGAACGCCGCCACGGCGGCAATTGCGATGAAGCTGGCGAGCGCCGCCAGCGTGGCGACGGCGCGAATGGATATCCGTGTCATTGCTCGAGTGGTCTTGGCCCACCGGCTAGGAAAGCTCGGATCGGGCGCTGGTCAGGCTGGGCGTGTTCGGGTCCTGCGGAAAGAGTTGAGCGCATCCCGCAGTGCGGCCCTCGCCTCCCGCGGCTGGCCGACGGCGACATCGTACCGGTCGAGCTGAGTCCGTGGCGCGGTTGCTGACGGGCTACCAGTGCAGCTAGGTGCCCTGGCGAGCGACGACACGGCGCCGGATTGCTAGGGCGCCACCGCTCACGGCCGTGAGCGCGAGCAGGATCAACACGACGAGGAGCGCGGCCGGAAGCGAGCGAGCGGCTGTTCCCTGCGAGCCGGGGTGGATCTCGGAGTCGGCCAGGTTTACCCTGTTGCTGACGCGACGGGCGGCCGAGCGCTTCGACGCGGCTCTGCTGGAGTGGGCCTTCCTCGCGTGCGCGGACGACCCCTTGCGCGAACCGCCGCCGCCACCGCCGCCGCGGGTGCCGGGGGCCGTCGTGGAGCCTGTGTGATGGCCCGAGCTCGGCGTCGACGCGGCCAACAGCGCGTGCTGGATGATGTCCGGGCAGTCGCTGTACTCGGCCATCTGAGAAGGGATCTCGTTGAGTGCGGCTTGTAGCTCGGCGCGGGAGTAGTGCCCGGTGAGCTCGCCGTTCTGTTCGCAGTCCCTGTATACGGCGCTCACGTTGAACGCCATCGCCGGCGCCGCGGTTATCAGCCCCGCAGAGGGCACCATCAAAGTGGCGAGGAGAGCGATGAAGACGTTGAGCCTGCGCATGGTGTCCCGGCGTGGACGCACCCCCGTACCGCCTTGCGGGCGACAGTAGCAGTCCGAGCAGTTGTTATCCGGTAGAACGGAACCAGTCGGGTGAAGTTTCGACCTTGTCGTGGTGTGCCTCCAGAGCGAGCTTTCGGTGGGGCGGCCGCGGTGGCGGAGGGGGGACCGGGTACCTCCGCCACCTGCGGCTGCCCGCCACGCTGGAGGCGGTGGCCCGGGACCGGGGGAGGCCACCCGCCGACCAGGACCAGCGCAGCACGAGGCGTAAAGAGGCCCGGGCGCACCAGGCTCTGTTGAACACCTCTTGTGTTCGTATTCCCCGGTCGAGAACTACCTAAACGTCAAGCGGCCGCGCCGTCATCGCCGAACTGTGAACAGGCATCGCGGTAGGCTGCGATCGTCTCCGTCCCGCACCGCTCCCAGGTGAACGCGCGGCGGACGGTGGCGGCCGCGTCGCGCGCGAGCGCGGCGCGACGGTCCGAATCGATCAGCAGCTCGTGGATCTGTGTCGCGAGCGAGTCCACATCCCCGCGTGGGACCAGCGCGATGCCACCCCCCGAGGCCGCGATCTCCTCGGGGCCATCCTCGCCCCGGCAACCGATCGCCGGCACGCCACCACCCATCGCCTCGATGTAGGCGACGCCGAACGCCTCATCGACGCTTGGCAGCACGAACAGCGTCGCCGCGCGCGCGCACGCCACCGCCTGCTCGGGCGGCAGTTGCCCGCGCAGCTCGACACGGTCCGCCACCCCGAGCGACCCGGCGAGCGTCTGCAGCCGCTCACGTTCCGGACCGTCGCCGACGATCACGTAACGGAGGTCCGGGTGGCGCTCCCGCAGCCGCGCCAGCGCCGCGATCACGTCGGCATGGCGCTTCCGGGAGACCAGGTGCCCAACCGTCACGAGGGTCGGGACGGCCGGCGACGTCGGATTGGCCGGCGACCGCGCCGGGAGTGCGGTCCCCAGGTGTACCACCCGAGTCGCGCGGGCGCCGTGCTCGACGCAACGCCGCGCCGTGCCGGCGCTGTTGGCAAGCACGAGGCGCGCGTCTGCGAGTGTCGTGCGGACCGCGCGCGCGCCCGCGCCTGATGAGCTCGTCGCGTAGACGTCCCCCCCGTGAACCGACACGATCAGTGGCACCCCGGCAGCGGCGCGGCGAACGGCGTCCCCGGCGGGCACGGCGTTGTGCGCATGCACGAGCTCGAACGCGAACTCACGGCGCAGGCGACGAAGCGCCAGTGCGAGCGCCGGCGCCGCCCACAGTCCCCACGTGCCGTAGCTCCATGGCCGCGGCGGCGATAGGTAGCGCACGTACCGGACATCGATCCCGTCGATCGTCGCCTGCGCGGGCTGGCGCGCCGCTCGCACAAGCTCGCCGACGTCAAGCGACCGCGCGGCGGCGAGTGGCGGCAACGGCCGGTGCAGCACGAGCACCCGGATCTCGGCGCCGAGGTCGCGGGCGGCCACGGCCTGCCGATGCGCCCAGACGCCGAGCACCGGATCGTGCCCGCGCGGGTAGTACTCGGCGACGATCGCAACCTTCACCGCGAGCTGCCTTGGCCCTCGCCACGCCGCCCGGCGACGCCCACGGCGGCGCCGCCACGCCGCTCAGCCCGCGAGATCCGCATCACCGCCACGACCGATGCACCGCGGCCGTCCGGCGAGCCTCCTCGGCGGGGGTGTACGGGCGTCCGGCGAGGAACGCGCGCGCCTCGGCGAGTGCGTCCTCGCGGCTGTAGGCGCCGGCGATCGGGCGCAGGCCGTGCCGCACTGGCGTGGCGTCGACGACGCCGATCCGCCACCCGCGCTGGCGCGCGATCGCGGACCAGTGCGCGTCCAGCCCCCAGCCGATGCGCAACGGCGGGAACGGCAGCAGCGAGTCGAACGTGACGGCTTGGAACGCGACTACGGGGCCGATCTCCACGAACGCCGTCTCCCGAACGACGCTCGCGGGCTGACGCCGCGTGACCTCCCAGGCCGCGTGGGAGCGCCGGCGGTGGGCCGGCTGTGCGAGCACCAGCCCGAATCGCTCGGCGAGGAACAGAAAGGCGTCGAGGAATCCCCGGGGCAGCGCGACGTCATCGTCGATCGCGAGCAGCCAGTCGTGGCCCGCGGCGGGATGCTCGGCGAGCAGCGCGTCGAGGTTCTCGAACTTCCCGCGGCCGTCGACGGCGATGCTCGCGAACTCCACCTCGTGGCGCGAGCGCTGAAGTTCGGACCGCGCGGACGCGAGCAGGTTTCGCTGATCGGTCCGCTCGACCCCGAGCGCGAGCACCCGCCGGCGCGCCGAGCGACCCGCCGCCCGCCGCAGTCGCCACGGTTCGGCGCGCGCGAGCGCGATCGCGTCCAGCCCGACGTCGGCCAGCGCGGCGCGCGTGTTCGCCCGGACGCCGGCTACGTACCCGCTCCGGCCCGAGACGAAGTCATCCCCGGCTGGGGGCGAGGCCGCGGGCGGAGGCGGGGCCGCGGCCGGGGCCGGGGCCGGAGGCGGGGCCGGGGCCGGGGCCGGGGCCGGAGGCGGAACCTGGGCCGGGGCCGTGGCCGGAGGCGGGGGCGGGGCCGGGGCCGTGGCCGGAGGCGGGGGCGGGGCCGGGGCCGGGGCCGCGACCGATGCCGAGTCTGAAGTCCAGTCGCCACCGGCAGACTGCGCCGCCTCCCGCACGCGCCCGGCGGCGTGCGCCCCGATGACGACCCCGTTCGCGCACCGCCGGCGAACTACGTGCCAGGCGCACCCTGCGAGCGTGCGCAGCTCGCCCGCGATCGAAGGCGCGCTGCCCTTCCGGACGTCGTAGCGGCGCGCCGAACGTCCGCGGAAGTACGCGGCTCGCGCGAGTGAGCGCAGGCGGGCGTCGGCCCCGACTCGCCGGTGGTCGACCGCCGCGCCGGCGAGATATCGAACTCGTCCGCCCTGCGCTCGGTAGCGGTGCTGCCAGTCCTCTTCCTCGCCGCTGCCGTCAAGCGCCGGGTCGAACGGCCCAACCAGCGCGAGGGCCCGGCGGCGCACCGCCATGTTCGCCCCCCACACCAGCTCGGCGTCGCGGTCCGCCGGCCCGAGGTCGAGCGTCGTGATCGGAGCGCCTTCGCGGCCGCAGGCCCGCGGTCCCCCGCCCTCGAGCCGGGCTCGGATCGGGCCGCCGAAGACGTCACACGACGGCGCGCCCGCGGCCCCGGCGAGCAGGGCGACCAGCCAGCCCGGCGGCGCCTCGATGTCGTCGTCGATGAAGACGATCAGCTCGCTGCGCGCCTCGGCCACGCCCGCGTTCCGCTTCGCGTTCGCCCCGGCGCCGCCGAACAGCGAGACGAACCGCGCGCCGTGCCGCGCGGACACCGCCGCTGTCGCCCGATCCTCGCCGTCGGTTACCACGACGATCTCGGCGCCGGCGCGAACGGCCTGAGGTGCCACCGACGCAAGCGCGACGTCGAGATACCCCGCCCGTCCGCGGGTCGGGATGACGATCGAGGCGACTGGAGACTCGGTCACAGGCCGGAGTCTGCACGCTCAGCGCGCGCGCAGGTCCCGGCGATGCTCCGCGAGCTGGCGTGCGAAGCAGCCGACGAAGCGCGGGTTGTAACGCATGTAGCGCCGCCACAGGCGCCGCGGCTCACGTACGAGCCGGTAGGCCCATTCGAGACCGGCCTCTTGGATCCAGTTCGGTGCCTGGGGTACGCGCCCCGCGTGGAAGTCGAACGCGGCACCGACACCGACGAGCACCGGCGCCTCGAGCTGGTCGCGCATCTGCGCCATCCACTTCTCCTGCTTCGGCACGCCGATCCCGACCCACACCACGTCCGCACCCGACCGGTTGATCTCGTCCGCGACGGCGGCGCGTTCTTCGTCGTCGAGCTCGCGATGCGGTGGCGAGTAGCCACCGACTATTCGCACCCCCGGGTAGCGCCGGCGTAGGTTCAAGGCGAGCTCGACGAGCGCCCCCTGGTTGTGGCCGCCGTAGAGGTAGAGCCGCTGGCCGCTGGAAGCCGCGTGGGCGCAAGCGCGAAGCATCAGCTCGGGGCCGTAGACCCGCCCTCCGAGGTCGTACCCGAGGGCGTTGACGGCCCATACGAGCGGCTGGCCGTCCGGGAGGTTCAGCGATGAACCGAGCACGGCGGCCCTGAGCTCGGGGTCCTCGGAGAACGCCATCACGGTATGCACATTGGCCACGCAGACATATCCGCGCTCACGCCGGGCGACCATCTCGTCGATCCAGGCGAGCACGCGGTCGTAGTCGGTCAGCGCCAGCGGGACGCCGAGAACCGGCACCGTTTCTGGTTGCGGAATAGGCTCCGCGGTGGTGTGCGGGGTGGGAATTGGACGCATTGAACGGCTCCTGCGGACGCTGCCGCGGGTCCGATGGTCATCAACGTTACGCCCTAGAACGTGAAAAGGCCGCCCGGAGTTGCGGTATTGCAACGCTCGTTGCGCCCGGGATGGCGATCGTGAAGGTTGATCCGTGCACCGTCACATCGCCGCCGTGACGCTCCACGATCGCCGCGACGATCGCCAGACCGAGCCCCGATCCGGGCTCGGCCGTCACTCTCGCGCCGCGCCAGAAACGCTCGAACAGGTGCTCGTGATCGGCTCGGTCGGGCCCGTTTCCCTCGTCGCTCACATGTATCAGCGCCCTCCCCTCGCGGGCGCTCACGCTCACGGTCACCGTGCCCTCGGGTGGCCCGTGTGCGAGGCCGTTCTCGACCAGGTTGCCAAGCGCCCGCCCCAGCGCCTCCTCGTCCCCGCGGACCGCGACCGGGCTGACCGGCCCGAGCTTGACTCGCTCCTGCGCGGCAGCGGCGCCGTGCGCGAGCGCATCGAGTGATACGAGCTCGACACGCGGCGGAGCCTCGCCGGCTCGCTCGAGCGTCAGTAGGTCGTCGACGAGGCGCGCGAGCCTGGTGGCGTCGCGCTGGAGCTCGGCGAGGATCTCGGCGCCGGCGCCGTGACGTACGGCGTACTCGACGTTCCCGCGCAATGTGGTGACGGGCGTGCGCAGCTCGTGCGAGGCATCGGCGAGGAAGCGACGCTCGCTCACTCGCGACCGTTCGAGCCCACCGAGCATTCGGTTGAGCACTCCGGTCAGCCCTCCGATCTCATCGCGCGCATTCGCCTCGGGCAGCCGCTGGGAAGCGTCTCCGGTGCGCTCGATCTCCTCGGCGGCTTCTGCCAGCCCGCGCAACGGTCTGAGTCCACGGCGCGTCAGCAGCGCGGCAGCGGCGCCGGCGAGTGCCGCGGCACCGAGCCCGCTGAGGATCAGCAGCGCGATCAGATGGCTCGTGGTGTCCGAGATGTCCGAGTAGTCGGAGGCGACGAGGACCGCTCCCCCCGCCGCCGGTCCGGATGCATCGGCGATCGGAGCCGCGTACACGCGGAACGGACGGCCACCGAGGCTGATGCTCTCGAACCCGGTCCGCCCGGCGCGAATCGCCGCGCGAGCGAGACGGTCCTGCGGGAGCAGGACCGCACCCAGAGCTTCCGAGCGCGCCAGGATGCTGCCATGCGCGTCGAGTACCTCGACCACAATCTGACGACCGGACACCGGGCTCTCGAGCGCCCCCGGGGCCGTGAGCACCGCCGGCGCCGAGACGCTGAGGAGCGCCACTTCCTGCGCTCGCTGACGCAGCGCGCGGTCGAGCGAGCTGCGCAACTCGTGGCCGACCAGAACCACCGCCGCCCCGCCGAACAGAGCTAGGGCGATCAGGATCGAGCCGGTGGCGGCGGCGATCAGTCGCGCTCGCAGCGAACCCGCGAAGGGGAGCGCGCGTCGGGTGGGTGGTCCAGGTTCGAGCATCTAAAGGGCGCAGGCCCGCTGTCAGCTTCGCAACACGAATCCTGACCCGCGCACCGTGTGGATCAGGGGCGGGGACCCGAGCTTGCGCCGCAGCCGGGTGACATAGCGATCGACCACGTTGGGCTCGGCGCCCCCCGCCCAGATCTCCTCGATCGCGCGTTCGCGCGTGATCGTGCGACGGGGCTCCCGCGCCAGCAGCTCGAGCACGGCCAGCTCGCGCCCGGTCAGCTCGAGGTCGCGGCCGGACCGGGTCGCCGTTCGGGCCTCCGAGTCGATCGTCAAGTCGCCGTAGCTGACGATCGACGAGACATCCGTGCCGCGACGGGTGAGCGCCCGTACGCGTGCGACCAGTTCCTCGACGGCGAACGGCTTGACGAGGTAGTCGTCGGCGCCGGACTCGAGCCCGGTGACGCGGTCAGCCACCGAATCCCTCGCGGTGAGCATCAGGACAGGGGCCGCGACGCCGCGAGCGCGCAGGCGCCTGCACACGGCGAGCCCGTCGAGCCCCGGCATCTTCACGTCGAGCACGATCAGGTCAGGCGCGCCGCGCTCGACCGCGACCAGCGCCGCGCCCCCGTCGCCCGCGATGCTGACCACGTATCCCTCGCCGGCCAGCGTGCGCGCGAGCATCCGCCTCAGCGGCGGGTCGTCGTCGACGACCAGGACTCGCGTCGCTTTCGAGTGCTCACCCACCGGCGACGTCGCGGCGCAGGAAGACCAGGTACGCGCCGCCGAGCGCCGGTAGGCCGTACAGCGCGCACACCCAGGCCGCGCGAATGATCGGAGCCCAGTCGGTCGGTGTCCGCAACAGGCCCTGCCAGGCGTTGAACTGCGTGCTCAAGAGGTAGGGCTGGAGGCCGCCGAGGCCGGGCAGGATGCCGATCAGCTGGAGCAGCAGCGAGAACATCAGCGTGCCGACGACGGCCGCCGCGCTGTTGTGCGTGATCGTCGACAGCAGCAGGCCGATGCAGACGATCGCGAGGATCGGAATCAAGTACACGAGCAGGCTGACGATCACGAGCTCGAGGCCCTTCGGCGCGGACACGATCGTGCCCGAGAGGCTCTGGAGCGGATTGAAGCCCGACTTCAGGCACCCGGCCACGAGCGCGACCGCGCCGTCGAGGAGGATCGCGACGATCGCATACGTCGCCGCGGCCAGCGCCTTGCCCGAGAAGATCTGCCCGCGGTCGAGCGAGCGCGTGAGGATCGTCTTCAGGGTGCCGTTGTGATCTTCGGAGGCGACGATGTCCCCGGCGACGAGTGCCGTGATCAGGGGAAACATCCAGATCGCGCCGAACAGCAGGATCACGAGCGGGACCGCGAGCCCGCTGCGGTCGATGTAATCGCCGAACGCGACGTCATGCGGGCCGCCGTGCCGGAAGCTGATCGCGGCCACGAAGAGGATCGGAACGACCACGGCGGCGCCGAGCCCGAGGTAGGTCCGCTTCTGGTAGCGGAGCTTGCGCAGCTCCCAGCGGTAGACGGTGAGCGCGCCGGGGTTCAACTCGGCACCGCCGCCGTCGCGGCAGCGTCGCCGCGAGCCGCCACGTCCCCCTCCGTGAGCGAGAAGAACAGGTCCTCGAGCGTAACCGTCTCCGGCGCCAGCAGCGTGATCAAGGCGCCCGCCTCGACGAGCGCCTGCGAGAGCTCGGCGGCGGCGGCGGCGTCAGCCGAGAAGCAGATGTAGCCGTGCGCGATGCTGACCTCGCCGAGTCCCCGCTGAGCGCGGCAGACGGCGATCGCACGCTCGTCGTCGGTCGTTGAGAGCCGGTAGGTCGCGCCCGCGCCCCGCTTGAGGTCGGCGATCGCCCCCTCATAGACAATCTTCCCCGTGCGAACGATCGCCACCCTGTTACACAGCTCCTCGACCTCGGGCAGCAGATGGCTCGAGAGCAGCACCGTCATGCCCTCGTCCGCGAGCCGGCGGATCAGCAGTCGCATGTCGCGCATCCCGGCCGGGTCGAGCCCCGTCGCAGGCTCATCGAGGAGCAGCAGCTTGGGCGCCCGCAGGAGCGCGCCTGCAATCCCGAGCCGCTGGCGCATCCCGTGCGAATACCCGCCCACGCGGTCGCCGGCGCGGCCTGAAAGCTCGACCGTCGCGAGCGCCTGATCGATCCGGCCGCCGGCCCCGTGCCCGTCATAGGCGGCCAGGAGCTCGAGGTTCCGCCGTCCCGAGAGATACGGATAGAACTGAGGCGCCTCGACGAATCCGGCCACACCCTCGAGCGCGTGCACCCCGAGCAGCGGATCGCGCCCGAACAGCCGCACGTGGCCCGCCGTCGGCCTGATCAGGCCGAGCATCATCCGTAGCGACGTCGTCTTGCCGGCGCCGTTCGGGCCCAGGTACCCGTACACATCACCCGCCCGGACGGTCAGGTCGACGTCGTCAACCGCCAGGATCTCGCCGTAGCGCTTGACCAGGCCGCGTACCTCGATGGGCGGGTCGTCCGCCACTCCGCCCTTATAACCCGCGCGCGGCGGCCTCGGCAGCCACGGGCGGCACCGACCCGAGCACCGCGTAGGCGACGCCGGAGCGGGTGAAGCGGATCATCGTGCCGAGCGCCGTGTCGAGCTCCTCGCCGGTGACGCCGTTGATCGAGACGGTCGGGAGCTGCAACTCCTGCCGGTGGCCGCTCGCCGCGCCCGAGGCCGTCGCCGTCGCCGCTGCGCTCTGCTCGATTACCGCGATCTCACCGACGCCCTCGCCGTAGGTCACTAGCGCCGCGGGGCTGCCGCCCCAATCGAGCAGCCGCACCGACTGCCGTGGCAGGCCGGCGAGGGTAGCCGGGGACCTCAGCGAGAAGCGCACCTTCCCCGCGACCGCCGCGACGCCCGTGACCGACGCCGCGTTACGCTTGAGGCGCGCGAGCGTGCCGTGGGCGAGCTTCGCCTTCGCCGAGGAGCCACTCGGGACGGTGACGTCGACGACCTTTGCCCCCGGCGTCTGCGGCACCGCGAAGCTCGACGCTGCGACCTGACCGAAGCTGATGTTGGTGGCAGTCAGCTGAATCACCGGAGAGCTGTCGCCCTGGGCGTAAACCGAGAACTGGAGCGGTATGCCGCGAACCGCGTCGAATGCGATCTCCGCCGAGCCGAGCAACCCGCCGGAATGCAGCGGTGACACCCGCACGCTGTAGGTCGGCTGCCCGGCGACGTCGCCGGGAATCGCGCCGGAGAGGTCGAGGTGCTTGCTCAGCTTTGCGATCTCGGCCTGGATCTGAGCGATCGAGGGGATCGCGTCGTGGCTCGTAGCCGGCCTCGACAGCGGGGCGTAGGCGGTCCACCCTGAGCGCGCGGCGGACTCGCGGTGCCTGGCCGCGGCGACGGCCGGTAGCTTGCCCTTATAGACCGTGTTCGAGGACGGGTCGTAGACCCAGAAGGTGTGTCCGTTGACGACGAGCTGGGCGTCGCCGTTGCTGCCCTGGAGCTCGATTCGCAGCAGCTTGTGGTCAGAGGAGAGCCACAGCCGGCCGGTCGCTCCGGTGAGAAGCGGGCTCGACGCCTCGCCGAGATTCGAAGCTGCGATCAGATGGTTGGTGAAGCTGATGTCCGCGGTGATTCCGTTGACGGCGGGTGCCGCGAGTACGCCGTGCGCGGCCTGCGCCAGCGGCTCCGCTTTTGGCACCGGACCACCAGAGCTGGCGGCGACCGCGATCGCTGTACCGCCGACGGCCACAGCGAGGCAGGCGGCGATCAGTGCGAGCAGGCGACGGGTCGATACGGTGCGCAGGAATGCCATTGCAGGTCCACCTTTCTGATGACACACACCACGATAGGCGATGACCTTGAAAACACTCTGACAGATCAGGTACCGACTGCGGCGAGGCGCGCGCGCAGCTCTCGCTTGAGCACTTTCCCGGTCGGATTGCGTGGCAGCTCATCGATGAAGATGACCTCGCGCGGAACCTTGTAGCGGGCGAGGTTCGCCTTGACGAAGTCCTTGACCTCGCCCTCGGTCAGCTCGCGGCCCGGCCGCAGGACGACGAAGGCGGCGAGCCGCCAGCCCCATTCTGGATCCTCGACCCCCAGCACCGAGGCTTCCTCGATCGCCTCGTTGGTGATCAGCAGTTCCTCGATCTCACCCGGGAAGACGTTCTCACCCCCGGAAACGATCATGTCGTCGTCGCGCCCGTCGATGAACAGCCGCCCGGCATGATCGAAGTGCCCGACATCGCCCGTGCTCATCAGCCCGTCGATCATGTCCTTGTGCCCGCCGCCGGTGTAGCCCTCGAACTGGAAGCCGTTACCGACGAAGATCCGGCCGGTGCGGTCCGCCCCGACGACGGGGGCGCCGTCGTGACCGAACAGCTTCACGACCGTGCCGAACGGTGCTCGGCCGGCCGTGCCGGGGGCTGCGTGGAGGTCCTCGGGGGTGGCGAACGTGGCCCAGGCGACCTCGGTCGACCCGTAGAAGTTGTAGATGACGTCGCCGAGCGCCCGCAGCGCCCGACGCGCGAGCTCGGCCTCGAGCTGCGAGCCGGACAACAGCACGATCCGCAGCGAGCTCGTGTCGAACCGGCCCGGCGCCGACTCGATCAGGTCGACGATCCGTCGCAGCATCACGGGCACGACGATCAGCCCCGTGCAGCCCCGCTCCGCGATGTCCGCGAGGACGAGCTCCGGCGCGAACCGCCTCCGGACCACCACCGTGCTGCCGAGGCTGACCGTGACGATCATCTCGGTGAAGCCGAGCGCGTGGAACATCGGCGCGGCCACGTAGGTCGACTGGCGAGCCCGGAAGGGCACCTTGGACAGGATCGCGCCCATCGGCGAGAGCGTCGCGCCGGAGTGGCGCGGCGCGCCTTTAGGGGTCCCCGTGGTGCCGCTGGTCAGCAGCACGACTTGCGGGAGGCGGTCGGGCATCGGCAGCGCGCGGCCCGCGTGCTCGGTGATCAGAGCCTCGAGCGTGTCCTCGCGGGCCGGGCCGTCGGTCCAGCCGAGCAGGGTCCGGTGGCGCGTCTCGATCGGCGCGACGAGCTCGGTGTATTCCTCGTCGTGGACGAGCAGCGATATTTCCTCGCGCGCGCAGACATCACGTAGCTGCGGGCCTGCGAAGTCGGTGTTCAGGTACAGCGCTCGGGCGCCGAGCTTCGACGCGGCGAAGGTGATGTCGAGGAAGCCACGGTGATTGCGACACAGGATTCCGATCGTCTCTCCCTCGGCCACGCCACGGGCGCGTAGTCCGAACGCGAGCGCGTCCGATCGGGCGTCGAGCTCGCCGAAGGTGAGTGAGCCACGTTCGTCGATCAGCCCTGTCTGCCCGCCGTGGCGAACTGCCGCCACCGCGAGCGCGCCGCCGATCGGACCGAGATGATCGAGCGCCCGGAGCACCTTCATTACCTTCCGCGGCGGGTCGATGCCGAGCATGCCCGAGCGGAAGCCGTGGATCACGGCGTGTCCCTCGACGGCGCCGCGGAGGCCGAGCGCGGCGGGCTTGCGAAGGGGCGACGGAAGTTTGAGCATATAGGCACAATATCGCCACCGACGATCTACTCGGCTGAGAAGCTCGACTAGGCCGAGCGGAAGCGCTGGCCGCGAGTTCGCCGGCGCAATCGGCCCGCTCTGATCCGCCGCGCCGCCTTGGTGCCGGCACGCGGCCGCGGATTCTCCGCAGCGCCTGGCATCGCCCCGAGACTCAGTGGCCGCAGACGCGGCCCAGCTGCATCAGAGAGCGTTCGACGACGGCCTTCGAGGGCTTCTCGTTGTCGTGCGCGGCGAGTAGCGGCACCTCGAGGTACTGGCCGGTGGTTTCGAGTTGGAGCTGTGGGAGCGAGAATTTGGGCGTCATCCGGGCTTTCTGTTCGGCGATTCATCTAGGCTCGGTGCCAGCGTTCCATCGTGGCGCAGCGATGACAACGGACCCACGGCCCAAGATGCGGCTTGGCGCTTGTCCAGGCGGCGGGTGCCGCCGTCGGGCTCAGATCCCGAGGCGGTGGCGCTTTATCCGGCCTCGGTGAGGCCGGGCTCGGTTCTGGGAGCGCGGCGCTTGGACCTGCGCTCGGTGATCGTCGCGAGCAGCACGCTGCCCTCGAACAGGAGGTACAGCGGTACGGTCTCGAGCAGCAGGGTGACCACGTCACCGGGGAGGAAGGCCGCGACGGCGCCGCATCCGAGGATCGCGTAGCGGCGGTTCTTGCGTAGCTGGCGAGGTGTGACCACACCTCCGCGTGTTATCGCCATCACCCCGACCGGGACCTGGAATACGAGGCCCATCGCGAGCAGCGTGGTGGCCGCGAACTTGTAGTAGGGGGCGGCCTGCACGAGAACGTTGAATTGGCCGCTGTTGAAGTTCTGGAAGAAGTGCACCGCGGCCGGCAGCACGACGAAGTAACCGAACATCACGCCGGCGACGAACAGCACAGGGATCGCGGCCATCATCGGTCTCACGACGCCGCGTTGCGGGGGGTCGAAGGCCGGCATCAGGAATCCGTATGCCTGCAGCAGCACGACGGGGAGCGCGAGAATCAACGCGAAGATCAGGGACACCGTGATCGTGGTCGTGAACGGCTCACCGATCCCGAGCGTGACCGGGCGGTCGCCTTGTGGCGGAGCTGAAAGGTGCTTGATGTCTCGATCGAGTTGGTTCCCAGCGTGGGAGAGGGAAGCCTGTGCGGACTGCGGGATGTGAAGCGACGGCGAGTGCAGCACCCCCACCACGGCCTTCAGCTGGACTGCCACGTCGCGAGCACTTCGCTGCACGGTGTAGGTGGCGCCGAGCGGTCCGTGACCGTCCTTGACTTGTTGCTGGGTCTGCTGCGCGAGTGGGCGATCGATCAGGTGCAGCAGTGCGTGGTTTTGCCAGAAACAGATGCCGAACGCGACACCGATCGCAATCAGCGAAACAATCAGCCGCGTCCGCAGCTCGTCGAGGTGGCCGACGACGCTCAGGTGGTCGTCGTGGCCGATCGCTCGAATTGCTCGGATGGCCTGCATGGCGTTCGGCATCGGTGGCACCGGGTGCGGTCCCTGGTGGGCTGCTTGGATCCTGGGTTGCCTTTAGGCCTGGTGGACGGTCTCAGCGGCGGCCAGGACCGGCTCGGTGTCGTGAACCTGCGTGGCGACCGGCGTCGGCAAGGGGACGCTCGTCGTGTGGATCTCCGCAACCTGGGGCTGCGGGTTGAGCGAATCCTTGAAGCCGCGCATGCCTTCGCCGAGGGAGCGGCCCATCTCGGGAAGTCGCTTCGCACCGAACACCAGTAGTGCAAGAACGAGGAGGAAAAGAATATGAATCGGATTGTCGAGGCCCATGTGTGTAACTCCGGTGGTTGGCGCTTACAGGTGATTGCAGTTGCCCGGTTCTACGAGCCGGGCACCCGATCAGATCAGTTACGGTGGTCAGCTCGGAAGCGCGGCGAGGATCACCGGCGCATGCGTGGGCACCTGGCTGCCGCCGAGCGGCTCGGGCGTTACGAGGACTACGCTGACTCCCGTCAGGCTGCCCGGCACGTCGACGGCGCCGGCGCCGTTCGAGGTCACGCCGAACAAGGCACTCGTCGGCTTTGGCGCCTCTCCCGGGTGCTGGAGCCACACTTGGTAGATCCTGCCGCTTGGGGCTGCCGGCATGTGCGACACGACAAGCTCCGCATGTCCGCTGTCCAGATGCAGGACGGCCCTCGCGAGCTGTCCCTGATCTATGACGGCGGCTGACACCGCGCGTATTTCCGTGGTGGAGCGCGGGGCGAGCTCGACCGCACCGGCTGCGGTCGCAACCACGGCGAGAAGCGCGGCTGCCGTGAGCATGCGGCGCGTGGGAAAACTCGGCGAACTGGCGAATGCCGGACGACGAACATTCCAGTGAAGCCACCTCGCCCTGTCGCTGGTCGCTGCCTTGCTCGACGCCTCGCGGATGCGCGCGAGCGTGTGACGCTTCACGGCACCAGGCGCTCGGAGCTGCGGGACGGTCATCGCCAGCGCGTCGGCGACGGTCTGCAGCGTCGCGACCTCGTCACGGCATACGACGCACTCGGCTACGTGCCGGCGAAACCTCTGTAGGTCGACGCCTTCGAGCGCTCCGAGTACGTATCCGGCTGCATCCGCGCCACAGTCACGCGGATCAGACATGGGATCGCAAGCACTCATGCGACAACGTCGGCCGGATCGCCGAGCGCGATCCGCATCTTCGTCAAACCCAATCGCATTCGGCCCTTGACGGTGCCGATCGGTAACGCCAGCATCTCGGCGATCTCGGTCTGCGTGAACCCACCGAAGTAGGCAAGTTCGATCACGTGACGCTGCTCGCTCGGAAGCTCTCCGAGCACGCCGCGCACCTGGCTCGCCTCGTCTCGGCGAGCGACTTCGACCTCGGTGCGCTCTGGCGCCTCGAGGCGCTCGACCATCTTGTCATCGCTAACGTCGCGGGCCTCGCGGACGACGCCCGCTCGTAACACGTCGATCGCGCGATGATGGACAACTCCAAGCAGCCATGATCGCACGCTCCCGCGAGCACGGTCATAGCGTGCACCGCTACGCCAGAGCGAGAGGAACGCCTCCTGCACGACCTCCTCGGCCATCGCCCGGCGCCCGCACATCCGGTACGCGAGCGAAAAGGCAGCATTCTCGTGACGGTCGTAGATGGTCTCGAACGCGCGGGCGTCCCTCGCTGAGACGAGCACCATCAAGTCCTCATCGGCCAACTCGCGCGGATCGGATTGGCGAGTTGGGCGGGGTCGCAACAGCACAGTGATGTGTTCTTACGTGCTCCGTGTCATGTTCGGATCAGACGAGCGGCGTTACCAGCTCAGAATCGCCTCGCTACGGGGCGCCCGGCCGACTTACCGCTGGCCCATGCCGTGAGACTGAGGGTTGGCGCGCAGTCGCGCCTGTAGCTCCGAGACCGTCGAAGGTGTCAGATCCAGTGCCTGCAGCACTCGCAGGGAATCGATCCCGGCCGCTTCAGCGCGCCGAAGCATCTCCAGGACGGTATCGAACTCGGAAGGCTTCTCATTTGCAGCGGCTTCCGGGTCCACAAACCCTTCGCCGCGGTGATCTGACAACGCCGTTTGCACCTCTCTCCGGGGGAATAAGTCTTCCCGAGTCGAGAGCGAAAATCCATTAGCGGCAAGTTAGGGTTCGCGACGATCTGTTCGACCGACGACGCAAGCCCGCCCGGCCGCGGGCTTGCGCGTATGACGCCTTCCGTTAGACGATGAAGCCGGTGGCCGTGACGTCGGCGAGGATCTTCGTCGCGCCCTGGGGCTTGTCGAACGGGCCGCTCGGGGCGATTCCGCCACCGCTGTGATTGATCAGGCCGATCGCGCCCGAGTGGCGAGCCTCGATCGTCACGATCTCCGCCGCTGCGATCAGATAGGCGGGGTTCTTGATGTTCGCGGCCTGCCCGAGATAGGCATGCACGCCCGTGTTCTCGAGTACCTGCGCGGTTGCTGCGAACTCCGCCTCGTGTCCGGGGATCCCCTTGAAGTCGAAGACCGGCTCGGATACCGCCTTGCTGCCGAGCGCGCCCTTGAGGAACGTAACGTGGGCACGTTCATCCCTGGTTACTGTCTCCAGGAACTTCTTCAGGCGTGGATTCGTGATCTTGCCCATCGTCGTCGCCTCGTTGTAGAAGGCGCGCTCCAGATACTCGAGCGTCAGGGCGAAGTTGAGGATGCCGATGTCGCCGGCTCCGAACTTGGACGGCGGGCGGGAATAACTGGCCATCGCGACGCCGGGAACGAGAGCGCTCAGAATCGCGCCGCCGCCGACGGCGGCGCCGCCGGCGATCCCCGCCTTGCGCAGGAAGTTCAGACGCGTGTCACCGGAGATCGCCGCGGCGCTCTCTCGGATCGCGCCGTCCTTGTCGACCTCGTCGAGGTTAATTCGATGCATGGAAAAGTCTCCTCAGCATGTGTTGGGTGGGTGTGTGGCACAAGCAGCGGCCGTAGTCTCGCCTGTCATGTGCTTGGCTTGATACGTGAGGACGGCTTCAACGGATCATGGGTGGTCAGTTGGCGGGGATCGAGTGATCCGGCGCGCCGGTGCGTTCGTATGCTGTTCTATGAAACGTGTCAATCGTGTGTTGCTCGCGCTGTCCATCGTCGCGCTCGCGGCGGCTCCGGCAGCGCTCGCCGGCGCGACGCCACCGGTCGCACACGCTGCCACGACCCCAACGGTCAAATCGGCACACACCAGCCTAGGCAAGATCCTCGTGACTGGGTCCGGCTCGACACTGTTCATGTTCACGAGGGACCATCACAACACCGACGCGTGCGTAAGAATCAACGGCTGCAGCGCCGTCTGGCCCGTGTTGAAAGCGAATGGCAAGTTGAGCGCCGGCGGGGGTCTGGCGTCCTCTCGGCTCTCGACGATCAGGCTGCGGAACGGCACCCGGCAGGTCACCTACGACGGCCACCCGCTCTACACCTACAGCTTCTCGAGTGGCCCGCGCGACACCTCGTACGTCGGCGCAAGGCAGTTCGGCGGTAGCTGGTATGCGCTCAGCGTCGCCGGCCACGCGGTGAAATGACCTTAGGGTACCCTAAGACTCGCCGCCGCTCGCTCGCTCGCGGCCGCTCGCACGTCCCTCCCTCAGGCCTAACACCCGAAAGTTTATAGTCTTTATATACTTTCGAGATCGGCTCGCCGTTGCGGGGAAGACTCCGCAGACGCCGGGCCGGCACGCCACAACCACCAGGAGGGGAAAATGAGCGATCACCTTCGATTCGAGACCCTGGCGCTACACGGCGGCCAGACGCCGGACACCGCCACGAATGCCCGCGCGGTCCCGATCTATCAGACGTCGTCGTTCGTCTTCGACGACACCCAGCACGCCGCCGACCTGTTCGCCCTCAAGGTGCCGGGCAACATCTACTCGAGAATCATGAACCCGACCTGGGCCGTGCTCGAGGAACGCCTCGCAGCGCTCGAGGGAGGCATCGCGGCGCTCGTCACGGCATCCGGACAGGCCGCGGTCACCTACTCCGTGCTGAACCTCGCCCGGGCGGGCGACAACATCATCTCCGTCTCCCAGCTTTACGGGGGCACATACAACCTCTTCGCCCACACCCTCCCCCAGTACGGGATCGATGTTCGCTGGGCCGATGCCGACGACCCGGATGCCGTCGCCCGGCTGGCGGACGACCGTACCCGGCTTGTATTCGGCGAGACGGTCGGCAACCCGCGCCTGAACGTCCTCGACGTGCCCGCCTGGGCGAGCGCCGCCCACGCGCAGGGCGTCCCGCTGATCCTCGACAACACGGTGCCGACACCGATCGGCGCTCGCGTGTTCGAACAGGGCGCGGATGTCGCGGTCCATTCGCTGACGAAGTACATCGGCGGACACGGCACTTCGATCGGCGGCGCGATCGTCGACGCCGGGAGCTTCGACTGGCCCGGCCACACCGAGCGCTTTCCCGGCCTGACCACGCCCGATCCGTCCTACCACGGGGTCGTCTGGAGCGACGCCCTCGGGCCGGCGGCGTACGTCGGGCGCGCACGCACGGTGCTGCTGCGGAACACCGGCGCCTCACTGTCGCCGTTCAACGCGTTCTGTTCCTGCAAGGAATCGAGACGCTGCCGCTGCGGCTCGAGCGTCACAACGACAACGGCCTCGCGGTGGCGCGCCACCTCGAGCACCATCCCGACGTCGCCTGGGTCTACTACCCCGGACTCGACTCGAGTCCATACCGCGAGGTCGCCGACCGCGTGCTGAGGGGCGGCTACGGCTCGCTCGTGACCTTCGGGGTCAAGGGCGGGGCCGCGGCGGGCCGCGCGTTCATCGAGCACCTGAAGGTGTTCAGCCATCTGGCGAACATCGGCGACGCCAAGTCGCTGGCGATCCACAACGCGTCGACGACGCACTCGCAGCTCAACGCCGAGGAGCTCGAGGCCGCCGGCGTCAGCCAGGACACGGTCCGGCTCTCTGTCGGCATCGAGCACATCGACGACATCGTCGAAGATCTCGACCAGGCACTCGCCGCCACCCGAGCGCCCGCCGTCGCATAACCGCAAACCACGCCGCCGCGTGCCGCCACCGGGTGCTACTCGCCCGGCCGCGGCGCGCGCAGGCGCCCCGGCGGCGTCGGGCGCCCCGGGGTAGTCCGGCGAACGCTCGCCCGGGCCCGCAGCAGCGAGCCCGCGGCTTCGAGCAGCGCGGCGCGGAGCTCTGATGTGTCGGCGTCGGGGTACTGGGCGATGACGCCGGCGATTCCTCGGAATGCCATCGCGACCCGTACCTGGTCGCTGAAGTCGAGCCGATCGCCGGCGAGCATCGCTTCGGTGCGGGCACGCCGCTCGGCGCTTCCCGCGGCGATCACCGGGTGGGCGACGGTGGCTAGATCACGGGCCATGTAGGCGATCAGCCGCCGGTTGCGGAGCAGGTAATCGACGTAGTCCTGCATGAACCGGCGTCTCTGAGCCGGGGTGTGAGTCAGGCCGTCGTGGGCGTCCAGAACCTCGTCGAGCCCGGCGATCACCGGCGTGACGAGCGCGTCCAGTAGGTCGTCCTTGGAGCGAAAGTGGTAGTAGAGCGCGGCCTTGGTGAAGCCGAGCCGATCGGCGATCTGCTGCAGCGTCGTCCCTTCGAATCCGTGCTCCGTAAAGAGCTCGAGCGCGACATCGAGGATGCGTGAGCGAGTGTCGGGCGGAGAGGCGACGGCCATCCCGGCGACCATACCATTTTACTAACCGTGCGGCAAGCATCAACTTGCCAGCCGGTAAGTTCTAACTTGACAGCCGGTAAGTAAGTTGCCAGACTGGTCCCCATCGGACGAACAGCCGCCGCGTTCCGTGGGTTGATCGGCCCCCTCTACTGCAACCGGAGACCGTCTTATGAGAACTCTTGCCAGATGGTGCGTGACGCATCGTCGTGTGGTGCTGACCGGCTGGCTGGTGGCCCTCGTAGGGCTGACCGTTGTCAGTCAAAGCGCCGGCACCGCCTACAAAGACAGCTTCAGCCTCAGCGGCACGCAGAGCTTCGAGGCCGAGAACCTGCTCGAACGCTCCGCGCCCAAGGCATCGGGTGATGTTGAGCAGATCGTGATCGCCGTCAAGCACGGCAAGGTGACCGACCCGGCCGTGCGAGCGAGCGTGCAGGCGATGCTCGCGAAGGTGGGCGCGCTGAACGACGTCGCGTCGGTCGCCTCCCCGTTTTCGTCGCGCGGCGCCGCGCAGGTCTCGCCGTCCGGACAGGTCGCGTTCGCGAACGTGACGATGACAGGCCAGGCGAGCAAGCTCTCTGTCAGTCAGGCGCAGCAATTCGTCAGCACCGCGCAGGCGGGCGCCGCGCACGGCGCGAAGGTCGAGGTCGAGGGACAGGTCGCCGAACTTGCGAACAAGAGCAGCATCAGTACCGTCGGGCTCGGGGCGTTCGCGGCGCTGATCGTTCTGCTGGTGGTATTCGGCTCGCTGCTGGCCGCCGCGCTTCCGCTGCTGACCGCAGGTTTCGCGCTCGGTACGGGAACGGCCGCGATCGGACTGCTCTCGCACGTGATCAGCATGGCATCGTTCAGCTCGCAGCTCTCCCTGCTGATCGGGCTCGGCGTCGGCGTCGACTATGCGCTGTTCATCGTGACGCGATACCGGCAGGGCCTCCAGCGCGGCAAGAGCGTCGAGGACGCGATCGTCGACGCGCTGGATACCTCAGGGCGGGCTGTGATGTTCGCCGGGATGACGGTCTGCATCGCGCTGCTGGGAATGTTCGCGCTCGGCGTGAGCTTCCTCTACGGGGTGGCAGTTGCCGCTTCGGTCGTGGTGGTGTTCACCGTGCTCGCCGCGCTCACGCTGCTCCCCGCGATGCTCGGATTCTTCGGAACCAGGGTGCTCGGACGCAAAGCCCGCCGTGCGCTGGCCGGCGGCGTGCTGACCACGAGCGACGGGACCGGTTGGTGGGGGCGCTGGGCGCAGGTCCTGCAGGCTCGGCCCGCGTTGATCGCGACCGCCGCCGGCATGGTCATGGTCGTGATCGCGATCCCGTTCTTCTCGATGCGCCTCGGGTCCTCCGATGCGGGGTCTGACCCGTCCGGCAGCACCACGCGCCAGGCATATGACCTGCTCGCCAAGGGCTTCGGGCCCGGGTATAACGGACCCCTGCAACTCGTCGCGCAGGTCAACGGCGGCGCACAGCAGGCGGCGTTCGCCAGGGTCACGGCGGCAATCGCCCGCACCCAGGGGGTTGTTCGCGTCAGCCCCACGGTCACGCTTCCGGGACGGGGCGGAGCGCCGGGCGTCGCAACCGCGGACGTCTACCCGGTCGGCTCACCGCAGGCGGCGTCGACCAGCAACCTGCTCTCCACGCTGCGGGGAACCGTCGTTCCTCGCGCGAGCGCAGGGACCGGCGTGCATGTCCTGATCGGCGGGCAGACCGCGATCTTCGCGGACTTCTCGACGGTGCTCTCGAGCAAGCTGCCGCTGTTCATCGGCGTGGTCGTGCTGCTCTCCTTCCTGCTGCTGACGGCGGTGTTCCGGAGCCTGGTGATCCCCGCGACCGCGGCGATCATGAACCTGCTCTCGGCGGGGGCGGCGTTCGGGGTGGTCACCGCCGTGTTCCAGTTCGGATGGTTCGGCTCGCTGCTGGGGATCAACTCGACGGGACCGATCGAGGCGTTCATCCCGGTGATGATGTTCGCGATCCTGTTCGGGCTCTCGATGGACTACGAGGTGTTCCTCGTCACCCGCATCTACGAGGAGTGGCACAAGACCCACGACAATCGTCTCGCGGTCAGCCGCGGCCTCGCCGCGACCGGCCGGACGATCACCGCGGCCGCCACGATCATGGTCGTCGTGTTCGGCTCGTTCATCCTCGGCGGTCAGCTGATCATCGAGATGTTCGGCGTCGGGCTCGCCAGCGCAGTCCTGCTCGACGCGCTGATCGTCCGCTCGATCCTCGTTCCTGGCCTGATGCTGCTGCTCGGAAAGACCAACTGGGCGCTGCCGTCAGCGATGGACCGGATACTGCCGCACCTCAACGTCGAGGGCGACGTCGACGAAGAGGTGCCGCCGCGCCCCGCGCCCCCGGCGCTGCCGAGCGAGCGGGTGCCGGTGCACGGAACCGCCTGAGCACGGCGTGATCAGGCCGCCGCGCGCGTGTCCTGCGTGGCGGCCCCGTTCACGGGAATCCGGGCCATGGCCCGCTCGGCGAGTGCCGTGATGGTCAGGCTCGGGTTCACACCGACGTTGGCGGGGATCGCCGAGCCGTCACAGACGAGCAGATTCCGGTAACCGAACACGCGCTGCTCGGAGTCGATCACCCCGTGGTCGGGAGAGGCCCCGATGACAGCGCCGCCAAGGATGTGTGCCGTCGTTGGAATCGACAACATCGCCTCGGTGAGCCCCGCCTGTGCGACTCCCCCTAGCTCGTCCTGCATCCACTCGGCGACGCGATACGCCAGCGGAATCTTGTCCGGGGTCGGATTCTCGGCATCGACCTCCGACGTAAGAGTCACGTTGCCGTTCGGCAGGCGGCGCTTGACACGCAGGCGCATCGAGTTGTCGAGCGTCTGCATCACCAGCAGGATGATCGTGCGACGGGACCAATTGCGTACGCGGGTGGCGCGCCAGAGTGCGGCGGGATGGCGCGCGACGTTCGACACGAAGTGCATCGGCTGGGTCCCTCGCCGACCCGCCTCGGTCATCAATGTGAACAGGAGCGACTGGGAGTCGCCGCCGCGACCATAGGTGACGGGCTCGATATGGGTGTCGGGGTCGGGGTAGATGCTCGAGGTGATCGCGACGCCGCGAGTGAAGTCATTCGCATCATCGGGGGCTGTCACCGCGAGGATCGACTCGCTGTTGGTGCGCACCAGGTGTCCGAGACGGTCCGAGATGCCCGGCAGCGAGCCGGCGAGCTTGCAGCGGAACAGCAGCCGGTTCGTGCCGAGCGGGCCGGCGGCCAGCACCACCCCGCGCGCGGTCAGACGCTGCTTGTCACGTCGCACCCAGGAACCGGAGCGTTCATGCGTCACCGCGTAGCCATCCGAGCCGTCGCGCGCGCCGAGCGGGCGGACGTCGATGGCGTTGCGTTCCGGGAACACCCGCGCTCCTAAGCGCTCGGCGAACCAGAGATAGTTCTTGACGAGTGTGTTCTTCGCGCCGTGACGGCATCCGACCATGCACGAACCGCAGCGCACGCATCCCGTGCGCTCCGGACCCGTACCGCCGAAGAACGGGTCGGGAACGCGCTTTCCTGGCTCACCCAGATAGACGCCGACACGCGTCTTGGCGTAGGTGTCGCCCAAGCCGTTCTCCTCGGCGTAGCGTTTGAGCAGGAGGTCGGCCGGCGTGTCGTCGTCGTATGTCGTCACGCCGAGCATCCGCTCTGCCTCGGCGTAGGCTGGGTCGAGCTCGGACTCCCAATCCGCCAGCTTCGCCCACTGCGGGTCGGCGTAGAACGCGGGACGGGCGCGGTAGAGGGTGTTCGCGTAGCCGAGCGAGCCGCCACCGACGCCGCACCCGGAGACGATGAAGATGTCCTTGAGCATCGTCATCCGCAGGATCCCCTTCATCCCCAGCTTCGGCATCCAGTAGTAGCGCGCGGCCTGCCAGGTCGTATCGGCGAAGTCTGCGTCTTCGAATCGCCGACCGCATTCGAGCACGGCGACCCGGTATCCACGTTCGGCGAGGCGCAGCGCCGACACGCTGCCACCGAAGCCGGACCCGATCACGATCCAGTCGAAGTCGAAGCCGTCCCCGGTCACCGGGATGGATGCTACGCGCCGCGGCGCCAGGCCGCGTCGGGGCCCGGCGCGGCGACCCGCGCTGCGCGTCAAGGCCGCCAAGTCGGCGCGCGGCGCGCCGGGGTTCGCGTCAGGCCGCCGCCACCTGCGGCCGGAGCTCGATTCCCGCGGCCAGCGACTCGCGCTCGAGCTCGCCGCCCGGCCCCACGCGGTAAGCGCCCATGCGAGACAGCGGCGGCGAGTACGCGTGGATGGTCACCGCCGGCTCGGCTCCCTCGTGCATCACGCGGTGGATCGCGGTCGAGGGCACGACGAAGGTCTCGCCAGGACCGATGCGACGCACGCGCGGCTCGGCACCGATCACAAGGCGCTCCTCGCGAACGTGCCCCGAGACCACGGCGATCCCGCCCGCGGACTCGTCGTGGTCGTGCCAGCCGGTGTCGTTGTCCTCCTGCCAGCAGATCGCCCAGGCGTTGACCTGCTCGTCTGACCAAATCAGCTCATAGAGCCGGGCACCGTGCGAGCCCGGCAGCAGTCGACGCCAACGCTCGGGAGTTGCCGCCAGCGCAGAAGCGAAGCGCTCGAGCTCCTCGTTGCTCAGCCTCATGCCCGAGCCCCCGCGCGCGCGAGCAATCGCGCGCCGTTCTCGGCCAGCAGCGCCTCGCGTCCGGTCGCGATCGGCTCCACAACCGGCCGGTCGGAACCGTACACGAGCTGATCAGGCCCGACCCGCCGCGCCATCGCCTCGACCGCCACCGGTCCGTAGCCGGAGGTGTCATAGAACATCAGCGGATCGTGCAGGTCGATCGGCGGCCCGCCGCGTGCGCTCAGGCGCTCGCTCAGTAGTGGCGCGCCGCCCGCGAGCATCGCGAACACGATTACGAGATCCGGGTGCTCAGCGCGGCCGAGGGCAGCGAAGGTGAGCCAGGCCGCCTGCATCTGGGCCACATAGTCAGTCAGCGCGGTCCACCACAGCGGGTCGTTCAGGCATACGCGGTCGATCCGGTCCGCCGCGACGGAGCCGGGATGAATGAACACCGGCACTTGCCTCGCGGTGGCGTGCGTGAGCAGACCCGCGCATGCGAGGAGCGCCTCCCGACCCGCCAGCGCCGGCGCCGGGAGCGAGATTCCGACGCAGCCACGGGCGAGCAGGCGATCGATATCGCCGGGGTCGAGCCCGTCGAGGGCGACAGGGCCCCAGGCGAGGAACTCGTCGGGCAGAGCGGCGACGCCCGAGAGATAAGCCCCGATCAGTTCCAAAGCCTCTGCGCGAGGGAGCGCCTCCACACCGATCGGGCTCGAGAGGGCGATCGCGGCGAGGTCGAGGCCGTCGTCGTGCACGAGCCTCGCCCGGCGAACCGGGGTCTCGGTTTCGGTGTGGACGATGTACGGGAGCTCCCCTGCACAGTGGACGATCGTCAGGCCGTTCTCCCGACGAACGAACGGAAGCTGCTCGCGCACGGCGAGCGCATCGAGCAGTGGCTCGCTCCAGATGTGCTGATGAATGTCAACCTGCATGTTCGATCCCCCGGATGCAAGAAACCGTAATCTCTACTATGTCAATCGACAATATCAGATTTATGACGGCCGCGCTCGAACGGCGCTGAGCACTCCAGGCGCGGCGAAGCGCCGGACGCCCCTGCTCGAGGCGTCCGGCGCGGCGGATCCGCGATCTCAGGACCCGCGGCTCTAAGCCTCAGGCCCTTCGCCTTCGTCGCCGTCGGCGAGGATCCGGTAGATCGAGCGACGCGCTTCGTCGAGCACGGCGGAGGCCTTCTTGGCCTGCTCGGTGCTGCCGGACTGCGCTACCTGGATCAACGCCCCACCGAGCTGGCGCATCTGGCCGAATAGGGCGCGGGCCTCATCGGGAACGCCCTGGCCGACCGTGTCCCAGGGCGCAGGGGCGTCCTCGGGACGCTCGGCGACCTGCGCCTTGCCGGCGTCCGTGAGCTCGAACACCCGGCCGCCGTCCTCTTCGGTCGAACGGATCAGGCCCTCGTCCTCGAGCTGCGCGAGCGCCGGGTATACCGACCCCGGGCTGGGCCGCCAGAGGCCGCCCGAGCGTTGCTCGAGCTCCTGCATGATCGCGTAGCCGTTGCGCGGCTCTTCGGCGAGCAGCAGGAGTGACGCGAGGCGGATATCGCCGCGACGCGCGCGCCGTCCTCCGCCGCGACCAAACGGTCCGCGCGGACCGGGACCGAACGGGCCTCCGAAACCGGACCCCGGTCCGCCGAAGCCGGCGAAATCGGCAAGGCCGCCGAATCCATGCGGACCGCGGTGATGCGAGCTGAGCACGGCGTGCCACGCGCGCGGCCCGCCGAACGGGGCGCGCCCCTCGCGCTCGCCGCGTGGCTCGGAATTGCCCGCGGCCCAAGGCGTGTCGTAGCTGGGATTGAAGGCTGTCATGTGACTCCCCCTTTTGTTGTTTACGTCCTATCACGATATATCGTGATCCATCGCATGTCAAGATCGGAAAGAATCCTGTGCCGCGGATCGAGACAGACGGGGGGCTCTCACTTACCATCCGCGCCGTGCTGCTCTACAACAACGCCGATTCGGGCAACTGCTACAAGGTCCGCCTCCTGTGCGCCCAGCTCGGGCTGAAGCTGGAGCTTCACGAGCTGGATGCGCTCGACCGCTCGAACCGGCCCGAGGTCCTCGGCGCTCTGAACCCGGCGCTCCGCGTCCCCGTGCTCGTGCTCGACGACGGCCGCCCGCTGGCTGAGTCGGGCGCGATCATCTCGTATCTGGCAGAGGGCACCGAGTACCTGCCTGACGATCGCTATGAGCGCGCAAGAGTTCTTCAGTGGCTGATGTTCGAGCAGTACTCCCATGAGCCGTACGTCGCCGTCGCGCGATTCTGGGCGCTGTTCGGCGTAACCCCGAGCGAGGAGCAGCTCGCCGAGAAGATGCGCTGGGGCAACGCTGCCTTGGCGGCTCTGAACGGCTACTTGACAGACCGCCGGTTCCTCGTCGCCGATCGCTACACCATCGCCGATATCGCGCTCTACGCCTACACGCATGTGGCCGGCGACGGCGGCTTCGACCTGGCGCGCTACCCGTCGCTCGCACCGTGGCTGGAGCGGGTAGCCGCGCAGCCCCGGCACATCCGCATCACGGACTGAGCTGCCTGGCGGCGTGCCGCCTCAGCGGTGGCGCGACGCGATCCCGAGGCCCTCGAGCGTCACGGTGCCGGCAAGGACCCGAATCGTCAGCCGGTGGCGCCGGGATCGCAGCCTCGCGCTGTAGAGGGTCACGCGGCGGCGCGTCCGGCCGGCGTGGAGGCTGATCGTCCGGGCACGCCCGTCGAGCGTGATCCGCACTCGACCGCCGCGCCGCGAGAGGTCGCCGACGATCTGCAGGGAGCTGCCGTCATATGCGAGCCTGAACGTGCACGACGGCGACGAGCAGGCGACCGTCCGCCCGTCATAAGCGCCGCGTGTCAGGTGAACCCGCCACGGTCCGCGGAACCGCCCTCCGGGGATGTGAACCCCCGTCAGCGTGACCGTCCTCGCCGTCGACCATCCGCCGACGCCGCCCGCAAGGTTGGTCGCGCGGACCCGGAACTCGTACGTCCCGCCGTCGCGCCCGCGGAAGCGGACCGAGCGGCGCGACGTCTCGGCGTAGCCCCGGAGCGTCCGCCAGCAATGCGCGAGCCTGCGGTCGCGGGCGCTCGTCTCGCGCACCTGGGCCGTGTAGGACTCCACGTCCGGCCTTCCGTGCCAGCGAACGAAGAACCGCGGGCCGGTGGCCGCCGAGGAGTCGAGCGCGGGCGCCCTCACCCGAGTCCTAGGTGGAACCTCGGCGTACACAACCGGGCCGTAGGCGCTCGGTGCCGCCACCGGCAGCTCCACCACGCCGGGGTCCGCCGCTGAGGTGGTGATCGTGACGACGCCGGGCAGGATGTTGCCGCGATAGGCCGCGTCGCCGCCTGCGATCACGAGCGCGATCCGGTCCCCGGCGGGGAACTGGTGCACGATCCCGGGCAGGTCGACGCTGACGCGCTCCGCGCTGCCGGTGATCGGGATCCGCACCGGCGCGATCAGCTTGTCGGGCAAGGTGATCGAGCCGTTCGGCGAGAGGTCGTAGAGCTTGAAGAACAGCACCAGGTCGCCGAGCGGCGCGAGCGCCTCGGCCGCCGACTGCACTGGCGCCGACACGCTGACATTTACGGTCGGGATCCCGATCACGTCGGTGTTCTGTGCGAGCGGCGCGGTTTCGTACTCGGCGAAGGTCCCCGGCACGTCGAACGGCTCCTGGCCCGGTTCCACGTTGGTCTCGACCGCGGAGATCTCGCTGTAGCTGGTCGGCGCGCCGGCCACCGTCGGGAGGAACGTGCTCGAGCCGGCGGCCACCGGCGCACCGCCGGGAACGAGCGCGTCGGTGCTCGACAGGTCGAGGTCCTCGGTCGTCCCGACCGGATAGGTCGCCGAGCGGCCGTAGGCCTGATCGGCGTTCCCGGAGTAGCTCACCCAGGGACGGAAGAACGTGAAGTCCAGCGACGGCGCTGCCGGATCGCCCTTCAGGTAGTGGTTGAACCACTGCAGGACCGTTGTCCCCTCGTACGTCGACGCGCCGCTGGGATCGGTCAGTGCGAGGTCGCCGCCGATCTCGCCGAGCTCCCCCGGCGCCGGCGTCAGGTGTGAGTGCCCCCACGACTGCCAGATCATCTTCACCGGCGTGTGCTGTGCGCGCAGCGCGTCATAGGTCGCGACCGCCTCGTGAAGCTGGAACAGCGTGTCGTCCTCGCCTTGCGCGAGCAGCGTCGGGATCCGGATCCGCGACATATACGACGCCACCGAGGCATGCTCGAAGATCGCGAGTGCCTCAGGGCTCGGCGCGCCGGTCGCCGCCAGGTCGATCGCCTGCGGGCAGATCTGCGGGTTGAAGTTCGGGCAGGTCGATAGCGCCGCCGTGGGATCGTTGGCGAGCTGCTGGAGACCGTCGACGGCGGCGCCTTCGCCGAAGAAGAACAGCGCCCAGATCAGCTTCGCCACCCCCGGCGTCGCGTTCGTCACGCTGTCGGTCGGGAGGTTGGCGTTGTTCGGAGCCAGCGAGTAGGACAGGTCGTTCCAGGTGATGATCGGAACGATCGTGTCGATCCGCGGATCCTGCTCGGCGGCCGCGAACTGGACCTCGCCGCCGTAGGAGCCGCCGATCATCCCGACGCGCGGGTCGTACGCGTAGTGCTTGCCGTCGTGCGCCGTACGGTCGTGGATCACGTAGTCGACCGTGGTCCCATCGGTGGCCGCCATGCCGCCGCCGAGGAACGTGACGAGCTGGCTCGCGGCCTCGCCGTCCCAGTCGGGATCGTCGAGCTCGATCGGGCATCCCGAGCCGCCGAATCCGAGCCCCGAGTAGGACAGAACCACGTATCCCTGGGATGCGAACTGCTCGGCCATTTGCGCCTGGTCGTCCTTCGAGCCCCCGAATCCGTTCGTGGTCAGGATCGCCGGATCGGGATGCGCCGCGGTAGCGTCGGCGGGCCGGTAGAGGTCACCGATGACGTTGCATGTGGTCGCTGCACCAGGCCCGACGTGGACGAGGAAGTGCAGCGTCTGCTCGGTGTAGGACTCGGCGGCGGCCGTCGCCGGCAGCGAGGCCGAGGCGATCGCGACCGCGAGCGCGGCGAGCAGCCAGCGGATGTGCACCGTGATCATCTCTCTCTCGCTCAGCTTGCCATCCTGGGCGCGCCACCCCGTGCTGGTGGCGTCCTGAACCTAGAGCTTAGGGCCCGCGCAGGAATAATTGCGCGTCGCGCAGCGGCGCGAGCTGGAGCGGCGCGCGGGGGCGTACTCGAGCCCGCGCCGCGACGTGGTGCGGGCGAAGGCGATCTTGTTGGCGGCGGAGGGGGTGTCGACGACCATTTAACGCGGCTCAGCTCAGCTCGGGTCGGGTCAGGTCGGGTCGGGTCGGGTCGGTCGGCGGCGAATCGCGAACCTGGGCGGATAACCGGAAAATACGGGCGGTTAGTTGACCCGGTTGATCGCGCGCACTTGGATTCGCGGCTGGTTGCGCCGGCGAGAGGAATCTCCGCCCTCAGGGAGCCCTTATTTGCCGGTCACCAGGAGGGCGCCGGCAATGATCAGCACCACGCCGAGCCCGCGTCCCCAGCCGATCTGGACGTGGTGCAGTCCAAGCAGGGCGAAGCGATCGAGGACCACGGCCACGATCAGCTGACTGGCGACGAGGGCTGCGGTCACACCGCCTGCGCCGAGGGTGCGGACGGTCACGAGCGACACCGCGACGATGCCGGCGC
>Ga0302326_10005139_pt1 | contig 29945 bp, 30 predicted proteins | sample Palsa_T0_3_FD_202264 | JGI IMG/M metagenome (GOLD analysis project Ga0302326, IMG submission 202264) | Peat permafrost microbial communities from Stordalen Mire near Abisko, Sweden - Palsa_T0_3 | ecosystem: Environmental > Terrestrial > Soil > Palsa > Peat permafrost | place: Sweden: Abisko... | reverse complement strand
CGGCGCGCTCTTCATCGTCGTAGGGCTGACTGCTCTCATGTGGTGGCTGCACGCGCGCCAGTTCGAATCCACAGACGACGCCTTCATCGACACCCACACCGTCCGGCTCGCCCCACAGATCGCCGGCCGCGTCACCGACGTTCTGGTCGCCGACAACCAGTTGGTGCGGACCGGAGAGCCCATGATCGTTCTGGACTCCGCCGATATCGCCACGAGGGTCGCGCAGGCGCAGGCGCAGCGCGCCCAGGCCCAGGCCCAGGTGGACAACGCCCTGGCCCAGATCAGGGTCAACCAGGCCACCTATGCCCAATCGCTGGCCGACGCCGCCGCGGCAGAGGCTCCGGCTTCTAACGCCGCCGTCGATTTGGCCCGGTATCGGCGCCTTGCGGCGATCAATCCGGCGGCCGTCGCCCAGCAACAGTTCGATCAGGCCCAGGCTCTCGCCGCCCAGACCGCCGCCCAGCGCGACTCGGCCATCCGCGCCGTGCGGACCCGGGCCGAGCAGGTGGCGGCCAGCCGCACTCAGGTCGCGGCCGGCCGGGAGCAGGTCAGAGCCGCTCAGGCCCAACTGAACGACGCCTCCATCAATCTCGGCTATACCCAAATCGTCGCCCCGGTCGACGGCAGTGTCGCCCAGAAGACCGTCGCGGTCGGTGACTACGTCCAGCCCGGGACGCAGCTCCTGGCCATCGTGCCGCTGAAGATCTGGGTCACCGCAAATTTCAAGGAGACACAACTAGCTCGGATGCGCGTTGGCCAGCCGGTGACGATCAAGGCGGACGCATGCCCGGCGAGCCACATAACTGGCAGGGTTCAGTCGATCCAGCGCGGGGCCGGTCAGGCCTTCGGCATTCTTCCGCCCGAGAACGCCACCGGCAACTTCGTCAAGGTCGTTCAGCGCGTCCCAGTCAAGATCGTCCTCGACAACTTGCCACCCGACTGCCCCCTGGGTCCGGGCATGTCGGTGGAACCTAGCGTCAGGGTGCGCTGAGGTGGCCGGCACAGCGGCGGCTGGGGGCGGCAACGGAGGATGGACGTCGGCGCGATTCGTGGTTTTCGCCGCGATCCCCTTAGTGGTGTTGATGCGCGGCCTGGGCGCCGCCCAGAACCCGCCGGCGGCCGTATGAGGTCGCCGTTCGAATCCTCGAGCACCCTCTGCATGGCCGTCCTCGCGGTCGTCGCGCTGTCGGCGACTGCCTGCACGGTCGGACCGAACTATCGGCGTCCGCAGATTCCGACGCCTGCGGCCTACGCCGAAGCGGGTTCCGCGGGAGAAACCGCGGTCACCTCTGGCGACGCCGACCTCTCGACCTGGTGGACACAGTTCAACGACCCGCTGCTCGACAGCCTGATCCAACGCGCTCTCGCCGCAAGCCCGACCCTCCAGTCGGCCGAATCGAAGGTCCGTGAGGCGAGGCTTCAAGAAAAAGTGACGGGGGCGGCCGAATATCCGACTGTCAGCGCCGCCGCCGACGCCGTCACGCTCAACTCCAACCGGGGCGCCAATCCGGCCGCGGCGCAGTTGCCGATCCCAGCCCACATAAATCTTTATTCCGCGGGTTTCGACGCGTCCTGGGAGGTTGATCTGTTCGGCGGCACGCGCCGCGCCGTGGAGGAGGCGAAGGCCGACACCCAGGCAAACCTGTGGGCGAGACGGGACGGCGAAGTCTCCTTGGTCGCCGAGGTCGCCAATGACTACATGGACTTGAGGCAGCTTCAGATGCGAATCGCGATAGGCGAGGCCGAACTCGCCCGCCAGAAGGGCCTCTTCGACATCGTCCAGGAGCGTCGGCGGACGGGCTTCGTCACCAATCTCGACGTCAACCAACAATCAACCGCCGTCGAGAACGCAGCGGCGTTGCTGCCTCAGCTCGACGCTCAGGCGAGGGTCGAGATGCACGCCTTGGGCGTCCTCCTCGGCGAGCCTCCAGAGACGCTGACCAAGGAACTCGCGGCCACCGGAGCGACAATTCCACCGCCCCCGCCAACGCTGCCACTTGGTCTCCCCTCCGAACTCCTTCTGCGTCGACCGGACGTCCGCGAAGCCGAGCGTCGCCTAGCCGCCGCCAGCGCCGAGATCGGCGTCAAGACCGCCGCGTTGTATCCGAAACTGGATCTGCTGGGCCTGGCGAGCTTCGCCGGCACTTCGCCCGGGAGTCTGTTCTCGGCCCAAAACCTCTCTTCGCTCGCGCTGGGCACGGGCGCCGAAACCCTGTTCGACGCGGGCCGCAACCGGGCGGCGGTAGGGGTGGCGAACGAGGAGAGGAAACAGGCGCTGCTGGCCTACCAGAACACAGTGCTGGGGGCCCTGCGCGACGTCGAGGACGCCTTGGCGCGCTACGGGTCCGAGGAGACTCGACGCCAGCACCTGGCCCTGCAAGTGAACGCCACAAAGGCCTCGCTCGTCATCGCCCAGGACCAGTATCGGACCGGATTTGTCACCTTCATCAACGTCCTGCAGGCGGAAAACGCTTTGCTCAGCGCCGAGGACCAGCTCGCCCAGTCGGATTCTCTGATGTTGACCGACCTCGTCGCCGTCTACAAGGCTCTCGGCGGGGGTTGGTCCGTCCGGGCGGGAGCAGGCCCGGGGCAGTGACGTGCGCAGAAGCCCCCCGTCTCGATCGAACGGCGCAACCGACACATTGACAAGGATGAACATCGATGAAGCTCTTTGGCGCACCGATGCCCGCGCCGAACCCGCGCCGGGTTCGAATATTTCTCGCGGAGAAGGGCGTCGAACTGGCCGAAACGCCGATCAACCTGATGAAGCGGGAGCACAAATCACCCGAGCACCGCGCGAGGAACTCCCTCGGCCAGGTTCCCACCCTGCAGCTCGACGACGGTTCGACGATTTCCGAAACGGTCGCCATCTGCCGCTATTTCGAGGAGATCCATCCTGAGCCGCTCCTCTTTGGCGGGACCGCGAAGGAAAAGGCGCTGGTCGACATGTGGGTGCGACGGATGGAGTTCGTGATGATGACGCCGGTGGGCGCCTACTGGCGGCACGCACATCCGCGAACCGCGGGACTAATCGAACAATACAAGGATTTTGGCCAGTCGAACGTCAAAGGCTACGCCAACGCCCAGAAATGGCTCGACAGGGAACTCGCCGCCGCGGGGCCCTTCATCGCCGGCGAGGCCTTCTCGATGGCCGATATCTGCGCCCTCTCGACCGTGGACTTCGCCACGTGGATCGGATTGCCGATCGATCCGGCCTGGACCAGCCTCGTGAAGTGGCATGACCTCGTCTCGGCGAGGCCTAGCGCCAAGGCGTAGGCTAGGACTCCGCCGGTGCGGCCAGGGCTCGGTAGGCGAAAGCCAGGGGCGCATAGACCAGAACGCTGACCAACACCTGAACCACGGTGAAAAGCAGAATGAGCACAAAGAGCCCTACGATGGCGGCCCAACTCGGGTGGATCAGGTGATGGGAGTCTAGGTCCTTGAGGCTTTGACCTCCTAAGAAGTTGGCCAAGAGGGCCAGCACGAAGAAAACCAGGAACACCGTCACCATCATCAGGAAGATCATCCACGCCAGATCCCAGAAATGGCGCCGCGTCAGGGACCACGATCCGAACATGGAGACCCGCCGTTCGGCGAACGTGTGAGCCGGCGCCAGCGACAGCCTCACCACAATCCAGAAATTGAGAAAAAACGCCGCGGCGGCCCCGGACACCCGGATGCCGGCGGCGGCCGCTGGGAACACACTGTCGGAGATGACCTTCAAACTGGTGATTATCCCGAATTCCAGCCCGGTTATGACCAGCACCGTGGCGGCGCCGATCAGCGCAACCAAAGCCAGCCGAACCTCATCTCCACCCAGTCTCATGAAGGCCCACCGGCTCTCCTTGGGACGCAGTTCCTGACGAAAGATCGCACCGACAATGGCGATCCACAGGATCAGAAGCATGGGCGCGGCGACAAACGCCAGAGGCCCGAAGCGCCCCACGATTTGCGGCAGGTCGGTAGCCGCAGCGGGGCTGCGCACGGGAACTGGACCGCTGCCGATCTTCGAGAGTGCGATCAGCACGACGATGAGGACGTTTCCGCCTACCCACGCCGCCACGGCCCTTGGTTGCCGACGTAGAACCCGCAGGCCTTCGAACGCGGCGGAGGCAGGCGAAAAGGCGGTCATGGTTCTTGAAGCGAAGACTCAGGCGCGCGGCGATGCCCGTGAGTATGCCAAAGTCGGGCGCTTGGAAAAGCGCCTCATCCCCAAGGCTGGCCGCTGGCCTACTAGTCCCGAAATCGCGATCCCTGCCGCGCCTTGTCCCGGACCGCGTGGCTTCTTGGGCTGCTAGACCGATGTTGCTGTTGACGCGGCAGCGGGAGTCGTTCCGGGAATCGGCGCAAGCTGTCGGTAGGCCGCCGCCCATGGCGCGCTCGTGATCGCAGAGGCCACGCCGGCGAAGATCGAGATCGCCAGCCAAGCCAGCGCAAGCACCGGTGCGAGACCTGCGAGCAGTTCCCCAAAGGGCCTGCTGACGAAGCTCCGGAGGTCCTCCTGACTATGCGGGAGATCACCCAGCAGACCGATTCCCAGAACTCCGGCAATTCCGAAAACAACTATTTCTAGGGCCAAGAGGATCAAGACTATGAGTAGCCCGATCAGGAACAGGCTTCCGGCGCGGCCGCGCGTCAGAGCCCAGGCCTCCCCAAGCGGGAATTCGCGGGAAACGACAATCATCGGACCGAGGAGCGACAGGCGGACTGCAAGCCAGATGGCCAGGGAAACATCGACGACGAAGCCGACGAGTCCGACGATCACCGCGGCGCCGACATTGTGCGCGACCGCCAGCCAGACGACACAGAGGATAAAGGGCGCGGCGACGACGAGGATCAACAGGACAAGGGCGAAGGCGGCCCCGAAAATGAAGACCGCCAGGAATAGCTCCGACATTCCAACGCGCATGTAGGCGAACGCGCTCGCCTCCGGGGTCAGCACCGCGCGGAAAACCGCGCAGATAATCACCGCCCTCAAAAAGATCGACCCGAGGTTCACGGCCGTCGAGGCGGTCTGGAACTTGACCATCGCCCCAAGGTACGACGTCAAATCGGCGCTTGCCTGCGCGTCACCAGACTTCGCCAGAATGAGCTGCAGCAACGGCGCGAGCGCCAGCACGGCGATGAAAAGGAATGCGCCGACGGTCAGGCCCCAGGCGAGAACCGACAGCGGCCGACGTGAGATCACGCTGAAGCCGGCCCCGACCGCCTTGCCCGCATCGATATCAGACATTGTTCAGCCTCCCCTCGGTCCCGGAGCATAGCCTCATCCCTCCGCGCGACGCCACAGGAGCGCCTAGATCCGACCCCGCGCCACCGCAGCGACGAGTCGCAGCCGCCGCTCCAGTCCCGAGGCTGAGCAAGAGCGTAGGTCGGCGCGTATCAGGGTGGCGTAGGCGACGGCGGGAAAAGCGGCGGGACTCAGGCCGGGCAGAGAGACGGCGGCTGCAGCAAAGGCCTTTCGTAGAAGCGGATCGATTACGTCCTTGGGGAGGGCGCTCGACCGGCGCAGGAGTAGCAATCCCCAGGCTCGGCCCGCTAGGGCCACCGGTGTCTCCGCAGCCGATGGGTCAAGGATTCTGGCCGCGAGCACGGCCGCCGAAGCGCCGCAGGCGTCCGCCCATTGTTCCGCAGCCGAGGCGTCGATGCCGGTCAAAACGCTCGCGCGGGCCCCGATCATTCGGTCCAGCGGCAGGCGCGGCAACCCGCGCCTGGAGATAGCGCCGGCGAGCGCGCGCAGGGCCGGATGGGCCTGAACAAGACTGTCCTCGAAAATATCCTTGATCGCGTCGCGCCACCACGCGAGACGAATCTCGCCGGTCAGCGGGTTGGAGGCTACGAGCCCCACGCGGGCCAATTCAGCGTCGAAAGCGTAGAGGGCGACTACGTCGGCCCTGGTGTCTCTGTCGGCCACAAACCGGCTCGCGAGCCATCGATCGGGGTCGAGCCGGCGCGCCAGGTTGTCCACATCGTCGACCGCCCCGGACGCCGGCGGTCCGGGGCGCGCCAAGGGAAACCCTACTGCCCGAACAGGGTCTGGTACATCGCCATCGACGTCAGCATCGGCAGTGACAGCAGGGTGTTGGTCCTAGACGCCAAGGTCGCGATGCGGGCCGCCTTGGCCTTGGCGTCCGCGTCGGCTTCCTTGATGCCGAGGGCGATTTTCTGGTTGGGCCAGATGATTCCCCAGACGTTGAGAAACATGATTATCGCCAGGTAGATGCCGATACCCATGAGAGTGAACGCGCGGTCATCGGGGCCGTAACCGCCGGCGAAGCCGAAAGTGAAGACCTTGGCCGCGTAGGTGTGATCGGGCCATCCATGGAGGAGAGCGACCAGGAGTCCGGCCAGGACCGTGCACAGCGCCGCCCAGCGAAACCAGAACAGGGCTTCGGGCGCGATGTATTTGGATACCGCCGGTTTCAGCTCCGCCGGGACATCCGGCATTTTCCGGATCTGGACGAAGTTGAAGTAGTAGAGCAGGCCGATCCAGAGGATGCCGAAGAAGACGTGAGCCCAGCGAAGCACCGCGACCCAGAAGACCATGTCGGCGCTGCCGTGGACGCGCCCGAACGCGACTATCATGACGATCGCCAGGAGCACGCTGACGATCATCGTGTTCCGGAAGTTGAGCAGAATTCCAGCCATGGCTTTCCCCTTGTTCCCTTCCCTTCCCACAGACCCCACGAGGGGAATAGCGTTATTCAGGGACGCGCGCAAAGCCGCCGCGCCGGCCCCTGCCGGCGGATGACACCCTAGGGGCGCGCGGGTTGCGGACCGATCGGCCTTGCCTCCTCGTCGTCTCGGCGGACGCCCCAGAGCAGGATAACGGGCAGGGCGACGTAGATCGAAGAGTATGTGCCGATGAAGATCCCAAAGGCCATGGTGAACACCAAAGGAAAGAGAGCCGGTCCCCCCATGAAGAGGGCGCCCGAAAGCGCCAGCAGGGCCGTCGTACCGGTGATGATCGTACGCGACAGCCGCTCGTTCTCCGACAGGTTGATCACCTCGCGCAGCGGCGTCCGCTTGAATTTGCGCAGGTTCTCACGCAGCCGGTCGAAACTGATGACCTTCTCGTTCATCGAATAGCCAATCACCGTCAGCAGGGCGGCGATCGAGGTCATGGAAACCTCGATCTGGGTTACGCAGAGCAAGCCGATCGTCAGCGCTATGTCGTGGAACAGGGCCAGGATGGCGCCCAGGCCGAACTGCAGCTGAAACCGGAACCAGATATACAGCAGCATCAGCAGCAGGGCCGTGCCGAGAGCGAAGACGCCTTTCCAGACCAGCTCTCCGGAGACTTTTGCGCCGACGGTGCTTTGGCCCGAGACCTTCAGACCCGGAAACTGCGAGGTCAGCTGGCTGGCGACGAAGACGGCGCCTGCGTTGGCGTCCTTGCCCTGGACCGAGCGGAACTGCACCCTCGCCGAGTTCGGGTTGCCGAAGATCTGCACCTGAGCGTCGTGGGCCTCCAACCGCGCCAGATCGGCGCGGATGGGGCCGAGCGGCGCGGGACCGGGCGTGGAGACCTCCAACACCGTGCCCCCGACAAAGTCGACGCCGAAGTTCATCCCCTGGACAACGAACGACAGGCTCGCCCCAACGATCGCCAGGGCCGACAACACCGCAGCGTAAGGCGCCAGGCTGACAAAGTCGAAGTGTGTCTGGCGCGGGACGAGCCTGATAAGGGGCCAAAATCTTGACATGTGCGGACCTCAGGCGATCGGAAGGGCTTTGGGCCGCGCGATCCGGAACCACAACCCGATCAGCACCTGGGTGACCAGGACCGCCGTGAAGACCGACGTGAGCACGCCGATGGACAGCGTCCAGGCGAATCCCTTGACCGGCCCGGCGCCGAACTGAAACATGATCAAGGCGGAAATCATGGTCGTGACATTGGCGTCGATGATCGAGGTCAGCGCTCGCCTGTAACCGGTATCGGCGGCCGCCATGGCAGAGCGTCCAGCGTTCGCCTCGTCCCGCATCCGCTCATAGATCAGGACGTTAGCGTCGACAGCGACGGCCATGGTCAGGATCAACCCCGCAATGCCCGGAAGCGTCAAAGTCGCCTGAGTGAGAGACATGGCCGCGACAATCATCGAGACGTTGATCACCAGCGCCACGGCCGCGAAGATGCCAAAGAGGCCATAGGCCAATATGATGAAGGCGAAGATCGCCGCTGCGCCGATCGCCAGGGAGATCGCGCCGGCTCGCACCGCGTCCGCCCCCAACTCTGCGCCCACTGTTCGTTGCTCCTCGACATTCAGCGGCGCCGGCAAGGCTCCTGATTTCAGCAGCAGGGCCAGATCATGCGCGGATTCAACGGTGAAGCGTCCGGTGATGATGCCGTTTCCGCCGGTTATGGCGGAATTGATTCGAGGCGCGGATATGACCCGGCCGTCGAGCACTATGGCGAACGGCTTGCCGATGTTCTGGGTCGTGACCTCGGCGAAGCGCCTGGTGCCTTGGCCATTGAAGCTGAAGGCGACGGCCGGTTGATTATTCTCGTCGGTGCTGCCGCTGGCGTTGGTGAGCATCTCGCCGGTGACGACCGATCGCCGCTTCACGACGTAGGCAGGGGCGAATCCGTCGTCGCTCGCCAGTAGCTGGTCCTCGGGGGGAATTCGCCCGGCCGCCATGTCCTGTGGGGCGACGTCGCTGTCGACCATCTGGAACGTAAGCTTGGCTGTCTTTCCGATCACCGCCCTCAGCTTCTCGGGATCGCTCTCGCCCGGCGCTTCGACGACGATCCTGTCGACACCCTGACGGGTGATGCTCGGCTCCTTGGTGCCCATCGCATCGATCCGCTTGCGGACGATCTCGATGGAGCGACTGACGGCGTCGGCCGCCGCGGCGTCGGAGGCGGTGGAGACGAAGGCGGTCTGGATGTGCTGGTCTGCCCCCGTTCGGACCGTGACGTCGCGACCGCCGGTAAGCAGGCGTTCACCCAGGGAGTTGTTCAGAAGACCGTAGGCCGCCCGCACCTGGCCGGGGTCGGTGATACGGACGCTGACCACCGCGCCCTGCACCCCCAACTCGGTGAAATCGATCTGCGCCGACTTGAGCTTGGTGCGGACATCCTCGGTGAGGTTGGTGAGGCGCTCCTTGGTCAGGGCCTTGGTGTCGACCTCCAGGAGCAGGTAGGAGCCCCCTTGAAGGTCGAGTCCGAGATTGAGCCTCTGGTGCGGCGCCCAACTGGGCAGGACACCTTCCGGGACCAGATTGGGTAGGGTGAAGAGCAGGCCGAAAATAGCCGAGCCCAGAACGAGGATAATCTTCCAGCGGGTAAGGGCGAGCATCGCGGCGCGGGCCTTGGAGCGAAGATCAGGGTTTCGCGTCGTTAGCCGCCGCCGGCTCGCCGCGCGAGCGAACCTCGGCAATCATCGCCTTGACGACCTTGACCGTCACATTCTGTGCGACTTCGATGCCCACCTCCTTCTCCTCGACCCGGACCACCTTGCCGATCAGGCCACTGGAAAGGACCACGGTATCTCCGCGCTTCACCGCCTCGATGCGGGCCGCGTGTTCTCGCGCTCGTCGCTGCTGAGGCCTTAGGATCATGAAATAGAAGAGTAGCGGAATGGCGATGAAAGGCAGCAGGCTGGTCACGCCGCTCGAGGAGAACATCGACGACAGGCCGCCGGCGGCGAGCGCAGGAACCAGGGCCGGCGTGAGGATCATCTTGTCTCCGCGAAAAACAGCTGCGAGCAGGGAAGACGTTGGCCCGCGCGAGGAGCGCGGAAGCTATGCGTCCGGGCAACCTTTTGCAATGCGGCCGGGCCGTCTAGGAGGAAGCATGGGGAAGGACGTCGAGGCCGCTTTGTCGAGGATCGTCCAGGTGCTGGAGCGCCTAGCCCCCGCGCCGGTCAAGGCCCCCGACTTCGACGCCGCCCGCCTCTTTCGCCATGACCCCTCCACCGGCGCCTTCATCCCGGCGCCCGACTACGGACTCCCGCTCGATTTGCTGGTCGGGATCGAGCGCCAAAAGCTTCTCTTGGTCGCCAATCTCGAGCGCTTCGCCGGCAGCCTCCCGGCCAACCACGTCCTCTTGTGGGGGGTGCGGGGAACCGGGAAGAGTTCGCTGGCGAAGGCCGCCTTCACGAAGGTCGCGGCAAGAGCGCCAGCCTTGAAGCTTGTCGAAGTCGACCGCGACCACGTCACCGCCCTCCCCGCGCTGTTCGAAATCCTTCGCCTGCAGGCGGAGCGGTTCGTGATCCTGTGCGATGACCTCTCATTCGAGGATGGCGCGGCGGCGGCCAAGGCGCTCAAGTCGGCGCTGGAAGGAGGAGTATCGGGACCGCCCCGGAACGCCCTTTTCGTCGCGACCTCCAATCGCCGCCACTTGATGCCGCGGGATCACATGGAGGCTCGTGGCGCCATCGCGGCCGCCGAGGATGCGGAGGAGGAGATCAGCGCCTCGGATCGATTCGGCCTGTGGATCGGCTTTCCCCCCATGGACCAGGACGCCTATCTGGCGGCCGTCGGCGCCTACTCCGACCGATTCGGCCTCAGCGCGTCCGATCTCGACCGCCGGGCCTTGCAGTGGGCGCAACTGCGGGGCGCTCGTTCGGGGCGGGTCGCCTGGCAATTCATCCGCGATCTCGCTGGGGAACTGGGCAAGACCTTGCCGATCTAGAGCGCGCCGCACGCCTCGCGCAAAGGCCATCAGAAGGGCTACCTGGGAAGCACCACCATCGGGTCGACGGGTTTGGCGCGGTCGGTAGGGGTGGCGGCGTAGCGTACCTCGAAATGGAGCTCAGGTTCCGTTGCGCCCCCGGTCTCGCCGACCTGACCGATCTCCTGGCCCTGGGCGACGTTCTGGCGCATCTGGACGCTGATCTTGTCGAGGTGCGCGTAAGCCGTCACCCATCCATCGGAATGCTTGACGAGAACCAGGTTGCCGAAGCCGGGCACCTGGTCTCCGGCATAGACCACGTTGCCGCTGGCGGCCGCCTGGATCACCGTGCCTTGGCGTGCGCGAATGTCCACGCCGTCGTTGCGCCGGCCGAGGCCCTTGATTCCGAAAGGCGAGATGATCTCACCGCGCACCGGCCAGATGAAACGACCACGCGCAAGCGTCGCCACATCCGCGGAGCTTATCTCGGCGGCTTCTGAGCCCGGTGAGTTCGGGGACGGCGTGTAAGACGGGCGCGGCGGCGCGTACGCCTGCACCGTCGGTCTCGCCGGCGGGGGCGAATAGGTCTGCGTGGGCGCCGGCGATGGCCGCGGCGCGACGTAGGCCTGAGTCGTTGGCCGAGCCGCCGGAGGCTGGGACACCGAGGCCGAGGGCCGAACCTGGGCCGGAGCCGCATGATATTGCGCCGGCGAGGGAGCCTCTTGAACATACTCGGTAACGTAGGTCGGCTTGGATCGGCTGGGACCCCGATCATGGAACGGCGCCGGCAACGCGAGACGTTCACCGGCGCGCAGACGACTGTGCTCTGAAAGATCATTCAGTGACGCCAGCTCGCCTGGCTTCAGATCAAAGCGCTTGGCGATTTGCGCGACGGTATCGCCGCTCTGCGCCACATAGGCCTTTTCCACAGGCACCTTCAGGTGTTGTCCGGGTTGCAGATTGTATGGAGCCTTTAGATGGTTGGCTTCGACAATGACCTTCCGCGTGGTTCCAAGGTCGCGGGCGATTGCGTCGACGTGGTCGTGTCGCTGGACCTCGTAATCGCGGAACATGCCGCTCGCTGCGACCACCTTGCCGCCGGCTGTGAGCCGCCCGGGCTCCTCCCTCACCACGGCTCGCCGGGTCGGCTGGGACGGGGCCGTGTACTCGGGCTCGGGCTGGGCCGGCGGCGGAATCGGCGCCGCGGCCTGAGCTTGGGGCGGCTGGCCGGAGGTCTCCGTCGCGGTGGAAACGGGCGGCGGCAGCGGAGCACTCTCGACGGCGGCCGCGGGCGGCGCTGTGGCGATGGTCGCCGAGACCGGCGCCGAAGAAGTCGCAGGGGGCGCGGCCGCCGGGGGCGCGGCCTGGGACTGGATTGAATACTTCGGTTGGATCGGCGGCGGCGGCTTGTAGCTGGCGCTAGGCGCATAGGTGGGATTCGAAGCGCAGGCCGCCACGAGCGCCGCCGACAGGACGATCAAAACCGCCCGGACTGTAACGCGCCTCATCGCCACTCCATCGGCCACCCTAGGAATCACTCACGGCGTTACGGTAAAGCATTCGTTAAGTCCCTCTCAACCGAAGCCGGGCCTCAGGCGTGGGAGCCGCAAGGAGCGCAAGGTCTCGACGCCCTCGAGCAAAGTCCGCTTCACAGTTCCCGCGCGACGCCCTCGAGCAGGGGCACGAAGCGCACTTCGCAGAGAATGTCCATTGAGAACCCTGCCCGCCCATCGCCTGTGTAGCGACAGAGCTTCTGCACCGGACCCTTGCCGATCGGGGCCACCAAGACGCCAGACAGCTTGAGCTGGCGCAGAAGAGACGTGGGCTCGTCCGGCGCCGCCGCCGTGACCAGAATGCGGTCAAACGGCGCCTGCTCTGGCCAGCCCATGCCGCCGTCACCAAACTTGGTGATGACGTTGGTCAGCTGGAGCGAATTGAATCGCGCCTCCGCCTCGCGAAGCAAGGTGCGGTATCGTTCGACCGTGTAGACCAGACGCGAGAGTCGGGCGAGGATTGCGGTCTGATAACCCGACCCGGTGCCGATCTCGAGCACTCTTGCCCGCGGCTCCAGCCCCAGCGCCTGGGTCATCAACCCGACGATATAGGGTTGGCTGATCGTCTGGCCGCAGGCGATGGGAAGCGCCGAATCCTCCCACGAGCGCTCCTTGAACAGATCTGGCGTGAACAGGTCGCGCGGAGTGCGCTCTATGGCGGCCAGAACCGCCGGGTCGCTAACGCCTTGCGAGCGAAGCGCAAGGACGAGGCGGGCGAGGTTGGTCTCGCGCTCGGCCGGTTCCTTCGGGCGGCGGCTCAAGGGCGGGCCTGGAGGCTCGGCGGCGCTCCGCCGATCTTGGCCTTCAGCTTGTGGACCGTCTCCATATGCGTGAGATCGATATGAAGCGGAGTCACCGATATACGGCCCTCGTAGGCGGCGTTCAGATCGGTGCCTTCGGCAGGGCGCGAAGGCTCGGCGCGGTAGCCCAGCCAATAGTAGTCTCGCCCCCTCAGATCGGTGCGCAGTTCGGCGTATCTGGTTCGCACGTCGCGGAACCCCTGGCGGGTCACTTCGACAGCGTGCACGTCCTCGCGGCGACAAGCCGGAAAGTTGACGTTCAGGATCACGTCGTTTGGCCAGCCCAGATCCACGAGCCGCGCGATCAGGCCCGGACCGAAGGCCTGGGCGCACTCGAAGCGAGCCGCGTCGTCATCATGAACAGCGCCCATCATCTGCGAGAGGGCGATGGCCGGCACGCCCATGGCCATGCCTTCAATGGCGGCAGCCACGGTGCCCGACATGGTGACGTCCTCCGCGGCGTTCAGGCCACGGTTCACGCCGGATAGGACGAGATCCGGCCCGTGGCCAGGGATCAGATGCTGTATCGCCAGCATCACGCAATCTGTCGGCGTGCCCAGCACAGCGAACCGCCTCTCCTCGATCCGCCGCACCCGCAGGGGTTCGGTGAGGGTCAGAGACCTCGAGGCGCCCGAGCGCTCCGACTCGGGAGCACATATCCACACGTCGTCGGAAAGCGCGGCGGCGATCCGTTCGAGCACCGCCAGGCCTTCGGCGTTCACGCCGTCGTCGTTGGTGAGCAGGATCCGCATCATGCCCCGGCGGTGACGTGGCTCACGCCCCGCAGGTACGGAAGCAGGGCCTGGGGAATGGCGATCCGGCCCCGCTCGTCCTGATAGTTCTCCATGATCGCCACCAGGGTTCGCCCGACGGCCAAGCCTGATCCGTTGAGCGTATGAACGAACCGTGTCCCCTTTTCGCCAACTGCCTTGAACCTTGCTTCCATGCGCCTGGCCTGGAAATCGCCGCAGTCCGAGCACGAGCTGATTTCCCGGTAGGTTCGCTGTGATGGCAGCCAGACCTCGAGATCGAAGGTCTTGCGGGCATGAAATCCCATGTCGCCAGCGCACAACAGGATGGTTCTGAAGGGAAGCTCCAGGCGCTTCAGAACCGCCTCGGCGCAGGCGACCGTTCGGTCGAGTTCGGCCGGCGAATCCTCCGGAGCGGTTATCGAGACCAGCTCCACCTTGGAGAACTGATGCATTCTTATCATGCCTCGGGTGTCCTTGCCCGAGGCGCCGGCTTCAGAGCGGAAGCAAGGCGTCAGCGCGGTGAAGCGCAGCGGCAGCTCCTCGGCCGCCAAGATTTGCTCGCGCACCAGATTCGCCAGGGACACCTCGGCGGTGGGGATCAGCCAGCGGCCGTCCGTCGTTTGAAAGAGCTCCTCGGCGAACTTGGGGAGCTGGCCGGCGCCGAAGACCGCCTGATCGCGGACGAGTAGAGGCGGCGAAATCTCGACATAGCCGTGCTCCTCGGTCTGCAGATCGATCATGAATTGACCTAAGGCCCGTTCGAGGCGGGCCAGACCCGACTTCAGCGCCACGAATCGCGCGCCCGACATCCGCGCGGCGGCCTCGAAGTCCATCATCCCCAGGCCTTCACCCAGTTCGACGTGATCCTTGGCATCTTCCATAGGGAACGGCTCGCCATAGCGGCGCTTCTCGACGTTGTCGCGATCGTCCGCCCCGGCCGGGACATCGGCCTGAGGCAGATTGGGCAAGGCGGCCATCAGCTCGCGAAGCCCGGTATCGAGTTCCGTTTCGGCGCTGGCGACCTCGGCGATCGGGGCCTTCAGCGCTTCGGCCTCGGCCATCACCGAGCGGGCGCCGGCCTCATCCCGGGCGGCCTTGCGCTCGGCGACCAGACGCGAGAGTTCCTTGCGTCGGGCCAACAGTCCCTGAAGCTTGGTCCGGGCGGCTCTCAAGGCTTCGTCCAGGGCGAGGATTGCCGGCGTCTGGGGCGGCAAGGCGCGTTTGGCCCATGCCGCGTCGTAGGCCGATGGATCGTCGCGAATGGCCTGTATGTCGTGCATCGATGGGGAGAGCCGGGAGCGGAGGACGATCCCATAAGGCGCGTCGGCGCCCGCGCCAAGGTAGGTTCAGATGCTCGCCCGGCCCTGCGCCTCCGCCGCCTCTTCCTTGGAGCGCCGACCTTCGATCAGGGCGACACACCAGATCGACACCTCGTAGAGCAGGCATATTGGCAGGGCGAGCGAGACCATGCTGATCGGGTCGGGTGGGGTCAACACCGCGGCGACCAAGAACACGCCGACGATCGCATAGCGCCGCACGCTTCGCAGCAATCGAGCGTTGACCAACCCCGCCAGACCCATGAGCGAGAGGACGACCGGCAACTGGAAGCAGAGGCCGAAAGCGAGAAGCAGGGTCGTCACGAGCGAGAGGTAGTCGCTGACCTTGGGCAGCAACTGTACCGACACGTGGCCGGCGTCGACGATCTGCTGGTTCAGCGAGAACCACAGAACGAAAGGCAGCATCACGAAGTAGACCAGCGCCCCGCCCAGGGTGAACAGCACCGGGGAAGCGATCAAGAACGGCAGGAACGCCCGCCGTTCGCGGCGATAGAGGCCTGGCGCGACGAAACGGTAGAGCTGCCAGGCGAGCACCGGAAAAGTCACCACAATAGCGCCAAACACCGCCAGCTTGACCTTTGTGAAGAAGAACTCCAGCGGCGCGGTGAAGACGAGCTTCAGCTCACCGGCCGATGGCGGCGCCGGCTTCAACCGCGTCAGCACCAACAGCAGGTCGAATGGCCCGTGATGTCCGGCCGCCTTCTGCGCCGCCATCAGACTCGAACCGGCTTCGAAAGGCTGAAGCAGGACGATGTAGATCTGTTTGGAGAATGCGAAGCAGAGGAGAAATCCAACAACCAGCGCCAGCGCGCAGATGATCAGGCGCCGGCGAAGCTCGATCAGATGATCGAGCAAAGGTGCGCGGGAGGCCTCGATTTCGTTGTCTTCGTTGGCGAGACTCAAGTGGGGGTCTCGACCTTTCCGCCCGCGGGTCGCCGCGTGGGCGCGGTTCTGGCGGCCCGAGCCTTCCCGGGCGGCTCAAGCTCGGGGGAGGACATCTGCGCCGCCGCCGCCGCCATAGGCGCCCCCTCGGCCTGTGCAGCCGTTGGGACTGTCACGGTTGGAAGCTCGCCTGGACTGTCCGGGTTTGGCTGGCTCTGGAAAGCCATGGGCGGATGGAATTGTACGCCAGCATCCCGCAAGCCGGCGTGGATTTCGTCGAAGACCGACTGCGCCGGCGCCCCTTCGGCCGTAGTGGGAATGGCATTTTCCAGCGGCTTCCCCGCCCTCAGGGCTTCGACCTCGCGGCGTAACTCGTCGAGCTCTGACTGGCGGGCGAGTTCATCGAAGCTGGCGCGGAACTCCGCCGCCATGGCCCTCATCTTGGCTAGGAACTGACCCACCTTGCGCATGAGGATAGGCAGATCCTTAGGCCCAACCACAATCAACGCGACGGCGCCGACGATAACAAAATCGAGAATCCGGCCTTCAGGAAACATGGCGTAGGGTTCTTTGGGCCCCGTCCCGCATCGTCGCCGGTAAGACCTGGCTCAGCGGACGATGGGGTCTTTCTCGGTGTCCGCGCGCGGAAGCGGTTGAGGCGGCGCCGCTGGAGGCGTCGCCTCCTCGCCCTTGAGGCCGTCGCGGAAGGCTCGAATGCCCTTGGCCGCGTCCCCCATAAGGCCCGACAACTTGCCCCGGCCACCGAACAGCAGCAGCACGACGATCGCGATCAACAGGATGTGCCAGGGAGCAAGACCACCCATAGCCGTTCTCCTCAAACCCATGGGCCTGGTGCCGCCAGGCTCGACACCCAGACACTCGATCGGCCCACGCCCACTATATAGGCCGCCCAGAGGACTATCGTCACCCCTCGCGCGCGTCACCCCTCGCGCGCGGTCGCGGATTCCCCGGCCAGGAAGTCCCGATGGAAGTCCGGGGCTTCCGCCTCGTCTAGGGGGTCGTCATCTGGTGCAGGGCCCGCGGCAGGTATGATGAAGTCGGCCGACGAGTCGAGGTCCAGAAGGCCCGCCGTCTTCATTTCAGGGGCGCCGGGCAGATCTCCAAGGCTCGCCAGGCCATAAAGCTCGAGGAAGGCGTCGGTGGTGCCGTAGGTGATCGGTCGCCCCGGGCTGCGCCGACGGCCGCGCATCCGGACCAGTCCGAGTTGGAGAAGCACGTCGAGGCTGCCGCGGCTGGTCTGAACGCCGCGAATGGCTTCAATGTCCGGCCTCGTGACAGGCTGGTGGTAGGCGACGATGGCCAGCGTCTCCTGAGCCGCCCGCGAGAGCCGCCTCGGCTCCTCCCGCTCCATGGTCATCAGAAACGCGAGGTCCGGCGCGGTCTGAAATCGCCACTTGCCCGCGACGCAGGCGAGTTCCACCCCCCTGCCCTCGTATTGCCCCCGAAGCTTGGTCAACGCCGTTGCGACATCGACGCCATGGGGCAGACGTTCGGCCAGGTCGGCATCGCTCAGAGGCTCGGCCGCTGCGAAAAGCAGCGCCTCGATCATTCGATCGGGGTCGGCGTGGCCGCTCACGCCGCCGCCTTTCGGGAGCGGAGGTAAATTTCGGCGAAATGCTCGGTCTGGCGAGCCTCGAGATCACCCTCGCGGACCATCTCGAGGCTCGCCGACAAGGTCGAGGCCACGTAAGAGGCGCGGGTCGGCCCGGCGGCGCCGGCGATCGGCGCCACGCCGGTCAGCGGCGTCCATCGAGCCAGCTCAGGCAGCAGACCGCGCAGCATCTCCCGGGCGTCGTCGAGGGGAAAGGAATGGGCCGGCGGGGGGGAGTATTTCCTCTCGCGTTCGCGCCTTCGCTGGCCAATATAGGCGTCCATCAGGCCGTAAAGGTCGCCCTCGAGGCGCGTGCTGGAGACGATCCGAAGCGCCTGGGGGTCGCCCCTCGCAAAGACCACCCGTCCCAGCACCGGCCCGGCCTCGAGGGCCTGGAAAGCCCGCCTCATTGCGTCGAGCTTGGCCAATCGGAACGCAAGGCTTGCGGCGAGGCCCTCGGGGAGTTCTTCGTCGTCGGTCCGAGCCGGTCGTGGCAGGAGTAGCCGCGATTTCAGGAACGCCAACCACGCCGCCATCAGGAGATAGTCGGCCGCCAGGACAAGCTGTCCATGGCGGGCCTCGCGGACAAAGGCCAGGTACTGATCGGCGAGCTTGGTCACCGAGATCTGCAGAAGATCCACCCTTTGCGATCTGGCGAGTTCGAGCAGAACGTCGAGGGGGCCCTCGTATACATCGAGGTCCACCGTGAGCACCTCGTCCGGATGCGCGGAGACATCCGCCAGAACGGCTCCTACGTTCACCGCGCGCATCACCTGACGAAGCAGTTTCTGCCCGCTGCCTGGAGTTTGGCGCAAAGCGCCTGGGCCTCCTGGCGCGTAGCAAAACCGGTGATCGAGGTCCGATAGAGCGTGGTCCCGTCCTTCGCCACGGTCACGACCTTCTTGCCCTTGCCCGCCATGGCCGCCGGGGCGACGCCCGCGGCCGCGTTCCAGCCCTGGTCGGCCTGGAGAGACGAAGAGAAGGCGCCGATCTGCACGACTGCGGTGCCGCTCGGTTCGGGCCCGGGGGAGGCCTTTGCCGGCGGCGCCATGGGCGCGGGGGCCGCCGGCGGGACGAGTGGCGCAGACGAAGGGGCGTTCGCGGTCTTCGCCACCGCCGATACCGGCGGCGGCGCCGGTGGCGTGGAGACTTCGGCGGTCGCGACCTGAGCCGGGGCGGGGGGCGGCGGCGGCGCAGCGACGGGATGAGCCGCCGGTGGCGAGGCCACTGGCCGAGGCCCCGGCGTCTCGGGCGGCGGGGCGAACGCAGGGGCGGCGGCGACGGTGTTGGAATTGTCCTTGTAGATGGAGAGACCGACGGCGGGATCGACGCTCTGCGCCTCGGCCGGCGCGGGCGTCCTGACATCGCCGATGGGGGTCCCGACAGGCCGGGGCACGTCGCTCGGACCCCTGATCCCGCCTCGATAGAGGAAGAACACGCCGGCGCCGATCACCACCAGCAGCAGCAGGCTCAGTACGAGCGTGATCGGCGCGGGGCCGCCGCTCCGCACCGGCCGGCGCGTCTCGAAGGTCAGGGGCGGCTCCGAGCCATCCTGGTAGGCTTCACGGTCGTACTGGGGCATCTCAACCTGTCTCTCGCCGGCGAACCGCCGACGAAGGCGAATCGCACCCCCTAGTTTAGACTAGGCCAGCTCCTCGCGCCGCGCGTCACGTCCACGCATCCAGCTGAAAGAGCCGCCGATGCTCTTCGATCGCGAACCTGTCGGTCATGCCGGCGATGTAATCGCAGACCACCCGCGCAACGCCCTGCCCATCGAGGCCTCGCAGCTTGGCGAACCAATCCCCGGGCAACACGTCGGGCTCGGACAGAAACAACTCGAACATCTCGGCGAGGATGCGGCGAGCCTGGCTTCGAGTCCGGTTCACTCGCCAATGGCGGTACATCCGCTCGTGAAGAAAGGACCGCAGTCGAGCCAGGCCGTCGGCCACCGCCGGCGAGAAAGCCACGAGCGCGTGATCCAGGCTTCTGACATCGTCGGGGGTGGCCACGCCGGAGACAACCACGCGGGAATTGGTCTCGGCGAGAACATCCTCGACCATGACTCCGATCAGGCGCCGGACCGTCTCCAGCCGCGTCAGGCGGTCGTCAAGGGTCGCGTAGTCCCGGCGGACGCCAGACGCTGCGGGGCCAACGAGGGGGACATCGATCAGCTCATCGATTTGGAACAAGCCCGCTTGCAATCCGTCATCGACGTCGTGGTTGTTGTAGGCGATGTCATCGGCGATCGCGGCGACTTGGGCTTCGGCCGAAGCCCAGGTCTCGAGCCGCAGGTGGTAGTCAGCCTCGTACGCCGCGATGGCGCTCCAGGCTGGGCGCTCGAGCATTCCGACGGCAGGCCCATTGTGCTTGACGACCCCTTCGAGGGTCTCCCAGGTCAGGTTGAGACCCGGAAACGTCGGATAGCGGACCTCGAGCTCGCACAGGACCCGAAAGGTCTGGACGTTGTGGTCGAAGCCGCCGAACGGGGCCATGCGCCGCTCCAGTTCCTCCTCGCCCGCGTGGCCGAAGGGCGGATGGCCCAGATCGTGCGCGAGGGCGATCGTCTCGGCCAGATCGGAGTCGAGACCGAGCGACGTGGCCAGGGCGCGGGCGATCTGGGCTACCTCCAGGGAGTGGGTCAGACGAGTGCGAAAGTGGTCACCCTCGTGAGCGACGAAGACCTGTGTCTTTTCCTTCAGCCGCCGGAAAGCCGACGTGTGGATGATGCGGTCACGGTCGCGGGCGAACGCCGTGCGTGTGGCGCTCTGCGGTTCCGGGCGCAGCCTTCCCCGGCTCAGCGAAGGCTCCTCGGCGAAGGACACCCGCGCGAGCGGCGATGCGGTCGTGGCGGGCGTGCGAATGCTCCGGGCCTTTGCGAAGGCTAGAGGAAGCCTCATATAGACCTAGCTCGAAGATTGATAAGTGCGATGACCGATCCTGGATTGACCCTGACCGCCGCGGCGGCCCGCCGCCTGCATCGGCTCGGCGACGCCGAGGGCCGACCGCTGATGCTGAGGGTCGCCGTCGAGGGCGGCGGGTGCTCGGGGTTTCAGTACAAGTTCGATCTGGTGGAATCCGCGGAGGCCGACGACGTCAAGGTCGAGCGTGACGGCGCCGCCGCGGTCGTCGACATCGTATCCCTTGCCCTGCTCAGGAATTCGGAAATCGACTACGCCGAGGAACTCGCGGGCGCCGAGTTCAAGGTTCGCAATCCCAACGCCAAGTCGAGTTGCGGCTGCGGCGTCAGCTTCTCGATCTGACGCGGCGCGGGCGCCGATGCGCATCGCCACCTGGAACGTCAATTCGATCAACGCCCGGCTGGACACAGTGGTTTCTTGGTTCGAGGAGGCCGCACCCGACGTCGCCTGCATTCAGGAGATCAAGTGCGTCGACGAGAAATTCCCGACCGAGCGGTTCGAGAGGCTAGGCTTCAACGTCTGCGTCCACGGCCAGAAGAGCTACAACGGCGTCGCGCTGCTCTCCAAGACGCCCCTCGAGGATGTCCGCAAGGGCCTGCCCGGCGACGACGGCGACGAACATTCCCGATATTTGGAAGCGGTGGTGTCCGGACCTAGTCCGGTCCGAGTGGCGTCGATCTATCTGCCCAACGGCAATCCGTCAGGGAGCGATAAATTCGCCTATAAGCTGAGGTGGATGTCCCGATTGAACGCCCACGCCAAGGCGCTCCTCGCCCTCGAGGAGGCGCTCGTTCTGGCCGGCGACTACAATGTCATCCCAGAGCCGAGGGACGCCGACAACCCCGCTTCATGGCTTGGCGACGCCCTCTTCCAACCCGAGAGTCGCGAGTCGTTTCGCGCGCTCAAATGGCTCGGTCTCACCGACGCCTTCCTGGCCGCCGACGGATCGCCAAGGGCCTACACCTTCTGGGACTATCAGGCGGGGGCTTGGCAGCGCGATCACGGCATCCGGATCGATCACCTGCTCCTCTCGCCACAAGCCGCCGACAAACTGGCCGGCGTCACGATCCACCGCGACGTCCGCGGTCGCGAGCGACCTTCCGATCATGTGCCGGTGGTGGCCGAGCTGACGGTCTGAGACGCCGGACGGGACCGGAGCGGAATCTCAGGTAACATCACCGGCGAATGGGTGACATCGCGCGAGCATTCGTATTGCTGCTTGGCGGCGCCTGCATCCTCATGCTGGCCGCTGCGGCCGCGGCCCGGTGGAGGCGCCCGGAACGGCGCGTCAGCCGGGCCCTGCGCCGGGGCCTGGCTGCGCCCGCCGACGCCGAGTTGGTCACGGCCGAAACGGGCGCAGGCTTCTGCCTCGAGACGGGCGCGATCAGCGTCGCTTGGGACAAGGGAAGATGGCGGCTCGACTATCGCCTCGACGAGCTGTTGGGGGCCGAGATTCTGATCGACGATGCGGTCAGCGCCCGCATCTTTCGCGGCGAGGCGCGCTTGCCCCTGGAGCGAATCCCCGCCGAGGCCGACAGCATCAGCGTACGCCTACTGTTCGACGACCCTCGCCATCCTGAATTCGAACTCGACCTGTGGCCGGCGGTCGCCGGCCGCGTCGGCGTCGCCCCAGCCGTCCGGGAGGCGAATACCTGGCTGGCCAGGCTCGAGCCCATCGTGCGCAAACCCGTGGCCATGGCGCCGGTGATACGCGCCGACCGCTTTGGCACGGCCCCTCCGACCCTCGTTGAAGACGACGACCAGCCCCCAGTTTGACAAACCAGCGGGCCGCCTTTCATGCTGCTACGGCTAGCGACAACAAGAACTGCGGGAACTCGATGACCGGCCTGATCGCGGCGGCGGCGGCCTTCGTTCTGCTACACCTGCTGGTTTCCGGCACCAGAGTGCGCGACGCGCTCACCGGCGCGATCGGCCAGGGTCCCTACATGGGACTCTTCTCGCTCGCCTCCGTTGGCTTGTTGGCGTGGCTGATCTTCGCCTTCGGGGCGGCCAGGGGCGCGGCCGATGCGGTATTCTGGGGCGCGACGACGGCGACCCGTTGGATCCAGTTCGTCCTCCAACTGATCGCCTTCCTCCTGGTCGTCATCGGGCTTGTGACACCCAATCCCACCAGCGTGCGCCAGGAAGGGACGCTGCAACGGCCCAACGCCGTCCGCGGCATCCTTCGCATCACTCGCCACCCGTTCCTGTGGGGCGTGGCGATCTGGGCCGCCGGCCACCTGCTGGTGAACGGTGATCTGGCGGGAATTGTGCTCTTCGCGTCTATGGGCGTCCTGGCGATCCTCGGTACGATAAGCATCGACGCCAAGCGCAAACGAGCCCTGGGCACGGCGTGGGATACGTTCGCCGGGCACACCTCAAACGTCCCCTTCGCGGCTGTCGCCGCCGGCCGGCAAAAGGTCAGCCTCGCCGAAATCGGCTGGTGGCGCATCGCCCTGGCGATCGTGCTTTGGGCCGGCGTCCTCGCCATCCACCGCTACGCATTCGGACTCTCGCCGCTGCCCTAGCTCACAGCTGGCTCGCCAGGGCGAAGTCCACTCCCGCGCGGGCGTGGATCACGGTGGTGTCGAAGACCGGCACTCCGAAGTCGCCAGCCTCGACGAGCAGTCCGAATTCGGTGCAGCCGAGGATGACGCCGTCGGCGCCGCGGTCGCGGACCTGGCGCTCGGCGATGGCGATGACCTCGGTGCGCGACGCCGGCTCGAAGCGCCCCTGGACCAGTTCTTCGAAGATGATCGCGTGCAGCCGCCCCCGGTCCGCGGGCGGCGGGATCATCGCCTCGACGCCGCCGACGCGCAGCCGGTCGCGCCAGAACCCCTGCTCCATGGTGAAGCGCGTTGCGAGCAGCAGCGGCCGGGCGACGCCGGCCGAGCGGATCGCCTTGGCGGTAGCGTCGGCGACATGAAGCAGCGGGATTGAAATCGACGCCTCGATCTCGCCCGCCATCCTGTGCATGGTATTGGCGCAAATGAGCATCGCTTCCGCGCCGCCCGCTTCGAGCCGTCGCGCGGCCTCTACCAGGACCGCGGTTGCCTGGTCCCAGTCGCCGGCGGCCTGCATCGCGGCGATCGGGGCGAAGTCGGCGGACCAGATGAGCAGCCTGGCCGAATGCTGGCCGCCGAGCCGGTCACGGACCATCCGGTTGAGCAGGGTGTAGTATGCGCTCGTGCTCTCCCAGCTCATACCGGCCAGCAGGCCGAGCGTGCGCATCTCAAAGGTCGGCGTAAGCACGTCGCTCGCCCTTCATGCCCGGATGGGTCACCGCGCCGAGGAAGGCCGGCCCGACGCCCTGGGCGAACTTCCACAGCGCTCCCGAACCATAGAGGGTCTCGCGCGGACTCCATTGGCGGCGCCGGTTCTCCAGCTCGATCGGATCGACCTCCAGCTCGAGCGCGCCCTTGTCCGCATCGATGGAGATGACGTCGCCGTCCTTGACCAGGGCGATCGGACCGCCGTCCTGGGCCTCGGGACCAATGTGGCCGACGCAGAGGCCGTGCGTGCCGCCGGAAAAGCGGCCGTCAGTGACGAGCGCGACCTTCTCGCCCCTCCCCTGGCCGGTCAGCGCCGCCGTCGTCGACAGCATCTCACGCATCCCCGGGCCGCCTTTGGGTCCCTCGTAGCGGATCACCAGGACCTCGCCGTCCTCGTAGGCGCCGGCCTCGACCGCAGCGAAGCAGGCTTCTTCTCCGTCGAACACCCGCGCTGGTCCACGGTGGGTGCGGTGCGAAGTCATGCCTGCCACCTTCACGACCGCGCCGTCGGGGGCGAGCGATCCCCACAGCCCGACCAGACCGCCGCTGGGCGCGAGCGGTTTCGAGACCGGCCGAATCACATCCTGGTCGTCTCGCCAGGCGACGCCCGCCAGATTTTCCGCCAGCGTCTTGCCGGTGACGGTCTGGCAGTCGCCGTTGATGAAACCACCATCGAGCAGGGTCTTCAGGAGCAACGGGACGCCGCCGGCGTCGCCCATGTCCTTGGCCACATATCGGCCGCCCGGCTTGAGATCGGCGAGGTACGGCGTCCTCCGGGATATCTCGACGACATCGCGCAAGGTGAACTCGATGCCGCACTCGTGCGCCATGGCTGGCAGATGCAGCGCCCCGTTGGTCGAGCCGCCGGTGGCCGCGACCACGGCGGCCGCGTTCTCGAACGCCGCTCTCGTACAGATATCTCGTGGCCGGATGTTCTGCTCGATCAGGCGCACCACGGCCTCTCCGGAGGCCACCGCATACCGATCGCGACTCTCGAACGGCGCTGGCAGGGCGCAGGAAAGCGGCAGGGCGAGGCCGATGGCCTCAGAGACGCAGGCCATGGTATTGGCGGTGAACTGGCCACCGCAGGCGCCGTCGCCCGGGCACGCTCTCCGCTCGAGCTCGCAGAGATCCTCGATTGCCAGCCTCCCCGCCGAATGCTCACCGACGGCCTCGAAAACGTCGACCACGGTGACATCGCGGCCTCGCCAGCGCCCTGGCATGATCGAGCCGCCATAGAGGAAGACCGAAGGGATGTTGAGCCGCATCATCGCCATCATCATGCCCGGCAAGCTCTTGTCGCAGCCGGCGACGCCGACCAGCGCGTCGTACCCGTGACCCCGAACAGTAAGCTCCACGGAATCGGCGATGAGGTCGCGGCTGACAAGGCTGGAGCGCATCCCCTCATGGCCCATGGCGATGCCGTCGGTGACGGTGATCGTACAGAACTCCCGAGGCGTTGCGCCGGCCGTCTTTACCCCCTCGCTCACCGCGTGGGCCTGACGCATCAGGGCGGTGTTGCAGGGCGCCGCCTCGTTCCAGCATGAGGCCACGCCTACGAACGGCTGTGCTATCTCCCGAGAGCCGAGGCCCATGGCGTAGTAGAAGGCCCGGTGCGGCGCCCGGCTGGGCCCCTCCGTAACGTGACGGCTAGGCAGGCTGGACTTGTCCCAGCTACCGTCCGGATTGCGCATCGGCGGACCTACAGCGCCTTCTCGACCGCCTCGGTGATCGCCGGATCAAGCGGATCGGTGCGTGGTCCGAAGGCGGCGATTGCCTCGCCTTCAGGTCCGATCAGGATCTTGTGGAAGTTCCAGACCGGCACCGCGCCGTCGCCCAATTCGCCCTGCGCCCAGGCGTAGAACGGATGGCGACCGGCGTCCTTGACGTCGGTCTTCGCGGTCATCGGGAAATCCACGTGGTAGTTGATCTGGCAGAAGGACTTGATCTCGCTCTCCGACCCCGGCTCTTGGCCCGCGAACTGATTGCACGGGACACCCAGAACGACGAGGCCCTTGTCGCGATAGTCGCTGTACAGTTTTTCGAGGCCTTCATACTGCGGCGTGAGACCACACTTCGACGCGGTATTCACGACCAGTATGGGCTTGCCCTTGAAAGTCGAAAGCGGCAGCGCGCCTCCATCGATATCGTCGAAACTGAAGTCATGGGCGCTGGTCATGGCGAGCTCCTCGAGTGCCGTTGGTGGCGGCCTTATCGGCCCACGGCCTGTTCCACCGCAAGCGCCAGATCGAGCGCCCGGGCCCCATCGCTTGCGTCCGCCAAGGGTCGAGGCGCTTCGCCGCACGCCGAGGCGATGAAGGCGGCCAGGCTGGCGCCCAGCCGATCATGGCCGGCCGGCCTGTTTTCATAACCGGCGTCGAGAGGAAAAGAGGTTGTGTTATCAAAGGTATGGGCCAGAAAGTCGATGGTGACTTGTCCGGAAGGATAGAAAAGCCTCATCGCCCGCGCCCGCTCCCGAGCGACCCGCGAGGCCGTGAGATGGGCCGTAAAGCCGTCCAGGAAGTCCACCTCGGCGTCAACCTCGTCGAGCAGTTCGTTGTTCAAACATGCGCCCGTGGCTTCCACACTCATCGGCTCGGCCGGCGTCAGGCAAAGGGCAAGATCGAGATCGTGAATCATCAAGTCGAGGACCACCGAGACATCGAGATTCCGGCGCGCGGGAGACCCCAGCCTTCGGGCTTCCAGGCGAATGGGCGCGCTGGGGGCGTCGAAGAGGCCGATGACCTTGAAGGCGGCGCGCTCGAGAAAGCCACAGGCGGCGACCAGTCCGCCCTCGTGCGCAGCGGCGATGATGGCGTCGGCGTCCTCCAGCGAGATGGCGATCGGTTTCTCCACGTAAACGTGCTTGCCCGCGCGCAGGGCCGCCAGAGCTTGCATAGCGTGGGCTACGGCTGGCGAGGCGATGGAGACCACGTCCACGGCTTCCAGAAACTCAGGCAAGCTCCCGAAATGGTCGGCGCCGAAGCGCTCGGCCAGGGCCTGGGCGCGATCGGGATGGGTGTCGGTCACGGCCGTGAGCCGCACGTCTGGCAACTGCGCGTACTTTGCTGCGTGATGGCCGCCGAAGACGCCGGCGCCGATCACTCCTGCTCGCAGAACCTGCGCCATCGGCGCGCGCCTAGCACGGTGATCGGGCTGTGCCCACTGGAGGCGGGATCAAGCTCGCGCTAAACGACTGTTTGAAAACCTCCGGAGAGACCCCGATGACGACTTCACGCGAAATTCGCCTCAAGAGCCGGCCCGCGGGCCTACCCACGGCCGACAATTTCGAGATGGCCACCGTGACCTTGCTCGATCCCGTTCCGGGCGAGGTTCAGGTCAGGAACAGCTGGATGACCGTCGATCCCTACATGCGCGGCCGGATGAACGACGTGCAGAGCTACACGCCGCCGTTCCAGATCGGCCAGGCGCTTCAGGGGGGTGCGGTCGGAGAGGTCGTCGCCTCAAACGATCCGGCCTTCAAGACCGGCGAGAAGGTACAAAGCTTCTTCGGCTGGCGCGAGGCCTACAACGCTCCGGCGGCCGCGGTGCAGAAGTTGGACACCATGGGCCTGCCGCCCCAGGCCTTCCTCGGCGTCGCAGGCATGCCGGGCATGACCGCCTACATAGGGCTCTTGAAGATCGCGGCGCTGAAGGATGGCGACATCGTTTTCGTTTCGGCCGCGGCAGGCGCCGTGGGTCAGGTCGTCTGTCAGATCGCCAAGATCAAGGGCCACACCGTCATCGGCTCCGCCGGAGGGGCGGAGAAGGTGGCCTACCTCAAGCAACTCGGAGTCGACGAGGTCATCGACTACAAGGCCGAGCCTGACCTCACCGGGGCCCTGATGCGCGCGGCGCCCCAGGGTATCGATGTCTACTTCGAGAATGTCGGCGGCGCGCATCTGGAAGCGGCGCTGATGGCCGCGCGACCATTCGGTCGTTTCGCCCTGTGCGGTATGATCTCCCAGTACAACGCCACCGATTTGGGACCCGGCGTCCGAGGACTGATCATGGCGGTCGGCAAGCAGCTGCGGCTGGAGGGCTTCATCGTCTCGAGCCACATGGACATGACCCCGCAGTTTCTGAGGGACATGTCCCAATGGATCGCCGAGGGTAAGATCACATGGAAGGAGACGGTCGAGGAGGGAATCGAGAACGCTCCCGCCGCTTTCATGAAACTCTTCAAGGGCGAGAATCTCGGCAAGATGCTGGTGCGTCTCAGCTGAGCGCCTAGACCATCACCTGGGTCCCGAGTTCGACCACGCGGCCCGGCGGAATCCTGAAGAAATCGGTAGGATTGGCGGAATTCTTCATCAGGAAGATGAAGAGCCTATCCTGCCAGGAAGGCATCCGCGAATGGGCGGCGGGAACTAGTGATCGCCTCCCGAGGAAGAAGCTCGTCGCCATGATGTCGAACTTCAGCCCCTTTTTGCGGCAGAGCTGGAGGGCGTGGGGAAGATTGGGACTCTCCATGAACCCGTAGGAGATCGTCACCTTCTTGAAGTCGGCGTTCACGGCCTCGATCTCGACCCGGTCGGCGTCGGCGACCCTGGGCGTTTCGGTTGTCAGGACCGTGAGGATCGCGTTGTGTTCGTGGAGGACCTTGTTGTGCTTGAGGTTGTGCATGAGGGCGACCGGCGCCATCTCGGGCGTCGAGGTCAGGAAGATAGCGTTACCCTTGGCCCGATTGGGGGGTCTGGCCTTCAGCATCTCGATCAGATCTTCCAGGGGCACGGAGTCACGCCGCGTTTTCTCGGTGAGAATCTGGGCCCCGCGCACCCAGGTCGCCATGATGGTGAGCAGGCTTATGCCGATGGCCATCGGCACCCAGCCACCGGAGACGATCTTCAGGCCGTTGGCGGCCAGGAAGACTGTGTCGAGGCTGATCAGCGGCGCGATCAGGAGCAGCGTGGAGCTCATCCGCCATTTCCAGAGCCGTCGAGCGACAATGTAGGCAAGGACGGTGGTCGCCAGCATGGTCCCGGTCACCGCCAGCCCATAGGCGTTGGTCAGGTTGTCGGCGTTTTGAAAGACCAGCACCAGGATCATCACGCCGATCAGCAAAAAGCGGTTGATCTGGGGCATGTAGATTTGCCCGGACTGTGTCTCCGACGTCCTGCGGATATCCATCCTCGGGACCAGACCCAGCTGCATCGCCTGCTGTGTGAGCGAATAGGCGCCGCTGATCACGGCCTGGCTGGCAATCACCGAAGCGGCGACGGCAAGAATCACGAGCGGGCCCCGGAGCACCGGCGGGGCCATCACGAAGAACCAGTCCTGATTGACGAGCGCCCGGTGATGAAGAGCCGCCATATCGACGGCCTTCAACGCGAAGGCGCCCTGCCCCAGATAATTCAGCGCCAGGCAGGGCAGAGCCAGGAACAGCCATGCCGCCTGGATCGGCCAGCGACCGAAGTGGCCCATGTCGGCATAGAGCGCTTCCGCCCCGGTAACGGTCAGGAACACCGATCCGAGGACGAGGAAACCAACTAAGCCGTGGCGGAGCATGAAGCCGACGGCAAGATGAGGACTGAACGCCCAGAGAACCTGCGGATTTCCGATGATGTGGATGATTCCAAGAAGACCGATGGCGAAAAACCAGAAGAGCATCACCGGACTGAACCAGCGCGCCACCGTTGCGGTGCCGCGGGCCTGAATGAGGAAAAGGCAGAACAGCAGAACCGCCGAAACCCCCGTGACCAGATGCGCCGTCTGCACGTGGCGTAGCTCGGGGACATCGTGCATGCCCTGGAAGGCGCCCAGCACCGAAATGGCCGGGGTGATGACCGCATCTCCGTAGAAGAGCGCCGCGCCTACAAGGCCAAGGACGAACACCGTACGGGTCCGATGGCCCATGGCCCTTTGGGCGAGAGCCATCAGCGAAAGGACTCCGCCCTCGCCCTTGTTGTCCGCGCGCATGACGAACAGAACGTACTTGACGGTGACCACGAGGAAGAGCGCCCAGAGCGCCAACGATACGACGCCGAGCACGGCGGGCCGGGCGACCGGGTCCTTCGCCGCCTGCCCCATGGCGGCCTGGAAGGCGTATAGCGGACTTGTGCCGATATCACCGAAGACGACGCCGAGCGACCCGATCGCCAGGAACAGGAAGGTCCGCCTTCGCGGGGGGGCGTGAGCGGTGGCCTGGACGCCGTGATCGGCCAGCGCCACGGGCGCTGCAGCCGTCACAGGTGGGGCATCCGC
>Ga0302326_10005137_pt1 | contig 29953 bp, 26 predicted proteins | sample Palsa_T0_3_FD_202264 | JGI IMG/M metagenome (GOLD analysis project Ga0302326, IMG submission 202264) | Peat permafrost microbial communities from Stordalen Mire near Abisko, Sweden - Palsa_T0_3 | ecosystem: Environmental > Terrestrial > Soil > Palsa > Peat permafrost | place: Sweden: Abisko... | reverse complement strand
CGCGCCGGCTGCGTCACATCATCGCGCAGGTAAACCGGCAGCGCTCGCTCCGGAGGTTCAAGGTGCCCGGCAGCCACCTCAGCCATGGCGAGCTCAGCAATTTCGCGCGCCCGCGGCCACAAATTGCCGCGGATCTGTGCCAGCTGCCCGCCAAGCGCCGCCGTCAGTTCCGGGTAGGCCGCAAAACCGCTGCCCACACCGAAGGGTCGGGGCGCGCCGGCCCAGGCCTGGGGGAGGGACACCCGTTGCGGGGCCGCCACGCGCTCTGCTGCGGCGGCACGCGCCACGCCCGTGGGATCACGCTCGAACGTGCCGCAGTAAACCTCGTGCATGCGGGCATCGGTGCACGCAAGTACCCGCTGGCAGTGCGGATCCTCGCGCATCGCGCGCTGCGCGAGCGCCTGAAGGTCCGACACGCCGACGACCCCGAGGCCCGCTCCGAAGGCGAGCCCCTGGGTCACGCTTGCGGCCAGACGCACCCCGGTAAACCCTCCGGGACCGCGACCAAAGACGACGGCATCGAGGTCACGCAACCCCAGCCCAGCTTCCGCGAAGAGCGCCTCTACCATAGGCAGGATGACCTCTGCCGCTCCGCGCCCAAGGAGTTGCTCACGCTCGAGCCAGCGGCCATTAATAAAGAGTGCCACGGAACAGTTCTCGGTCGCGGTATCGAGAGCGAGGACTTTCACGAGGCGACCGCCGTAACCACGCGCGCCCCGTGGCGCCGCAGGAAACGCACCGCCTCTGAGGACTCACGCGTGACGGTCATCTGCGGGAGCGCGGCGAGAAACACGCGACCGTAGCTGCGGCCGACCAGGCGCGGGTCGCAGATGACGACGACCCCGTAGTCATCTTCGCTGCGGATCAGGCGCCCGGCCCCCTGCTTGAGCGCCAGCGCGGCCTCGGGCAGCTGGTAGTCGCGAAACGCGTTACCACCGGTGGCGGTGAGGTGTTCGATACGAGCCCGCACCAAGGGATCGTCGGGGGAGGCAAAGGGAAGCTTCTCGATGATCACCAGGCGCAGGGCGTCCCCTTTCACGTCGACGCCTTCCCAGAAGCTCGCGGTGCCAAGCAGCACCGCGTTGCCATCTGCGCGGAACTCCTCGAGCATGCGCTCGCGCGGGGCCTCGCCCTGGACCAGGAGCTTGAAGGGCAAGGTCGGCGACCAGCGCTGCCTGAGGAGCACGGCGCCCTGCGCCAGCGCCCGGTGGCTGGTGAAGAGGATGAAGGCACCACCCCCTGCGGCACGGATGAGCGGCTCCGCGGTCTCGATCACGGCCGCGACGTACCCTGCGGCCGTCGGCTCCGGAAGTCCTGCGGGCAGATAAAGAACACTCTGCCGCTCGTGATCAAAGGGGCTCTCGATCTTGAGGGTCCCCGCGTCGCCAAGTCCGAGGCGCCCGGTGAAGTGACCGAACTCCTCGCCGATGCACAGCGTGGCGGAGGTGAATATCCATGCACCGCCGCGTGTCTCCATCAGCGCGCGAAAGCGCTGCGAGATGTCGAATGGCATCAGGCTTAAGGTGAAGCCGCGCGGGCTCGTCTCGAGCGTGCGCGCCCCTTCGAGTTCATCGGCGCCCAGGCGCGCAAGCTTCGCTGCCACTTCCTCGGCACGCTCGGCCAGCTGCGCCAGGGGCGAGGATTCCTCGACGCCGGCGAGCATGCGCTGCAGCGATTGCAGCGCCTTCCCAAGCGCCCCTACCGCGCGTGTCAGCGGTGAGGCTCCGGGCGTCCAGGCGATGCGCCCCGTCACGCGCGCCGCGTTGCCGCGCAGCTGCTGCATCGCGTCCTCAACCTCCGCGAGCGCTGCGGACAACGCCTGCGAGCGCTCCCCCGCTGGGGCCGCAGCGGCGCGGGCCGGCAGCTCCGTGTTCAGATCCCGCACTAGAGTCTCGACCTGCCGGCTGCTCACCTGCGCGCCAAAGAACTGCGTGGCGAGGTCGGGGATCTGGTGCGCCTCATCGAGGATGATGGCATCGGCGGAACCGAGGAGGTCCCCGAAGCCATCCTCCTTGAGCGCCAGATCTGCAAGCAGCAAGTGGTGGTTGACGATGACGACGTCGGCGTCCAGTGCTTCGCGGCGAGCCAGCACCACGTGGCAGCGGCCGAACTGTGCGCAGCGCGCGCCGAGGCAGCTCTCGCGCGTGGAGGTCACCTGCGACCATACCGGATGGCTATCGGCGAGCCCGCGGATCTCGGCAAGATCGCCGCGGCGCGTGGTGCGCGCCCAGCGCTGCACGCGCGCGAGCATCGCCTGCGCGGCACGGCTGCGGGTGACCCCGAAATTTTCCAGCGCCATCTGTTCGCCGTGCGAGTCCAGCCGCTCGATACGGTAGCGGCACAGGTAGTTAGCCCGGCCCTTCAGGAGTGACACGCGCGCCGGGCGCCCGAGCGCCGCGGCGACCAGGGGCAGGTCCTTGGTGAAGAGTTGATCCTGGAGCGTGCGGGTACCGGTCGAGATCAGGACCCGCCGGCCGGAGAGCAGCGTCGGAACGAGGTAGGCAAAGGTCTTGCCCGTGCCGGTGCCCGCCTCCACCACCAGCGACTCGCGGACCGCCAGGGCATCGGCGATGCGCTGCGCCATGTGCAGCTGTTCGCGGCGCACGCGGAAATCCGGCAGCGCCTGCGCGAGGGGTCCCCCGGGGCTGAATATGTCCTCAAGGTCGAGCATGTCAGAGCGCGCCTACGGGCGCCGCGGCGGACCCCGAAGGCGCCCTCCTGCGAGGCGTATCTTCCTGAATTTCCTGCAAACTGGTGCGCGGGGTCCGGATGAAAGAGAATGTGTCGGCTGCGCTACTTTATCAGGGCATGGAAGGCGCCCGAGATATACTTCGCGGTTACTGAGGCCATCGAATAAGAGGATTTCGCGGATGGCTACCGCCGCCCATACCCTGCTGCCCCTCTCCCAGCTCAGCCGCCCGGTGGCGCAGTGGGTCGCTTCGGTCCGCGAGCTCACCCAGCCGCGCGCGGTGTACTGGTGCGAGGGCACGGAGGCCGAGGCGCGCGAGATCACCGCGCAGCTGCTCAAGAGTGGCGAGCTGAAGAATCTGAACCTCGAGCAGTTTCCCGGTTGCCACCTGTATCGCTCGGCGCCCTCGGACGTGGCACGCGTCGAGCACCTCACCTACATCTGCACGCGCTCGCAGGAGGATGCGGGTCCGAACAACCACTGGATGAACCCGCAGGCGGCGCACACCAAGATGCGCGAGCTGTTCCGCGGCTGCATGCGCGAGCGCACGCTGTACGTCATCCCCTACTGCATGGGCCCGATCGACTCGCCGCTGTCGCGCTGCGGGGTCGAAATCACCGACAGCCCCTATGTGGTCCTCAACATGCTGATCATGACTCGCGCCGGGCGCGCCGCGCTCGAGCGTATCTCGCGCGAGGGCAGCTTCGTGCGCGGCCTGCATTCGATCGGGGAACTCGATCCCGAGCGGCGCTTCATCATGCACTTCCCGGAGGAGCTCGCCATCGAGAGCTTCGGCTCCGGCTACGGCGGCAACGCGCTGCTCGGCAAGAAGTGCCACGCGCTGCGCATCGCCAGCTGGCAGGCACGCAGCGAGGGCTGGCTCGCCGAGCACATGCTGATCGTCGGCCTCGAAAGCCCGCGCGGCGAGACCCACTACGTGGCCTGCGCCTTCCCGTCTGCCTGCGGCAAGACCAACCTCGCCATGCTGATCCCGCCGGACTCGCTGCCGGGCTGGCGCGTATTCACCGTTGGCGATGACATCGCCTGGCTGCACCCGGGTGAGGACGGACGGCTCTGGGCGATCAACCCCGAGGCCGGCTACTTTGGCGTTGTGCCCGGCACTAACCGCGAGACCAACCGCAACGCCTACGACATGATCCGCCGCGACACGCTGTTTACGAACGTCGCGGTCACGGCCGATAACCAACCCTGGTGGGAGGGCCTGCCAAGTGGCAAGCCGGTGCTCGACTGGCAGGGACGCCCGTACGATCCGGCCAATGGGCCGGCCGCCCACCCGAACTCGCGCTTCACGGTGGATGCGCGCCGCAACCCAAGTTACTCACCGCACGCGGAGGATGCGCGCGGCGTGCCGATCTCGGCGCTGGTTTTCGGGGGTCGCAGGCGCGAGGTGGCACCCCTCGTATATGAGGCACGCAACTGGCAGCACGGCGTACTGGTCGGGGCCTCGGTCGCCTCCGAGACCACCGCCGCCGCGGTCGGCCAGGTCGGAGTGACGCGTCGTGACCCGATGGCGATGCAGCCCTTCTGCGGCTACAACTTCGGCGACTACTGGCAGCACTGGCTCAACGTCGGCGCCAAGCTCGCCCGTGCGCCGCGCATCTACCACGTCAACTGGTTCCGGCGCGATACGCAGGGCAAGTTCCTGTGGCCGGGCTACGGCGAGAACCTGCGCGTGCTGGCGTGGATGCTGGAACGCTGTGCCGGTCGCGCCGGCGCGACCGAGACCGCGATCGGCAACCTTCCGCGGCCCGCGGACCTGAATACGCAGGACCTGAGCCTCGCACCCGGAGCACTCGAGTCGCTCCTCACCGTGGATCCTGCGTTGTGGCGCCGTGAAGTCGGCGAAATCCGCGCGTACCTGAGCAAGTACGGCGCGCGCCTGCCCCCTGCACTACTGCGGGAACTGGACACCACCGAGCAGCGCCTCGGCTGAAGGCGTTAAGGGCCCTAGACCTCTTCGCAGGTGAAGCGAATGGTCTGCGGCGAGCCCTGCTCTGGCAACCGTCCGAGCCCGATCATGCCCTGCCCCTTGATCTGCAGGCTGTCGCGGCGCACGAATGACTCCTCGCCGTCCGCGCTTTGCACGAAGGTGCCGTTGGTGCTCTGGTCGATGAGCACGAACTTGCTGCGGTTGATCTCAACCCGGGCGTGCAGGCGGGAGATAAGGCTCCCCTTGACCACCACGTCGTTGTCCTCGGCACGCCCGATGGTGATGCTCGAGTGGCGCTCATCGACGACGAGCTCACGGTCCTGGCAGCGCAGGCGCAGGCGCATGGCGCGTGCCGGTCGCGCGTCGGTGGCGATCCCGGGCACCATGCTGGTGACATCCTCGGTCTGCCACAGCACTTCGTAGAGCGCGACTTCACTGCCCTGCCCCTTGATGGTCGCGATGTCAATCTGGCGGCAGGCTGCCCGCCACTCCGGGGAGAGCTTCTCCACGGTGGCCGCGGTTGTCACGATCTGGCCGGCCTTCGCCTGGCTCGTCATGCGGTTGGCGGTGTGCACGGCGGCACCGAACACGTCACGGTTCTCCAGCATCACCGGCCCGAAGTGACAGCCGATGCGAATGGCCACGGGCTGACCGTCGACCTTGAGCTGGGCGTGACTGGAGATCTGCTGCTGCATCTGCGCGGCGGCGTTCAGCGCGGCATCGGCGCCCGGGAAGGTCGCCATCACCTCATCGCCCATGGTCTTGATGACCGTACCCTGACGCTGCTCGGTGGCACTGCGCATCACGTCGATGCAGATAGCCACCATGTCGCGGGCGCGCAGGTCCCCCATGATGTCGTACAGCCGGGTCGATCCCACGACGTCGGCAAACAGAATGGCGAGTTCGATGTCTTTTCCCATGCGACGCCGAAGATTATACGCAAGCGCCCCCCGGCCGCTACAAAGCCCCTCCCCTGGGTGCTTGCACCGGTGTGGCCTGGCGCAGCAGCTCGGGGCCGGCGGTCGCGCCGCGCGCCCCTTCGCTCAGCGTCCTGCGGTAGTCGCGCGCGCCGGGCTGGCCGCTGTAAAGACCGAGCATGTGGCGCGTAATGGCCGCAAGACGCGTGCCCGCGCGGAGCTCGCGCTGCGCGTAGGCGGCCATGCGCTCGAGCAGCGCCTCACGCGAGGGTGCAGGCGCACCCTGAGGATCCAACATGCGCTGCAGCTCGGCCAGGAGGTAAGGCCTATGGTAGGCCTCGCGTCCCAGCATCACGCCATCGCACCACGTGAGCGCTTGCGCGACCGCCGCAGCGTCGCGCAGCCCGCCGTTCACGATCACCGGCAACTGCGGAAATGCGTGTTTGAGCCGCCGGACCACTTCGTGGCGCAGTGGCGGCACCTCGCGATTGTCTTTGGGCGAGAGTCCGCCGAGCACGGCCTGCCGTGCGTGCACGATCGCCACCTGGCAACCGGCCGAGCGCACGGTCGCCACGAAGTGCCGCAGTTTCTCGAAGTCGGCTTCCCCGAATGTCGCGACCGCAGCGGCCGCCTCACGCGCCCGCGCCGTGATCACGCCGATGCGCATCTTGACGGTGACCGGCACGCTCACCGCATCTGCCATGGCCGCGACGCAGGCGCCAACGAGCTCCGGATTAAGCATCAGACAGGCGCCGAAGGAGCCGCTGGCCACCCGATCACTCGGGCAGCCGCAGTTGAGGTTGATTTCATCGTAGCCGGCCGATTCGCCCGCCCGCGCCGCCGCGGCAAGCTCGCGCGGGTCCGAACCGCCCAGCTGCAGCGCCACCGGGTGCTCCTCGGGATCGAAGGCCAGCAACTGCTCCCGATCGCCATGCACTAACGCGGCCGAAGTGATCATCTCGGTGTAGAGCAGCAGGTCGCGCGAGAAGCCGCGCAGAAAGTAGCGGCAATGGCGGTCGGTCCAGTCCATCATCGGAGCGACCGAGATCCGCCGATCGATTATTCCTGCGCTTTTTATGTGCGAAACGCCTTTTCCCGTAGGCTTTTCGCTACTGCGCGTTCCTGCGGGATTTTGGGGCATCAGGGGGAGTTCTTGAGTTGCAGAGGTGCCATATAGGTGTCAAGAATAGCTTGACTCCTCCAGGAACTCAGCATGGCGACAATACGGCCGCGCAAACAAGCCGATGGTTCGACGCGATATACCGCGATCGTTCGCATCCGCCGCGGAAAGACGATCGTGTACCAGGAATACAAGACCTTTGCGCTGCGCACGACCGCCGTTAGCTGGGCAAAGCATCGCGAAGTGGCCCTCGAGCAGCCGGGGGCACTTAAGCGAGCTGATCACGGCACACATACGATCGGCGAACTCATTCGTTGGTACATCGAAAACTTCAAAAGTGTCTCGAAGTGGCAGCGGAGCAAGCAAGCGCACTTGGAATTCCTAGAGCGCCACGCGCTCGGCGCATCCAACGCATTCACTCTGACCTCCGCTGAGCTTATAGATCACGTCCGCTCGAGGCGCGCGAAAGGCGTAGGGCCGGCGACCGTAGCAAACGACCTCATCTGGACCGGGGTAGTGCTGCGAGCTGCCAGGAACGTTAGGGGCCTTCCCGTTCGGCCCGAGATCGTCCAGGAGGCACGCGAGGCGTGCGCGGAGCTCCGCCTCACCGGCAAGGCGCGCAAGCGCGCTCGGCGACCTTCGTCGGCGGAACTGGCGCAGCTGCGCGACTATTTCTCGCGTCGCGATAGGCGCGCTGAAATCCCAATGCAGCCGATCATGGAATTTGCGCTCTACTCCGCCCGCCGGGAATCGGAGATTTGCCGTCTCGAATGGCGTGACAACGATGTCCAAGCCCGCACCGGCATGGTCCGGGACGCAAAACATCCGACGAAGAAGGATGGAAACCATCGCAGGTTCAAGTACACGCCCGAGGCGTGGGAAGTAGTCCTCGCTCAGCCGCGAGGTAGCGAGTACATCTTTCCGTACGACCCGAAGAGTGTAGGCGCTGGGTTTACTCGCGCCTGCAAGGTTCTGGGGATCAAGGATCTGCGCTTCCACGACCTGAGGCACGAGGCCACCAGCCGGCTATTCGAGCGGGGCTACCAGATCCACGAAGTGGCGCAATTCACGCTCCACGACTCGTGGAACGAGCTCAAGCGCTACGCGAATCTGCGTCCCGAGAATCTGCGCGACATCACGCCGCCGGTAAAGCCGGCTGCGACGCCGCGCCGGTTTCGCGCAGCGATTCCGAAGTCTTCCCAGCTTGACCTCTACGACGGTCGATTAGCTCGGCGAGATCGAACGCACTAACGAGCCAAGGGGACTTCTGGCCGCCGAGACGAAAGACGCGACACGGCAGCATCTGGGTTGGTGCCCTACGTCGGGCTTCCTCGAAGCTCAACCCAAAATATTTTGGCGAAACTCGGGCGAGTGGGATGTTGGCTTCGCCAAACTCTGCCAATAACCCGAAATACGTGCTATTCACGGAATGCCCTTTTGTTGGGTGACACGTGCGCCCAGCTTTGCTCCATGTTCTGTTGGTTTGCAAGTCGGGCTCGCGCAGATTTAATGCGTGCCGCAGTGTCCGTATGAGTACGCGGGAGTCCAGAGGAGTTCATACGGGTCCATCCCGTATCATCCGGCTCGCGCGAAATATTTTTATCGCGTCCGTTCCCCGGCTCCATACTCGTCTACCAGCATCGCCAGTTTGGTCTGCAAACGTTGATCGTCAGTCTGCGGTGCTGGCATCCGGCCAATCAGCTTCCATACCTGCTGAGCCAGATGCGGATGACCTTCGATGAGAAGCCGGTCGGCGACTGCGTTCCATCCCTGAACAACGGCGCGGCGGGTCTCCCACAGCTTCGTCGCGCCCGGGTCCGAAGAGGCGCGGCCGCTCCGCGGCGGCTGCATTACTCTCCGCCGCTGCAGCTCGGAGTGTCGCGATTCGCCACGTTGGGTGGCGCGGTATATCCCGTCGCGGACCGGTCCCGACACCTGGCCGCGGACCGCGCGTTCTGTTGCATTCGCGGGTATTCCATGATCTCGCAATTGCGCCGCAAACCGACGCCGCCATTCCCGAAGGGTCGCCTTGCGGATACTCAGCCGCCTACCCTCTTCGCTCACCGCCTTGACGACCAGGTGCACATGAGGATGGTCCTGGTCTGTGTGCAGGACCATTGCATACCGGTTCTGCAAGGCGAATATCTCGCGAGCGAAGCCTCGACTAGCCGCCAGGAGCTTCGCTGGAGGCGTACCAGCCGGCATCGAGAGTACGACGTTGTGAACCAGCTTGTTTGTCTTGCGACCCGCCTTGCCCTGGTACGGCGCGCGACTTGCACATGCAAGTAACTCGAGATCCCAATCGACCACCAGGTCTGATTCCGCGCCGGCGCCCTGCAAGGACTCACCGCGGTCGGTCTCGATGGAAAGATTGCCGGCCCGATCGATATATTTAAGATGCGCGAAGGCGCCCCGGACGGTCGTCGCGGCTCCGGAGATTTTCACCACGACCTCGGGCGTGCGCCGCACGGTCAGGGCTATGGCGTCAAGCTCCTGAGGCGAGAATCGCTCGCCGGATCCGCGCCTGGCGTAGCTTGCGATATCGAGCAGAGGCCTACTGCCGTTCCAATCTCGCTTATTCCTGAGCATGCCCCGTCTCCCAGCTGGCGATGTTGGTCCGCACGATGGCCCGCACGTGGGCGTGCATGGCCTCGCAGATCGTGAGGAGGAGCTTGACGTGTTCTTGACCGGGCACCCCAGCATTACTCCCGGACTGTAGGGCGCAGGCGATCGTGTTGAGGTTCCTGCCGAGAGTAGCGAGTTCGCTGGTGGCGAGCCTCAAGGCCGCCAGTTCGTTCTGCGGCAGCGGCGAAAGGGAACGCAGATGAGCGCGCACGAGAGTCGAGACATACGAGGCCGCCGGCATCCCACGAGCCGCGGCTCTCTCGCGCAGCAAAAGCCTGTCTCCGGGGACCAGCCGCACCGTCGTCCTAGATTCGCGGCTAACCGGAGGCGGCGGGGCCCCGAGATTAAGAACATCGCTCACAGCGAGCGAGCGTTGGATCAGGAGCCTGAGTAGCGCCGACTCTGAAAGGCCTTGATGCGCAGCGCTCGCTGCGAACCGCTGCCGAAGATCAGCTGGAACCCAGGTACACAGATGTGTGCTGCGCTTTTCCATGCAGCACATTTGAATCAAACAGCAGCCGAAAGGCTATCCTGCAATTCGTACTATTTGACCTCGTTACTCGAAATTGTTTTCGGGCTCCTTGCGATATTTCTGTGAATTCTCGGCTTGCCGCTCTAGAAGGCAAACTCTTCAAACGGATTACGATGGATGGCTCGTGCGACAAAAATTCCCAGGATTGGCTGATTTGGAAACCCTTCCCGAATCCGGGTCTTTGCGACCTTGTAGTGTTTTCCGGACGTGAGAACGTCATCGAAGAGCACGACGACTTCCCGGAGACGACGAGCAAGCTGCGCGCGGTCTAACTCGGTAATTGCGAGCAGTTCCTCGTACCTGAGTCTCCCTCCACCACTTCGATGATCCGCCTCCGTGCTCTGTGTGACCCTAAGAAGCTGACGGATGTCTGCGGCACCGAATGGAAGAAAGGCAGCACGCAGCGTTTTCGCCAGACGATCGCAGTAATCCGGATCGCCAACAATCTTGGAACCGGGGACCGGGACAAACGTGTACTTGACGTTGATGTCCTGCGGACTGAATTGACGGCGCAAGCCAGCTGCTATCTCGCTTACTGCCGTGTCCTTGTAGTACTGAAGTTTGCCGGCATTATGACTGGCCGCAATTTCACTGGGAGTGCGCTTATAGTTCGAAATTAGCTGATTGGTTGGACCACCGCTCCAACCCTTGCCGACGTGGAATTCTCCAAAGAATAGACAGCGGTCGTCCTCATCGAGGAAGAAATACGAGGACCGGTTTGTCTCGTCGATCCCTGTGAGACGATCAGCCAGCAAGGTGGGCGCGAATCTCTTCGAAGTCCGACACGCGGATTGCTCCCCGTTCTGCAAACTTGGCGGGCCAGGTGAGCTCGCTGTTGCGGAAGCAATTGTCCAGGATGAAAAGCTTGCGCCCCTGCTGGATGGCGTGTCGAGCTTGTATCAATGTTCCGGATGTGTTTCCGGCTTCCACGATCACAGTCGCCTCGGTAAGCGCCGACATCGTGACGTTACGCTCAGGGAACCAAAAACGATTGCCGCTAGGACCCTGACGCGAATACCGCACTATGGGAACTTGGCTGATCGCTAAGAACTCGTCGGCGATATGGTGCTGAAGTTCCTCGTTCTCGGCTGGATACGAGGCTGTGATGGGCGTCCCCAGTACAGCAACAGTGAGACCGCCAGCATCGATCGCCGTCCGGTGGGCTACGGTATCAATTCCCTGAGCCAAGCCGGAAACCACGGTAAAGCCGGCGTCTACGAAGCTACGCGATAATTTCGCGGCCCTACGAACACCATCGTCGGTCGGACGGCGTGTGCCGACTATAGCGATGCATCTAGAACTGGTGATGTCCCAATTCCCCTGGAAGTACAGGAGCTCCACGGGATGTTGTGCGTCCCGCAGTTTCTCCGGGTACTCACCCGCGCCATGCACGCGTATGCCGAAATGCTTGACGCCTGCTGCGCGAATTGTTCCCAAGGCAAGCCGAGCGTATTGCTCAGCCTCCGCAGGCGATACTAAATCCGAGGGCACTGAGCCGAGATTTTCCCGAAACAGGTCGGCCAGGGCCTTAAAGGTCGTGCCTTCCCTCGCCCAAAGCGCCTCGTAAGCACCCAGCTCACGAGCCGGCATGACAGCACGCGCTTCAACGTCGACGGCGGCGGCTTGGGTAATCAGATCCATGGCCAAACGCCCATTGCTAATACTGTATGAATATACAGCTTCCGATGAGAATTGCCAATGAGGGGATTCATCGCTCGATCGACTGTCACGGTTAGGGCTGCGCTCTCGCGGCACGCGACCAAAAAGCATACAAGAACCGTACCGGGGTTTTGCTATTTGGCCTCTGTCCCTCGCCCTGCAACTCGCGCTGTATCACGAGGTCGCCTGCGACATTCGCGCGCAAGTAGACGGTCACTTTCGCGGTCCCAGTGCTTAGTCCCATGTGATCTGGCGGAACTACTTCGTCGAACACTAGGGCGCCGTTATCGTCTCGAATCGTCACACGTCGACGAAGCAGTTCGTCTCCCTGCCGCCTGGCCACGATTGCCAGCGAATCTGGCGCATCACTGACGATCTCGAACGTCGTGGCGCGGAGAACCTTATTCCTATCTTCGGAAAACAGCGCGTTTCCAAGGTCAAAGCTCGCCTTGTAAGTCCCGATCACGTTTGCCAGCGTTGATTGCGACTCAAGCGCTGGCCAATCCGCAGGCATCTTGGCCCTGCGCTCTTCGACATAGACGCCGTCCTTCAATCCGACTTCGCCAACCCCCTGTTGATCGCGTTGCTTTCGAATCTCATCGCCGTGCGTTGCGATGTAATCTCGTAGCTTCACGAGCCCGTTCCGCGCCTCCGTCCACTGGTGACTAAATTTGGTTTTAGAGGTAAATCCGTTCGGTGTATCTGAATCCCACTTGAGGACGGCGTTGATCTGCGTCACCCACTTACCTGTATCGGCGCCAGCATACGCATTGATAGGTGTCCCGATAGTCTCCTGAAGAGACGCAAACAGCGCCGGATCACCAGAAGGATCGGCATTGGGCTCGGTCAGGAGGAGGAAGCGGAATCGCAATTGGCCGGCGTACATCCAAAAAACAGCTTTGTCCTTCTCCCCTGCCGCCCAAAGTCGACCCGCATATCCGTAGAAGTTGGACGGAGCCTCGTTCGGCAGGCGACGCTCGATCTCCGCGGGTGGCAAATCCGCCATGCTTCCCATGAGCCCAGGAGGAGTGGTCGAAGGACCCGCGGGTTCCGTCGCGGACGTGATGCCGCTTTGCAGAACCGCTAGGAAAATAACCGATGCGCAGGCGGCGACAAGCCTCATATAGTCTTTCTCTCCTAACTCCGGCGCATGATGCCAGAATGCCGAACCGAGACACTGGGCGCGGATCCGGTTCAACGCTACCCAGCTACCAACGGATCGCCGAGGTGCCATAAAGGTGCTGAGCGCCATTGGGAATGCGCAAGTCGCGGAATCTTGAATGAAATAACTTGTGTCGGTCCAATCCATCATGGGAGCGACTGACACCCGCCGATCGATCTTTGCAGCCGTTTGATCGCAGGAAATGCCTATTTTTGTAGGGCTTTGCATGCGGTGGGTTTCTGCGGGATTCCTGCGGGTTGGGGGAGTTTATGGGTTGCAGAGGCGACGTAAAGGAGACAAGAATCTCATGTCGCCTCCAGGGTCGCCATGGCTTACATCAAGATTCGGAAGCAGTCTGATGGATCTACTCGCTACACCGCGATCGTGCGGCTTCGTCGCGGCAAGACGATCGTCCACCAGGAGGCTAGGACGTTCGCGCATCGCGGCGCGGCAGTTACCTGGGCCAAACACCGCGAAGTTGTCCTGGAGGATCCTTCCGCGCTCACGCGCGTTCAACACGGTGCGCCCACGCTCGCCGAGCTCATCCGCTGGTGCATCGATACGTTTGAAACCATCTCGAAATGGCAGCGGAGCAAACAGGCTCATCTGGAGCTGCTGGCATTCGGGGCGGTCACCTCACAAGAACCTGTCGCTGCAGAAGCGCCGAGCGGGCACCGCGCTCAGACTCAGCGTGCGCGCACGCCGACGGCGCGGGAGCTTTCACTCCCGGATCATGTCTGCTGCCGGAGCTCTCCGGGCGCCGGCAGGCCGACCTTGTGACAGAACGCAGCAAAGCGCGGATCGTCTTTGAACTTCAGCGTGAGGGGGTCGCTTAGGAGGTAAGTAATTTCCGTATCGCGGTTGGTCCAGGCGCGCTCCAGCCACTCGAAGGTCGCGTTCGCGTCATTGCGCAACGAGAAGATGCCGGCTATCGAGTAGGGATAGTCGTCGGCATACTTCCCGACTACCGTCTTCACAGCAGCGTCCGCCGCTCTCTGGTCTTTGCCGATCTGCAGCGCGGCAGCCACCGCCAGGTCGTGAAGAGGTCCGGGAGGCTCGTGCTGCGCGGCGGTGAGCGCCGCGTCAGCGTCGCCCCGCTCGATCTCGATGGCGGTGAGCATCTGGTAATTGGTCTGGCCTGCGGGCTGAAGCTCAATGACCCTGCGGATCGCCCGTTCGGCCTCATCGAGACGATCGAGCGCGTAGAAAGCGTCGGCGAGGTCGCGGTACCAGTCCGCCCGCAGCGGGTCGTTGGCGATCGCTTGCTGGATGAGTTCCACGCAGCGCCCGTTCTCGCCGAAAGTCGCAAGAACCACCCCTAACTGAACCTTCGCCGAGCCGTCATTCGGCGCCAGTTCCAGGGAGCGGCGCGCCTCTGATTCCGCGCCGCGCCAGTCGAAGTCGCCGTTCAACAGAAGAGCAGCCCGAGCACGGTGTGCCTGCGCCAGGTTGGGCGCGAGGGCGAGCGCGCGATCGGCCGCCGCACGCGCCTTCGCGTAGGCGTCCTGCGCCGCCGCTCCGGAAAGATAATTGCTCAGATTAACCCACTCGATGGACAGCGAGCTCCAGGCGCCCGCATAACCCGGATCAATCTGCGTCGCCTGGATGTAGTACGCGATCGCCTTGCGAAACCCGGCTTCCGAGAGGCGTAGGTGATAGAAGTTGCCCTGCTGCCACGCGTTGTAGGCCTCGAGGCTACCGCTCGGGGGCCGATCGCTCCGGGCATCGGCCTGCTCGCCGGCGAGGAGCTTCACCTTTAGCTCCCCTGCCACGGCCTGCGTGATCTGATGCTGCAGGGCGAACAGGTCCTTGTAGGGCCGATCGTAGCGTTCCGACCATTGGGTGCTCCCGTCACTCGTGTCGATGAGCTCAGCGCTCACCCGCACCATGTCGCCGGCGCGCCGCACACTCCCCTCCAGCAGATGCGCCACGCCGAGTTTGGCACCGATGCTGCGGCTGTCCTCCTTCGAGTCCCGGAACTGGAACGCCGAAGTGCGGCCGATCACCTTCAGCCCCGGCAAGTGCGACAACGCGCCGATCAGATCCTCGGAGATTCCGTCGGAGAAATACTGCTGGCTCGCATCGCCGCTTTCATTCGCGAGCGGCAGCACCGCGATGGATGCGGCGAGCTGGCTCCCCGGCTTCGCGCGCTCGGCCCTCTCAAGCCCAAAATACGCCAGCACCACCAGGAGCAGTGCCGCGCTCACTGCATAGACGGTTAGGGTGCGCTGGCGCAGCCCCCGCGCAGGTTGCGCACCACGCCCGAGCGCGCCGCTGACGGAGAGCGCGGCCTCAGACACGCCCGGGCTCTCCGGTGACCGCAGCCGCTTGACCCGCTCGACGAAAGCCGCCGGCGTCTCGCCGCCCGGCAGACGCGTCCACTGAACTGCCCGGAACCGCTCCGGCACGTCCGCCCGCGACTCGACCGTCTCGTCGATGACGACCGGGAGCAGAAACGGAGCGCGCTCGGACATGTCGCCGGTGCGCTCCACCGCCAGGCGCCACTCACGGCGGAAGTAGCCCTCGCGGCGCGCGTCCGAGTGCGCGGAGATGACGGGAATGAAGAGCGCGCAGTCATGGATCTCGCGCCGGATCTTCTGATCCCAGGCATCCCCGCCGCGCAGCTCACTCTGGTCGAACCAAACCTCGATGCCCGCAGCCTGCAGTGCCGCGCAAATCCTCTGCGCCGCCTGCGCATCCTCCGAAGCGTAGCTCAGGAACACCGCCGCGGTCGGTGCGCTCGCCCTGCTTGGCGACTTCCCCTGCATTCTCGCCTCTTGATCTTTTACCTGCCGGGGCAGAATGCCCTGAGGAGCCGGTCTGAGGCAACGTGGCGCCGTGATCGACGGCGCCCTACGACAAGGTTGCGTTTGCTTTCCTCTGAATATATCTATACCCCCCCAAGCGTGGGTTAGATGGCTCTTGGACTCTTCGGCGTCGTGGGAAAAGCCGTTGAAGCACAAGTCTCCTGCCGAAAGAGATAGACGTCACTCCCGCGGCCACGACCAACAGAGCTGCCAGGAGCGGCGGCGACGTGGAATTCCCAGGGTTTTGCCGACCCGGGCATTCCTCACCAGTAATAGTCATGTGGTCTCTTGCAGTCGGGCCAAAGCAGCACGTCGGCATCGTACCCACGCAAAATGCGATGCTCGAAACGATGAGTCTTGATTCGCGCCAGTTGAATGACCGTCGCGTGCGTCCACCATCCAGGCTCGTTCATGACGAGGCGCTCCATGCTGCGCCAGATTTTCGGTCCCCAGCCGTGCCGAGGGATCCAAGCCCCATGGCTGAGCAGAATACGAATACAGCGGGCTTTCGCCACCCGTTCGTGGTGGCGACGTAATGCACGTTTCATCAAAACGCTCCGGTTTCAAGGTCACTACGTCATGTCGAACTCCTTTGCCGCTAAAGCGGCGTTACCAAGTTGGTTGCTCGAATGAAGTCAGGAACTCGTCCAGTCTTCGAGGCGCAAGGTGTCGATCCGGCTGAATTCTCGCGTGTTGTGGGTCACCAGAATGATGTCCAATGCTGCCGCGTGAGCGCCAATCAAAGTATCCAGGGGGCCTATCGGGGTGCCGCGCTTTTCAAGCGATGCGCGCATTTGTCCGTAGCTTGCGGCCGCGTCGCTGTCAAAGCTCGCGATCTCGAGCGCCAGCAGAAACTCGGCAAGCGCCGCGTGGGCCTCATCACGGCGGCTGCTCTTTGCAGCACCAAATGCAAGTTCGCCCAAGGTTATCGAGGAGATCCCCACCTGGCCGACTGATTTGCCGCGCAACTTCTTCAATACGCTTGCCGGCTTACCTTTGATGATCGCGATGCAGGTATCGGTGTCGAGCATCCACTTCATTGCAAGGGTTCCCGACGATCGATCTCCGCAGGCTGTCCGCGAGTCTCCATGAAGTCCGGTGGGAACTTGGCGAGACTCTCCATCAACGCCTCCCACGACCTGGCCTTCGGCAGCAAGACGACAGCAGTGCCGATGCGCTTGATGAACACCTCCTTGCCGGGAAAGCGAAATTCCTTCGGCAGTCGTACCGCCTGACTCTCGCCATTCTTGAACAGTTTCGCGGTCTTCATTAGAGTGCTCCCAGCGTATATACTAATAGTATATATATTACCTCGAAGATGACAAGCGCGGATCCTACTTGGCTAAGCCGCGTACGCCCGAATCGCTTGTAGCCGCGAAACGCGAGGAGACGTAAAGGAGACAAGCGTTTTCGGGTGCGCTTAAGTATCTGACTCAACGAGCGAAACGAAATTCGTCGCTCCAATCCATCATCGGTGCCACCGACATCGTGCGCGATATCGATTTGCCTTCGATCTGTCACTGTCTGATCACCCTAAGTCCCTAGAGCCGCCGGCGGATGACGGAAGCCAACCGACCTGCCGACCTCCCAATGCTTTCCGGGAGTGTGCTGCGGTTCTCAAAGCCCCGCAGCAGTCCCGCGTTCCGCGACGCAGTTCGCCCCGCTGTGTACTCCGCGAGCTAGAGTCATCCGCTACATCTTCCAGGGCGGCGCCAACATAGGCCCGCAGCATCTGGAGTGACCATAATATGTGGAGATTGAATCGTACGGCCTATGCGACTGTCGCTTGGATGACTCTCGCCGGCGTTGCCTGTATCGCCCCCATCGATGCACAGGGCGGAGACTCGCGGGAGGGGTATGAGCACCAGCCCTCCGAGGCTGCGCGGCAGGCCGCCCGGCGGGAAGCGGAGGCGCGACTGAGCCGCCGTACTCATCCTGCGCGTGCGCAGCAGCCGCCCCCGGCGTATCGCAGTGCCGCGAGCGGAACTCATCTCCCCAGCGGCAGCCGAGTGCACGATGTTTCCCGCGGCCTCTCCGCGGGCCAGCTCGGCGTCGTTCGTTACGGCAACAACCTCAGCGGCACGGTCGAACGCACTATCCGGCCAGGTCTCGTGAACCGCACCTTCGTCAGCGGCGGACATGTCCTGTATTCGCACCTTTACCAACGTCATGTCTGGCACCAATTCGGCAGAGCGTTCGCGTACGAGGCGTTCGTACCGGCGATGCGCTACCCCGGGGCCTACTACGCCTGGGCGCTGGCGGCCTGGCCGCATCCGGTCACCTATACCTGGGGTTGGCAGGTACAACCTTGGTACCCGATGTACGGCTCCCTATTCACCCCGTATCCGGTCTACACGAGTCCGGATCTGTGGATGACCGATTACATCATTGCCCAGAGCATGCAAACGGCCTATCAGGCGCAGACCGTCGCGACGGCGACAGCGCCGGCACTCCAGCGTGCTCCGGCGGCGCCAGCCCCGGATTCGAGCATCGGGGTCTCCGCCGCGCCACCCGGCGGCGCGGCATCTGCTTCGCGACCGAGCGATGCGCTGCCGCCGCCGCGGTCGAGCGGTACGCCATCCGCGCCGGTAGCCCTGCCACCAGCGATGACACCGCAAGTCAAGGCGCAGCTCACCACCCAGATCAAAGTCCAGTTGCAGGAGCAACAAGCCGCTACAGCGACGCCCGTGACTCTAACGACCCAGAGCACTCCGCCGGCGCTCAGGCCCAGTCATGTTTTCTTTCAGGTCGTACAGCCGCTGGACGTTGCGACAGATGCCACCAACAGCCATTGCTCGTTGAGCGCCAATGATTACATCAGACGAACCGGCGGAATGAGCCAAGACGATTGGATGATCCCGGTGGTGGTCGAGCTGAGCCGATCATCCGATTGCCCCGAGGGCCTGCGCACGCGTATCGGGCTCAACGATCTGAATGCTATGGAGAACGAGCAGGAGGCCCAGGTCATGGAGGCAATGCAAGCAGCCTCCAAGAGCATGGGGCCAAATGGACCGCCGAGCAGCTCCGGGTCGCACCCGACCTTGATTGTCGACGGCAGGGCGGCTCCGGAGCCGAGCGCGCTGGAGACAATCCCACAGGCACGGTGAGCGCTCGCTTGCTGCCGCTACGCTGCCGAGTTCTCGATATCTAACATGATCGGCGACCACATAGACCACTACCGCGTTTTGGAACTCGTCGGGCGCGGCGCAATGGGCGTCGTCTACAAGGGGCTCGACCTGAATCTCGATCGAACGGTCGCGATCAAGGTGATGAGCGCCGAGTCGCGCAACGATCCTGACTTCGTCGAGCGCTTCCGTCAGGAAGCGCGCCTGCAGGCCGCACTCAATCACCCGAACGTCGGGCTGCTGTTCGACTACTTCGTCCACGACGGCGCACCCGTCGCGGTGATGGAGTTCATCGACGGCGAAAGCCTGGAGCAGTTGATCCGGAGGCGCGGGCCGATCCCAGCGCATGAGAGCATCCCGATCTTCAAGCAGGCATTGCGCGGGGTCGCAGCTGCGCATCGCTCCGGCATTATCCATCGAGATCTGAAGGCGGCCAACCTGATGATCACCAAGGACGGTATCGTCAAGGTGATGGATTTCGGCATCGCCAAGCGCCAGGGTGCAATGGGCGCCACCAAGGCCAGCACCAGCATCGGCAGTCCGCTCTATATGGCGCCCGAGCAGATCCTGGGTCGCGCTGTCGATCGCCGCACCGACGTGTACGCCCTTGGGGTCACGCTCTACCAGCTCTTGAGCGGGCAGCCGCCGTTCAATCCCCGCAGCAAGACCGAGTACAGCGTCTTGAACGCCCATGTGAACGATCTGCCGGAGCCGCCGACGGTCCATTGTCGCGATATTCCGCAGTCGATCGTGGACGCCGTGATGCGCGCGCTCTCCAAGGAGCCCGAGGCGCGCTTCCAGAGTGCCGAGGACTTCATGCGCGCGCTGCCGGACGTACCCGCGCCCAATGCGGCGCGACCGTTAGGTCCGAACGGCTCGGTGGCGACACCGCGGGTCGGTCCCACAGGGACGGTAGCGATACCGCGGGCCGATTCAAGTGGCACGGTTACTCTCGAGTACTCGCCGCCGCCCGTGAGCGGGGAGTCGATCGCCGCTTTTGAGCCTGGCGGCACGATGGGGTTCGAGTTCGCGTCCGCGACCGTGCGCGAACCAAAGGACACGATGGCGTTCGACTACTCCGCGGGAACGCTGCGGCAAGAGGCGTACCCGCCCCAGTCCGGGTCGTCACCGGCTGAAATTACCTCGCCGGTGATTGCAGAGAATGCTGCGCTCGTCGGAACACCGGACACCACGAGACTAAGCCACAACTCCACATCATCGTCTGCAGCACCTTCTCTCGCGGCGCAAGGGTTGCGTGGCGCACCGCCGAGTTTCATCCAAAGCCTGCGAGCCGGCCGGCCGTTCATTGCGACAATGCTCGTCGCGACGCTCGTGCTAGGCGCGCTGCTCCACCACAAGGAGCGGCTGCCCGCGACGCCACGGGCGGCGTCCCCTACCTCCGGCGACCCTCGTTTTGCGAACGCACAACCCCCGACGGAGACACAGCCACCGACATCCGCGGAACCCACCGCGCCGCCACCTGCGATCTCGCCTTCGGGCGACGAACCAGCGGCGGCGCACACAGCAGATACAAGCACCGCGGCAACTGTGTCCGCGACGGGGGCAACGCCCGCCACGGAAACTGCCCCCACCCGGCAGGACCTATCGGGAACCTGGCACGGGAACTATGTCGATGCCTCGGGCAAGGAGCTACTCCGTGTCGTCAGTCTGAGCATCAGCCGCGTGCGAGACGACGGCGGAATCGAAGGCACGTTGCAGTACCAAGCGCCATCGGGAGATGGCGAGTGCCAGCTCCACCCGCGCGGCAGCACGTATTCCGCCGGCCAGCGGCACCTGCAGCTCAGTCCCGAGGGCTGCAGTCCTCGCCATCCGAGGGAGCTCGGTGTGCCGCTCGACTTCTATGGTGTAAATCCGTTGGCCAACACGCTCAAGGACGGTCGCATCGAAGCGCCCACAGGAGACGTGATCAGGGTCAGGCTGCAGCGAGTGAGCGGAGCGTAGAGGCGGCCGCCCCGCTCGTGCTCCAGCCGAGTTACCCGGCTCGGCGAACCGCTCGCAAGTCGGGCGCGCCAGACAAGTCGTGACTTCGGCCCCGGATATCGAGGAGACACAGAGAACCCGCCCAATCAATGGTCGGGTCCACGAGAAATTCCGCAATCGAAGTTGTTCACGGTGACCCGTCCCTCGGCCGCAAATAGCCACGCGTGAACTCGGGATTGCGCGATCGACGGGGTCTCACAATGGGTAGGTCCGCGGTGCTGCCGACATGAGCCTCCGAATGAGCGGCGCGCCGGCCGGGGAAGCGCTCAGCGCGCGGAGGGCGCGGTGCGAGGCCGCCGATGACTCCAGACTTCAGCCGATGACAGGCGCCTCGTGTCGTGCTGACTTTCTCAAGCCGCATGTTCGGTAGCGAACAGCGTCGCCTGTGGACAATGAGTGCAGTGAGAGCCACCCGGTTCGGGGGCCTGACTCCCTACCGTGAAAGGAGTGCCGGGACAATCGCGTCGAGACTCCACGGTCCAGGCCCCGCGAGCATCACCACGGCCAACCCGATGCAGTAGAGCGTCTCGGGCACGTAGAGCAGGTCGCCGAGCCAATCGGCGCGGTCAATTGGCTGCCATGCACGAACCCGTTTGAAAGCGTCAAGCGCAATGGCCCCAAAACAAACCACGAAGAGCCCGAAGGCCGCCAGCACCGACAGTAAACCAATGATAAGCGCAGATCCGCCGGCGAACTCGATGCTAGGCAGCAGCCATTGCATCATCGGCACGGCGTGCACTCCATCGTCTTCCAGTGTCTGAGTCAGTGTCGCATGCCTCGAAGTGTTGAATAGCTTGTGGTACCCGCTGATGACGAAGAACACTCCGAGTGCCACGCGATTGAGCGCCAGCGCCGCGTTCGGACTTTGCGCACCTTGGATGATGAAGAGTGCATTCATGATTTAGGGGCCTCGCGGAGCACGGCAACAGAGCCAATCGACGTCGAGACTTGCGCAAATCAGTCGATTCAACCAGTGGAAGCGAAAACGGCCAGCCCCGAAGCCCGACAAACGCCGGTGTCAGTAGCACCCTTCCGCGCGACGCCGCGTGAAGGACGGACTCCCACCGATAACATCCAACCACACGCCCGCTGCGCGAGCTCCCTCCGCATGGCATTAGCCCTTCAGTCGTAGCACGCGGTCCACTGAGCATCAGATCTAATGCTTTAAGACGGGTAAATTGCACGATAGTACCGGTCCGGATATCCCCGAGGGCCTTGCGTTTGGCTGCCGAGGCGTAATGACTCAAGGGCACCCGCGATGTCGCCAGGCCAAGCGCAGCAGACTCCGGCGCGCGCGGCCAAGTCGATACCATCGTTCAATATCCACCTCGCAGCGAGGGCCTCACAGTAGCGACATCGTAGGCGCAATGGCTCTTAAGGAGGATTTAATGGACGCGACAACAAAGAACGCACAGATCCGGCTCAGCCAGCGCTCACCGGGTTACATGCGAGTGACATTCGACAATCCGCCGCTCAATCTCATGGGTCCTCAGTTCGTTCTGGAGATCCGCGAAATCATGAACAAGCTCGAGGCCGACGACAAGGTCAAGGTTGTGGTATTCGATAGCGCGGTCGAAGGGTTCTTTCTCAATCATAGCGATTTCCTCGCCAAGCTCGAAGACATGACGGCGATTCCTCAGGGACCCACAGGTCTCGAATCGTGGCCCGACGTACTCGTGCGCCTGACGCGAGCGCCCTTCGTGTCGATAGCCCTGATTCGAGGTCGGGCGACCGGCAACGGAAGCGAAATTACGCTGGCCTGCGATATGAGTTTCGCGAGTCTGGAGAAGGCTATCTTGTCGCAGTGGGAAGTCGGTGTCGGCATGGTTGCCGGCGGCGGCCCTATGGCGCGCCTGCCCCGCCTTATGGGACGCGGGCGGGCGTTGGAAGTGCTCCTGGGATCGGAGGACATCGGCGGCGAGCTCGCCCAGGCCTATGGCTACGTGAACCGGTCGTTACCTGATGCGGAGCTTGACCGATTCGTGGACGCGCTTGCGAGCCGCATAGCCTCGTTCGACAAGTGGGCGATCGCGAACACGAAGCGCCTGACGAATGCGACGCTTCCGCCGGATGTGGAAATCGCCGAAGGATGGGATACCTGCATCAAGTCGATCACTCGACCGACGACACAGCGGAACTTCAAAATCTTGTTCGATAAGGGCTTTCAGAAGCCAGGCGACGTGGAAAATCGCCTCGGATACCAGCTCGGGCAGCTCCGCTGAACTCTGGCGGTCCGCACCGCCCGCAGCCATGCAACCGGTGACGGATGGCGACGCATCGGGCGGACCAGTCAGAGAGCGGTCCGATAGGCGCAGGCTCGAATTCCGACGGCCTTCTCGAAGCTCGGCCGACACGGGTAGCCATGTTTGCGTCGGAAATGACCGATTCGAAATCATCTACCAACTGAGGAAGCCAAAATGCCGCGAGAAGTGCTGAGTTTGAACCTGGACGACGCCCGACAGGCCATTGCTGCGGGCGAACGCAAGGCGCTGGAACTTAAAGTCCCGTATAACATTGCCGTTGTGGACGCAGGCGGCGGCCTGGTTGCACACGCCCGCATGGACGGTGCCTGGCTAGGGAGCGTTGACATCGCGATCGACAAAGCCTGGACTGCGAGGGCATTCGACATGCCGACGGATGCGCTGGCCCGCCTGGCGCAGAGCGGTCAGCAGGGTTTCGGGATCAACACGACAAACCGTTGCCGAGTGGTGATTTTCGGCGGTGGCATCCCGGTCAAGGTCAACGGCATCGTAATTGGAGGCGTGGGTGCAAGCGGGGGAAGTGTCGAACAGGACACTCTGGTTGCGCGAGCGGCTCTCGACGGGCTAAACCTGTCGTAAGAACCTGCCGAGGCTGTCTTCGTCTATGGAATTGAGTCAGGCTCCCGCGGTCGCGTCACCGCATACGAACTTTGACTGCGGAGCGGTTTCCCGCCGCCGCGCGGGACGCGTGGCGGGGTTACCGCATCGGCCGCAAATCTTCCAGGACGGTCGGCAAGAGTTCACTGACGGTGGGGTGGATGCGTACATGGCGCTGGAAGTCCGTGTAGGCCGTCTTCGCGTACACTGCATCTATGAGTGACTGCACAGACTCGTCCGTGCCCACACCCACCAGCGAGGCGCCGAGGATGCGTCTCGATTTCTTCTCAATATGAACTTTCAGGAACCCCTGAGTTTCACCCTTCTCTATTGCGCGCGCGACGCGGGTCATGGGTAACTTGCCGACGAGCGCCTCGATGCCAGCCTTCGCGATCGCTGCCTCATTCATACCGACCCGCCCCAAGGGCGGATCCGTGTAGAGAGCGTAGACCGGTAGCCTGTCGGTAACTTTCCGCCCCGCACCGGCGAGCAGGTTGTCGGCGACAATCTCATAATCGTTATACGCAGTGTGCGTGAAGGCGCCTTTGCCGTTGCAGTCGCCCAAAGCCCAGACGTGTGGATTCGACGTGCGCAGTTCATCGTCCACCTCGATATAGCCGCGTCCGTCGGTTTTTATCCCCGCCGCGTCCAGACCAAGGTCGTCTGTATTGGGCGTGCGCCCCACGGCCAGCAGGACGTGACTGCCATGCTCGCGCGGCTCCCCTTCCTTACAATCCAGGCCAACCGAAACGCCATTTTCCGCGTTGTGTACGCTCACGCACTGAGCTCCCAAACGTAGGGAGATGCCTTCGGCACTCAGAAAGTCCTCGATACACCGCGACACATCCTCGTCTTCGTGTCCCACGAGTCGCAGCCCCATTTCCACTATGGTAACTCGACTGCCAAAGCGGCCAAACATCTGAGCAAACTCCAGCCCTACGTAGCTCCCGCCGATCACCACCAGATGCTCGGGCACGAAGTCGAGATCCATCATCGTTGCACTGGTGAGATACCGGACCGTATCCAGCCCGGGCATTTTTGGAATGAGTGGTCGACCGCCCACGTCGACAAAGATCCTGTCGGCAGTGAGCACTTCACCATTCACTTCCACCGAGCGCGGCCCGCTGAAGCGAGCGTGACCGCGGTAGATAGTCGCGCTCCTCAAGCCCCCCATCCAATTCTCTACGCCGTCGCGCGCATTGCGCACAATTTCTCCCGTGCGCGCCTTGATGCGTTTCATGCTGACCGCAGGGGAGTCATCCAATATCACGCCATACTCGGCGGCACGCTTCGCCAAGTGCGCGGCATAGGCGCTTGCCACCATGGCCTTGGTAGGAGTACAGCCATTGTTTACGCATGTCCCGCCGAATGGGCCCCTTTCCGCGATAGCAACCTTCATTCCCTGGGCACAAAGACGCGCTGCAAGGGATGGGCCCGCCTGCCCCATGCCAATGACGACCGCATCAAAAATCGCGGACATACGACCGTCTCCATTGCGCGTCGCGCGGCTTGCGACAATGCCGCCATTGTGACGGAAAGTCTCTGGCGGCAAGCCCATCTTATGCAAAGACCGAAGGAGCCCCCGGAAGCGCGGCCAAGGTGGTGTAGCCTTCTATGCCGCCGCGCCCTCCTCAGACGAAGTCGGCTCTTCGGTACGAGCCGTTGCGTCGCTGCCTAACGAACAGTCAACGCCAGGGTTCCCGTCGCTACCGCGGCTGGAGGATCGTCCGTCAATGGGGTTTAGCACTTCCGCGTCTGGTCCAAAGACAACGGACACTACGCATGCTGCCACGAGCGTGACTGTAGCAACGGCTACTCCCAGAAGCATCGGAGCCACCGCGTCATCTGCAACAGCCACGCTAGCGCTGCGAAGTTCGGCTGCGTTTTCACATTGCACTCAGCGTCGAGATTCCATACGACCGTCGGTGTGTACACCACCTTGGACGAACACCAGGCGCAAATTCCCTCGGTCCGGCGGCTCTTGGCGCGACCGGCTGGCCAGTCGACCTCCTGCCCTTCTGCGCTCTGGGGCACTCCTACCATCCGGCACGCCCCCACACTCACCACCCTGGTGCCCAGAATACATCGCAACTCGCTCGCCAATCCGCGTCTAGCCCGCGTTCCACATCCGACCATAAGCACACATGCGAAGACATTGAACCAAGATATCGGCCCTACTATCGATCACCCGAGTGCGCCAGCATCACTGGTTTTTCTCTGGGCGCGGCGGCATCTTGGCTTGCGTGGGTGGAGCGATTAACCTAGTACGGCAGCTTCAAGCAAGCGTGCGATCGGTGCGGCGCAGCAGAAGGGTATCGCCGTTCTTGATTCAGAGCTGCGGGGTTTGTCTCTTTGGCTACCGAAGGCCCTAGTGAAATGGATGATCGGCAGACACGCGCGGCGCTGGATCAACATTGGGCGGCTTCCGATGCCGGCGACTTCGAAACTGAACATCGCATCTATCAGGAAGATGCCGTATTGGAGTACCCACAGTCGGGCGAGCGCGTTCTCGGGCGAAAAAACATACAGACGAGCCGCATGCTTCAGCCTAATAAGAAGCGCTTTACCATCCAACGAGTTATCGGGAATGGAAACCTTTGGGTTACCCAATACATTCTGACGTATGACAACAAGCCCTCGTACACCGTGAGCATCATGGAGTTTGTGGGCGACAAGGTCGCCCGGGAAACGCAATACTTCTCAGATGCCTTCCAGGCCGCGACGTGGAGGGCGCCTTTCGTAGAGCAAGTGCCGCGATGACCGCCACGAGGCCCGTCGCCTAGAACCCGTCGGGCGACGGCGGCCATCCGATTGACCCAAGCGATTTACCCTGGCCCGACGTGCGGCTCGGCATCACGCGACACCATCGTACAATGGCGCCGTATCAACCTTCGCGGTCCGATCCCTGCGGCCAACCTCGAAACCGGACGAAGGAGCTCCTGGCGGCCAGTTGCAATGGGGCATGACCAGTTTGGATCGGGACATTGCATGAACGCATCGGCTGACAAATCTACGTGGGAACCGCCATACAACTTCGCAGAACACGGTCGACTGAACGCTGACCAGGTGAACTCGTTGCCTGACAGCGCTTTTGCGTTCCCGCGATCTCGAAAAGAATCCATGACCGATGCGTCGCATGTTCGCAGCGCGCTTGCAAGATTCAATCAAGTGGCGGACGTGAGCGACGAGGATCGCGACCTCGCATTTGTCAATATCAAGAAAGCCGCCCAGTACTACAGCGTGGCGATGAGCGAAACAGTGTTTCCATGTCGACATCGCTAGGGCGCCGGAACGCTTGCCCTCGCCGATCCGACGTCGCTCCTCTCCTCTATCGGGGTCACCTCAGTGGCCCGCATCGCTGGCTCCGATGCCTGCCTGCTGAATCTGACTCGTGTTCCAGTCCGGATGCGAGTTCGCAGCGCGGGTGGTGCCCCGTGAAGATTGAACGGAAAAAGATCACCCTCATCCGCGACTATGAGGCCAAAGCCACCGGCGCTGTCGAAGTCGCTGACCATTCCCGTGGATCCCATCATTGCTCCAATCGCGCCTCCGACCGACGACGGCGAACGCATACCGGACTCGCGCGCGGATCGCGGCCCTTCAAGGTCGGATCGACGAGCTTCAGTCGTAGAAAGCCGGAATCATCTTGAGCTTGTCGGTCTGGCTTTTGTCATGGTTGATGAACAGCGACGCCTTGTACTGAGCCATCAGCTGCCTGACTCTTTCCATAGACGCGAGTGACTCTGCTTTATCGGCATTCAGCGACGGGACGATGTTCTTCTGGAAATTCTCCTCCAGATGAACAACGTCGCCGGAGAGCACGATGAAGCCCGAATTCTTGAGATGGAGCAGCAGCGACTGATGCCCCGGGGTATGCCCCGGTGTGGAGACCAGAGTCACGCTCCCATCGCCGAACACATCGGTATCACCGTCGATGAGCTGCAGGTTCTTCGGGGTACCCAGGAGCTTGCGTGCCAGAGCCATTAACTGATTGACGTTGTCGTTTGCCCCGTCGGGGGAATATATCCACCGGTACTCAGCGCGCTGCATCACGACTGTAGCGTTCGGGAACAAAGCCATATTGCCTATGTGATCGCCATGCGTATGCGAAATTGCAACACGACCGACATCGCCGGGCTTCAGTCCGATTTCGGCGAGCTGATCTGTCAGTGAGTGGTCGAGGTGATAGACGATCAGCTTTGGTAAAGTGGACCATCCCCTAGGGTCCTTGAGCGCGGCCTGCGGAACACCCGTATCCCAGAGCAGCCACTCGCTTTGATGCTTTATCAGCCAACAGGTGGATGAGAATTCAATGTCACGCCCGACGTTCTCGCCCGGTGTCCACACCGACTCGTCGTTCGCGAGCGAATGACCGCAATCCAATCTATACAGCCGCTCGGCAACGCCAGCGTTTACCGGATCGGGTAGCTTCGAGCCTGCGTGCGCATCTCGCATGCCTCCGATCAGGAGGACAAGGCCGATGGCGACAGCTGCTCCCCTCATGGCTGTCTCGGGCGCTCAGGTCACCGCGTCTCGTAGGGGTGAAAGACGTAGTCCTTCGCCTTCACCGCCACGTGACAGGTCTGTCCGCAACCGGGAGTGCCGGCTTTATCGGGCGTGAAAGTTGCCGATGCCGGATCATAGTCAAACTGGGCATAGCCCCAGCCGCCGGTGGCGGGGAATCTCTTGCTGTCCTTCTCCATGAAGAAAAGATCCGCCAGCGTGTCCGGCACATCGACGACGAACGGGGCTTCCGTGCTCTTCTTCGGTTTCCATTGCACCTTCGCGATCTTCGAGCCCTCCGGAAACGGTTTTCCGTTCCCCGGAATGCCGGACTTGTAAGCCGCGATGATTGTCGGGTTACCGAGGATCACTTTCAACCTGTCGTCGGTCTTCGCGCTGGAGATGAGCTGCCAGTCTTCGTAGCCCCTGAAGTCAGAAAAAGCCACTCCGCCAGGCAGCTGCAGCGTGTACTTGTCCTGTTTGGAACCCGCCACGCCGCTCACGACCGCGAGGGCCAGCAACAGGGTGCCAACGATCCACTTGCTTTTGCGGTTCATCCCGTCTTCCTCACTTCAGTTCATGATTACTCGTTTTGCCCACTCGCCGCACCGGAGGCTTCACGCCCAGCGCCTGTGTCCATTCAGCCCGTGACAACCCACGCTCGCCATTGCACCAAGGTATCGACCGATCTGACGACGATGGCAAAGAAGCGAGCGTTCCTCTTGTTCCGGCTTCCCGGCGAGCCCTCCCCCGTGCATCAGAATTTCGACACGAGCGGGGTTCCCGGTTCAGGTCGACGGATTGGCTAAGGCCATCATCGGTATCGCCGATACCATCGTCCAACAGATTCCTCGCTGTGCTCGTGGTGTACTCCACTTGGGTCGACAGCAGCCGCCGAGCGGTCTTTGGCGGCATAAAATTTGGAGCTCAACCATGAATATTATCGACAGCGCGCTGAAAGCAAACCTTGACTATGCGAAGAAGTACGACCCGAAACTCGGGCAACCACCGGCTCCCAAGGTTGCGGTTGTAACGTGCATGGACCCTCGCCTGTCGAACCTCCCCGAGATCCTGGGGCTACCGCAGGCCGATATTGACGTGATCCGAACCGGCGGACCCGCGGTCACGGAAGACGTGCTCGCAGAGCTCGTCGTTTCAACTCGCGTACTGGGAAGCAGCGCAATCATGCTCCTCAACCATACGGGTTGCGGCTTCACTACCTTCACTGACGCTGAGCTGAACGCACGGCTGTCGAGTGTGACCGGCGACGCCTCGCCGGCACCGATGCGCTTCTTCTCTTTCAGGGACCCCGAGGCGAACACGCGCGAGCAGATCAACACTGTGCGATCACACCCCTGGATCGCAAAAGACGTGCCCGTGCGCGGGTTTGTGCTAGACATGCAGACGGGCCTCTTGAGCGAGGTCGTGGCAGTGCCACAGCAGAGTGCAGCCTAAGAGACGTCGCCTCGAAAGAGGACTACTCGGGTGGCGCTCGATCAACATTTTTTCGACAGCTGGACTCCGGCGGCGCTCTCCGCGCTGCGTCTGGTGAGCGCATACCTGTACCTGCAGCATGGGACCGCCAAGCTGTTTCATGTTCCGCACGTTGCGCTCTTCGACGGGCTGCACGCGTTCTCCCGCGACGGCTTTGCCGGGGTGCTCGAGGTCACGGGGAGTCTGCTGCTGCTCGTCGGGCTGTTTACGCGCCCCGTTGCCTTCATCCTGTGCGGAGAAATGGCCGTAGGTTATTTCTGGGTGCATGCCCGGCAGGGCCATTTCTTCATGCCGGCACTCAACGAAGGAGAGCTGGCGGTACTCTACTGCTTCATTTTCCTCTTCCTGGCCGTGGCAGGCGGAGGATCCTGGAGTCTCGATGCGTACCTGAGTGTCAAATAGACCGCCGCGTTTTCTCGAAGATCGCTGCGGACGTCAATGAGGGCGTGGCGATCCGAAGGATCCCTTAGCCTGTGATGGCGTCATTTCGAAGCGCCACCTTTCCAGGGG
>Ga0302326_10005136_pt1 | contig 29956 bp, 28 predicted proteins | sample Palsa_T0_3_FD_202264 | JGI IMG/M metagenome (GOLD analysis project Ga0302326, IMG submission 202264) | Peat permafrost microbial communities from Stordalen Mire near Abisko, Sweden - Palsa_T0_3 | ecosystem: Environmental > Terrestrial > Soil > Palsa > Peat permafrost | place: Sweden: Abisko... | reverse complement strand
GCGGCGCGTCGCGCGCAACTCCAGCGGCATCCGCATCGCCGGCGTCGACGACGTGCTGGTGCGGCTGTCGAAGTGCTGCAGCCCCGTCCCGGGCGATCCCATCATGGGCTACGTGACGATCGGCAAGGGCGTCAGCGTCCACCGCGGTGACTGCCCGAACACGGCGTCGATGAACGCCGCGCCCGAGCGCATCCTCGAGGCCGAGTGGCTCGACCGGGCGCAGCTCACCCACGCCGTCGACATCGAGATCGAGGCCAACGACCGCTCCGGCCTGCTGCAGGACGTGCTCGGCGTCGCGGCCGAGCTCAAGACGCAGATCAGCTCGGTCAACGCGCGCGCCAAGCGCGACAAGAGCGCGCTCATCTCGATCACTGCCATGATCAACGACCTCGACCATTTGCAGCGCCTGCTGCGCAAGCTGCAGAACATCAAAGACGTACGCAACGTCTGGCGCGTCACCAAGCGCGAAGCCCGCGTTAGCGGCTGACCCTCCGGCCGCTCGGGCTAGGGAACGACCGGGCGTCGGTCGGCCGCCGTTTTCTGTGTTCGTTCGCTAGGGGGAAATCCGACGCGCGGTGCGACAACTGCGGGCATGAACGTTCGCACGATCGCTCTCTTCCTTGCAGGTGCGTTCGCCGCGGCGAGCGCTCTGGTTCCATCACCTGCCAAGGCCGACACCGCCATCACGATCGGTAACCTCACCACGGTGCCGCTGAAGTTCGATCTGCGCTGCCAGGGCGAAGGCGGGTGGCACCTCTTCACGCTCCCCGCGGGGGAATTCAAGCTGTACTTCGGCGACCTGTGGCACGGGGCGTGCGACAGCTACGAGTCGTCGATCGGAACGACCGCAGCCAACGGTTCGGAGACCCACCAGGCCGCCCGCATGTACGACCAACACACCTACGTGTTCGTCAAGACGGCGAGCGTCGGTTACGCCGCGCACGACGCCAACCAGATGATCATCGTCGACAACAACTCGGACCGGGAATTGGACCTGAATTACGCCTGCCCGAACGTGGCCTGGAAGACGATGGTGGTCGCTGCGCACGGCCAGAACTGGCTCTTCACGGGGAGCCCGTCGCCGTGTAACCCGTACTCTGGCGCGGTGCGCGAGGCGGGCCGAGAGGATGCGACGCTGCCCACCACGCCGCTACCGACCGGCAACATCTTCACGCTGACCTGGAACGACGACCGGCACATGTGGACGATTCGGAGCGCCCGCGCCGGCGCGAACGCGCCCGACGCTTCGAACTAGCCAACGCACCGCGTCAGCGTCTTAGCGCGCTGCCGCGGTAGGTTGCGATCTGCCAGTCGTTGCCGAACGGATCGGAGACCATTGCGCGCCGATCGCCGTACGGTGTGTCACCCGGTTCTTCGACAGACGTCGCCCCGGCTTGCAGCGCCCGCAGGTACGTTGCGTCGGCGTCCTCGACATAGAGGTACATGAAGGAATGCGTCGGCGGGCGTGGCCCGACGCCGCTCACCATGATGGTCGAGTCGCCGATGACGACCTGCGCCGGCTCGTCCGATCGATACGCGCCGATTGCGGCGAACGCGTCGGCGAGAAATCGTACCAGCGCGGCGGGATCTCGAACGACCAACCGTACCGTGACGCTGTGCCAACCCTCTGGAATCGACGTCGATGCCGTCATGCGAAGGTCTTACGACGGCGTTTCCTCGTTGTCCGGCCTCACTTAGGGAGTGACCGGGCGTCGCGGCCGACCGCCCTTTCGTCCATTTTCGCGAGTCTCGCAAGAGGTCCGGAGGCTGAGACGCCGGACGACGCGCGGTCAGAGTGCTACGGACCAACCCTCGAGGGGCTCGCGGCGCGCGATCTCCATTGCCGCACCGTCGACGTCGAAACCCGGACCGATCAGTCGCGCGCGTTCGGAATGGTAGCACCAGATCGTCGAACCATCGGTGTCGCGATAGCGCAAGCCGATGAAGGTGACCGGTTCGGCCGTCACGGTGAACGGTCCGACGCGAACGGCCGGCGGTGTGACGATTCCGCGTACGAACGGCAAGCTTGGACCGTGTTCGCTGGTCGCGTATTGCGACACCCTCGGCAAGCCGCGAACCGTTGCGGTGAGAAGATGCGCCCAGCGGCCGTCGGCGAGCGTCGCGTGCGCCCAGCCCCAGCTCTGCGCGTGCCGCCGGCCCCACAGATGCGCGGAATGTCCCGGCGCGCGCGCGATCGCGCGACCGCCGATGTGTCCGGTGAAGAGCTGGGCGGGCTGCGTCTCCATCTGCGTGCTCGCGACCGGTCGAAGGAGCGCGTGCGGCGATCGCAACGGTAGCGCGAGGTCCTCGGCACGGAGATACCACGCGACTCCGTCGAGCTGACCGCGGAAGATCGTGTTGCCGCCGGCCGGTCCCTTTGCCGCACGCGGCTCGTCGCCGAACGTTATCAGCCAAATGTCTTCGACGTCGGCGACCCGCGTCCAGCGTATCCACCCGATGCCGGCGACGATGAGGTAGCGGGTCTCATACCCCAGCATCGTCAACCAAGCGCCTTGAAGAAACGAAACGTCTACCCTTCGCCGAGCTTGCGCGATTCACGATCGGCACGTTCGGGTAGCGTCGCGCGACGATGAAATCGCCCACGAGGGTCTGCTTCCACGGCCGCCGGTCGTTTCCGTGCCCGATCTAGGCGATCCGGATCGTATATGGAGTATTGACGCGCGCGGTAGAGCGAGTGATAGACTCGCGTGGGGAGTATTGCATGCTCGCGCCGATCAAGATCCCGGAAACCACGCCCGCGACGGAGCTCATCGACGGACGTCTCGTCCAAAAGATGAGCCCGAAGTTCCGCCACCAGGAGCTAGAGCTTCGGTGGACCCTCGCATTGCGAGCGTGGGCGAACGGTCGCGGTCGTGCGACGTTCGAATGGCGTCATGAGTTTACGGCCCCGGGGCATCGGTTCGCATCGCTCGTTCCGGATGTCGCATATCTAAATGAGGAATCGGTCGCGGCGCTCGGACCGGCCGGGTCGGAGTCCCCCGACCTCGCGCCAGACGTCGCGGTCGAGATCCTGTCCGCCGGCGAGTCAGAGTCGCGTCTGAAATGGAAGATCGGGGCGTACCTTTCCGCAGGCACAAAGGTCGTCTTCGTCGTCGATCCTCCGCGGCGGACCGTCGTCGCGCACGCTGCCGGCGGGGTGCAGCGGTTCGGACCCGGTGAGACAGTGTGCCATTCCTCGCTGCCGGGCTTCGCCATCGCGATCGACGCGATGTTCGAGGGTTTGTACCTGGGCTGACGGCCGAGCGGCCTGGCTGGCCTTGCCGCTCGTCGTCTGGGCGTGATAGTATCCGGGGGTTCTCCCGGCGCCTCCGGCTGCTCGGAGCTTCCCGCTGCCCGGCCTCTGCGCCGGGCCACCGGCTTGGTCCGGTGTCCAGAGAGGGCTTATGCCAGTCACCGATTACGAAGTCACGTACATTTTGCGCCCCAGCCTCGAGGAAACCGAAGTGGACGAGCGCTCCAACGCGATCGCCGACGAGCTCAAGGGTCGCGGCGGCGAGGTCGTCGGGGAGCTCGAGAAGCTCGGCAAGCGGCGCCTAGCGTACGAGATCGACGACGTCCGCGAGGGCTACTACGTCGTGATGCACTTCAAGGCCGACCCGGACCAGGCGAAGGAGACCGAGCGCCGGCTGCGGCTGAACGACGCGGTCCTGCGCCAGCTAGTTATTCGCAAGGACGACTGACCCCCCAGCCCATACTGTGCCGTACAGGTGGCACGCTCGGCGCGTAACCTGGAGACGGCCTAGCAAGCAGAGCAGTAAACCGAAGAAGGAAGAAACGAAATGGCTGGGAGCTTCAATCGCATCACGCTTGTGGGCAACCTGACCCGCGATCCCGAGATCCGCTACGTCGGCTCGGGCGCCGCCGTGACCAAGTTCACGCTGGCGGTCAACCGCCGTTCCAAGCAGCAAGAAGAGACCGACTACATCGACTGCGTCGCCTGGGACAAGCTCGCCGAGACCTGCAACACGTACCTCAAAAAGGGGATGTCGTGCCTGGTCGACGGCCGCCTGTCGATCCGCAGCTACGACGACAAAGACGGCAACAAGCGCAAAGCCACGGAAGTCGTCGTCAACACGATGCAGATGCTCGACCGCGCCAACCGCGGCGCCGAAGGCGGCACCTACGAGCGCACCCCGCGTCCCAACGGCGGCGCTACGACATCGACGTTCGACGACAACGCCGCGCTGGAAGAGGAAGAGATTCCCTTCTAGCGGCCTGAGGTTCCATGGAAGACGAAGAAAGAACGAAGGTCTTGCAGCTCCTCGACGTCATCTCCGTCGAGGTTGCTGCAAACCGGAACGAAACTTCTGAACTGCGCAACGAACTGCGCAACGAGGTCTCTGGACTGCGCTCCGAGATGCGCGCGGGATTCGGTAGGGTCGAGCGTCGGTTGGGGAACCTCGAAGTTCGCGTGGAGACCGTAGAGACAGACCTTCGCTGGGTCAAGACCGAGCTTCGCTCATTTCGCGGAGAATTCGAACGCCGCATCACACCCCTCGAGCGCTAACAGGTCCGTGAGCGAGATTTCAGCACCTGACTGAAAGCAGTCTAAGGAGTCCATCGATCTACTTCATGAGGCGCAGCAATCGTTGATCGAACGTAAACGGTTGCGGGTCGCTCGCCGCAAGAGCGGCATGAAAGTCTGGGTGTTCTGGGTTGAGGACGTAGTTTAGCTCCGAACGAATCATGACGGATGGGACGCGCAGGGCGACAGAGCGACGTTTGCGGATCCAATCGGATCCAAAGCGGACCGATGCTTCCGGTGGTAATGCATCCCAACCTGGGAGCGAGGCGACGTCGACGGTTTCAACCGCGTCGTCGTCCAATTCAGCGGTGACCGCGACGAGGTCGGCAGGGGCGTCGTTGATGTCGACAAGCGTTCCAAGATACTCGAGCGTTGCTAATGACAACGACGCCGATGCGTACGCTGCACGAACCCCTCTCGGATTCCACCGTTGGCCGCTCAATGCCGACCCCTGACCATCGTAGGCTCGCGGCGGCGGATTGGCGTAGATTGCGCGAGTCAGTCGACAGACTCGGATCAAGCAATCCCGCCGTACTCGATCCGATCGAGCGCGGACAGCACGTCGCGCGTCCCGATTTCAGTACGCAAGAGGTCAACCGGCGTGCGTCCGCCCAGTGACGGCACTTCTCGCCGTAACCAATGCCGCGCCTTCTCCACATCGCCGAAAGCATGAACGGCTCGCGCAACCGCATCGAAGAGTCGATACGCACGGTCCGATTCCGCTGGTTCCAAACTCTCGCCGCTGCCGACCTTGCGTGACATGGTTCGTTCGGACGTGCCCACGACGGATCCAATATCTGCCATTGTCATGCCGGACGCTAGCGCAAAGTCACGCACGAGCATTGCGGGGAGGCCGGCTTCGACGATCGCGGAAGCCGGAATATCCTCCGTAACCTGGAGCCCGGCCCCGATGAGGACATTGGATGGCTTGATATCCAAGTGAACAAACGATTCGAGTCTCGGCGCGTCAAAGCGTACCGCGTATCCTTTGCCCGTTCGAAAGCTGACGCGGCGACCGGCCGGCGCTTTCTTCGGAACGAACGTGATTCTGACAGCTGCCGGTTGTGGCATCGATGAGCCGCTTCCCTTACTTGCCCGCTTGACCAGTTCGACGGCTGCCGCCAACTGGCCGCCGTTTTTCGCCATTTGTCCAAGTATAGCATGGGCGGCAAATGGTCCGCCAGCCTGAATCCGCTCTTCGATCCAGTCAAGCAAAAAGGTTGGTACGCGGCCGCTCGATTCGTCGTAGGGCCTGCTTCAAGATGTGTGCGGGATTCGGTCGGGTAGAGCGCCGACTAGGGCAATTTCACTCCATCCGCTCGACCCACTGCGCGCGAGACGGTCCCGGCTCGAACGGGTCGCCAAAGTATTGGGTCTCGCGGGCTACCTTGCCATCCCGGAACTCCATGATGCTCACCGAATAGGACGGCCGCCCGTCGTAGGTGAGGATGAATTCTGTGACCCAAAGATTGCGCGAGCCGACAATGCGGCGCACCGTGAAGCGCTTGGTGTTCGGCTGCGCGACGCGAGAGGCTTGGATATTGTGCCGGCCCCTGATGCGCTCACCCGATTGCGGATACTCGAGCACCGCGTCCTCTTGGTATATGTCGTGCTCGACATCGAAGTCATTTGCATCCGAGGCGGCCCAGTGGCGATTGAGTGCCTCTCGAATCTCATCCTCGTCCATCCTGATACTCTCCGTTCCAACTCCCGTAGCCGTCGGGAATCTTTTCCTGTCGCGTCAACTTGATAACACCGCGACTCGCGTGGGTTACTCGTCGCTAGGTGGCCAGAGAGTGCTCAGCAAGGCGGCCGGGCTACCCGTCGCGGTCGGCACGACGCTCGAGAGAAAGCCCGCGCCCGCCGTCCAGTTCGTGCCGTCGGCGTAAACGACGCGCGAGACGGTGCAGTAGGCGTCGCTATACCACGCGGAACGCGCCTGCAGCCCAGCCTGGTACACGTTGACGATCTCGATATTGGTCGTGTACGTCCCGTGCACCGTACCACGTACGATCCGGCTTTCTCCGAAGACGTCACGCGTGACGAAGAACATCTCGATGTCGGTCACGAGCTTGGGCGAGACGTTCATTACGTTGACGTGCGTGGTGAGGCGGACATCTGATACCTCGCGCGTGATCGCGCACATGTCGATCCGTACGGGTTCGCCGGATTGGACGACGACGTGCGTCTCCGGCGTGTTGGCTGCGACGGCCGGCGACGAAGTGAGCGCCGCCGCGGCGATCGCGGCGGCCATGACGGTGCGGACGTGGAGATGCATCGTCGCTCGATGCGCCGGACAAGGTGCGCCGCCCTATCGCCGACGCCCTAGGCACTGGCGAGACGACCGAGAATGGCACGTCATGCGATCAATTCCGATCGGCGCAAAGGGGGCGTTCGAGGCGGTCGTCCGGCGCGAGGATCTTGCGAGCACATTCAAGGATGCGAGCCTTCCGCCGGTCCTTTCGACCCCGGTCTTGATCAAGTTCATGGAAAACGCGGCGTTGCGCGCCATCGTGCCGTACCTTGATGTCGGCGAGACCGCGGTTGGCACCGTGGTCAGCGTGCGGCATCTCGCGGCAACGCCCGTTGGGCGCAAAGTCCTCGCCGAAGCAGAAGTGACGGCGGTCGATGGGAAACGCGTATCGTTTTCGGTCCGCGCGACGGACTTTGAGAACGAAATCGGAGACGGTTTGCACGAGCGACGCATTGTGGACCGTGCGCGCTTGGCGCGCCACATCGCTGAGATGGAAGCGAGAGACTCCGCGTCAAGGGATGGACACTAGTCCAGCCGACGGATGGGCAACGAAAGACAACGCATTTGCGCCTGTCGCCGTCGCAGCGGCAGGTGAGCAGATCGTTCAGCCGCCGCTTGGCGGTTCGGGCCTGCCGAATATAGCTGTCGATCTCCGCGATGCGTTCCCGCACGACGGCGTGCCGATCGGATCGCGCGTCGGCGGCGAACATCTTCGCGATGTGGCGGATCGAAACGCCTGTGGTGCGATAGAATCGCACTACGGCGAGACGTTGCAGCACGGCGTCGTCGTAGAGCCGCTTGCCGCTCTTGCGGGCGGGCTTCGGCAAGATCCCGAGCGACTCGTAGAAGCGGATCGCCGACGCAGAGATGCCCGACTCCGCGGAAACCTGTCCTATCGTCATCTGCTCCATCCTAGCAAGCCGCTAGAGCAGCGTGAAGCCGTACACGACCGTGCCTGTGCCCAGAGCGCCAAGGGCGGCTGCGGCGCATCGCGTGAGCAGTTCGCCGTACGGGAGCAGTCGCTTCGAGACCGTCGCCAGCCCCGTCCCGACCGAAGCCAGCCAGAGCATGCCGGCGTACCCAACCGAATACGCCGCCATCGCCAAGACGGCGCGCAGCGGCTGCGCGTCCTTCGTGGCGGCGCCCAGGATCGCAATGAGCACAGGGCTCGAGCACGGCGACGCCGCGAGCGCAAAGGCTGCTCCCGCTGCGGCCGGTCCGGCCGCGGCCGGGATCGCTGTGACTCCCGGAAATCGCACCGTGACAAGCCGAGCGAGCCAGAGCGCCATGAGGATCGTTGCCGCGCCGACCGCGATGTTGATCTCGGCGCGGTACTGCACGAACACCGCAAAGAACAGCGATGCGGTCAGGCCGAGCACGGTATTGACCACCGCGACGCCGGCGACGAACGTGCTCGCCAGGCGGATCGCAGCCGCGCGCGATCGCACGCCGGAGGCTCCAATGTACGACAGGTTGACCGGGAGCATCCCCAAGATGCACGGTGAGAGACTGCCGGCCAAACCACCGAGAAACGCAAAGCCGTAGAGGGCGCCCCCGTCGAGTATGTGCGGCGTGGCCAGGTACGCCGCGATGGCGCCGAGCTGCTTGCCGACGACGCGCATCAACTCGAAGCTGAGCGATCCGCGCGCGATCTCCCACACCGCGATCGCCGCGACCCCGAGGACCACCAGCGCGAGCGTGCGGCGCATCACGTCAGTGGTGACGCAGCCGTTTGTCGACCGCCCGCTCCGCCGCGAGGAGGTCGTCGCGATCGACGTTGCCGCGGAGCTCCGCGACGACGATGCTCGCGTCGGGATCGATGAACGCGACGGTCAACGGCTGCGCCTTCGTCTTCTCATAGTAGGCGCGCAAGCCGCTCCGCTGGGCGAGCGCCGCGGCGCTCGCCGAGGTCCTGCCGTCGGTGACGTCGATGTCGATGACGTTGATCCGGTGCCTGAACGCGCCGGCGAACGCAACGAAGTCCGGCAAAGTGGTCTGGCACTCGGCGCACCAGTCCGCGTGGACACGCACGATCAGTGGTTTGCCGCGCAGATTCGGCGCGACGGTACCGCCCAGGCGGCCGTCACCCGTCGGCTTCCAGACACCGCCAGCTCCCGCGGGCATCATGCCGGCGGAGACGAAAACGCCACAGGCGAGCAGCGCGCACGCGATCCGATTGTCCATGCCAAAGCGATCCTTTCCGTCAGAACCTCGCCGTCGCGCGGGCGGCGCGAGCGGCGGTGAGCGGCACGGTGCCCGCGGGATGTCCGTTGCGCGCCAAGAGGAACGCGACGACCGCATCGTACTGCGGCTCGCTCAGCGTGCCGCGCGCGTCGGCCGGCATCTGCTTCGAGACGAAGCGGTAGAACGGCGCGACACCCCAACGCCGCTGCCGGATGAATGTCCCGCGCAACGTTGGGCCCCTTCCGGCGACGCCTTCGAGGCGCGCGCCATGACAAGCGGCGCAGTGCGCGGCAAAGATCGAGGCGCCGGAGCGCGCTTGGGGCAGCGTATACAACGCGGAGAGGAGCAGGGATACGACCATGTTGCCGATGCTACGACTTCAAGTGCGCTTGATGTCAAGCGCTCGTGGCTAGTGGCCGCCCAGGGTGTGCCGTCAGTGCAATATCTTGTCTTTGATGGTCTGGATCTCGTCGGTGGTCATCGAAGAGAGATCGACGTTCACGGTGTCGACAACGCGTGCCCAGACGTCTTTGTGCTTTTCCTGGAGGTACCCAACCAGATAGTGTAGCGCGCTGCTCTTCCCGGTCGCGTTGCCCAACAGGAGAGTCACATCGAAACCTTGTAGCCGTTGCGCGACGCGTTCGTAGTATTCGGTAGGCTCCGGAACTCGTTCGCCTTGGTAATCCGCTTCCTTACGGTGCTCGAGGTGACGCTCGAAGCCGTGCGGATCAGCCGGTTCGACGCGTTCACGCTCGATGATATGAACACCGTCGCTACGCGGCTCGAAGAACCGGGCCGAATGATGGTCGATGAGAAGCACGACATACGATTTGCGCGGAGGCTGCGCGCCGGTCGACTCGGACTTGGGGCCACTCGCATTGACACCGGCCCTCTCCAAGAAAGCCCTCAGCCGAACGACGTCCTCGAGCTCGACGTCCTTGTGGTGAGGCCTCTTGAAGACCTCGCTCGTCGTTCCGATGGTGAATTCATCGTTTCCGTCGTGACGCTCCAACACACTGCCAAGATGGTTGACGAGGCTGACGACGTCCGTCCACTTCAGATTGTGCGGGAGCGGATGTCCAAAGACTTCTTGTAAGACGCGTGCGTCCTTACGATTGAGGCTCGAAGCACTCATAGGGCGATTCCTCCAGACTCTACCTTCAACCGAAGCGGCAGCCGTCAGTTTGCGCTCAGGGCCTGCTCAGTTGCCGCCGGCGGCGCCCAGAGTGCTTCGCGTCATCGGAAGAACGACGTGCAACTCCGCGCCGCCCGTCGGCGAGGCGACGACGTCGACGCTGTGCGCGAGTGCGTGCACGAGAAAGAGTCCGCGGCTGCCCTCGTCCATGATGTCTTCCGGAAGCGCTCTTTCGCCGGCGGTGAGCCCGGGGCCACTGTCGCGCACGATCAGAACCGGACGCTCGCCGCTCCACTCGATGAGCAGATGGACGAGTCCCGGCGCGTGCTCGACCGTGTTGGCGAGCAGTTCGCCGATGATCAGCTCGCTCGAATAGGTCGCCTCCGTTTCGCCGCCGAGAAGTCGAATCTGCGTGCCGATCTCGCGACGCGCCACGTGGGCCGCTTGTGCGTCGCTGGCGTGAAAGCGCCATTCCCGCGACACGCTGGGCTCGTCCGGAGACACGACGTCGGCAATGGCGGAAAACTGCAGCAGCATGATCGCCGCGTCGTCCGGCGGCGCCAGACCATCGAGCACCAGCTCGTAGACGACGCGTGCGGGATGCGCGATCGACGCTCTCACGACCTGGGGTAGAACGGCCCGCAAGGTTTCCTCGCCTGCGATCGGATCGCGAGCGAACTCCGTCATCCCATCGGTGTAGAGCGCCACGACCATGTCCGGTCGAATCTGCACCGTGTGCGTCGTCAGCTCCAAGGCCTCGACCACGCCGAGCGGTGGCCCACCGATCGGCAGACGTACGGCGGGCTCACCGGCTCGGTAGGCGACGAGCGGCGGAGGATGGCCGGCCGACGCATAGCGCATCGTCTCGCCGTCGCGATCGATGAAGCCGACGATGGCCGTCACGAGCGTTTCTGGTTCGAGGATGTGCCAGATGCGGTCGACTTTGCGCAGGATCTCGGCCGGATCGTCGGACTCCTGAGCGAGGGTGAAGATGGCCGGGCGCAGCTTCCCGACAGCGAGCGACGCCGCCAGTCCGTGCCCCGCGACGTCACCGATCGAGAACGCGATCTGGCCGTCCGGCAGCTCGAACGCGTCATACCAATCACCGCCGACGAGACCGTCCTCCTCAGCCGAAATGTAGTTTGCATCGATCCGCAGCGCTTCTCTGCGCGGAAGGTGGTTCGGGAGAAAGGCTTCTTGCAGCGTTTGAGCAACGCGCGTCGTTCGCTCCAGCGCAGCCTTCTGGGCTTCGATGTCCACCACGGTTCCGTACCAGCTCAGGATCGTGCCCCGGTCGTCGCGCACCGGCTCGACGCGCGCAAGATGCCAATGATACACGCCGTCGTGACGGCGCAGACGAAACTCGATTTCGATGGGCTGACCCGTAGCCAGGGCCTTCGGCCATTCTTGGATCACGCGCTGGAAGTCGACCGGATGATGCGCGGTCTGCCAGCCCCACCCGGCCGCCTCTTCCAGGGTCTGTCCGGTGAACTCGTACCAGCGATGATTGTACCAGTTGATCCAGCCGCTCGGATCGGTGCGCAAGACGATGGCGGGGATCGACTCGGCCAAGGTTTCGAGCGATTGCACGAGCTCGCGCTTGCGCACCAGCGTGCTCAGATGCGCCGTGAACAGTTGAACCAGCGTCCGGTCGCGCTCGCTGAACCGCCTCGGGCCTTGCCCGCCGATCGCGAGTGCGCCGACACAGTCCTCATCCCGCATGATCGGCACGGCGTACAGCGCGCCCAAACCGACGGACGACAGCATGTCGGCCATCCCTGGTCCCATCTCGGCGGAGCTCTCGTAGACGACGGTTCGGCCGGCGCGCAGCTCCTCGGCATACGGCACGAGTTCCTCGGGAACTGCCACGTTGCCGATATTACCGGTGAGGCCGACGTTCTCGCTGATCGTCCAAACAGCGTCTCGTCGCCGCGCCGTGTACGCGATGTCGGCATCGACGAGCCTGAGGAGGCACGCCAGGGTGATCGATTCGATCGCATCGAGCGTGGTCGCCTGGGCCATGCTGAGCCAGGCGGCAGCAAGCGTTTCGAGGTCATCGCTCTGAATCGCGTTTGACATCAGGACCACCCTACCGTACAGCGCCGCCTGAAAACTCCCTATGAACGTGCTGGCGCGGCGGCGTCAGGCCGAGGGAACCGACCCCGGCTTCCCGCGAGGAGGCGATCTCTGACGAAAGAAGGCCGCATCATGGTTTGGCGGCGGGCGGGTCGGTGAGCGAGCGCGTCGTCGCCTCGTGGAGCGGCGGAAAGGACTCCGCGCTGATGCTCGATCGGCTACTGCGAGACGAGCGGTACGAGGTGGTCGCGCTCGTGACGACCGTTGATGCCGCTTCGCAGCGGGTTTCGGCGCACGGGGTGCGCCGAGATCTCATCGCGCAGCAGGCCGAGTCGATCGGTCTACCGCTGCTGGTCGTCGAGCTGCCGCCGCAACCCTCGAACGACGTCTACCTCGCACGGTTCGCGGAGACGCTCGCGCCGCTGCAGCGGGCGGGAGTGTCAACGGTCTCGTTCGGCGACCTCTTCCTCGCCGATCTGCGCGACTGGCGCGAGCGGTCGTTCGCCGCGATCGGCATGTCTTCGATCTTTCCGCTGTGGGGTGAGCCGTCGCACGCGATCGCCGATGCGTTCACGGCGCGCGGCCTCGCGGCGGTCCTGTGCTGCGTGAACGGCGCGTACCTCGACCGCGGATATCTTGGTCGCCTGTACGACGCGCGTCTCTTCGCATCGCTTCCCGACGGCGTCGATCGGTGCGGCGAGAACGGCGAGTTCCACACGTTCACGTTCGACGGACCGATCTTCCGTGAGCCGGTCCGTTACGTCGTCGGCGCAACGCGCTACGAGCCGCTCATGGCCGGCTCTCCCGTGTCCGGCCACTGGTTCTGCGATCTCCGGCCCGCCGAGACGAGGCCGACGCGGTGCCCGCTTTGCGGCGGCGACAACGCGTGCGCCATGACGGCCGGCGAACCGACGTGCTGGTGCTTCAGCGATCGTATCCCACCGGCCGTGCTGGAACGCATCCCGCCCTACGCGCGTGACGTCGCGTGCATCTGCGAAACCTGCGCGCGCCGCTGAGACGTGTTTGCGAAGCGGCATCCGTCGCGATGGTTTCGCAACGTCAGGTCGGGACGTATACGCTGTCCAGATCGTCAAGCAGCGTGGGTTCGGTCGGATGCCACCCGAGCGATTGCCGCGTCTTGGCGCTCGAAGCGGGGGCGTCGATTTGTGCAAAGCGCGTGAACCAGCCGAAGTGCGCATCGACGTCGTTTCCCGACACGCTCACGACCGGGAGGTTCAGACGGCGGCCGATGACGCCGGCGATCTCGCGGAACGGTACGCCCTCCTCGGCGACCGCGTGATACACGGCGTGCTCCGCGGCGCGTTCGAGCGCGAGACGATAGAGGCGCGCCGCGTCGCGGCGGTGGACGCCCGGCCAGCGATTGTTCCCGTCACCCACGTACGCGGAGACGCCGTGCTCGCGGGCAAGCCCGATGACGATCGGCACGAAGCCGTGGTCGCCTTTGCCGTGAACGGACGGAGCAAGGCGAATCACGGAGACACGCACGCCGCGCGCAGCTGCGGCGGCAGCCAACGTTTCGGGGTCACGCGGGAAATGCTCCGCGTTGGGATCGCGAACATCGTCTTCGGTGACGACGCGACCTGGTGCGATGAGCGCGACGCCCGACGTGACGATCAGCGGCCGGTCCGTCCCGGCCAAGGCGGCGCCCAGCGCCTCGATCGCGCTTCGTTCGGTCGCGGCGTTTTCCGCGAAGCGCGAGAAATCGTGGTTGAAGGCCGTGTGGATGACGGCGTCCGCGGCTGCAGCACCGGCCCGCAGGCTCTCGAGATCCCCGAGGCTCCCGCGGTGGACGGCGACCCCAGCCGAAGCGAGCGCGGCCGCCGCTTCATCGGACCGCGCCAGGCCGACGACGGAATGGCCGGCGCCCCGAAGCTCCTCGATGACGGCTGATCCCACCCATCCGGTGGCCCCGGTGACGAAAACGCGCATGATTCGGACATCCCTCAAGTGATGGCAGTTACTGACATAGAGGATAACACAAGACGTCAGCCACTGTCATCAGGTATGATAGAGAGGATGAGCCGGTGGAATCCCAACGCACGCGGCCGCCTCGAGCAGGCAGCGTACGAGCTCTTTCTTGCTCAGGGGTACGATCGGACCACCGTCGCGGACATCGCCATGCGAGCAGGCCTGACCGAGCGGACGTTTTTCCGGCACTACGCGGACAAGCGCGAGGTACTCTTCGGCGGCTCCGCCGCGTTGCAGGACGAGCTCCTCGGTGCGCTCGCCGGATTACCGCCGGCGCTTTCCACGATCGAGGCCGTTCGGACCGCCGTCGAAGCAATGTCGAGCCTCATGCACGGACGGCGCGCTCTTGCCCGCGAGCGTCACCTCGTCGTCGCCGCGCACGCGGACCTGCAGGAGCGCGAACTGATCAAACGCGCGACGCTCACCGCGGCGCTCGCCCAGGCCTTGCAGCAGCGCGGCGTGCCGGACCCGGCGGCAAGTATCGCCGCCGACATGGGGATGGCCGTGTTCTACGTTGGCTTCGGCCATTGGCTCGACGATCCGGCGGACCGGGAGCTCGTCGAGATCGTTCACGAGGGATTCGATCAGCTCAAGGCCGTCGCTTCCGGCACCTGATCGTCTCCTGGCGTGACGAGCTTCCCGGCAACAGAAGAGGCCTCGCTTTCGCGAGGCCTCTTGTCGTCGGAGCCCGGAGTGATGCGACTCCGTTTTCTTCCAGGTCAGACCAGGTCGAAGCGGTCGACGTTCATGACCTTGTTCCATGCGGCCACGAAGTCGGTGACGAACTTGCCCTTGGCGTCGTCGCCGCCGTAGACTTCGGCGATCGCGCGCAGTTGCGAGTTCGCGCCGAAGATCAGGTCGGCGCGGGTGGCGGTCCACTTCTTCGTACCATTCGCACGGTCGGACCCTTCGTAGAGCTCCTCGGACTCCGAGGTCTTCTTCCATGACGTTCCCATGTCGAGCAGGTTGACGAAGAAGTCGTTGGTGAGCGTTCCCGGGTGGTCGGTGAACGCGCCGTGCTTCGCGTCGGCGGCGTTCACGCCCAGCGCGCGCAGGCCGCCCACGAGCACCGTCACCTCGGGTGCCGTCAGCGTCAGGAGCTGTGCGCGATCGATCAGCAGCTCTTCGGTCGAAATCCCGTACGGCGACGCCTTGTGGTAGTTGCGGAATCCGTCGGCGAGCGGTTCGAGAACCGCGAACGACTTGACGTCGGTCTGCTCTTGCGATGCGTCCGCGCGGCCCGGCGTGAATGGAACCTTCACGTCTTGGCCGGCGTCCTTCGCCGCCTTTTCAACGGCGGCGCAGCCGCCGAGCACGATGAGGTCGGCGATCGATACGCGCTTACCGCCGGTCTGCGCGCCGTTGAAGTCCTTTTGGATCCCCTCGAGCGCGGCCAGAACCTTGGCGAGCTGCGCCGGCTTGTTGGCTTCCCAATCCTTCTGCGGCGCGAGGCGCAGCCGGCCGCCGTTGGCGCCGCCACGCTTGTCGGAGCCGCGGTACGTCGACGCCGACGCCCACGCGGTCTCGACGAGTCCCGCGATCCCGATCCCCGCTGCGAGGATCTTGGCCTTGAGCGCTGCTACGTCGGCATCGTCGACGAGCGGACTCGTCACCTCCGGGATCGGGTCTTGCCACAGCAGCTCTTGCTGCGGCACTTCCGGTCCGAGATAGCGCGCGCGCGGACCCATGTCGCGGTGCGTCAGCTTGAACCACGCGCGGGCGAACGCGTCGGCGAACTGGTCGGGATTCTCGTGGAATCGCTTCGAGATCGGCGCGTAGGCGGGGTCCAGCCGCAGCGCGAGGTCCGACGTCAACATCATCGGCGGATGCTTCTTCGCCGCATCGTGCGCGTCGGGGACCTTGCCGTTCTCGTCGACTTCCTTGGGCGTCCACTGGCTCGCGCCGGCGGGACTCTTCGTCAGCACCCATTCGAACTTGAAGAGGTTGTCGAAGAAGCTGTTGTCCCACTTCACCGGGTTCTGCGACCATGCGCCTTCGAGGCCGCTGGTGATCGTCGCGTCGCCGTTGCCGCTACCGAACGAGTTGCTCCAGCCAAGTCCCTGCTGTTCGATCGGAGCGCCCTCGGGCTCGGGTCCGACGTATTGTTTCGGATCGGCTGCGCCGTGGACTTTGCCGAACGTGTGTCCTCCGGCGATCAGCGCGACGGTCTCCTCGTCGTCCATCGCCATGCGGCCGAATGTTTCGCGAATGTCGCGCGCCGAGCCGAGAGGATCCGCGTTGCCGTTCGGTCCTTCGGGGTTGACGTAGATCAAGCCCATCTGCACCGCGCCGAACGGACCGCCGAGCTCACGCTCGCCGGAGTAGCGCTCGTCGCCGAGCCATTCGCGCTCGGCACCCCAGTTGACGTCCTCCTCCGGTTCGTAGATGTCGACGCGGCCGCCGCCGAAGCCGAACGTCTTGAAGCCCATCGACTCGAGCGCGCAGTTGCCGGCGAACACCATCAAGTCGGCCCAAGAGAGCTTGCTTCCGTATTTCTGCTTGATCGGCCATAACAGCCGGCGCGCCTTGTCGAGGTTCGCGTTGTCGGGCCAACTGTTGAGCGGCGCGAACCGTTGCGTGCCGGAGCCGGCGCCGCCGCGACCGTCAGCGATGCGATACGTGCCGGCACTGTGCCACGCCATGCGGATGAACAGCGGGCCGTAGTGACCGAAGTCCGCCGGCCACCACTCCTGGGAGTCTGTCATCAGCGCGAACAGATCTTTGCGCACCGCGGCCAAGTCGAGCTTCTTGAACTCTTCCGCGTAGCGAAACGCCGCGCCCATCGGATCGGACGGCGCCGAGTTCTGGTGGAGAACCCTGAGGTTCAACATGTTCGGCCACCAGTCTTGATTCGTCATCATTCCGGCGTCCAAGTGCGTGCCTCGAGGCGTACCGTGCGGTACCGGGCAACCGCCGTTTTTCGCGAGTTCCGATTCGAGCATTCTCTCTCCGATTCGTCGCTAAGCTGTCTGAAAAAGGATCGCCGCGAAGGCCGATACTTGCTTTGCGGGCGGTTCTCGCGTATAACTGAGTGTGAGAACCGATTTCACCATCCGTACCGGGAGGCTACTCCATCCCCAAGCCCGTGTCAAGCGCCGTTCAAGGGCTCCCGCCGAACTACCAAACCGTCCTCGACGTCGTCGAGGAAGCCGGCCCGGGCAACCACCTGACGGCCCAAGAGATCTGGTTGCGCGCCCGCGCGTTACAGCCGCGGATCGGCTTCGCTACGGTGCACCGCGGGCTGATCCGGTTGCATGAGCTCGGCGCGGTGATGAAGATCGACGTCCACGGCGAGGCCTCGGCGGTATACGAGCCGGCGGTCAGTCCGCACGCCCACTTCCGCTGCACCGGTTGCAGCGCGATCATCGATCTCGCATACGCCGTTCCAGCGCAAACCGTCCGCCGGCTCGCCGAACGCCACGGCGTCGCGATCGAAGGCGAGACGGTAACGTTCACCGGCCGCTGCGCGAGCTGCGGCTAGCGCGGCAACATTGAGGTAGTGAGCACGCAATATCCGATCGCGAACATCGGTGAGTGCCTTCTCACGTCGTCTCGATGCCGCGTAGGGTCCATGCCTCGGCGGCTCGAAAATCCACGAGTCTGTGTTGCCGGTTGACGCGAAGATGCTGACCACGACGCGATATCGCCTAGCTGCGCATCTCCTTTTTTGGTCGTGCGCGGCGCTGCTGGGCACCGCCGCGCACCTCGTGTCCGAGCTGTTCGAGCTCGGCTGGCGCGTTGATGCCCGGCTCATTCTCTCGGCGGACCATGCGTATCTGGCGGTCATCGCGGTAGCTTCGCTCGCTAGCCTCATCGTCGCGCTGCGGCTCCTGCCGCGCGGCGAGCGCCGCGTGCGCGTCGAAGCGCTGACCGCGGCGCTGCCCTTCAAGGGTTCGGGCTTCGGCTTCACGGCGACGGCCTTCGTCGCGCAGTTCGGTTTCTGCGCATTCACCCTGCTCGGCGAAGGCCGGATCTCCGGCGACGACGTCGTTGCGGGGATCCTGGCGGGCGCCCTCACCGCGGCGCTCGGCGCCGTCGCCGTCACGCTGTGCAAACGCCGCTTCCTCGAGTTCGCGCTTGCACTTGTATGGGGGCTGCTCGGCGACGGCTCGGATTGCAAATCCGTCAACGGCGTCGCCGCTCGCTGCAGACCCGCGATAGCGTCGTCCCGCCGCAGTCCTTTCGCTTTCCGGTACCGTCCTCCACCGATCGCGGCCTGACGTCCACCGGCGGCCTCGCGCTGCCCTGACGAGTTTGCGACGCGCCGATTCGCGTCGCATTGCTGCATACCGGAGAAGAGGATCGTGTACCAGTTCCTACTGCGCGTCGGTCGCGCTGCATTGTTCATTTCGTTGTTGACGTGCGCGTACACGGCCGGCGCGCGCGCAGCGGGTTCGACCGGGTTCCTGAGCGGAACGGTAACGAACGCGGGCTCGCCCGCGCCGAGTGCCCAGGTTACCGCGTCGGGCAACAACCACACCGTAACGACGACGACGGACGCGAAGGGGCATTTCGCCTTTCCACCGCTGGCGGGAGGAACGTACGTCGTCAGTGCCAGGAGCGGGAACCTCCAGGGAAGCGCCAGCGTCGACCTCGGCGCCGGCGGTGCCGTCATCACGATACCGATCAGCGCGCTGGCGCAGATCGGCCACGTGGTGATCGCGCAGCGGCAGGTGCCCGCCGCAGTGATTGAGGGCAGCGGGAGCGACGTCGTATTGAACAGCACGACGCTCACGCAAATGCCCTACAACAACAGCTTTTCCGAAATGGAGATCCAGCAGCCGGGTGCGGTGCGCGGCGCAAACGGCGTCGTCCACATCAACGGCGATCACGGCGTCATCAACTACTTGATCGACGGCGTGGCGCTGCCGCAGGAGCTCAACCGGGACATCGGCGGCGAGATCGACCTGAACGATCTCTCCTATGTCAACCTGATCGAGGGCGCGTATCCCGCGCAGTACGGGTTGAGATTCGGCTCCGTCTTCAATATGTCGACGCGCGCGGGAACGGGGCCGGCCGGGTTTGACGCCACCGCGTCGCTCGGCTCCTACAACACACCCCAGGGAACGATCGGCTACCATTCGCCGCTCCCCGGCGGAGGCGGCCTCGATGTCGCGCTGTCTGGTTTCCAAACCACGCGCGGACTCGATCCGCCGAACTTGGGCTCACCGCACAACGCGGCGAGCTCGGTCGGCCAATTCGCGCGCTTCACCTTGCCGTCCGGCGCCAAGGACTTCACCAACATCACGTTCATCAACAGTCACAGCACGTTTCAGATCCCCGACGACGTCGACAACGGGGAACCGGGCTCGACGGACGACAACGAAACGCAAGCGGACACGTTCCTCTCCGCGCAATTTCACCACTTGATCGGGGATACCGGAGTCTTGACGTTCGGGCCGGCCTTCAGGTCTTCGCGAATCCAGGACTTCGGCGACCCTTCGAACGACTTCATCTACGGTGAGGCGCTCAACGTCGAAGCGCCGCCGTACGGAAACGGGGGCGCGCCGACGGATTGTGCCACCGCAATCACCAAGCCGACCGGGGTATATCTGCCGACGACCTGCGCCTACTCGCTGTCGGACACGCGCACGGCGCTCGATTATCTCTTTCAAGCCGATTACAACCAGCGGTTCGGGCGGCACACGGTCGATGCCGGGGCCGAATACGATATGACACGAGTCTTGAAGGACTATGCCGTCACGCTTCAGCCGGGAAACTTTCTTGCTCCGATCGAGACGCCGAATACGCCCGGTGCGGCGATAACGGTCGTCGACAACCAGCCCAACCTCGGCAACACGTACGAGTCATACGTGCAGGATAGTTGGCGCATGAGCGACCTCTGGGGAGTCGACTACGGCATGCGCTACGACTTTTTCACGCTCAAGTCGACCGAGTTCGACCAGGGGTTCGGGGCGTTCGGCCCCCGCTTCAAGATCACCCGGTACTGGGGAAGCCGCGCGAGTCTGTACGCGTACATCGGCAGATTCTTCGAGCCGTTCTCGTTCGAGAACGTGAGCCCGTCGGCGGCGTACTTACTCAATCTGCCGCTGCAGCCGAAGCTCGCGCAGTTCGACCTCGAGCCGGAACGTGATACGCAGCTCGAGCTCGGCGGCCACATTCCGGTGGGCTCAGGCGATCTCGGATTCCGTGTGTGGCAAAAGAACGCCAACAACCTCATCGACGACACCCAGGTCGGCGTCACGCTGCTTCACCAGGACATCAACTACGTGTTGGGCCGCCTATCGCAGGAGGCGCTCAACTACGTTCATCCGCTCGTCCGCAACGGACGCGCGTACTTCTCGGTCGCCCACGTCGTCTCGCTCAACAGCGGCTGCGAGACGCAGCTGCTTGCGCCGTGCTTCGGGCAGCCGACAGGGTACACGCCCGCAGATCACGAGCAGCGTTGGAGCATCGCCAGCGGCGTGCTGTTCAACAACCAGCACGGAGGCTGGTTCTCGGCCGACGGCGAGTACGGCAGCGGGCTGTCGACCGCGCTGAATCCGACCGGCGGGATCACCTGCGCCGGTCTCGATTACTCGGAGAACATCGGCGGGCCGTGTAAGAGGACGCCGCACATCACCATCAACGCCGAAAAAGGCATCGCCTTGTCGCCGAGAACCGCGTTGACGTTCGATGTTCAGAACATCTTCAACGACCGGTACTTCGTGACGTACCTGAACGCTCAAGGAAACCACTATGCTCCGCCTCGGACGTTCCAGATCGGGTTGAAGATCCACTAGCGCGACCGAACCAACGGAGCACCCGCAGCGCGCGCAGCGTGTTCCACCGACTCGGCTCACCCACCGATTCGCCGAACGGGACGGCGAGCGCCTCATCGTACGCGCGGTCGAGGAGCCATCGACCGTCGGCCTGCCGTTTGCTCTCGACGAGATGGACGGCCTCGTTCATGCGCGCGTCGGGCTGCACACCGGCGGACCTGAAGTAGTCGAGCGCACGGAGAACGTCGTAATGGTAGCGGGGCGGGAACGCGAGCTCCAGCAACGCCGGATCCGCGACCTCGCCGGTGGAGCGCCGGCGGAACAGGCTGCGCTCGAGCAAATACTCCTCGCCGCGCCGTCTGGCCGCCGCGATCTCCGGCGCGGATCCGACGGCACGCTCGTACTCGAGCAGCCCCTCGAGCACGCAGATGGTGGTGTGGAACGACGAGCGCGCACTCTTCGGCGCTTCGCAGTTCCATCCGCCGTCCTCGAGCTGCTCACCGGCGAGACGTCGCGCGAGGCTCTCTGTCGGACGCCCGAAGTAGCCGCCGAGCGCGAGCACGCCGCCGTTGATGCACGGCTCCCCTTCGCCCTCGAAGAACGCTGCACCGAACTCCACCGGACGCAGGTCCCATGGGCCGGTCTCATCGTCCCACCGCAAGCCTGCCTCGAGGCGTGCTACCGCCGACTCGACGGCAGGTGCGGTTCGGTCGACGCCGGTCGCGCGCAACGAGAGCAGCGTGAAGAGGGTCGGCAACCAACGACGCGCGTCGTTGGCGCGGCGCCACGAGCCGTCCGATTCCTGGCGGGCGAGAATTTCGGCGCCGAGCCCTTCGCGCGCGACGCGGGCGCGCTCGGCGGCGATCGCTGCGGGGGAGGCATCCGTGAGATCGCGCATCGCCTGCCAGCGGATGGCGGGGTCCGATTCGAGGAGCCAATCGACGACGTCCACGCCGCTATATTGTCTTTCAACAACCGCAACTCCACTTCGGCAGATAGGAGCCGACTAGGGGAAACCCTTTGCCACGGGAAAGCCCTTGTAAACATGAGCTCGGTTGGCACGAGTCATCGCTTGCGCACGTACGCGTACGGCCTCGTTACGACTGCCATCGTACTGCTGTTTGCTCTCGCTGAATGGTGGACCGAGAAATTCGTATCCGATCGTTCGCGCCTTGCCGGTACGGCCATCGAGATATCGATCGTCGTTCTCGCGGCCCTCGTCTTTCAGCCGATCCATCGACGCGTCGAGGGCGCAGTTGAGGCGGCCTTCACGCGGCGTCGCCGAGAGGCGCGCGAGGCACTATCCCGGCTGAGGAAGGAATTGACGTCGTTCAACGACCCCCAGCAAGTGCTGCGCCGCGTCGTCGAGGCGATCGATCATCACATGGGAACCGATGGATGCGCGTTCTATCTGCGTCGCGAGACATATCGGCCCGAAGCGTCTTCTTTCGACTTTCCCGCGGTGAGCATCGAAGACGACGACTCGCTCGTAATTCGCTTGCGCTCCACCGGCGCGCCGGCAGATCCGCGCGCGCTCGGCTCACCGGCCGCCGGAGAAATTGCGTTCCCTATGATGGTCGGCGGCGACCTCGTCGGTTTCCTCTCCCTTACACCAAAGCGAGTCGAATACGAGGCCGAAGATCGTCACGCGATCGGCACCCTTGCGGAAGCGACCGGATTGGCGTTGGTTGCCCTAGATCCGCGGCTGCGTTCGCTGGGCATCATCGTTCCTCGAAACAACCTGCCTCGGGCGCTCACGTCGTTCGTTGGTCGCGAAAGAGAGATTGCCGAGATCGACCAGCTCGTCATCGAACATCACGTCGTAACGCTCGTAGGAGCGGGCGGCGTCGGCAAGACGCGCGCGTCGCTGCAGGTCGCAGCCGACGTTCTGGGCGGTTTCATCGACGGGGTCTGGTTCGTCGAGCTCGCTCCGCTCTCGAGCGGCGACTTCATCCCGTCGACGGTCGCACGAGCCATGGGGCTCAAGTTGCCGTCTATAGGGGAACCGCTGGACCATCTCTTACACGCGCTCAAAACGAAGCAAGCGATGCTCGTCTTCGACAACTGCGAGCACTTGGTCGAGCCGAGCGCGCGCGTCATCTCGGCGATTCTCGGCTCCTGCCCGACGGTTAAAGTCCTGGCGTCGAGCCGCCAAAGTCTCGACATTGCGGGCGAACAAACGTACCGGCTGCCGTCGCTAGAGCTTCCGAAACAACGGGATCTCGAACACTTGGACGCGAGCAAGGCGATGCAAAGCGCAGCGATCACCCTCTTCGTGGAACGGGCCGTTTCCGCCGACAAGCGATTTGCGCTGACCGATGAGAACGTATCTGCGGTAGCAGATATCTGCCGGAGACTCGACGGCATTCCGCTTGCAATCGAACTGGCTGCGTCGAAGACGGCCGTGCTGAGCCCAAGTCAGCTGTCGGCAAGGCTGCACGAGCGCTTTCGACTGCTGTCTCAGACGAGTAGCGATCGGCCGCCGCGCCAACAAACTTTGCACGCATTGATCGACTGGAGCTTCGATCTACTCGACGAGTCCGAGCGCGCGGCGTTTCGGCGCCTATCGATCTTTGCCGGTGGGTGGACGCTGCACGCGGCCGAAGCCGTGTGCTCGGACGAGAATGTCGACGAATGGCGTATCTTCGAGCTTGTCTCCGCGCTCGTTTCCAAATCGCTGGTCGTCGTGGAACCGAGCGGCGACGACTCCCGCTATCGGATGCTACACTCGATCCGAGAATACAGCCGGGAACGTCTGGACGAGACAAACGAGGCCCACGCTGTCGCTGCGAAGCATACGCACTACTACGCCGGACGCGTAGGCGGCCTCGGTTCTTTGGCGGGAAAGTTGGAAGATGTGAAGTGGCGCGAAGCGCTCTCACCCGAGATCGATAACATTCGAGCGGCGTTGGACTGGTCGATCTTTCGAGGCAACGACACCGCTGCGGGGCTGACCTTACTGGCGGGAATTGAGTGGCCGGAGCTCTTGACCACGCCGCAGGAAGCGATTCACTGGTTCGATGCGACGGCAAAGCTCGTTGATGGGCCGGGCGACGCGGTTACGGTAGCCCGGGTTCTGCGTCACCGCGCCGCTTTGGAATGGCTGGTGGACCGTTCGATCGCGCAGCGCGAGGAAACCGCAACGCTGGAGTTGGCCGCGGCGCGGGCAGCGTCCGATCCCGACGAGATCGCTCGAGCGCTCGCGACTCTGGGTGCCTGCTATCGCGACGCTGGACGCTTCGACGATGCCGAAGTCTGCTTTTCAGAGGCCTACCAAGCACCGCAAGAGCTTGGTGCACTTGCCCTGAACCAGGTCCTGCGCAACTGGGCGGTGACGGAACTGCAACGCGGCGACCTCGAGGTGGCGCGACGACGCTTCACCGAGGTAGCCGGGAGGGAAAGACCGGGTAGCGAGGGGCACGCCAGCGCGTTGCTCAATCTGGGCGAACTCGAGTTCGCCGTGGGCAACTTCGACGGCGCGCGAGCGGCGGCCGGCAGAGCGCAAGAAGCGTTCGCACAGCTCAATGCATCGCTGCTTACGCTTGCCGTGTGCAACCTTGCGGCGTACGCTATGGCAGTTGACGACTTCGACGAGGCTCGGGACTCCCTTCGAGAAGCGCTCCAGCTCGTAAGACTGTCCGGCGCGCGATGGATGCTAACCGCACTGGAGCACCACGCCGTGTTCGCTGGGCTCGTCGGCGACCACGAACGCGCTGTCGCTATCGTAGGTTTCACGGACGCGCACTATGCGGCCGACGCTCCACGACAGCGCACCGAGCAGGTCGGGTACGAGCGCCTGATGCGGACCCTTTCGCGGATCTACGACGACGACGAGCTCGCGCAACGGATGAGTGCCGGCGCTCGCTTGACGGAGGAACGGGTTCTCGAGCTAGCGACGACGATAAGCGAGGGGAACCGGAAACAGGCGAGTGGGTGAGGTCAAGTGACGCTGTGAGATCATCGCAATACTGCTTCGCGAGATCGTCTAGCGGCTACGGACGACGTTCCTGGGCGCGATGCTCGAACACGGACCCGTTCCAGAACAGGAGCCAGCGAGAAGCCTCGGCCGCTGATCGCACGATGTCGGGCCAGAAGGCGCCCACGCACGTTCCCGACGATCGTCGTACGCTCGTGTAATGAAGCCCGATGTGTCCTTCCGTTCGCAACGTTCGGCCCAATGTCTGGGCCGCCGACCAAGAATCGGGATCGGAGATATCGTCCGCGACGCCATCCCGACCGCGTTGCGCATCGACAACGTCGCCGGCTACGTGAAGGGTATAGCCAAAGAGCCGCAGCGTAGTGCCGGCCGGTGCGGCCGCCGCAGCTAGCCGCCGTCCCGCATGGTACGCCGCCTCGTCCAGCGCAGTGTCCACGATGTCAGCCGTGTAGAGCACTCCATAGAAGCCGTCGGAGAAGCGCGATTCACGTGGAAGGAGGAATGGCAACATCACTAGCCCCGCGAGCGGCCCGCGATATCGGCGATCTGCTGGTATCGCAGGCAGATTGCCCGACGCTTCGCGCGCGAGAGGGTTCGTCAGCGCTTCTACCTGTAGCAACACCTCGAGCTCAGCCGGATCGTCGACGAGCGAGGCGAACGCTGCTACCGGTGCATCAGGGCTCGGAACGATACGATGCGCTTCAGGCCACGCAAGACCTGAGACTACCAACCGGCTCGCCACGCGTCTACATACGCGCGCACGAATGCGAGATCGCCGACGTTGCCGGCAAGCATGCGATCGAGAGGGCGAGCGCCGCCAAAGTCGGCGTTTTCGCGTAACACCCAGTCGACTGCGAGCGGTGAATTTTCGAAGATCGCCGAGAGTCCGGTGTAGATCCCGAGTACGTACGAGATCCGCTCCAATTGATCGCGCGAGGGATCGGCCTTTCCGGGGTCGCGCCAGCGGTCGGCCGTCCGTTCCGAGATCGCGAGAAGTTTCCGCCGATCGGAACGAGCGAGTCTCCACGCGTCGGCGATGCGGTTGAAGGCCTTTATGGCGACCATGCCGGTCGCGGGTGGAGTGGCAATCAACGAGGCGGATCCTTTGCTCTAACGCCGCCGACATTGAGCGTCGGGTGGCGCAGGCAGCGCCGATTGGCGCCTCCTGACGCCACTATACAGAATTGGGTCACTGGCGTCAAGAGGCGCAAAATCTGTCCGATAGGCGTCTGATGGCGGAAAACATGGGCCGCCTGGATGGATGACGTGGATCCCCCGAACCGCTGACGGGCCGGGGCGCGGCGGTCGTCAAGGTCTCGAAGTACCGTCGTCGATCGGTCGAGGTCGAGAAGAAGTCCGGGCTGCTCCGGCTGCCACCGCAGCCGTTCGCGAGTCAGCTCGCAGCCGAAATGATCGGCTGTCTCATGTGATTTGGCGCCGACCGGAACAGGCGCTTTCCGATGACTTCGGCGATATCTCGGAACGCGATTTCGCCCGTCGCGTACATACGCCGAAACGCCCTTCTCACGTGCAGGTTGATGAGTATCCCGAGCTCGTCGCGGGCACGTGGTTTTGCGCGCTGCGCTGTCTTCCTCAGAAGTTACGTCGTACATTAAGCGATCGTGTCGTACATTAAGCGATCATAATGTGGATGCGAGAGGCACGCTGTCGAAAGAAAGAACGCACCCGGAGCGGAATACCAAACGAGCCATGAGCGCTTCCGACCACGAAGGCGGCTTCGAACTCAGCCGACGTAAGCTGCTCGCGGCCGCGGGCATGACGGTGGTCGCGGCATCGCTCGTCGGAACGGGAGAAGCTGAGGCTGCGCTTCCCGTCCGCCGATCGTCAGAGTCGGCAACGGGGCCGCCGGTGCACGGACTGCACCTGCAGTTCGGTGCGGACGCCTCGTCCGAGATGGTGGTGTCGTGGCACGCGCTGCAATCCGTTCGCCGTCCACGCGTCCTGCTCGGGCGTCTCGACGGGAAGCTCGAACGAACCGCCGTCGCCGAAGAGACTACCTACGTCGATGCGAAGTCCGGTCAGACCGTCTACGCGTATCATGCGAGGCTGAGGGGGCTGCAACCCGATTCCGTCTATATGTACGCGGCGCTGCACGACGGTGCGCAGCCGGAGTTCGGAACGTTCCGCAGCGCGCCGCGCGGACGGATGCCGTTCACGTTCACGAGCTTCGGCGATCAGGGGACGCCGACGCTCGGCAAGCGTTTCGCGCCGCCGCCGGGCGTCACGATTCCGAATCCCCCGTACGTCAACGACAATCTCGGCTCGCCGGCCGCGGGCGACACGACACTCGGTGTAGAGCGAGTGCGGCCGTTGTTCCATCTCTTCAACGGCGATCTCTGTTACGCCAACCTCGCCGCCGACCGCGTGCGCACGTGGTGGGACTTCTGGGCGAACAACACGCGGAGCGCGCGCAACCGCCCGTGGATGCCCTCTCCCGGCAATCACGAGAACGAGCTGGGCAACGGGCCGATCGGCTATCGGGCGTATCAAACCTACTTCGCCGTGCCGCCGGTCGCCGGACAGACGAACGTGACGCGCGGACTCTGGTATGCCTTCACGGCGGGCTCGATGCGCGTGATCAGCGTCGCGAACGACGACGTCACCTATCAGGATGCCGGGAACTCGTACGTGCGCGGATATTCCGCCGGGGCGCAGAAGGTCTGGTTGGAACGCGAGTTGGCCGCGGCCCGCCGCGATCGTGGGATCGACTGGGTCGTGATCTGCATGCACCAGGTCGCGATTTCCACGGCCGACATGTTCAACGGCGCCGACCTCGGCATTCGCCAAGAGTGGCTGCCGCTGTTCGACACGTACGGCGTCGATCTCGTCGTGTGCGGGCACGAGCACCACTACGAGCGGTCACACCCGATTCGCGGGCGCCAAGGCAACCCGACGCTCACGCCGATCCCGGCCGCGACCGCAACCGACGCGATCGACACGACCAAAGGCACCGTCCACATGGTCATCGGCGGCGGCGGGACGTCGGCTCCGTCGAATCAGCTGTTCTTCGATCCGCCGGCGTGCCGGGTCATCACCGCCGTGGGTGCGCTCGATGCAGCCACCGGCAAGCGTCCGCCAATCTACGTGAAAGAGGACGCGCCGTGGTCGGCCGTGCGCAACGCAGCGCACTCGTACGGCTTCGCTGCCTTCAGCCTCGATCCCGGATCACGCGCTGGCGGCTACACCACGATCACGGTCACGTATTACGACGTGGTCGGAAACGACGGCGAGTTGGCGCCGTTCGAAACGTTCACGCTGCGCCGCCCGCGGCGCGACTAACGGTCAGTCGGCGAACGGATCGGGTGGCGGCGCCTCGGCGTAGTCGATGACGACGGTTTTCGTCTCCAAGTAGTCGTTCACCGCATCAAAACCGTTCTCGCGGCCGATCCCGCTCATCTTGTAGCCGCCGTATGGAAGCATCCAGTGCACCGGGCGGTACGTGTTCACCGAGACGAGCCCGGACTCGAGCTGCGCGGCGACCCGATGGGCGCGGCCGACGTCACGCGTCCACAGCCCGGCGACCAAGCCGTACTGCACGTCGTTCGCCATCTCGACCGCGTCGGCTTCGTCGTCGAACGGGATCACGGCGAGCACCGGGCCGAAGATCTCCTCTTGCGCGAGACGCGAGCGGTTGTCGACCTCGCCGAAAATCGTCGGCTCGATGAAGTACCCGCGATCGAAGCCGGCGGGACGCCGTCCGCCCAACAGCAAGCGGTAGCCTTCGTCCTCGCCGATCTGGATGTAGCGCCTGGTCTTGTCGAGCTGCTCGGCCGACGTTTGCGGCCCGATGTGCGTCCGCGCGTCGAGCGGCAAACCGACCCGAATGCGCGACGCTCGCTGCACGAGCATGTCCAAGACGGCGTCGTAGACGGTGCGCTGCACGAAGAGCCGCGAGCCGAGCGAGCACGATTGGCCGGTCGACCGAAACGCGCCGTGCGTGGCGACCGTCGTGGCGCGTTCCAAGTCGGCGTCGGCGAAGATGATGTGCGGCGATTTGCCGCCGCACTCGAACGCGATCCGCTTCAGGTTCACCGCGGCGCTCTTCATGATCTCTTGCGCCGTGCGGTGTTCGCCGGTGAAGGTGATCTTGTTGATCTTGGGGTGCGCTGCGATCGCCGCGCCGGCGACATGCCCGTAGCCCGGAACGATGTTGACGACTCCCGGCGGAAAGCCGGCTTCGGCGACGAGCTTGCCGAGCTCCATCGCGCTCACCGGTGTCAGCTCGGCGGGCTTGAGAACGACGGTGCAGCCGCACGCCAAGGCGGGCCCGAGCTTCCAGGCGTACAGGCTCATCGGCGAGTTCCACGGCAGGATGGCGCCGACGACGCCGACGGGTTCCCGGCGGGTGAACGCGTGCGCGTCGGGCTTGTAGGGGATCGTCTCGCCGTAGATCTTGTCGGCGGCGCCGGCGTAGAACGTCAGCCAATCGGCGGCGCGCTGCATCTCGCCGAGGGTATCGCGCAGCGGCTTGCCGTTGTCGCGGCTTTCGATCTCGGCCAAGGTTCGCGCGTCACGAGCGATGAGCGCTCCCAGCTCGTGCAGCAGTGCGCCGCGCGCGGACGGCGTGAGCCGTGCCCACGGTCCGCGCAGCGCGTCGCGCGCGGCGTCGACCGCACGATCCACGTCCTCGGCGTCGGCCTCGGCGACCAGCGCCCAGACGTCTTCGGTCGCCGGGTCGATCGAGGCGATCGTGCGGCCCGAATGGGGCGCGACCCACTCGCCGCCGATGAACAGCTCCGCGTAGTCCCGAGAGGGTTCCACTACAATGGCCACAAGAAAGAGTGTCCAACAATCGTGCAGGGCATGTCAACATGAATGCATTGGTACGGATCGAGGCGGTGAGCCGCACCTTCTTTCGCCGCGATACCGAACAGGTAGCGCTCGACGCGGTGTCGCTCGATGTCGAGTCCGGCAGCTTCGTGTGCATCGTTGGGCCGAGCGGTTGCGGGAAATCCACGCTGTTGAACATGATCGCCGGTTTGATCGCGCCGACGAGCGGCCGGATCACGAACGCGGGGACGCCGGTAACCGGCCCTCGGCGCAGCGTCGGTTACCTCACCCAGAAGGACACCTTGCTGCCGTGGCGCGACGT
>Ga0302326_10005135_pt1 | contig 29961 bp, 25 predicted proteins | sample Palsa_T0_3_FD_202264 | JGI IMG/M metagenome (GOLD analysis project Ga0302326, IMG submission 202264) | Peat permafrost microbial communities from Stordalen Mire near Abisko, Sweden - Palsa_T0_3 | ecosystem: Environmental > Terrestrial > Soil > Palsa > Peat permafrost | place: Sweden: Abisko... | reverse complement strand
CACCGCAGCCCTTGACGGATGGCTCTTCTACTACAACCATCACCGAAAACACTCAGCCCTCAGCCACAAGCCCCCGATCGCCCGCCTCAACGAGCGCACCAACCTCCTCGGTACCTACATCTAGTCCACGGCTGCCAGGCGGGCCTCGATCGCCGCCCGATTCCCGATCGCGCGCACACCGGTGCCCGATATGCGCACGGCCGCGGCGGCCGTGGCGAACTGCGCGGCGCGCTCCGGCGTTCGGCCCTCGGCCAGCGCGACGAAGAAGGCCGCCGCGAACACGTCTCCGGCGCCGATGTCCTCGCGCGGATGCGCGACCGGGGGGACCTCGACGAGGAGCGAGCGCCCGCCCGCAAGCCGTACCGTCGTGGGGCGCGCGCCGGCGGTGATGGCGACGACGGCACCGGCGTCCGTCGCATCGGCGATCAGCTGCTCACAGCTCTCGCTCTCGAGCTCGCTCAGCACCATCGCCTGGACGCTCGCCGGAATCCGGCGCTGATCAGGCAAGGTGAGGAAGATCTGCCCGCTCTGCTGCGGCCAGTCGCGCAGCAGCCCCTGCGGGGTCAGCCCGACGAAGCCGGCGTCACCGCGCCAGCGCCGCGGTGTCTCACGGGCGACGGGCGCCAGATGCAGGATCGCCGTGTCGATCGGCAGGTTCTCCGCGATCGGCCCCGCCCAAGCGAGCACGCGCTGTGCGCGCTCATCGCCCGCACCCGAGGTGCTGAGCGTCGTGGTCTGCGCGGCCGGCAGGATCTCGAGCTCGAGCTCTGCGCGATGGGGCTCCATCAGCGCCTCCAGCTCCCGTGGATCGCCCTGCGTGAGGATCAGCGTCCGCTGCCCCAGCCGTGCCGCCTGCAGGGCGCTGTAGAGGGCGCTGCCGCCGGGACGGCGCGAGCCGTCGCTCATCACGTCGACGGTCACGTGCCCGACGGTCGTGTAGTCAAAGCGCACGCTCGCCTGCACCTGCGCGGCCGACCGTCTGGCAGGATTGCTCAAGCCTGTACCAAATCAAATGGCCCACGAGACTGTTGTGCTGGCTGAAGGCCCATGACCGAACGCTCCCATCAGCGGTGTAGAGAGAGGGCTCACGCGATGGTCCTCGCGCTGGGAGCGGCGCTGGCGGCAGCTGCGCTGCTCGCGCCCGGCGCCCAGGCGGCATCCGGCAACGCGAACGCGGCCTCGACTCGCGCGATCGCGGCCGCGAGCCACACGAACACGGCCTCGACCTACCCCAGCGATCGCTCGCGCCCGGCGATCCCGCGCGCTCCCGCCCATGCCGCCGGCTCCTCGGGGGGGACCTCCGCTCCGGGCGCCAGCGCGGGCGGCGCCACGCCGGGATCCTCGGGATCAACGGGCGCCTCCAAGCAAGCCGGCAAGAAGCCGAAGAAGCCAAAGAAGCCGGCCATCCACGGCAACCCGCTGCGCGCAGAGCTGGCCTTCGCGGCGATGCAGCGCTACTACTACGTCCCCGGCTCCGGTCTCTACGTCGGCGAACCGTTCTCGGCCCTGTGGCCGTTCTCGCAGGCGCTGGCGGCCACGGTGGACATGTCGAACATCGCCGGCATGAAGGGGGCCTACGCCCAGGAACTGCATGCGCGGCTCGTGGGCCTTGGCAACTACCTGGACACGGACAACTCCGGTCAGCCGGAAGGCACGTTCACGAGCACGCTCGCCGCCTTCGACGCGACGGTCGCGCCGCCGGCCGGTCCCGGCGGGACGAAGTACTACGACGACAATGACTGGGTGGGCATCGAGCTCGCGCGCGTGTATGAGCTGACGCACAGCCCCACGGCGCTGGGGTCCGCCGAGGGCATCATGGCGTTCGAGATGGCCGCCTGGCAGGCCGGCCCGGAAGTGGCCTGCCCTGGTGGCATCCCCTTCTCGAACGCCGCGGAAAACACCGACCGCAACACCACCACGACCGCTCCCGCCGCCGAGCTCGCGGCGCAGCTCTACCGCATCACCCACAACGCCCAGTACCTGCAGTTCGCGGAGATGGCCTACGAATGGGTGCGCACCTGCCTGCTGCGGCCGAGCGGCCTGTATGCAGACCACATCCTCCAGCACGGCGCGGTCGAACCGACGCTGTGGAGCTACAACCAGGGCTCGATGATCGGCGCCGGCACGCTGCTGTATCAGGCGACCGGCAACAGCTACTACCTGTTCCAGGCGCGCCAGACCGTGAAGGCCGCGCTCTCATACTTCACGCCCGCGCGCCTTGGATCTGAAAATCCGTTCTTCCCGCTGGTCTACTTCCGCAACATCATGTACCTGGACTCGGTCACACACGACCCGCCCGGGCCGGCGCTCGCGCAGAACTACGTCAACTACGCGTGGTCGCATCTGCGCCTCAGCGATGATGTGTTCGTCGCCGGCTCGCCCGCCTCGGCCGAACTGATCGACCAGGCGGCGATCGTGCAGATCTACGCGATGCTGTCCTCCTCGCCGGCGACATTCTTCTGAGCGCGCGCCAACCGAGTAGGCTCTTCAGAAGTGCCCGACGCGACAAACCTCACGACCGCCGAGGGACTGGCGACTCTCAACGCCGAGCTGGCCGTGCTCGAGGGGGACGGGCGCCGCGAGATCGCCGAGCGCATCAAGACCGCGCGCGAATGGGGCGATCTGAAGGAGAACAGCGAGTACCACGACGCGAAGAACGAGCAGGCGCATCTCGAGACGAAGATCGCCAGGCTGCGCGAGAAGATCGCAGCAGCGGTCGTCGTCGAGGAGGCGCCGGCGGTCGCCGGCGGCTCGGTCGGACTGGGCTCGACCGTGGTCGTGCGCGACCAGGAGGGCGCCGAGAACACGTGGCGGATCGTCAGCTCCCACGACGCAGCGCCGGCGGAGGGTCGCCTGTCGGCCGAATCGCCGGTGGCCGTGGCGCTGCTCGGGCACAGCCCCGGAGACAAGGTCTCCGTGTCGCTTCCCCGCGGCAAGCGCACGCTCACCGTGGTCAACGTCGGCTGATCAGACGCGCGAGGTGCGGGCGTAGGCGTCGCCCACCTGGCGCACAAAGCGCTTGGGCTTCAGCGCATACAGACGCTCGCCTTTGATCAGCGCGCGCCTGCGCAGCCGCCGGCGCCGGCGGGCGATGAGCTTGAGCAGCAGCCCGCGCGTGTTGGCGCCCACGGCCAGCGCGTGCCCCTGGCCGTTCTCACCAGGGGCCCTCAGATGCTCGGCGAGCATCGCCAGGTCGTGGTCATCGCCCAGCAGTTCGCCCAGGCGGTCCGCGCGGCGGGCCAGCCGGCGAAGCGGGTCTCCGCGGTCGAGCATCTCCGCCGCATAGCGCAGGTCCTTGACGCGCTTTCGCCACTGGTGCATCGCGCGGGCGCCGCTGGGCTCCGAGCGCGCGGCGCGACGGCGCCGGCGATCGCCCTGACGGTAGATGCTGCGAAGGCCGGGCTCCACGATCGCGATGCCCTCCTGGCGGGGGAAGCTCCAGTGCTCGACGCGCTCGCGCAGCGCGCGCAGTTCGCCGAGAACCTCCGCGCGCGCGAGATGATCCTCGTAGGCGTCGAGGATGGCCTGTTCGCGCTGTGCGATCAGCTGGCTGCGAAGCCTCGCGACGCCACGGCGGCGGCCGAGCTTCCTGGGGTAGCGCTCGAGCAGCCCGTCGAGCGTGATCACACGCACCTCGGCGTCGCGCGCGCCCGCAAGCCGCAGGCCCGCGTCGCGCAGCACGGCGTTCTCGCGCGCGAAGCTCTTCGCTCCCAGCTGCCCCCGCAGCAGGCGCATCAGCGCGCGCAGTCGCTTGATCGCCTTGCGCGTCTCGTGCACCGCGTTGCCCGCGGGCGCCGTGCCGTTCTCGGCTGCCAGCAGCCGGATCGCGTGGTCGAGCTGGCCGAGCGCGATATGCCGGAGCTCGTCGGCCAGCGTCTCGGCGGGGAACAGCTCGGCCCGCCCGTTGGGCCCGCCCGCGCCGCGCACCCAGCGGCGCTCGCGCTCGGCCCTCGCCAGCGCAACGCCCACGCCGACGGCCACGCTGGCCGCGAGCGTCGCCGCGACGGTTCTCGCGAGCGGCGCGACAATGGTGCGATGTCCGGTCTTCCACCCGCTCCATGGTGGACCGTGCGTCGCGCGGCGAACCGCAAGCCGGCGACGTATCGCTGTCCGTTTTGTGGTCAACATCTGGCTGCTCTGACCGAGCATATGCTGATCGCGCCCGAAGGTGACACTTCTCGACGCCGTCACGCGCACACCGAGTGCGTGCTCGCGGCGCGCGCCCAGGGAAAGTTGGTTCTGCGCGACGAGTGGCAGCGCATGCAGCCGCGCGGCCCGTCGCTGTGGCGGCGCCTGCTGCATCGCACCTAGCGGCGCCGGCTCAGGCCGTATTGACGTACACGTGCTCGGGCGCCACGCGGATGATGACCCGCTGTTCGCCGGGCTGGCGGTAGGGGTACTCGTCCTGGCCCAGGTACTTCTTGGCCAGCGCGTTGATGTGCTCGTCGGCGCCCTCGTGCGTGCGCTCGGCGACCTGCCCGCGGATCTCGACGTATTCGTAGGGGTTCTCCATGTTCTGCACCGTCAGCGTCACATGCGGGTTGCGCTCGAGGTTCTTCGGCCAGGCGCGGCCCTCGGCGGTGTTGACGGTCGGCAGGCCGTTCTGCACGTCGACCCACACGGGCGCCGCCTGCACGGTTCCGTCCGCGCGAAGCGTGGCGACGTTACAGAAGTTCTTGCCCTTCAACAGCTCCGCTGCGGGACCCTCGATCGTTGCGCTCATGATCATCCTCTCTCGCGATGTGTGCACGTGACCAGAACACAATAGGACGGTCCCCGCGACTTGCCGTTACCGACCCGAGACGCTCTCGGCCCAAGGGGGTTTGCGGCAGACAAAACGCAACAGAGGTCTGTTAGGCTGGCTACCCAGGCAAAGGATTGAATGGGCGCGCGACCCCCGGTCCCCTCCTCCTCCTCGGGCCGGGGGGCCGCGCAGCGTCCGGCGCAGAGGCTACCGCTTGGCCTGGGGCTACTGTCTCGCGCTCTCCGGCGGCACGCTCGAGAGCGGAACGAGTTTGCCGTTGTTCAGCTGGAAGGTCACCTTGGCCCCGCCGGGGTAGGCGAGCGTGACTTCCGTTTCGTTCTGGCCGGCCACGCTGACGGTGGCGCTCGGTTCCTTTGTGTCCGTGCCGATGTAGCGGCCGTCCACGAAGAAGAACGCCTGCTGGCCGGTGCCGGGGCGCGTGCCGACGAGCACGCGCAGGGTCTGGTTGGGGTGGTAGGTGGAGGTGTTGGCGGCCGCGTAGCCGTGCGCCTGAACGACGGCCGTCGCGGCGGCCAGGCCTTCCGCGCTGCTGGAGGAGGAGGCCGTCTTTTCGGTGAAGGCGGGCTCGGGCGCCGTGCGCGTGGTGGGGGTCGGCGTGCCACCGTTCGTGGTCGTCTGCGTGGGCGCGGTGCTCGCGGAGGTCGTCGTTGTTGAGGATTTCGTGCTCTGCGTCTGCGAACCGGCGCCAGTTTCCGTCGTATCGGGAGGCGCCCCTGCCACGGATTCGGTCTTGGTGTTCGATCCGCAGCCGCCCAGCACGGCCGCGACGGACAGCGCGAGGACGAGCGCGAGCAGCGCTGGAAGTCTCCTTCTCATGGTGTTCATGGTATTCGGCGCACGCCCGGTCTCTCCTCGCAGTGCACGGCCCGGCCCCGATGACGCCGGGCGGCGCGAGTGTCCGCGATCGGCCCTCGCGCACGGCGGCCGTGAGGCCGCCCCTTGAAGAACTTATTAGTGGCTGCTAATCTGCCACAGAGCATGATTAGTGACCGCTAAGTAAGGAGCATCTGACATGAGTGGCATCGGGCGTAGAAACGGTTGGACCCTCGGAATAGTTTCGGTGGCGCTGTTCATGGTTGTGCTTGACAACCTCGTCGTAAGCGTCGCCCTGCCCACCATCCATCGCGATCTCGGAGCGTCGATCCAATCGCTCGAGTGGACGGTCAACGCCTACGTGCTCGCCTATGCGGTGCTGCTGCTCACGGGCGCCGCGCTCGGCGATCGCTTCGGGCGCAAGCGCATGTTCCTGACGGGCCTCGGCGTGTTCACCGCGGCCTCCGCCGCCGCCGCGCTCGCGCCCAGCACCGACCTGCTCGTGGCCGCGCGCGCCGTGCAGGGAGCCGGCGCGGCGATGGTCACGCCGCTCACGCTCACGCTGCTCGCCGAGGCCTTCCCCGCGGAGAAACGCGGCATGGCCATCGGCGTGTGGTCGGGCGTCTCGGGCATTGCCGTCGCGCTCGGCCCGCTCGTCGGCGGCGCCGTCGTGCAGGCCATCTCCTGGCACTGGATCTTCTGGATCAACGTGCCCATCGGCATCGTGCTCGCGCCGCTGGCCGTGCGCTGGCTGAAGGAGAGCCGCGGCCCTTACGGCAAGCTCGATCTGCGCGGCCTTGCGCTCGCCTCCACCGGCGCCTTCGGCGTCGTGTTCGGGCTCGTGCGCGCGCAGACGCTCGGCTGGACGAGCGCCACAATCCTCACGTCCATCGGCCTCGGCATCATCCTGCTGGCCGTGTTCGTCCGTTTTGAGCTGCGCACTGCCGAGCCGATGCTGCCGATGTCCTTCTTCGCCAAGCGCTCCTTCGCAGTCACCAACGTGGCATCGCTGACCATGTACTTCGGTATGTTCGGTTCGATCTTCTTCCTCTCCCAGTACATGCAGAACGTTCTCGGCAACACTCCCCTGCAGGCCGGCCTGAAGCTGCTGGTGTGGACCGGCGCGACGATGCTCGTCGCGCCCTTCGCCGGCGTCTTCTCCGAGCGGCTGGGCAGCCGCCCCTTCATGGCCACCGGCCTGTCGCTGCAGGCCGGCGCGCTCGCGTGGCTCGCGCTGACCGTCTCGACCCACCAGACCTACGGCTCGATGATCATCCCCTTCATCATGGCCGGCGCGGGCATGGCGCTCGTGTTCGCACCCTCGGCCAACGCGATCCTCTCCTCCGTGCGCACCGACCAGGCTGGCCAGGCCTCCGGCGCCAACAACGCCATCCGCGAGGTCGGCGGCGTGCTCGGCGTGGCCGTGCTCGCCTCCGTGTTCACGGCCAACGGCGCCTACACCTCGCCCCAGGCCTTCATCAACGGCCTGCTGCCCGCCATGTGGGTAGGCGTCGCCGTGCTCGCCGCCGGAGCCCTGGTCGTGCTGGCCTTCCCGTTCTCGACGCGCGCGGCAGCCGCCGCCGCCGCTGAGGAGCAGCCGGCAGACCAGCCGATCGGCCAGTCGCAGGCGGGCCAGCCTCACACCGGTCGCCTGGATGTCGGCGAGGGAGCCCTCGCATGAGCGAGGCAGCGCTATGAGCGCCACGCCCACGCCCGCCGCGCGCCGCCGGCGCGTGCCCGCGGCCGAGCGCCGCGAGGAGCTGATAGCGGCGGCCGTGCACGAGTTCGCGCACGGCGGCCTCTACGGCACCACCGTGGAGAGCATCGCGCGGCGCGTGGGCGTCGCGCAGCCGTACGTCTTCAGCCTCTTTCCCACCAAGCGCGACCTCTTCCTCGCGGCGCTCGAGCGCAGCTTCGAGCGGCTCGCCGACATCTTCCGCCGCGCCGCTCAGGACTACAACGAGGGCCTCGGGCCCGAGGACGCCGAGGATGTGCTTGAGGCGATGGGCCACGCCTACCTGGAACTGCTCTCAGCAGACCGCGACTACCTGATGCTGCAGCACCAGTCCTACGCCGCCTGCGACGACGAGCTGGTGCGCGAGCGCGTCAAGCACTGCTACGCCGAGATCCTCGAGTTGGCGCGCTCGCTCTCCGGCGCCGAGCCCGAGCGCCTCGACGACTTCATCCGCCACGGCATGACGCTCAACGTCGCCGCCGCGCTCGGCGTCGAGGACCTGTCGATCGGCTGCGCCTGGGTGCAGGACGTGCTCGCCGCCGCCGACGCGCCCGACGCAGGCTGACGCGGGCCGAGTGGGTTGCGCTGAGCGGCCGAGCGGGTAGTCTCGATGATCATGTCCGCGCCCGAACCGATCTCGGCGAGCACCAAGAAGAAGGCCGATCGGCGCACCCGCCGCGAGCGCTCGCGCACCGCCGCGGCCGTGATCCTCGCGATCCTGATCACGGTGTTCGCCGTGCTCAACGTCAACGACGTCAAGATCAAGTGGCCCGGAGGCAGCGGCAAGGCACCGCTGATCATCGTGATCGTCGTCTCGCTGCTCGTGGGCGCGCTGCTCACGCACTTCGCCGAGCGCCGCAGGGCCAAGAAGCGCTGAGCGTCTCGCGCCGCGCCGCCTCGTGACGCCGCACGCCGTGCGGCGTCAGTTCTCCGTGACGATCACGGCGGCCGCGTCGGCTCCGATGAAGGGCGCGAGCACGAGATAAGAGACGTAGTCGGAGAGCGTGGGTAGAAGCTCGATTTCCTCGCTTGCCACCTGGCAGCGGATCATGTGCCCGATCGCTGCCCTGATGGCTTCAAGCGCGATGCCCGTGCGTGCCGGCTGGGGAGCCCCCTCGACGAGCAGCGTGCTGATGCTGCGCCCGATCTCGAGCACGCGCGCGGCCGACTTGGGCCCGGCGGCGAACGCGCCGGCGACGAGCGTCCGTGCGTACAGCGGGCGCTCGCCCAGGTAGCGCATCAGCTCCGCGATCACCCGGCGAACCGTCCGCGGCCAGTCGCCGTGCAGGAGCCCCGGATCGGCGACGACGTGCAGGACCTCCGCGCCCAGCGTGTCCAGTCCGGCGATGTAGCACTCGTCCTTGCCCGCGAACAGCTCGAAGAAGGCGTCGATCGAGACGCCCGCCTCATCGGCGATCTGCGGCGCGCTCAGCTCTGTGTAGTCCTCGATCAACGCCAGGCGCAGGGCCTCGTGCATCATGCGCGAGCGCTCGTCCGCGATCACGAGGCCGGCGGGCTCGCCAGCCTCGCCGGGGGATCGCCGCGGCTCGATCGCGCGCTCGGTGATGTGAGCGGCGGCCGGCGACTGGAACACGAGCGTCCAGCGCAGGAGCTCCTCGGACACGGCCGGCAGTTCGCGGGGGTGGCCCTCACGCAGGCAAGTGGACAGCGATCCATGCAGCCCGCCGACGATACCCCTCACGATCGGCATCGGCAGGGGGCTGGCATCGGGGGCGTGGGCGAAGGTTGAAAACACCATCTGCTCGCACGTCGCGGTCGCGCGCAGCAGGCGCTCGATGCCGGCGGGCACGATCGTCTGAGCCTCGACGATCACCAGGCGGGCGTCCTTCCAGTTGGTTTTTATGCCCTCCACGAACTGCCGGAAGGTGATCCTCAGGCGGTCTTCGAGCGGTCCTTCGCTCTGCTGGTATGCACTGTGGATGTTCTTCACGCCGCGTGCGGCGATCACGTCGAAGGTCGACAGGAAACACTCCAGCTTGTTGGAGAACAGCTCATAGAACGACCGGCGCGAGACACCCGCGAGCGCCACCACCTGCCTCACGCTCACCGCTTGATACCCGCTCGCAGCCACGGCCTCAATCATCGCGCCCTGGATACGGGCGCGCTGGTTGCGAACTACCTGGTTGTGATCGAGGCGATGAGGTCCGTGCGGGAGCCGTTCATAGAGGGAATCGACGGGCCCCCTGTATGAACCACCCTCGCCGTCCTCTGGCGATGACATTCGACCTCCTGCCTGCCTGCCGTACAGGCCAGTCGCACTGCGTGGCGCTCTGATCTGACTTTAATCTTATCTCATGTCTGCGACGTTTTGTCTACAAGACTCAAACGTTTGTCCATCCTCTTTGGCCGCGCCCAGTCGGCTGACCGCCACTCTACCGACCGCCTGGGCGTTTCGCTTATTGGGATGAATCCGCCCATTGCACGCTGACCGCAGTGGCGATGGGCCCGGCGGCGCAGGCGATACTCAGTGCAACAGGATTCTCAGGCCGAGGATCGCGAGGCCCATGACCACACCGATGCCCACCTCGAACGCGAGTTCCCGGGGAGCATCCCGCGAGCGGATGCCGGCGGCCAGCTCGAAAACGACGAGGCCCGCCACGGCGCTGTAGACCGCCAGCGTGACGCCCGTTTCCTGGCTCGCGTCGGCGAGCCAGGCGATGATCAGCACGAGCAGCGGGATCGCCGCGCCGCGCACGATCGCCCACTCCTCCACGAGCCCGTGCGACAGCGTCTGCGGCGTGAGATGCTCGCCTGTGGCCAGGCGATGCCCGAGCACCGCCGAGTAGGCATGCAGCAGCCAGTACAGGAAAGTCGTGATCAGCGCCGAGACGATCAGCTCGGCGTATGTCTCGTGGTGGCCGCTCTCGGCCGCCATCAGCGCGCCGACCGTGAGCAGCCCGTAGACCACGCGCGCGGGGTTCTGCCGCGGCACGATCCGGCACGCCACTCGGTAGGCCCAGCCCTCAGAATCCGCAGCTGCTCGCGGTCTACCGGTGTCGGGGGGGACGGACATCTCGATCGGGGGATTATCTCCGGCGCCGAGACGGACCCCGGTCGCGGCCGGGCGGGGGTGGACGGGCCCTCAATCCCGCCTACGATTCTCAGCATGGGAGACGAAGCGCGAGATCTGGGTATGACGCTCCTGCCGGGCGCCCGCTCGCTGCTGGCGGTGCACGACCGCGAGCTGCCCCAGCGCGATGACCTGTGCGGGGCGTTCTGCGGGGCGCTCGCGCTGGCGGCCGCCGGCATCGAGCAGCATCAAGGCGCTCCGGTCGACCAGGATGCCGTGGCGCTGGCCGCGGGCAGCGTCGTCTCCGCGTTCACCGATCTGAGCTCGCTGCCGGCCGGCGAGCGGGGCCGGCGCGACTACCGCGTGGCGCCGCCCTCGGTGGAGGACTCCTCGGTCTCGGGCACGACGGCGGCGGGCGTCGCGCGCGCGGTCGAGCAGCTCTCGGGCGGGCAGCTCGCCGCGATCGCCTACTCAGGCCCGTGGACGCCCGCCACGCTCGCGGGGCTGTTCGAGCTTGTCGCCGCGCTCAAGCGCCCGGTCACGCTCGTGTGCAACTTTGCCACGCACCATCTGTGGGGCGGGCACCCGGCGCCCTCTCAGCTGCTCGACTACCTCCTCGACGGCACTCTCGCGGGGCCGGCGCCCGACTGGAACGTCGGTCATTTCGCCTGCCTGTTCGGCCGCGTTCGCGGCCCGGCCGGCAGCCTGTACGCGATCGCCGACACCTACCCGTCGCTCGGCAGCCGCGGCGTTCATCTGCAACCGGCCGAGCGCCTCGCCGCGGCGCTCGAGCGGCGCGACATGCCCGCTGGTGGCGTGATCGTGGTCGCCGATGTCTCCGATGCGCCGGCCGTGCGCGCGGGTGCAGGCGCGCTGGGATTGCAGGAGGGGCTGTGGGACAACGGCACCGTCACGCGCGAGGCGACGGCGTGAGCGCGACGGAGCTCGTCGCGTTCGTGTGCTGCGACCTCGGCGCGATCGTCCGCGGGCGCTCGCTGCCCGCCGATGAGCTCGGCGCGCGACTGCAGGAGGGCGTCGGCTGGACGCCCGCCAACCTGGTGCTGACACCGCTCGGCGGGCTCGCCGAACCCAACCCCTTCGGCTCGACCGGCGACCTGCGCCTGCTGGGGGATCCCGACACGCATGTGCGCTTGGAGGGCGATTCGGGAAGCGGCGGCGGCGCCGCCGGCGCGTTCGAGCTGGTGCTCTGCGACATCACCGAGACCGACGGTCAGCCGTGGGAGTGCTGCCCGCGGCGCTTCCTGCGCCAGGCGCTCGACGAGCTCGAGAACGAGCTGGGCGTGCGCGTGATGGCGAGCTTCGAGCACGAGTTCCAGCTGCTCTCAGACGCCCCCGCGCCGCTGTCGTTCTCACTCGACGCGCAGCGCCGCGCCGAGCCGTTCGCAAGTGAGCTGATGGGCGCGCTGGCCGAGGCCGGCGTGCAGCCCGAGCTGTTCACGCCCGAGTACGCCGCCCACCAGTTCGAGATCCCGGTCGAGCCCGCGCAGGGCATGGCCGGCGCCGACCGCAGCGTGGTGTTCAAGGAGGTTGTGCGTGAGGTCGCTCGCCGGCGCGAGCTCGAGCTGAGCTTCACGCCGCTGCTCGATCCCGCCGGAGCGGGCAACGGCGTGCACATCCATCTCAGCCTGCTCGACGAGGACGGAGGTGCGGCGCTCTACGACGCCAAGCGCCCGGCCCGCCTGTCGGTGCTCGGGGAGCGTTTCGCCGCCGGCATCCTGGAGCACTCAAGGGCGCTCACGGCGCTGACCGCGCCGAGCCCGCTCTCAACGCTTCGCCTGCGACCCCACCGCTGGAGCGCCGGCGCCGTGTGCCTGGCCGGGCAGAACCGCGAAGCGCTCCTTCGCATCCCGCCGCTCGTGCCCCTGTCCGGCGCTGAGGAGGCCGAGCAGCTGCGCCTTGAGTACCGCGGTGCGGATGCCGCCGCCAATCCCTATCTAGCGCTCGGCGCGCTCGTGCGGGCGGGTCTGGAGGGCGTTCGCGCAGAGCTTCCGCCGCCGAAAATCCTCGACCGCGACCCGGCGGTGCTCGGGGAAGCCGAGGCCGAGCGCTATGGAGTCGGCGGCCTGCCGGTGTCGCTTGAGGACTCGCTGCAGGCGCTCGCGCGTGATGAGACCGTGCGCGGGTGGATGGCGCCCACGCTGTATGACGCCTACATGTGCGTCAAGCGCTCGGAGCTCGAGACGGTCGCGCCGCTGGAACTGAGCGAGGTGTGCCGACGCTATGCCTCCGTCTACTGAGGAGCTGCTCGAGCGTCTGCTGGCGGGGATCGAGCGCGAGCTTCCCCGTGGCATCGAGCTGCGCCGGCGCCTTCACTCGCAGCCCGAGCTCTCCCACCACGAGCAGCAAACCGCGGCGACGGTCGCCGCCGAACTTCCGGCGCCGTCGGTGACCGTCGCTGAAACCGGCCGCATGGTGCGCGTCGGCCCCGCCGCCGGGGCGCCGGTCGCGGTTCGCGCCGAGCTCGACGCGCTGCCGATTGCCGAGCGCACGGACGCTCCCTTCGCGGCGGCCGGCGAGGCGATGCACGCGTGCGGCCATGACGTGCACATGGCGGCGCTCGTCTGCCTCACGCGTGCCGCCGGCGAGCTCGGCGGGGAGCTCAGAGTTCCGCTGCTCGCGGTCTTCCAGCCGAGCGAGGAGACCTACCCCTCCGGCGCCGAGCAGCTCGCCGCCGGCGAGCTCGCGGCGCAGGCGCCCGCGGCCGTTGTCGCGGCTCACGTGCATCCAGAGCTGCCGTGGGGCACGCTCGCGCTCGATCCAGGCGCGGTCAACGCCTCGAGCGACTCGGTCGAGATCACCGTCGAGGGCGAGCCGACGCATGGGGCCTACCCGCATCACGGCCGCGACCCGATCCTCGCGATCGCGGAGATCGTGCTCTCCCTGCATGCGCAGGTGGCCCGGCGGATCGACCCGCACGGCCCGGCCGTGCTCACCGTCGGCGTGCTCGAGGGCGGCAGCACGGAGAACGTGATCCCCGCACGCGCCCGCGCGCGGGCAACGCTGCGCGCCCACCGTCCCGAGGATCGCGCGATCCTGCGCCGCATGGTCGAGCAGGTCGTCGCCGGCATCGCCGCCGCGCACGGCTGCCGTGCGAGCGTCACGCTGGAACCCGGCGAGCCGGCGCTCGAGAACGACGCGCGCATCATCGCGCGTGCGCGCGAGCTGCTCGCTGCCGCCGGCCTCGCGCCCGCGCCGCAGTGGCGCTCCTGCGGGTCCGATGACTTCGCCTTTTATGCTCCGCTCGCGCCGCTCGCGATGGGATTCGTCGGCCTCGACGGCGCCGAGGGCTTCGACAGCCGCCCGCTTCACCACCCCGAGTTCCTGCCGCCGGACGGCGCGGTCGCAGCGGTCGCGCGCGCACAGGCCGTGCTCTACGTGGCCGCCGCCGCAGAGGTCGCGGACGCGCGATAACGATCGCGGGTCCGATGACAGAAGGACGCAGCGAAGGTTGCGCTGCGCCCGGAAGTGTGATTTGCTCCACCCTCGCTCAATCCAGGGGGCGAACTGCGGCGCCTGCGGGCGTCGTGCGGGGCGGTGCCCCGATTTGTCTGTGCTTGCGGGTCCCATCCAGTGGACGACATAGGAGCGGCTTGATGGCTTACACCGAGAGGGATCGGATTCGGCCACTCGACTACGCCGAAAACGGCGTGGCGGACAGCAGCACGATGTCCGTTGAGACCGTACGGGCCGGCATTGCCGAGCGGTTGCGAGCACGGCGTACGGAGCTCGAGGAGGCGGTCATCGCCCGTTTCCGCGACGTCGGCTTCGACCCCGCGGCCGGTGAGGACGCCGAGTACATAGCCGGCGCCCGCGCCGCCGTCGCCGAGGCTGTCGACTACGGCCTGATGGTGATCGAGCAGGGTGACGAGTGGCTCGGCTCAATTCCGCCGGCGGCGGTCGCGCAGGCGCGCCGCGCCGCGCGTAACAGCGTGTCCCTCGACCGCGTGCTGCTGCGCTACAACGCCGGCCACAAGCTGCTCGAGGACTTCGTTATGCAGGAGGCCGAACACAGCGACTTCTCCAGCGAGCGGATGGCGCTGCGCCACGTGCTGAGGACGCAGGGGGCGCTGCTCGACCACTTCACGGCATCGATCGCCAACGAGTACCAGCATGAGGTGGAGCGGGTCGCGAGCTCGCCTGAACTGCGGCGCATCGAGCACCTGCAGAAGCTGCTCGCGGGGGCTCCGGTCGACGCTTCGGATCTCGGCTATGAGTTCGATGCTCAGCATCTCGGCGTGATCGCGATGGGCGCGCGAGCGGGCGAGATCGTCCGCGGGCTCGCCGCGGGCCTCGGTCGTCATCTGCTGAGCGTCTCGCGCAGCGATGAGACCGTGTGGGCGTGGTTCGGCGGCGAACGGCCGCTGGCGATCGACGACATCGAGCGGCTGATGCTTCCCAAGCAGTCGGCGGGCGTATCGCTGGCGATCGGCCAGTCGGCGAGTGGAATCGACGGCTGGCGGCTGACCCATCACCAGGCGCAGGCCGCGATGCTGGTGGCGCTGCGAAGCCCGCAGCCGATCACCCGCTACGCGGATGTCGCGCTGCTCGCGGCCGTGCTGAAGGATCGTGCGCTGGCGCGGTCGCTGGTCGCGATTCACCTTTCCCCCCTGGAGGAGCAGAAAGACGGGGGCGCGGTCTCGCGCGCGACGCTGCGCGCGTATTTCGCCGCCGGATGCAACGCCGCGACCGCTGCCGCCGCGCTCGGCGTGGACAGGCACACCGTCGAACGCCGCCTGAACACGATCGAGACGAAGATCGGCCGTCTGCTTCACACCTGCCACGCCGAGCTGGAAGTGGCTCTGCGGCTGGATGAGCTCGGCGCCGCCGGCAGCTGACGAGGGCTGACCGCCGGGCCGGCCTCGGCCCGGTCAACCGCTGGGCCGATTCGTCCCATCCATTCAGGGGCATCGCGCCACTTCGGCCCAGCTTCTGCGAGCGCGCGCACGGGGTGGGACGATCTGGCGCATTTTGGATAATCGCGGGCGCCACATAGGCGCAACACGCCCTCTCTGACGGGTGGTACCCCTGTGTTAACTTAATCACACAACATCCCTCGCACATGGGATAAGGGGGCGCTTTTCATGGTTACTCGTGTGCGGTATCTGACGGTGTGTCTTTCATGCTGCGCGAAGGGACAGGGAGGCCCTAGCGCGGATCCTCTGGAGGTGAATTCGCGCGCCCGTGATGGGAGGAGCCGATGAGCACCGCCGGCTCAGCCCCGGCGGCGACGGCGGGGGCCGGCGAGCGGGTGGAGCTCGCGCGCTACGTCGTCGGCGGGGTTGAGCGGGTTCTCTGCGGCGAGTGGGTCGACGACGTCGTGCGCATCACCGACCACCCGCTCGACGGGGTGGGAGAGATCTACGAGGTGGACTCCTGCCTGCAGCGCGATGGGCAGCCCTCGGTGCGCGCGCTCGTCGCCGACTACATCGGCCAGGCCGAACGGCTGAAGGAGATTCCGATGCTCGCTCCGGTGATCAGGACGATCGAGCAGGTGCGGCTCGCGAGCTATCAGTTCACGGGCGGCCGGCGCATTCTCTGCGGCCAGCGGATCAACGGGGTCGTGCGCGTGACCGACCGCCCGGCGGAGGGCTCCGGTCGCTGCTATCTGGTCCGCCACGTCGACGAGGGCGAGGGCGACGCCTTCACGGCCCTGCGCGCACTGGTCTCCGAATACACGCGCGAGGCGGGAGCGCTCGACGGGATTCCCGTCGCGGCGGCGCTCGCGCGCTGCGCGCGGCGCGCCCTGCAGGACGAAAACCCGTAATGCTTATAAGCTAACGGGGCATTCAGAGCGCCCATCCGCCGACGATCAGAGGAGCACAACGTGAGCGAGCACCCCCGTCCCGAGACAATCGCGCTGCACGGCGGCCAGGAGCCCGACCCAACCACCAATGCGCGTGCCGTGCCGATCTATCAGACGACCTCCTACGTCTTCGATGACACCCAGCACGCGGCCGACCTGTTCGCGCTGGCCGTTCCCGGAAACATCTACTCGCGCATCATGAACCCGACCTGGAGCGTGCTCGAGGAGCGCCTCGCGGCGCTCGAGGGCGGGGTGGGGGCGCTGGTCACGGCCTCAGGGCAGGCGGCAGTGACCTACTCGGTGCTCAACCTGGCACGCGCGGGCGACAACATCATCTCGGTCTCACAGCTCTACGGCGGGACCTACAACCTTTTCGCGCACACGCTTCCCCAGTACGGCATCGAGGTTCGCTGGGCCGACGCGGACGACCCCGGCGCGGTCGCGCGCCTGGCCGACGAGAAGACGCGCCTGGTGTTCGGCGAGACGATCGGCAATCCGCGCCTGAACGTGCTCGACGTACCGGCCTGGGCCGAGGCGGCGCACCTCGCGGGCGTGCCGTTGATCCTCGACAACACCGTGCCGACGCCGATCGGCGCGCGCATATTCGAGCAGGGCGCCGACGTCGCGGTTCACTCGCTGACGAAGTTCATCGGCGGCCACGGCACCTCGATCGGCGGGGCGCTCGTGGACTCGGGGCAGTTCGACTGGGTGGCGCACGCAGAGCGCTTCCCGGGCCTGACCGAGCCCGATCCCTCCTACCACGGTGTCGTCTGGAGCGACGCGCTCGGTCCGGCGGCCTTCATCGGGCGGGCAAGGACGGTGCTGCTGCGCAACACCGGCGCGGCGCTGTCGCCGTTCAACGCCTTCCTGTTCCTGCAGGGCATCGAGACGCTGCCGCTGCGCATGGAACGCCACAACTCGAACGGATTCGCGGTCGCCGACTACCTGTCAAAGCACGAGGACGTCGAGTGGGTCTACTACCCGGGACTCGAGTCCAGCCCCTACCGCGAGGTCGCAGACCGCGTGCTGGTCGGCGGCTACGGCGCGCTCGTGACGTTCGGCGTGCGCGGCGGCGCCGAGGCCGGCAAGGCGTTCATCGAGAACCTGAAACTGTTCAGCCACCTCGCGAACATCGGCGACGCCAAGTCGCTGGCGATCCACAACGCCTCCACCACCCACTCCCAGCTGAACGACGATGAGCTCGCGGCGGCCGGCGTGACTCAGGAGACGGTGCGCCTGTCGGTCGGCATCGAGCACATCGACGACATCGTCGAGGATCTCGAGCAGGCCCTCTCAGCTGTCAGATCGCTCGTCACGGCATGAAGCGGGGCGGCGTCGGCCGCGTACACACGCAGCGGATCCTGCTGTTCGATCAGGGCAGCCCGCTGACGCTCGAGTCCGGCGCGACGCTCGCGCCGGTGCAGGTCGCCTATGAGACCTATGGGGCGCTCGACGCGGACGGGGGCAACACGGTTTTCGTCTGCCACGCGCTGACCGGCGACGCGCACGCCGCCGGCCATCACGGCGACCGCAGCCGGCGCGGCTGGTGGGACACGATGATCGGGCCGGGACGGCCGCTCGATACCGAGCGCTTCTTCGTCGTGTGCGCGAACCTGCTCGGGGGCTGCGCCGGCAGCACCGGTCCGGCGAGCATCGACCCTGAGACCTCCCGCGCCTACGGCCTGCGCTTCCCGCTGTTTACCGTCCGCGACCTGGTGGCCGTGCACCGCGCGCTGCTCGCGCATCTCGGGATCACGCGGCTGCACGCCGCGATCGGCGGCTCGCTCGGCGGGATGCAGGCGCTGCAGTGGGCGCTCGATTATCCCGAGGAGCTCGAGCGCGCGGTGCTCGTGTGTGCGAGCGCACGCCTGTCCGCCCAGAACATCGCGATGACGGCGGTCACGCGCCAGGCGATCATGGACGACCCCGATTTTCAGGGCGGCGATTACCTCGACGGTCCGCGGCGCCCGCTGCGGGGGCTGTCGGTCGCGCGCCGGCTCGGTCACATCACCTATCTGTCGGCCGAGTCGATGCGCCGCAAGTTCGACCGTACGCGCCGCGACGGGCCGGACGCGCCGATGAGGATGTCAAGCGACTTCGAGGTCGAGTACTACCTCGATCACCAGGCCGAGATCTTCCTCGAGCGCTTCGATGCGCTCAGCTACCTGTACCTCAGCCGTGTGATGGATTACTTCGAGCCGTTCGCCGAGAAGGGCCTCGAGCTCGGGCGCGTGAGCACCCGCGTGCTCGCGCTGTCCTTCGACAGCGATTGGCGGTTCGGCTCAGAGCACTCGCGCTTCCTGGTCGAGCAGCTGCGCGCGGGAGGCGTGGATGCGCTCCACGTCGAGATCCACTCGCCCTGGGGTCACGACTCGTTCCTGCTCGAGGGCCAGCGCTACCACCGCCTGGTCGAGCAGGCGCTGCGCGAGCCCGTCGCTCAGGGCGCCGCCTCCTGAGCGCCGGCGATCGGGTGCCACAGATGTCGCGATCGCCCGTGCGAGGGTCGCCTGCAACGACGCCTGCACAACTGCAGTCCGCGGCGGAGAAACCGAGTCCTGCCGGGCTCATCGAATATCCGTCCAGTTGCGTGCATGACCCGGATAGACATCGACGTTCCCGCTCGATTCTGGGCCTCGTAAACCGCAAGGACGCACGTTGGAACCTGGACGAGATCCCATGCCAGACAGCAAAACCACCCCAAATAACTCCGAGCGCTCGAACGCCTTCCAGAGCCTCGCCCGGATCGCCCAGGGCCGCAAGGCCGTGTGGATCGCCGTGGCGCTCGCCTGCTTTGTGGCGGGCACCGTCGTCTCGGTGCTCGGAGCGCAGGCCGTGGCGCGCAACGGCGCCGCCAAGTCGCGGCTGGCGTTCCATCTGAGCTCCGCGGAAATCGCGTCGAACCTGAACAGGGCGATCCAGCACGACGAAGACCTCGGCGTGAGCGCCGCCGGCTTCTTCGCCGGCAACCCCAACGCCTCGGCCGCGCAGATCAATGCGTGGGCCAACTCGGTGCAGCCGCTGCGCAGCTACCCGGAGCTCGAGAAGCTCGGTCTCGTCTCGCTCGTGCGGGCGCCGGAACTGCCGGCCTTCGCGGCGCGCATGGGTGCGGGCTTCAGGGTCGTTCCCGACGAAAGCCGTGCCTACTACTGCCTGGCAACCGCCGAACTGGCCAGGTACCCCGCGGCCGGCGTCAACTACTGCGCGCAGAGCCACGGACTGCTGCTGCTCAGAGACTCGGGACGCAGCAGCTACGTGCAGGCCTCCGCCGGGCAGAGCCGCGCGCTGGCCGTCGAGACGCCCGTCTACAGCGGCGGGGCAACACCATCCACGGTCGCGGCTCGCAAGGCGGCGTTCGCCGGCTGGGTGCGCCTGGTGCTGACCCCGGGAATGCTGCTTGGCCAAGCCCTGCAGGGGCATCCTGCCGGCGCGCTGCGCCTGCAGTACACGGACGGCTCCTCGCACGTCGAATTCGCGAGCGGCACCCCCCGCTCGGGCGCGCAGAGCAGCATGATCGGCCTGCACAACGGCTGGGCCGTTGAGAGCTTCGGAGAACCGCTCAGCACGAGCGTGTTCACAAACGGGCAGGCGCTCGCGCACCTGCTGATCGGGATCCTGCTGAGCGGGCTAATCGCTCTGCTGGTGCTCGTTGTTTGCACCGGCCGCGTGTGGGCGCGGCCGGTGGCCAAGCGGACACCTCCCGCCGGCAGCGAAGAGCCGGTCGAGCAGCTGTACGACTCGCTCACCGGGCTGCCCAACCGGGCGCTGATGCTCGACCGCGCGCAGCTGATGCTCGCGCGCGCCGGACGGCACTCCTCAATGCTCGCGGGCGCGCTGTTCATCGACATCGACGGATTCAAGGACATCAACAGCAAGCTCGGCCCGCAGGCCGGCGATCAGCTGCTTGAGATCGTGGCAGAGCGCCTCGTCGGCGCCGTGCGCGCGCAGGACACCGTGGGGCGTCTCGGCGGAGACGAATTCGTGGTGCTGGTCGAGTCCGCGACGCGCGGCGTGCGCCTGGACGCGCTCGCCCGCCGCGTGATCGAGGCGCTGCACAGGCCCATTGAGCTCGAGGAGTTCTCGCCGAGCTTCTCTTTGACCGCGAGCATCGGCGTCGCCTTCGGCCGCTACGCGACGCCCGAGGATCTGCTGCATGACGCGCAGCTCGCCCTGTATTCGGCGAAGGCCGCCGGCAAGGACCGCTATACGCTGTTCAACGCCAGCATGCGCTCGGTGATCGAGGGGCGCGGTCTGCTCGAGGTCGAGCTGAACGCCGCGGTCGCCGAGAACCAGTTCTTCGTCCTCTATGAGCCGATCTTCGACCTCAAGAGCCGCCAGGTCGCGGGCCTGCAGGCGCTGCTGCGCTGGCAGCACCCCACGCGGGGCGTGCTCGAGCCCGCCGAGTTCATCGAGCTCACCGAAGACACCGGGCTGATCGTGCCGATCGGGCGCTGGCTGCTCGAGGAGGCCTGCACGCAGGCCACGGCATGGCACGCGGCCGGCCACCCGGTGGGCATCACCGTGAGGGTCTCTGACTCACAGCTCAACCGCGGCGGGTTCCCAACCGACGTCCTGCGCGCGATTCAGCAGTCCGGCATTGAGCCCTCGCTGCTGACGATCGAGATCTCAGAGAGCCGGATCCTGCGCGACGTGACGACGCTCGCCGCGCGCCTGCAGGAGATAAAGCAGCTGGGCGTGTGCCTCGCGGTCGCCGGCTTCGCGGGCGACGGCTACGCCCGGCACGCAGAGCTCGAGCCGCTGCCGCTCGACTTCCTGAACGTGAACCGCAGCACGATCGCGGCCTCCGATGACGAGAACTACCGCAACTGGCTGCTCGAGGCGATTCTGATGCTCGGCCAGGAGCACTCGCTGGGCGTGATCGCCAAGGCGGTGCAGACACAGGAGCAGCTGGCGGGCCTGCAGGCGATGGGCTATGAGATGGCCCAGGGACCGATCATGGGCGAGCCGACATCGGCCGACGGCGTCGTCTCGCTGTTCCAGGCGAAGCTCCCCAAAAGGGCGCGCGCCGCGGCCAAGAGCCTGTCGCGCTGAGCGCTCGCACGCCGGTGCCGGCGTGTCCTCAGGCTGGTAACTGACGCGTGCAGCACCGGGGCGGCGCTATTCTGAATGCTGGAAGGGGAATGCGTTTAATGTCAACTCTCACCAGCCGGCGCGCGCCAGCTGGGCTCGCCGCAGTCGCACTGATGCTGCTCGCCCTGCTCGCCGTGGCTCCCAAGTCAGAAGCGCGCACCATCTGGGCCTGCGTCAAGCAGGTCGGCGGGGCGGTCCACATCGTCAACGTCGGCACACGCTGTAAGAAGGCCGAAGTGAAGTTGAGCTGGACGGGAGCCCAGGGCGAACGTGGCCCTGCCGGCCCCCAGGGCGCCACGGGCGCCAAGGGAGCCAACGGAGCTAACGGAGCCAACGGAGCCAACGGAGTCAACGGCAGCACCGGCGCCACGGGTGCCGTTGGCGCGACCGGACCCGGGGTTGGCGCGACCGGCGCTCAGGGCGTGACGGGAGCCACCGGACCCCCGGGCCCCACCGGTCCGGCCGGTCCGACCGGAGCGGCTGGGGTTACCGGGGCGGCCGGTCCGACGGGCCCGGCTGGGCCGACGGGCGCGGCCGGTCCTGCCTCCATCATGGGTGGTAGCGGCGGACCCGTTGCGGCCTCGCACACGGTCTTCACCGGACTCGATGCTCAGAGCACGACAGAAGAATCTGTCCAGCAGGTCATGCCGGCGAGCGAGGCATTCACGAAGTTCTACTGCTTCGGACCCAAACCGAGCGGCGGCGCGGTGTTCAAACTCAACGTGGACGGCGTCAGCAAGGCGGAATGCACGAGCACCGGCGTGACGCCCGTGACGCCAACTACCGTGAGTGTCACGATCCCCGCTGGAGAACTGTTCGACGTGGAAGTCGTCCAGGGGAGCGCGACCGGCGCGGTCACCTGGGCGCTCGCCCCGTAGGGGCTCCCCTTCGCCTCGGGCACCGTGCCTGGGCTAGCCTGCGGGCCCGATTAGGCCCAAATCAGCCGATCGGGCGAGGAGATAGAAACACCCGGCTGGCCCTCCTTTGAGTTTGGGTGATCCTGCGTTGATGCCGCGCATCGCCCCGCTGGCAGTGCGGTTTTGAGCGGTTTGGAACGGTTTGTAGCGAGGTGTGTCGTCATTTTCGGGCGACGCCGTGTCGTCCTATTCGTCATACGTCCAAACAAGGAAGAGGTATCTAACGGGCAGGCCCGGGCGGCCGATGTTTATCGCATGAACGTTGCATCGGGTGGGGCGAAGCGAGAGGCCCGGTAGTCATGGAGGCCTCCGCTCTGGTCGTGAGGGGTCACGACCCACGTGGTGTGCATAAGTACAGCGAGCCGCATGGTCTCGCTGTACGCACGCTGCGGTGCGCTGCGGCGGTCGGGCTGTGCGCGTATGCCGCTCACTCGCTGGTTGGTTTGGGCGGCAATGGGATGAACGACGTGTTCGAAAACTGGGTCTTCAACGGCCTGTTGTTTGCGAGCGCGGCGCTCTGCCTGCTGCGTGCAGCCTGGTCGCCGATTGAGCGGGGCGCCTGGACCGCGCTCGGCGTCGGCCTGGCGTGCTGGGCGGTCGGAGAGGTTGTCTTCACGATCGATCCCAGCCAGGTGACCGAAGGCACCTTCCCGGCGGCGAGCGACCTGCTGTGGCTGGTCTTCTACCCGGCATCCTTTCTGACGCTGGGCCTGCTCGTACGCGCGCGCGTACGCCACTTCTACCCGAGCCTCTGGCTCGACGGCATCGTCGGCGCGCTGGCGGTGGCGGCGCTGGCATCGCAATTCGTGCTGCCCGCGATCGTCGACGCCACCGGAGGATCGCTCGCAAACGTGATCGGTGACCTCATCTACCCGGCCGGAGATCTGCTGCTGATCAGCTTCGTCGTGGCGGTCCTGGCGCTCACCGGCTGGCATCCCGGGCGCGTGCTCGGCACCGTCGCCGTGGGGCTCGCCCTCGGTGCCGTCGCCGACACGCTGTCGCTGTACATGTCCGCCACCGGCCACAGTGGCTCGAGCGCCTTTGACTCGCTGTGGCCTGCCTCGGCCGTGGTGCTCGGCTGGGCGGCCTGGCAGCCGGCGCGGCCTCCGGCGGCGATCGTGCTGCAGGGCAAGCGGCTGCTGGTGTTCCCGCTCGCGTTCGCAGCCGTGGCGATCGGGCTGCTCGGCCTGCAGCACGTCCACCCGCTGGACGCTGCTGCCTACGTGCTGGCGGTGCTCACGATCACCGGCGTGGTGCTGCGTATGAGCCTCACGTTCACCGAGAACCTCGCGCTCGTCGACCGCACGAGCCACGAGGCGCTGACCGACCAGTTGACCGGCCTGGCCAATCGCCGGCGCCTGCTGCTCGATCTTGACGACGTGCTGCGCTCGGCCAACGCCGAGTCGCCCCGGGCGCTGCTGTTGCTCGACCTCAACGGCTTCAAGCGCTACAACGACACGTTCGGCCATCCCCTCGGCGACGCGCTGCTGCTGCGGCTCGGGCGCAAACTCGCCGAGGCCGTCGCGCCACACGGTCAGAGCTACCGCCTCGGGGGCGATGAGTTCTGCGTACTCACAACGCTCGAGGAGCGCTCCGTGCAGGCCACCACGGCAGCCGCGGTCGCGGCGCTGTCAGAGCGTGGAAGGGGATTTGACATCTCCACCTCCTGCGGCCACGTGATGCTCCCCGAGGAAGCGCAGGACAGCAAACGCGCGCTTCAGCTTGTGGACGAGCGCCTGTATGTGGACAAGCGCTCGCGAGACCTTTCCGAGGTGCCCGACCAGCTGCGCGACGTGCTTCTGCAGGTGATGGCCGAGCGCGAGCCCGAACTGCACGAGCATCTCAGCGAGGTCGCCCTGCTGGCGCGCGATGTCGGACGGCAGATGGGCCTCGCGGGCGAGGAGCTTGAGATCGTCGTACGTGCCGCCGAGCTTCATGACCTGGGCAAGGTCGGCGTGCCGGAAGCGATCCTGCAGAAGCCGGACGCGCTCAGTTCAGACGAGCGCGCGATCGTCGAACGCCACTCCGAGGTCGGCGAGCGCATCCTGGCGGCGGCTCCCGCGATGGGGCCGGTGGCCCGTCTCGTTCGCGCCAGCCACGAGAACTACGACGGACGGGGTTACCCCGACCACAGGGCCGGCGAGGAGATCCCGGTGGGGGCCCGGATCATCTCTGTCTGCGACGCCTTCCACGCGATGACCTCGGACCGCCCCTACAGCCGCGGCAAAGGCACCTCCGAGGCGATCGCCGAGCTGTGGCGCGTGGCCGGCAGCCAGTTTGACCCGGACGTCGTCGAGGCGTTCTGCAGAAGCCTCGAGGTAAACGGTCTCGATGACGGCGGCGTGGCCGCTGTCCGTGAACGATCCTCGGCGGCCTCCCCGATCGCGCTGGAACGAGCGTGAGCGCGATGGGCGCCTGCCTCTCTCCCGGCCGGCTGCTGCGTGCCGCACTCGTCGCGGGCTGCCTCTGCGCCGGGTTCCTCGCGCCCGCGAGCTCCGACGCGCTTCCGCCTGACAACCTCAGCCCGCCGACGATCTCCGGGACCGCACAGGTGGGTCAGACACTCATCGAGGATCACGGATCGTGGTGGGGGGGACCTGTCGGCTACAGCTATCAGTGGATGCGCTGCACGGGCGTCAGCTGTGCGGCGATCCCGCACGCCACCGCTCAGAGCTACGTCCCGGTCGCCGAAGACGTCGGCCACAAGCTGAGGGTCGCCGAGACAGCGAGCAATTTTTACGGTCCCGGCGCGCATGCCGAATCATCCCCGACGTCCGCGGTGCTGCCGAAGATCCCCGAACTCGTCGTGGCGCCCTACATCACCGGCATCGTGCGTCCGGGCCAGACGCTCACGGTGGTTCCCGGCATCTGGACGAGCGAACCCACGAGCTTCTCCTACCAGTGGCTGCTGTGCAACTCGGTGGGCACCAGCTGCACGCCGATCGCGGGTGCCACGGGGTTGACCTACGTGACGCTCGCCGAAGACGTCGGTCACAAGCTGCGCGTGACGGAGATCGCCAGCAACGCGGGCGGCTCGGCCATCCCCGCCGAAGCGGCGACCGCGACCGCGGCCCTGCCGCCGGCTCCGGAACGGACCTCTGGCTCCTCGAACGTCACGAACGGGCTCTCCTCGCTTCAGGTTCTGCCGGCGCGCCTGGTCCTGTCGGTCAAGTCGGTGACGATCAGAAAGCACGGCATCGCTCCAATTCCGGTGCTCTGTCCGGTGAGCGCGAGCACGGGCTGCAAGGGCACGCTCACGATCCGGCTCGTCGAAGCGCCGTTGAAGGGCACGCGCGTCCGCGCGGCGCGCTGCGGGCGCGGCTGTCGCCCGCTGGGCGGGGCTAAATACGAAGCCCGCGCGGGGCAGCGGCTCACCGTGCGCGTCCACATCGCCTCCTACGGACACGGCCTGTTCAAGAAGCACAGCGTTCTGCGCGTGACGCTCACCGCCGTGACCGTTGCAGGCGGGCTCACCGCGACCTCCATCGACACGATCTCGCTGAAGGCGCCACCTCGGGGCTAACCACCTCGTCGTTCGCGCTGCTCACCCGATACAGTTCTGATACCCGAGCCTGAAGGGTGTGTCTGAAGTGGCTGTGCTGATCATCGTCATCGTTATCGTCGTGCTCCTGGCCCTCGGCCTGTGGGGCGCGTTCAACGGCCTGGTCAAGAAGCGCAACCGCACCCAGGAGGCGTGGTCCGAGATCGACGTCGAGCTCAAGCGCCGCCATGACCTGATTCCCAACCTCGTCTCAACGGTGCAGGGCTACGCCGCGCATGAGCAGGGCACCTTCGAGGCGGTGACGCAGGCCCGCGCCAACGCGGTCAGCGCCGGCGCGACGGGCGATCCGGCGAAGATCGCACCCGCCGAGAACCAGCTCTCAGGTGCGCTGCGCTCGCTGTTCGCGGTCGCCGAGAACTACCCGCAGCTGCGCGCGGTCGAGAGCTTCCTGCAGCTGCAGGAGACGCTGACGGCGACCGAGGACAAGATCGAGTTCGCCCGCCGCTACTACAACACCAGCGCCCGCGACTACAACATCGCGCTGCAGACATTTCCGCGCAACCTGATCGCCGGGCCGTTCCACTTCACCGCGGTGGCGTTCTTCGCCGTCGATGAAGCCGACCGCGCGGTGCCGGAGGTCAGCTTCGCCTCTGCCGGCCCGCCCGTGGCCGGAGCAGCAGGAGCGCCAGCAGTCGGCCCGCCTCCCGCCGGTCCCGAGGGGCTTCCGCCCTCCGCCGGCACCTCAGGCCCCCCGGCCGCCGGCTGAATCACCCCGCCGCCTGAGTCCCGCCGGCCGGGTCACTCCGCGAGGCATTCCGCCGGGCTCAGACGGTCTGGCCCGAGGCGATCTTTTCGAGTGCTGCGATCCGCTGCGCGATCGGGGGGTGGGTGTCGTACAGGCGGTGGTACCAGGTCTCGTGGTGCTGCAGCGGGTCATCGATGCACATAGCGGCCGTGGCGTGGTTCATGCCCTTGAACGGCTTGTCGTTTTCAGCCAGCTTCTTCAGCGCGCTCAACAGGCCCGCGGGGTTGCGGGTCAGCTCCACGCCGCTGACGTCGGCGAGCGACTCGCGCCGGCGCGAGAGCGCCAGGCGAATGAGCGGGCCGAAGATGAAGCCGACCACAGCCAGCAGCGTGCCGGCGGCGAACAGCACGATCACGAGCTGGTTGCCGCCGTTGCGTCCGCGGCCGCCTCCCGAGAAGAACGCGGTGCGCCAGAGGATGCTCGCCAGCAGCGCGGCCAGGCCGATCATCGTCCCGACAACCAGCAGCAGGCGGATGTCGTGGTTCTTGATGTGGCTCATCTCATGCCCGGCCACGCCTTCGAGCTCCTCGCGGTTCATGATCGCGAGCAACCCCGTGGTGAAGGTGATGGCGGCTTTCTCCGGACTCAGACCGGTGGCAAAGGCGTTGGGCGAGGGGTCATCGATCACATACACGGCCGGCTTGGGGATCCCCTCGCCGATCGCGAGGGCCTCCACGAGGTTGTGCAGCTGCGCGTATTGCGTGGGGTCGGCCGGCATCGCGCCCGAGACGCGCAGCACGAGCCCGGCGCCGGAGTTCAGCGAGTAGACGATCCCGGCGACGGCCAGTGCCGCGGCGATCAGCACGCCCACCACGATCGGGCCGTCGCCGTAGTGCGTCGTCTGTTCGGTCTGTTCGCCGACGCTGTTGACCATCGTCGGGTGGTAGAAGGCCTTGAAGAGCAGTCCGGCCACGGCTCCGATCGCCAGCCATGTCAGGAAGAACAGGCCGATGAAGATGACGGTGCGCCGACGGTTGGCGGCGATTTCGCTATACACCTGTCCAATCCTAGGGCACCGCTCAAACGCCCACGGAGGGCCGAAGCGGCGCCCGCGGTGACTTTGCAAGAGCTTTATCACTTGCTTACAAAGGGGGGAGCGGGGTTAAGAACCTGCGGCTCGGAGCCGACGGGTGGATATGGGAGCACAACGGCCACACCCGCGCCCGGTCGCGGGCGCGGAGGAGACGCGGGCGGCAAAGGCGCCACCCGCCCCGGTGCCCGAGCTTCACCCTGATGTCAAGCCCCTCGGCAAAGCGCTGAAGGAGCGCGTCGAGGATGTGCTCGCGCTGACGGTCGCACGGACAAAGCACCCGGGTGTCGACGCCAAGGTGCAGAGCGACTTCGAAGCGGTCAACAGGAGATCCACGGAGGGGCTCGCCCACTGGCTCGCCGGCAACGGCCCGGAGGTGGCGCTCGCCGGCGGCAAGGAGACCTGGCGCTTCTACGGCCAGCTCGCGGCCCATCGCGCGGCGTCGCTGAACGAGGTGACGATGCGCTGCATGTGCTGGCGCGATGCGGTGGTGAGCGTGCTTCAGGAGAGCGCAGCCGAGCTGGATGCTTCGCCTGAGGCGCTCTCGCAGGCGCTGAACATCGTGCAGGTGAGCCTCGAGTTCAGCATCGTCGGGATGTCCAAGACCTTCGACACCGAGCGCGAGCGAACCGATGAGGAACTGGCCTTTATGGCCACGCACGACGGGCTGACCGGACTGCCGAACCGAGCGCTGATCCTCGATCGCACCGAGCAGATGCTTGTGCGCGCGCGTCGCCACAAGACACCCGTCGCGGTGCTGTTCATCGGCCTTGACAACTTCAAGGGCGTAAACGAAACGCTCAGTCACGGCGCGGGCGATGAGCTGCTGCGAGCGGTCGCCGAGAGGCTGGACGGCGTCGTGCGCGACACCGACACCCTCGGGCGTCTCGGCGGCGATGAGTTCGTGGTGATCGCCGAGGAGTTCTCACCAACGGAGGGACCCGAACAGATCGCAGAGCGCCTGCACGGAGCGCTGAAGGAGCCATTCGCGCTGACCGGGGAGCACGAGACGCACCTCACGGTCACCGCCAGCATCGGCATCGCGACGGTCGCGCGATCCTCGGCCGAGGAATTCCTGCGTGACGCGGATATCGCGATGTACCAGGCCAAGTGGGACGGCAAGAACCGCCACGTGTCCTTCGATCCCGGCATGCAGGACGCGGTCCGCAGCCGCATGGAGCTCGAGATGGACATGCGCGACGCCATCTCCAACGAGGAGTTCTTCCTCGTCTACCAGCCGACGTTCAATCTGCGTGACATGAGCACCACCGGAGTGGAGGCGCTGATCCGCTGGAAGCATCCGACCCGGGGCATCGTGGGACCCAACGACTTCATTCCACTGCTCGAGGAGAACGGTCAGATCATCGAGGTCGGCAAGTGGGTGCTGAACAACGCCTGCCGTCAGGGCGCGAAATGGCGCGCCGCCGGTTATCCGGTGGGGATGGCCGTCAATGTCTCCGCACGCCAGCTCGACACCGATGAATTCATCGACGAGGTGGCGCAGGCGCTCTCTGAGAGCGGCCTTGAAGCGGGTGCGCTGACGCTCGAGATCACCGAGACGACGCTGATGCGAAACGTCGAGGAGACCGCCCGGCGGCTGACCGCGATGAGGAAGCTGGGCGTACGCATAGCGATCGACGATTTCGGAACCGGCTACTCCTCGCTTGCACATCTGCAGAAGTTCACCGTCGACTCTCTGAAGATCGACCGCTCGTTCATCTCGCGGCTCGCCGAGAAAAGCGAGGCCGAGGCGCTCGTTCACACGCTCGTCCAGCTGGGCAAGGCGCTGGCGATCGAGACGCTGGCGGAGGGCATCGAGCAGGAAGAGGAGCTGACGCTGCTGCAGGCTGAGCAATGTGACAGCGGCCAGGGCTTCCTGTTCGCCCGGCCCCTCGAGGTCGACGACGCCGAGGCCTTCTTCCAGACCCGGCCGAAGGTCGGCGCAGCCGCCGCAGCGTAGGACGGCGGCCCGCAGGGCGACGGCCGCCGGGCCGTGACGGTGTAGCGCGCGGCGGCCATGACGGCGCGTTCGCATGCGCCGGCACGGAATACTCGTATGGATGCTGCGGGCACCCGACCTCCTCGGTCACGCTCTCGACGGGCGCTACGAGCTCCACGCCGTGCTGGGCGAGGGCGCTTTCGGCCGCGTCTATCGAGGTCTCGACAGACGCCTAGGACGAGCCGTCGCGGTCAAGGTGATCAAGCCCTGGTGGGCGGAGGACAGCGAGTGGGTGGAGCGCTTCGAGCACGAGGCGCGCCTGCTGGCGCGGGTCAGCGACCCGGGGGTGGTGCAGATCTACGACATCGGGCACGCCGATGAGGGTCCCTACTACGTGGCCGAGCTCGTCGAGGGGGAGAGCCTGGCCGAGCGCCTGCGGCGCGGGCCGCTCGCGGCCGCCGAGGCGCGGACCGTGGGCGAGCAGCTGTGTCGCGCGCTCGCGAGCGCGCACG
>Ga0302326_10005132_pt1 | contig 29970 bp, 25 predicted proteins | sample Palsa_T0_3_FD_202264 | JGI IMG/M metagenome (GOLD analysis project Ga0302326, IMG submission 202264) | Peat permafrost microbial communities from Stordalen Mire near Abisko, Sweden - Palsa_T0_3 | ecosystem: Environmental > Terrestrial > Soil > Palsa > Peat permafrost | place: Sweden: Abisko... | reverse complement strand
CCGCGCACGTCGAGATCGCCCTCGGCCGTGACCTCGAGCCCGTCGAGCTCGATGCCCAGCTTCGCGGCCCAGAACCGATATGTGATGGCCTGGCAGGAAGCGAGCGCGATCAGCGCGTGCTCGACCGGGTTCGCGCCGAGGTCCTGCCCGCCGAGGGTCGGCGGCTCGTCGACCTTGACGATATGGCCACGGCTGCGCAGGTCAACCTCGGTCAGGCCAACCAGGCTGCCTTCAACGCTGAACACGGCCTTTGCCTTGACGGGCTCGGCCTCAATGGCGGCTCGGTTGTCCTCGATCAGCGTGTCCAGCGACATGTCGTCTCCTTCGTGGTGGGATGACGAAAGTCTAGTAAAGAAATTGAATTGATATTCTTTATGCGCCCGCCACCGAGAGTGCGCTCAGTGTCGTGACAGCAGATCCTGGACGATCAGCGTCGCGGAGGCCGGAGCGCCTTTGACGAAACCAAAGAAGGGGCCGAAGTCCCGCGTGGCCGAGAAACCCGTGATGTACAGGCCAGGCAGGCTCGCACCCAGACTCTCATCGAGGACCGGGAAGCCGTCGACCACAGCGATCCGCTCGCGCAGTCCCGCGAGGTAGGGGACCCGCGCGAGGTCGGCGCGATAGCCCGTCGCGAATACGACCTGGTCCACCGTCAGGCGCTCGGAGTTCGATAACCCGATGCGTAGCGCTTCGCCTCCACGGGGCCGGGCAACGTCGACGACCTCGGTTCCGGGCCAGCGGTGAATCCCGTCCCAGTCGAGCCGGGGCGTCAGCCAGTCCTCGAGCGTCAGCCGACCCACCTGCCAGAACCGAGTGGTGATCGCCTCCTGCTGGGCACTGGACAGATGGCGCCAGTAGCCGCGCACCTGTGTCGTGCGCTCGACGTGCTCGTCGATGAACTCCCAGCTCACGCGGGCAAAGCGCGGAACGTCGTGACGGTGGACGATGTCGATCCGCTCGGCGCCGTGCTCGCGGATCAGCGCGGCCCATTCGTATGCGCTTTGCCTGCCGCCGACGATCAGGACGCGTGCCCCGGCGAGATCGTCGAAGCGCACGCAGTCACACGTGTGGGCAGCCCGGCCGTCTGGAACGCCGGCAGCCCAGTCCGGGAAATTCGCATAATGGCGGGCGCCGGGAGCGCAGACGACAGCGTCGGCCCGGATCACCGCACCGCTACTGAGCCGGGCCTCGAACTGCCCCCCGGCCTGGGCCAGTTCCACCACGAGGTCCCCACGGACGTCGATCTGCTTGACCTGCCGGAACCACTCGACGTACTCCAAGAAGAGCCGGATCGGAACCGGGTCCGCGTCTGCGCGGGACAGCTGGCGTTCGTCGAGGAAGGCGTCGAAGGTATGGATCCCGCTCGCGTCCAGATGCCAATCGACCGAGGAACGGAGGTACATCCGTGCTGGCATGTTCTCTTCCCAGAACGCCATCGGCCGCCCGAGGATGACGGTTTCGATGCCGCGCTCGTGCGCGAGCGCCGCCGTCGAGAGCCCATACGGCCCCGCCCCGACGACCAGGAGCTGCGTGGCGATCGGCAAACTAGTGGGGTGCACGTTCTCGCGTCCTCGCTGGCTGATCCTGAGCTGAACCTACACTGCGACCGGGCCAGAGTCCACCCATGACGCGCTCGGTCATCGTGTCCGCGGTGAGAACGCCGGTCGGGAAGTACGGCTCGGCCTTTCGCACCTGCTCGGCGGTCGATCTCGGCGCGGTGGCAATGCGCGAGGCCGTCGCGCGCGCCGCGATCCCGTCCGCAGACATCGACTACGTCATCGTGGGGCACGTGCTCCAGGCCGGCGCGGGACAGATCACCGCCCGCCAGGCGGCGATCAAGGCCGGAATCCCGCAGGACGTACCGGCCATCACCCTGAACAACGTCTGCCTATCGAGCCTGACCGCGGTGGCGTTCGCCGACCAGATGATCCGGTTGGGTGAGCTGGACACTGTCGTCGCCGGCGGAATGGAATCGATGACCAATGCGCCGTATGTGTTACCCAAGGCCCGCTGGGGCGCACGGCTCGGTGACGCCGACGTCGTCGACGCGATGATCCACGACGGGCTCTGGTCGACGTTCACCGACCAGCACATGGGCGAATCGTCTGACCAGGTCAACGCAGCGCTCGAGATCTCGCGCGAGGACCAGGACGCCTGGGCGGCGCGGTCACACCAGCGTGCCGCGAACGCGCGGGACACCGGCCGCTCCGCCCCGGAGATCGTCGGCGTCGAGGTGCCAACGCCGGCGGGATCCGTGTCGGTCGTCGATCAGGACGAGGGGATTCGCCCGCACACCACCGCTGAATCGCTGGCTCGCCTCTCCCCCGCGTTCGCCCCGGACGGCACGATCACGGCCGGAAACGCCTCGCAGCTCTCAGATGGCGCTGCGGCGCTCGTCGTCATGAGCGCCGAGCGTGCACAGGCCCTCGAGATCGAACCGCTGGCCGAGATCGTGGCCTCTGGGATGTGCGCGGAGCGGTTCGCCTACCTGCACACGGTTCCGGCGATTGCGCTCAGCCAAGCGCTTCAGAAGGCCGGACGCGATGCTGACGACCTCGGGTTGATTGAGATCAACGAGGCATTCGCGTCGGTTGCGGTCCACGCCAATCGCATGCTCGACGCGGACGAGGCCCGGGTCAACGTCAACGGCGGCTCGGTGGCCCTGGGACACGCGCTGGGTTCGACCGGAGCCCGCATGACCGTGACGCTGATTCACGAGATGCGCCGCCGTCAGGTCGAATACGGGGCAGCCACGCTGTGTGGCGGCGGCGGACAGGGCTACGCACTGATCCTCCGCAATCCACGGTCATCTGCCTGACGGCGGCCAGCGGCCATCCGCCGCCGTGATCCAGGGTCCTAGCCCGAGAGCGTGAGCAGCGCCGCGCTCGCGGCTGGGACGCTGACCTTGTATTCGCCCGCCACCGGCGCGATCGAGGTGGGCTGCGCGACCCCAGCAAGCGTGCCGGTGCTCGTCTCCGAGCCGAAGCTCTGACCTCCCAAGCTCACCCCGGACGTCGCGGTGAGCGCCGGGGCGGTGAGCCGCTCCAGCGCGCCGGACCCAGCTGCCGACGGGGCTCGCACGGTCACGAGCTGGGCCTGAGTCGTGCTCGTGTTGATCAACACGACACGGATCTGCCCGTCCGGCGCGAGCGTGGCCCAGGCGCGAAACGGGCCGCGGGTCGTGCCCGAGAGGTTGAGCAGTCGCGAGCCCGGGGGGGCGGCCTGGGCAAACATCAGCAGACCGTAATAGTCCGGGTGCACGGTCCCCAGCCATTCGCCGCTGACCCGCTTGAAGGTGAACAGCTCGTTGATCGAGTTCGGGACGGTGTGGATATTGACGCCGTCGACCCCGACGCTCGCCATCGCGAACAACGCGTCGAGCGACCACAGCGATGACGCGAAGGTGTTGCTGACGCCACGTTCGCCTCCGCAGGCGATCGAGTTCATCTCGTCGATGCGCAGCGCGTGGCCGTCGGCATGAGCGATCGCTGCGTATCGCGCGACGCTGTCGGCGAGCCCGATCGAGGCGGTCTCGGACAGGAGCTGCGCGTCGGTCACGTGGGCCGTGGACACGCAGCGCTTGAGCGGATAACGATGAAGTGTCACCACCCCGACACGCGGCTCGGCCGCCAGGAACCGGCGCAGCGGCGTGATCCAGGTCGGGGAGCCGACGGCAGGGCCCGCGAGCGCGATCTGCGGCAGCGCGCGGGCGATGTTCGAGAAGTCATGCGTGAAGTCGCTGAAGTCATACCCGCGCGGACGCCCGGTGACGGCGCGTCCGGTGGGCGTGCGATACCAGCTGAAGCTCGGGTAGAGCTCGGGCTCGTTGCCGATCTCGAGCGCGTCGATCGATTGACTCCCGAGCCCGCCGATCAGCGCGCTGGCCTCGGCGTCGGCGACCCTCGTGCTGTCGGCCTCCAGGTTGACACCGAAGATGACCCGGCCGTTGACCGCCTGCACGAGCGCACGGGTGACCCGCAGCCAGCCCTGGGTCAACGTGTATCTCACCCACGGCGGGCGCGCCATGTGGGGCACCGGGTACCACGTCCAGTCGGTGCTGTCGCCTCCGATCCTCAGCACCGGACTCTGACCCGGCGCGAGGTTGCGGATCAACTGCTCGAGCACCGGGTTGACGGCCTGCGGATCCTTTCCGGCATACGACTCGATCGCCGGGATCTCGATCGAGAGCCCCACGAATCCGGCCGGGACGGCCGGTCCGACGGTGCTGGCCCCCACGGTCACCGCACTCGCCCCAGCGGCCGCGCCGCTCGCCCCGGCGACGGCGCCGCTCGCCCCGCTCGCCCGAGCGACCGCGGCGACTCCGGCGCGTGGCCGAGCTTCAGCGGCGCCGACCGCAACGCTGTAGGCGACCGTCGCCAGCGCCGCGAGTGCGGCGAGGAGAAATCGCAGACGCGTGCGAGGTGTTTGACCCATAGGACGTTTCTCTGTAATCTCTATCAAAATAATGCAGATTTGGCTCGCTGTGCCGCCAATCCGTCCTGGTTCGGTGATGGCCGTGGCGGTGGGGCGCCAATCCGCAGGGAACCTGAGGTGCTGAATGACGTCCCGAGATGCAGTCCCGCCCAGCCCACCCGCTCCCGACGCTTCCGGTGGCGCTCGGCAGACTAGCGCACGCATCCGGCGACGCTGGCTCGGCCCCAGGCGCAGGGCCGGCGCGGGTGCCGGCGTCGTCATTCTCCAGCACCAGGACGACGCCCCGGCCGGTCTTCTGCTCGATGTGCTCAAAGCACGCCGTCTGGCTCGGCGCACTGTCCGGGTGGACCGGGCGGAGCGTCTGCCCGACCCGAGATCGATCGCACTCGCGGTGGTGCTCGGGTCAGATCAATCCGCCGACCAGACCCGAGATGGCTGGATCGCCGCGGAGATTGACTGGCTTCGCAGCGCCGACACAGCCGGGACAACGATCCTCGGCCTGGGCTTCGGAGCACAGGCGTTGGCGCTCGCGCTCGGAGGCAGCGTCGAACCCGCCCGCCGACCCGCGCGCGGATGGAGATGGGTCTCGACCACAGAACCGCAGACCATTGCGCCGGGTCCCTGGTTTGCCTGGCATGACGACGCGATCCGCATCCCCCCCGGGGCGCAACTGATCGCCCACAACGACACCGGACCGCAGGCCTACCGAGCCGAGCATCATCTCGGGATCCAATTTCACCCTGAGGTCACGCCCGAGATCATCAATGCGCGGGTGTACGCCGGGACCAGCCACGGCGTCGACACCCAGGACGTGCTGGAGGCAACCTCGCGCGAGTTCAAGACCGCGGCCGTGGCGTCGGGCCGACTCTTTTCGACCTTCGCGGACTCGGTGCGCCGTCTCGATCGCTGATCACCAGCGGTGTTCGAGGCGGCGCGGTGAGACGCCCGGAGAGGAGAGGGAGGACTCCGGGCGACCCACCCGCGCCTACGGCCGATCGAGCCGCATTCCATACCATCTTAGTCGAAATTATGGTATTAGTGTGTGAGGGTGCCTGGGACTGGGGGCTTGCGCTCGTCGGCCCCGGGGAGATTCGTCGGAGCCTCGGGCAGATGAGTCCAGCGCCGGGCTGTCCGAGCGTAATATCATGAAAGTTAGTCTCCTTTATGAGCTTTGAACCTGGAGGAACACGCATGGCACTGCAGATTGGCTCGACGGCCCCCGACTTCGAGGCCGAAACGACGGAAGGGCGGATCCACTTCTACGACTGGATCGGCGACTCGTGGGCGGTGCTGTTCTCGCACCCCCGCAACTTCACTCCGGTCTGCACGACCGAACTGGGCGCCATGGCGAGCATCGAGCCCGAGTTCGAGCGGCGCGGCGTCAAGATCATCGGGCTCTCGGTTGACCCGATCGAGAACCACGCGCAATGGGCGAAGGACATCGAGGAGACCCAGGGCACCGCGCCGAACTATCCGATCATCGCCGACTCAGACTTCGCGGTGGCCAAGCTCTACGGCATGCTGCCGGCCGACACCTCTGGTGACCCGACGTCACGCACGCCCGCGGACAATCAGACCGTGCGCAACGTGTTCGTGATCGGGCCAGACAAGAAGATCAAGCTCATCCTCATCTACCCGATGACGACCGGGCGCAACTTCGACGAGGTCCTCCGCGTGATCGACTCGCTGCAGTTGACGGCGAAGCACAAGGTGGCCACGCCGGCGAACTGGAAGCCGGGCGACGACGTCATCATCGCCGGCTCGGTCTCCGACGACGAGGCCCGCGAGAAGTACCCCGACGGCTGGGAGTCCCCCCGCCCCTACATCCGCATCGTCCCGCAGCCGAGCTAAGGGTCCGTAGGCGGGCGGTAAGTACTGGCGCGGGCTCAGGCGCCGGACGGCGTGGGCCCGCTCAGCGCCTGAGGTTGACCACCGCGGTCAACGGTGGTCCGCCGTCGGGCCGGCGATCAACGCTCCCAGGTATGGCTCACGACCGTAGAGGTCAAAGGCGCCGAAGGCGTTGAAGTGGGGGTGATCGGGGCCGTGGAAGTCCGACGAACCGGTGCTCAGCAGCCCGCGCTGCGTGCACGCGTCGGCGAGCAGGAGGGTCTGCTCGCGGGTGAACGTGATGTAGAACGCCTCGACGCCATCGAGGCCCTGGGCGACAAAGCGGTCCAGGGCGGCGAGCACCTCGCGGGGATCCTTGACGTCCCAGAACGGATGCGCCCACACCGCCACGCCGCCGGCGGCGTGGATGGCCGCGATCGCATCCGAGATCGTCGGGCGCCGGCGACCGCGGAAGGACGGGGCGCCCTTGACGAGTTCGGCCACGAGCAACTCGGTGGGGTTCGCCAGTCCCTGCTCACGCAGCCGCTGGGCATTGTCGGGATGCGCGAACACCGCCGCGGCGAGGTGCGGGCGCCCGACGCTACGGCCGCTGTCCCGGCGCTCTTGCAGCGGCCGCTCGTCGATCGCCCAGCCGCGCCGCCGCAGCGCGTCGGCCATCCGCCCGGAACGTGCGTCACGGTCCGAGCGGGAGGCCGCGAGCAGGTTGAGCAATCCCGCGTGCTCGTAGTCGATCCCGTAGCCGAGCAGATGCAGGTCCTGCCGTTCGCCGTCGAGCACGGTGATCTCGACCGCCGGCACGACCCTGACACCGTGCCGCGATCCGGCGGCCAGCGCCTCAGCCACCCCCGCGGTCGTGTCGTGGTCGGAAAGCGCGAGCAACTCCACGCCGGCCGCCTGCGCACGCGCGACCACCTCCCCTGGTGCGAGCGCCCCATCGGAATAGTGCGAGTGGGACTGGAGGTCGAAGCTGACCCCGGTCACCGCAGACCGTCGAGCACTCGCAGGATCTCGGCCACCGCATCGCCGACGCGCATCTGGGCCGTGGGGACGCGGATCTCCGGCGCCTCGGGCGGCTCGTAGGGCGCGTCGACGCCGGTGAAGCCCTTGATCTCCCCGGCCCTCGCCCGCGCATACAGCCCCTTCGGATCGCGTCGCGCGCACTCTTCGATGTCAGTGTCAACGTGCACCTCGATGAACGGTAATCCTGCCACCTCGTGAAGCTGGCGCGGTACCTGGCGGTCAGAACGCAGCGGGGACACCAGCGAGACCACCGCCACCACCCCGGCGTCGGCGAGCAGCCGTGCGACGTGCCCGACGCGCCGGACGTGCTCGGCTCGATCGCCGGGGGCAAAGCCGAGATCATCCGAGAGCCCCTGGCGGATGTTGTCGCCGTCGATCAGGTAGGCAACTCGCCCACCGTAGACGAGCTGACGCTCGAGCGCGACCGCAATCGTCGATTTGCCCGACGCCGGCAGCCCGGTCAACCAGACCGTCCCTCCGCGCTGGCCCAACGCGCGCCACCGCTCGGCGCGGTCGAGCTCCGACGGGTGCCAGGTCACGTCGCGCCGCCCCTCGATCGCCGGCTTGACCTCGCGCGCCTCGCGGATGATGCCGGCACCCACCGTCTCGTTGGAATGCTCGTCGATCAGGATGAACGCGCCGGTGACGCCGTTGTGACGGTAGGGATCGGCCAGCACCGGTGAGCTCGTTCGCAGCGCGACGCGCCCGATGTCGTTGAGCCGGAGCGCACTGGGATCCCGGTGAACCTCGAGTGTCTCGGGATCCCAGCGGTCGAGGACCGCCTGAACCGTGGCTCGCACCGTGCGCGTGGTGTGCTTCAGCGCATAGCGACGCCCCGGGGCCAACGGTTGTTCCGCCATCCAGCAGACGGTGGTGTCGAGCTCGCGCGCGGCGGGCGGGCGGTCCTCGGCGGAGGCGAGCAGATCTCCACGGCCCACGTCGATGTCGTCGGCCAGCGTGACGCCGACCGACATCGGCGGCACGGCCTCCGGGGCGTTCGGGTCCAGCGTGTCGATCGAGACGACCGTCGTGGTCGCGCCGCCTGGCAGCACCACGATCGAGTCGCCGGCGCGCAGCGTGCCCGCCGCCATTTGGCCGGTGTAGACCCGCCGGCCACCGTCCGGAGGCCGTGCGACCCACTGGATCGGCAGCCGGAGATGGGCCCGATCGAGGTCGCGGTCGGCGGCGACGTCGACCGTCTCCAGGAATTCCAGCAGCGCCGGACCGTCATACCACGGCATGCGATCTGAGCGATTGACGACGTTGTCGCCGTCCAGGGCACTGATCGGGATCACGTGCAGGTCGGCCAGGCCGATCCGCTCCCCGAGCTGACGCGCTTGCGCGGCGACCGCGTCGAAGCGCTGCTGGGAGAAGTCGACCAGGTCCATCTTGTTCACCGCCGCGACGACATGGCGAATGCCGAGCACGGCCGAGATCTGAGCATGGCGACGCGTCTGGATGACCACCCCGGCGCGAGCGTCGATCAGCACGATCGCGAGGTCCGCGGTCGAGGCACCGGTGAACATGTTGCGGGTGTAGCGCTCGTGGCCGGGCGTGTCGGCCAGGATGAACGCGCGCCGGGGCGTGGCGAAGTAGCGATAGGCGACGTCGATCGTGATGCCCTGCTCGCGCTCGGCCCGCAGCCCATCGGTCAGCGCAGCCAGATCGGGCGCGCCGCCACGGTGCGAGACCGCCGCGAGCTGGTCGGAGAGCAGCAACTTGGTGTCAAGCAGCAGCCGGCCGATCAACGTCGACTTACCGTCGTCGACGGAGCCCGCGGTGGCCAGCCGGAGCAACTCGCGCTGCTCAGAGCCGGGCACGGCTAGAAATACCCTTCGCGCTTGCGGTCTTCCATGGCTGCCTCGGAGGTGCGGTCGTCCGCCCGGGTCTCGCCGCGCTCGGACATATCCGACCCGCGGACCTCGCCAATCACGGCGGCCACGTCGTCAGCGTCGGAGCGCACGGCGCCGGTCACGGTGAGGTCGCCGACCGTGCGATAGCGGACCCTGACGTGCTGCGCGACCTCGTCGTCCTCAGGCCGGACGAATTCGGACACGGCGATCAGCATCCCGTCGCGCTCCAGCACCTCACGGTCATGGGCGAAGTAGATCGACGGGAGCTCGAGCTGCTCGAGCTCGATGTAATTCCACACGTCTAGCTCGGTCCAGTTGCTCAGCGGGAACACCCGGATCTGCTCGCCGCGGCGGATCCGTCCGTTGTAGAGCGCCCACGGCTCAGGGCGCTGCGCGCGCGGCTCCCACTGGCCAAATTCATCGCGGAACGAGAACACGCGCTCCTTCGCCCGGGCGCGCTCCTCATCGCGGCGGGCACCGCCAAACGCGGCATCGAAGCGACCCGCTTCCAACGCATCCAACAGGGTACGCGTCTGCAGGCGATTGCGCGAGGCGCTCGGATGCTCCTCCCGCACCCGTCCCTCGTCGATCGCTGCCTGCACCGACGCGACGATCAGATCGTGGCCGGCCTGCGCGATGCGACGATCGCGAAACTCCAGTACCTCAGGGAAGTTATGCCCCGTGTCGACGTGCAGGACGGGAAACGGCAGGGCCACCGGCGCGAACGCCTTCTCGGCCAGGCGGAGCAACACGATCGAGTCCTTGCCGCCGCTGAACAGCAGCACCGGACGCTCGAGCTCGGCGGCGACCTCGCGCAGAATATGGACGGCCTCGGCCTCGAGGACGCGCAGTTCGTCGACGTGCACCGGCCCGGCGGCGCTCAACTCACCCACTCCGCGAGGTAGCGCGCGGCCCAGTCGGCCGAGAGGCTGTCGCCCTGCCGCTCCACCGGCGGTTCGGCCGGCGGCTGGCTCGGCAGGCCGAGGAAGCGCAGCACTCCCGCGACCACCCCCGCGGGGTCGGCGGCGAGCTCGGAGTAGCGGACTTCGTAATGCTCGAGGTTGTTCCTGGCCAGCCACGCGCGCCAGGCCGCCTCGTCTCGCTCAAGCTGCTCGCGCAGGTGATCGATGGCGGCAAATCGGTAGACGGCCCGATCAGGGTAGTCGCTCCCCCTCCAGGTCTCGGTCTGCACCGCCCGCCACAACGAAACCGCCTGCGCGACCTTGTCCTCGCGCACCACGTGGATGAGATCCGGGTTCCGGAGCAGCCCGCCCAGCGTCGTGGCCAGGTCGGCATCCGCGAATCCCTTCAGGCCGCGGGTCCGGCGCAGCAGGTCGCTGGTGTGAGCCCACATCAGCTTTCCCCCCCAGACCCCGTTCTCGCCGGTGCCCTCGCGCAGGATCCGATCCCACCATTGCTCCGGCGTTTCGACGGCCGGCGTGCCTGGTTGCAGGGGCGCGAGCAGATCGAGGATCTCCGGGTCCGTGACCCCGTGGAAGTATTCGCGGGGCTGACGTGGCAGGCTTGTCGGCTCAAACACTTCGAAGTGCTCGAGCGGCCGACCGGCGACTCCGGTCTCTCGCAGCGTCTCGCACAGCAGCGTCGATCCGCTCCGCGCCGTGGCCAGCACGAGATAGGCGCGGTCGGGGGCGCGCAACGGCATTGTCGACATATCCGATGGACAATACCCTGAATATGAACCGCCCGAACATCATTTACCTGCACTCCCACGACACGGGGCGCCACCTCCAGCCCTACGGTCAACAGATCCCGACTCCGAACATCCAGCGGCTCGCCGACCAGGGGCTGCTGTTCCGCCAGGCGTTCTCCGCCGCCTCGACCTGCTCGGGCTCGCGGGCATCGCTGCTCACCGGCCAGTGGCCCCACGTGAACGGCATGACCGGGCTCGCCCACCGCGGCTGGGAACTCAACGACTACGGCCGCCATATCGTCCATCCGCTGCGCGACGCGGGGTATTGGTCGGCGCTGATCGGCGAGCAGCACATTTCCGCCGACCCCGGCGTGCTCGGCTACGACCACATCGTCGACATCGGCACCCACCGCGCCCACTCGATCGCGCCGGCTGCGATGCAGCTGTTGCGGAGCCGCCCGCCGGAGCCGTTCTTCCTCTCGATCGGCTTCTTCGAGACGCATCGCGAGTTCTTCGAGCCGTCCTCGGTCCGCGACGCGCTCTACGGTGCCCCACCCGCTCACCTGCCCGACACCGCCGAAACCCGTACCGACATGGCGGCGTTCAAGGCCAGCGCGCGCTCGTTGGATCAGGGCGTCGGGGCGGTCCTGCACGCCCTGGACGAGCAGGGCTACGCGGACGAGACGCTCGTGGTCCTGACCACGGACCACGGACTCCCGTTCCCGGGCGCCAAGGGCACGCTGACTGACCGCGGCCTCGGCGTCACGCTGATCGTTCGCGGACCAGACGGCTTCCACGGCGGGCACGTCTCCGACGCGCTGGTCTCCCATGTCGACCTCTATCCCACGCTGCTGGAGATTGCCGGCGCATCGCCGCCGGAGGGCATCAACGGCTACTCGCTCCTGCCCTTGGTGCGTCAGCAACAGACGGAGATTCGCGATGAGCTGTTCGCGGAGCTGACCTACCACGCCGCCTACGATCCCCAGCGAGCGATCCGCACCCATCGCCACAAGCTCATCCGCCACTTCGGCGACCGCCTGGAGCCGGTGCTGCCGAACGTCGACGACTCCCCGTCGAAGGACCTGCTGATCCGCGCCGGCTGGGCGCGACACCCCCGTCCACGGGTGGAGTTCTACGACCTCGTGCTGGATCCGGGCGAGATGCGCAACCTCGCCGACGACGCGGCCCAGGCCGATGGGCTGGCCAATCTCGACGACCGGCTGCACGAATGGATGCGGGAGACCGCAGACCAGCTGTTGCAGGGCCCGATCCCGCCACCCCCCGGGGGACGGGTCAACGACCCCGCCGGCGTCTCAGCCCGGGAGCCGATGATCGGCGGGATCGACTGACCCCGGCGCTTGACCGACGCGGCACTGCAGCCCGATTGACGAGGGAGGTAGCATCGAATTCGCGGCGATCCTCGGCGCGCGGCGGTGGCCGGCACTTGGGATGGCCTGACACAGAGCGGAACACGTTCGCTGCGGCGAGAGTTGGCGCAAGAGCCTGGTCCGTGGCACATGCTCGGCCCCTCGGAATCGAAGGTTGTTCATGATCACGCCCGTCGCGACTCCTCCAGAAGCTAGGCAGCCGTGCTGAGTCTCGCTCGCTGGTGCATCGCTCATCGCCGCCGCGTCGTGGTGGGGTGGGTGGCCATCGCCGTCCTCACGACCGTCGTGTCCCATGCTGTCGGGCCGAATTACGTCACGGTGTTCAGCCTGCCCGGAACCGACTCCCAGAAGGCGCTTGACCTGCTCAAGCAGGAGTTCCCGGCGCAAAGCGGCGATGCGGACACGATCGTGTTCCATACGTCCAAGGGGACGGTCGACTCGCCGGCCGTGCGCGCGGCGATCACGCCTCTGTTGACCCACGTCGCCGCCTTCCCACACGTGGCGGGGGTCGTCAGCCCCTACAGCTCTCGTGGCGCGGTCCAGGTGTCTCCGGACCGGATGACCGCGTTCGCGACGGTCAACTACGACAAGCCCGCCAACGCGCTGGCCAACGACACTGGCAAGCCGCTGCTGGCCGACGTCAACGCCATCCACGTGCCGGGCCTTGAGGTCGCCGCCGGCGGCCAGGTGATCGAGAACGCCGAGGGCTTCAGCGTCGGTCCGGCGACAGAGGTCGGGGTGGTCGCGGCGCTGGTGATCCTGCTGATCACCTTCGGCTCGCTCGCCGCGGCCGGGATGCCGCTGATCACCGCCGGTCTGGGCCTGATCACCGGGGTGGCGCTGATCGGGCTGGCCACCCACCTCTTCAACATGTCCAACATCTCCCCCGAACTGGCGCTGATGATCGGCCTGGGAGTCGGGATCGACTATTCGCTGTTCATCGTCACCCGGTTCCGCGAGAGCTATATCGCGTTCGGCGACGTGGAACGCTCGGTGGTCGAGGCGATGGACACCTCCGGGCGCGCGATCCTGCTGGCCGGCGCGACCGTGGTGATCGCCCTACTGGGAATGTTCGCCACCGGGGTCGCCTTCATGTACGGCCTGGCGATCGCCGCCGTGATCGCAGTGGTGCTGACGCTCGTGGCCTCGCTCACACTGCTGCCGGCGCTCCTGTCGCGGTTCGGTCCCCGGCTCGTGCACCGAAGCCGACTCTTCGGCCGCCGGAGCGCGGCAGCCGAGGGCAACGGCGCCGGCCCGGCCGTCACGGCCGGCGGCCCAGGCGGGGACTCAGCGGTCGCGGCCGTCACGGCCGGCGGCCCAGGCGGGAACTCAGCGGTCACTGCCGGCGCCAACGGCGGCGGCGCGCCCGCCGGCGCGCCGCACGGGTCAGCATGGCTGCGGTGGAGCCAGACCGTGCAGGCACGGCCGTGGCCGCTGGCGATCGTTTCGCTGACGGTGATGCTCGTGTTGCTGGCACCCGTGCTCTCGATGCGCTTGGACAGCAGCGACGCCGGCAACGACCCGGCCAACCTCAGCTCACGCCATGCGTTTGACCTGTTGGCGCAGGGCTTCGGACCGGGATTCAACGGGCCGCTGCTGCTGGTCGCGCAGACGCCGAGCGGCGACCAGGCGGCGGCGCTTTCGCAACTGCACGCGACCGTGAGCGGCACGCCCGGCGTCGTTGCCGTCACCGCGCCTCGGATTGCGCCGTCGGGCCACCTTGCCGTGTTGCAGGTGTATCCGGACTCGGCGCCCCAGGCGGTCGCGACCACGAACCTGGTCAACCACCTGCGGCACGACGTCCTGCCGGCGCTTCAGAAGCGCACTGGCGTGCCGGTCCTGGTCGGCGGGTTCACCGCCGCCTCGATCGACTTCTCCCACGTGCTGTCGAGCAAGCTGCCGCTGTTCTTCGCGATCGTAATCCTCCTCTCGGCATTGCTGCTGTTCGTGATCTTCCGGTCGCTGGTGATCCCGCTGCAGGCCGCGATCATGAACCTGCTCACGATCGGCGCCGCGCTCGGAGTGACGGTCGCGGTGTTCCAAAACGGCTGGTTCGCGGGGGTGCTGGGCGTGCAGAAAGGCCCGATCGAGGCCTGGGTTCCAGTGATCATGTTCGCGGTCGTATTCGGACTCTCGATGGATTACGAGGTGTTCCTCGTCTCCCGCATCCGCGAGCAATGGATCCGAAAGGGCGATGCGTCCGTCGCCGTGGGCGACGGCATCGCGCTCACCGGGCGCGTGATCACCGCCGCCGCGGCGATCATGGTCTGCGTATTCCTCTCCTTCACCCTCGGTAACGAGCGCACGCTGAAGGAGTTCGGCTTCGGGCTCGCCGTGGCCGTGTTCCTCGATGCGCTCGTCGTGCGTTGCGTGTTGCTGCCCGCCGTGCTCGAGCTACTCGGTCCGCGCACCTGGTGGCTCCCGCGCTGGCTCGACGCCCGGCTCCCTCACATCAACATCGAGGGCACGACCGCGCGCTCGCTGCCCCACGCCGAGGGCGGGGCCGACGCGGCCGTCCGGCGCGACGACACGCCAGACGCAGAGCCCACCACCACCAAGGCCTGAGCGCTTCGCGCCCCGCGTCCGCGAGGCCGAGGGCCGGGGGCCGGGAGGCCGGGGCCGGGAGGCCGGGGCCGGGAGGCCGGGGCCGGGAGGCCGGGGCCGGGAGGCCGGGGCCGGGAGGCCGGGGCCGGGAGGCCGGGGCCGGGGGGCCGAGGGCCGGGGGGCCGAAGCCGGGGGCCGTGCTGAAAAACTCGTCAGGATGGGCAAACATTCAGCACGGCCCGGTTTCCGTCCGGAACCGCCGGGCGGCGAACGGACCCGGCGTCAGAACGAAAAGCACGCGGCTAGGCTGATGTCATGGAGCCCTCGGACCCCCCCAAACCGGACCGAAAAGCCAAGGGGCTCGGCGGCCGCATCTCGCTGCAGACCCTGATCATCGCCAGCATCGCGTCCGCCGCCGCGTCATTCGCGGCCTCACGGATCTGGGGTGCCGGGACGATCGTCAGCGCGGCGGCGACGCCCGTGGTGGTGGCCCTCGTTTCGGAGTTCCTGCGCCGTCCCGTGGAAACCGTCGCCCAGACCGCCAAGAAGGTTCCGGCGGTGCAGACCTCCTTGCCGGCAGTCAAACGCATGATGACGGCGCCGATCCCCGCCCCGCACGAGACGGCCCGCGAGTCGGAGGAGCCGGCCCGCCCGCATACGGAACGCGCGACGGATGCGCTCACCGGCGAGCCGCCTCCGATGCCCACCGCCGAAGCTCCCGCCGCCAGTCCGCCCGTCGTGCAGGCGGAAGCGACGAAGACAACGGCAGAGACGTGGCGTCCCCGGTGGCAACTGGCGATCGTCACCGGCCTGCTCGCGTTCGCGATCGTCGTCGCCATCTACACGGTGCCCGACCTTCTCGCGGGCCGGTCGATCACCGGCAACGGGCAGCCGACGACCTTCTTCGGTGCCACGACGACGAGCAAGAAGACCACCTCGACAACGACGGTCACGACGACGTCACCCACCACCACGCTCACCAAGACCTCCCCCACCACGACGGTCACCAAGACCGCGCCGACAACCACGACGACCACGACGCCCACGACCACCTCGACCGGAACGACACCGACGACCACGGCCCCGGCGCCGGCTGCGCCGCAGCCGACGGCCACGACGACCACGACCGCGCCGTGAGGCGTCAAACCGCCGGCACACGCAGATTCACCCTCGGGCGCGGACGAGTCCCTAGGATCGCAAATCCGTGACCCAGGTCCCACATCCAAAACCAAGGAGCACACGATGCCAGCAAAGGGCAACGCAGAATGGCAGGGCGATCTCAAGTCCGGCAGCGGAACATTCACCGCGGGCGACAGCATCAGCGGCGACTACTCGTTCAAGTCACGCTTCGAGGATGGGCCCGGAGCGAATCCCGAGCAGCTCATCGCCGCGGCCCACGCCGCCTGCTTCTCGATGGCGCTCTCGGCGGCCCTCGGCGACGCTGGCACGCCCGTCGACTCGGTGAAGACGGACGCGACCGTGACGCTGCGCCTCGTCGACGGCGCGCCGACGATCACCTCGATCGCGCTCACCACCGTGGGCAGCGTCCCCGGCATCGACGAGGCCGCCTTCCAAGCCGCCGCCGAGGGAGCGAAGGCGGGCTGCCCGGTCAGCCGCGCGCTCGCCGGCGTCGGGGAAATCACGCTCGACGCCTCGCTGGCCTGATCAGCGCTTGGATGAAACGACGAGACCGCGACGGGCGGTCCAGGCCGTCCGTCGCTGGCCGGCGCCCGATAAGCTACCCGCCGTCGGCCGCGTGTTCACCGCTCGGGTGGATCGCGGAAGAATGTGGGCCGGGGCGGCGTCTGTCTCTGTGTCGCCCGTAACCAATCCCAGGAGAGTCGCTCATGTCCCGTAGCCGCATTTGCGTTGCCTCGTTCGCCGGGTTCGCAGCGCTTTGCGCTGCCGAGCTTGCGATCGCAGCTCCACTCACCGAAGCTGCGAGTCCCAAGCCGGCCAAAATCGAGTTGCGGAGCACCAGCCTCGGCAAAGTGCTCTCAAACGGGTCGGGCTTCACCCTGTACGTCTTCACCCGCGATAAGAAGAACGTCGACACATGCGTCAAAGTGAGCAGCTGCACGGCGTCGTGGCCGGTGGTCAAGACCAACGGAAAGCCGCTGGCCGAAAACGGGGTCAAGTCCTCCCTGCTCGGCACGATCACGCTCGCGCACGGCATCAAGCAGGTGACCTATGCGGGCCACCCGCTCTACGGCTTTGTCGAGGACAGCGGCCCTGGTGAGACCGAGTACGTGGGCACGCCGGCGTTCGGCGGCACCTGGTACGCGATCAACGCGGCAGGCAAGATCGTCCGGTAGGGCCAAACAGCGCGGGTCACAAGGGTCGCGCGATACGGGTTGCTGTCAAGCCAGGTGGAATGGGACGCTCGTGATGGCGATCCCGGCCAGCGGGCGCAGAGTACGCCGTAGGTGTGGGCCGATGCGTCCGTGCAAGAGGCGCTGCCACGGCTTTCCGAACACGAGCTCCGGCACGACCACGGTGAGCGTGACATCGGGCTGCTGGTAGTGCAGTGCCTCGATGTAGTTAGCCAAGGGGGCGACGGTGGCCCGATAGGGCGAGACGATCACCTCGAGTGGCAGGTGGTCACCCCACGCCTGCCAGTAACCGTGGAAGCGCGCGGCTTCATCTTCGCTCGCGCTGACATGCACTGCCAGCGTTGGCTGGCCCAGCGACACGGCGTAGGCCAATGCGTGCAGGCTCGAGGCATCGAGGGCGGCGACGGGCACGAGGACGAGGTTGGAGATCTCCCGCGGGTTGCTCTGGTGCTCGGGCGCCTCCGCGGCCGCGGGATCCGGGCGTGAGGTCGGCTCCGTCATCGCGTGGTCGCGATAGGGATCCTGCGCGGACGGGATCAGTGCCTCGTGCGTATGGGCATAGTGAGTATGGATCCTGCGGCAGGTCCACACGATCACCGGGATCAGTAGCACCACCAGCCAGGCGCCGTGGACGAACTTCGTGATCGCCGTGACCGCGAGCACGATGGCTGAGAGCACCGCCCCCACGCCGTTGGTCACCGCCGCCTTGCGCCAGTGGCGGTCGCGGTGTCTGCGCCAGTGCACCACCATGCCACTCTGCGCGAGGGTGAAGGCGAGAAACACGCCGACGGCGTACAGCGGGATCAGCGCGTCGACCTTGCCGCCGAAACCCGCGAACACTGCGGCCGCAACCACCGCGAGGGCGATGATGCCGTGGCTGAACGCCAGCCGGTCCCCCATCCGCAGGAACGTTCGCGGGACGTAGGAGTCGCAGGCCATGAAGAACAGCAAGCGGGGAAACCCGTTGAACGCCGTATTGGCCGCGAGTAACAGGATCAGTGCGGTGGCCGCCTGGACGTAGACGTAGAGCACGCCGTTGCCCACGCTGTCGTGCGCCAGCTGGGAGAGCACGGTCTGCCCGCCACCCGGAACCACGCCGTCGAGGTGCGCCAGCACCACGATTCCCGCGAACATCGCGACCAACAGCACGACCATCACCGAGAGCGTGCGTTCAGCGTTGCGGGCCGACGGAGGCTTGAATACGGGCACCGAGTTGGAAATCGCCTCGATCCCCGTCATCGCGGTCGCCCCCGAGGAGAACGCGCGTAGGACCAACAGGACGCCGAGCCCCTCAGTGGGGGATATGGCTGGTGGCGGCGTGGCCGCGAAGCCGTGGCCGGCAGCCTTGATCAACCCCACGATCACGATCAGGGCGATGGCAGCCACGAACAGATACGTCGGGCCGGCGAACACCGCGCCGGCAGTCCGAACCCCGCGGAGATTGCCCGCGACGAGGATCCCGATCACCGCGATACCGATCGGAACCGTCGCGCTCGCCAGCGAAGGCACGGCCGAGGTCACCGCCGCCACCCCGGCGGCAATCGACACCGTGACCGTGAGGATGTAGTCGAGGATCAGGCCCGCGCCGGCCAGGAGTCCCGCGATCGATCCGAGGTTCTCGCTGGCGACCCTGTATGAGCCCCCGCCCTGCGGATAGGCCCGGATGACCTGCCGGTACCCGAGGCCCACGGCAATCATCAGAACGACGATCGCGGCCGAAATTGGGAGCGAGACCTTCAACTGTGCGCTGCCCGCCAGCGCGAGCACCACGAGCATCGCCTCGGGTCCGTAGGCGACCGAGGAGAGCGCATCGGACGACAGGATCGGCAGCGCCACCAGCTTGCGCATCTGCTCCTCCGCCACCGCGGCACTGCGCAACGCGGGGCCTACGAGCGCACGTCGCACCACGAACCGCAGACGCCCGGGTCCGGACGGGACCTCTCCCGCCAGCGGCATCGCCTCCAGGTCCTCGGAGTGCTCCGGCCGACCCGTGCGGATCTGCACAAAGCGCCCGCGGCGAGCGCCGGGCTCACTCTCATAGGAGAGTCGCGGGTCGACCGGCAGCGCATGGTCGACAACGGCGCGCTGCTCGGCCGATTCCTGCCACTGAACACCCGCCGCGCGCAGCCCCGACAGCTGCGCCCCGTCAAGCACCGGCAGGTCAGCTGATCCGGCGACGACCTCAGCTTCCCGGCCGCTCTCGGACGTATGCACTCCAGCGTCTACGTTCGCACCGGCTTGCGATCAGGCTCGGGTGCCGACCGTCGATCACGGGCTGGCCTGCGGTCCATAAGCCGGTCATGGCCGCGGAGTCGCACGCGTGCCGGCTCGGCATCACGCAGCGGCACACCGCCGCCGCCGGGGAGATCGGGCGGAACACGAGGCCGAGAGGGGCCTCTCCCCCAGCCCTCCCCCGCATCCGAATCCGGTCCTCCCGGCGGCGATCGGCGACGGCCCAACAGAATCGGCACGAACATCACCACCAAGACGATCGTGAGGTACAGCAGCCCCCCGAGATCGACTCCTCCGGACTGAGACTTCCCTGGCATGCCAGACAGAAAGGTAGCGCGAGACCTCGGTTGACCGCTCATGACACCGCTGGCATATCTACCCCGCTCGTCGGCAGCTAGCCGAGCGGCGGTTTCCCGGCCGGTTCCCCAACGGCATCTGACGCCCTCGCGGACGCTCGCGCCGCACGCCGTTTGGCGCGGTCGCGCTCTTCCCACTCCTTGGCGGCTTGGCAGAGCGTGAACGCCCAGCGACGCCCGAGCAACAGACGGCGCACGTTGAGCGCGACGTACGCAAGCCCAAGCACGACGAGGAGGATCAGAGCAGCGGACACAACCTCCTATACGCGCTGAGGGCAACAATGGATGCATTCGACGATCTCGGGGCGGTCGAGATCAGCGAACCCAGACAGACGGTCCTTCGGTGTCGTCGCGCAACTGCTGGGCTTCCCGTAGGTGCTGGAGTTTCTTGAGTGACTGGTTCTCGATTTGGCGGATCCGCTCACGGGTGACGTTGAACGCCCGTCCGACCTCGTCGAGCGTGTACGGCTGCTCGCCGCCGAGCCCGTAGCGCAATTCGAGCACCCGGCGCTCGCGGTAGCTGAGACTCTCCAGCGCGTCCCGCAGCGCCTCCTTGGCCAGTATCTCCACGGCCCGTTCGTAGGGCGACTCCGCCTGCTCGTCGGCGATGAACTGGCCGAACTCGGACTCCTCCTCGTCACCGACAGGCTTCTCGAGCGAGATCGGCGCACGCGCGGAGCGCTTGATCGACTCGATCTCCTCGGGCTCGATTCCGGTCACCTCGGCGATCTCCTCGGCCGTCGGCTCACGACCGAGCACCGTGACCAGGCCGCGCTCCGCGCGCCCGATCCGGTTGAGCTTCTCGACGACGTGCACCGGGATCCGGATCGTCCGTGCCTTGTCGGCCAGGGAACGCGCGATCGCCTGGCGGATCCACCAGGTGGCGTAGGTCGAGAACTTGAATCCCTTGCGGTAGTCGAACTTCTCCGCCGCGCGCACAAGGCCGATCGTCCCCTCCTGGATCAGGTCCAGGAACGGCAGACCCTGGTTGCGGTAGTTCTTGGCGATCGACACGACCAGACGCAGATTCGACTCGACCATCTTCTGCTTGGCGTCCAGCTCCCCGCGCTCGATCCGTTTTGCCAGATCGACCTCCTCGGCGGCGTTGAGCAGCCGCGCCTTGCCGATGTCCTTCAGGAACAACTGCAGAGAATCGGTGGTCATGTCCGCCTTGACGTCCACGGAAGCCTTGCGGCGGGTGCGCTTCTCCGGCGCACGATCGATCTTGAGGCTCGCCGCCGTGGCCGGGTCGATTTCCTCCACCAGCTCGATCTCGCAACGCTCGAAGACCCCGTGCAACTCCTCGACGTCGGTCTCATCGAGGCCAAGCTCGACCGTCGCGCTGGCGATCTCGGCATAGGTCAGCACGCCGACCTGCTGGCCGCGGGCGATCAGACCCTTGACCTCTTCGAGCTCCTGTAGTTCCGCTACTGACATGTGGTTGCCACGTTCTCGATTACCCCGTATCCGACGATTTCACCAAGTCGCGGCTTGGCTCAGAGAGCGAACCGCGGACAACGCATGAGAACCTCAGTGGGCCCGGTTGACGGTCGTGCTCGGTTGCCCCCCTGTGAGACGCCGAGCATGTGCATGCGGCATCGACAGGCGTTGGCAGAACCCATCACACGATAGCGTCAGGACGCGTCGGGGGGGCTACTATCGCGCCGAGCCGGCCCCGAGTCGCGGACACATTCCGGCTGGCGCTCGTGGGCGAGACGTCTCGCGCCAGCACCGCACCGTCGATCTCCGGGCCGCCGCGAACCCCCGGCGCGGCGCCTTCTCACGCGTCTTGCCCAACGGCGACGGCAGCCAGTACCTGTTCACGCTGTGCTTCCCCGCCGACACGCCGGAACGTACCGTGGAGGCACAGATGGCGGTCGTCGAGCGCAACTCGATTTGGGATCTCGTACATGTGAATGCACCTCCGGGCCCGCGCGACGGCCGCCGTGGGTGTGAAGTCGTATCGTGCGCTCGTCCACCGAGGTAGGAGAGGCGATGAGAGCAGACATCCAGTTCGACGCTGACGGCGTCACGATCCGCGGCTGGCTTTTCACCCCGAACGAAGCCAGCGGCCCCGCGCCCACCGTGGTCATGTCCCACGGGTTCTCCGCGGTCAAGGAGATGTACCTGGACCGGTTCGCGGAGGCGTTCGCCGCCGCGGGCCTGGCCTCCCTCGTCTACGACAACCGAAACTTCGGCGCCAGCGACGGCGAGCCGCGACAGGAAATTGATCCGTGGGCGCAGGTCCGCGACTACCGTACCGCGATCACCTACGCCACGACCCGGTCTGAGGTCGATTCCGACCGGATCGGAATCTGGGGATCAAGCTACTCCGGAGGTCACGTGCTGACCGTGGCAGCGATTGATCGGCGGGTGAAGTGCGTCGTGGCCCAGGTGCCGCTGGTGTCCGGCCACGCCAACTTCCGCGCGCTGGTCCGGGCCGACTTCATCTCCGGTTTCCAGGCCCAGTTCGATGCCGACCGCGAGGCGCGCTTCCGCGGGGAGGCGCCGGCGATGGTGCCCGTGGTGGACGAGGATCCGCTCGCACCGTCGGCGCTGCCCACACCCGACTCCTACACCTGGTTCACCCAGACCGGCTCCAGCCGCGCGCCGTCGTGGCGCAACGAGGTGACCCTGCGCAGCGTGGAGATGTTCACCGAATACGAACCCGGCACCTATCTGCCCTGGATCAGCCCGACCCCGCTGCTGATGTGCGTCGCCGAGCACGACCACCTGACGATCGCTGGGATCGCCATCGACGGGTACGAGCAGGCCCGCGAGCCCAAGCGGCTGGTGATTCTGCCCGGCGGCCACTTCGACGCCTACGTCGACGGCTTCGACGTGGCCAGCGGAGCCGCGATCGACTGGTTCACCGAGCACCTCAGGCAATGAGCGAGGTCACCGCCTGAGGCGATGCCGAGCGTCGGTCGTCGACCGCCGACCTACGCGGAGCGGTTGCCGCCGGGCGATGCCGGCCTGGGCGCGGTGGCCCAATACGTGGCTGCCATGTCCTCGTCGCCGTGCCCGTCGCGCTCGGCGCGCTGCAGTCGCTCAGCGATCGCGCGCATGACCGGCACCTCGAGCTCACCCAGCTCGGCGGCGGCCAGGACGAGGTCGGCGTCCTTGCGCGCCAGCGCCAGACGCCAGGCGGGATCCTGGAACGCCCGGGCGATCATCGCCTTTCCCTTCAGGCGCGCGTAGGGGAGGTCGAGCGCCCCGCCCTCGATCGCGTCGAAGAATCGCTGCGGATCGACCTCGAGGGTGTCGGCGAGCAGGATCGTCTCGGCCAGGACACCGACGACACCGATCACCCAGCTGTTGACGACGACCTTGCATTTGCTTCCCCCGCCGGCCTCGCCGAGCCAGAACGTGCGCTGACCGAGCGCGTCGAACACCGGGGCGCACGGGTCAGCGGCATCCGCCGGACCGGACGCCAAGATCACCAGATCGCCCCGCTCGGCCGGCTCGCGCGTCCCGAGCACCGGCGCGTCAACCAGGCGGACGCCGGCCCGTTGCGCAAGCTCGGCGCAACGTTCGATTCCCTCGATCCCGATCGTGCTCATCTGCGACCAGATCGCGTTCTCGGCCAACCCGTCGAGCGCCCCGACGGCCGTGTCCAACACCGCGCTGGCGTCGCTCAGCATCGTCACCATCAGCTCGCATCCCTCGGCGGCCTGACGCGGATCGTCGAACACCTCGGCGCCCCAGTCGGTGAGCGGACGCGCGCGCTCCGGGGACCGATTCCAGGCCCGGACTGTGAAGCCGGCCTCGAGCAGATTGCGGGCCATCGGCAGGCCCATCGTGCCGGTGCCCAGAAAGGCAATCGTGGTCATAGCGCGGAGGCTACCCGCAAACGCGGTCCGCGATGCCGAGCGATCGACCCAGTCTGGTCCACGGCCTCAGGGCGGCTCGCGGCGCCCCGGCGCTGCCCGGGGTCGTGAGGCTCGGTAGGCTCGCAAGCAGTGTGCAAAGCCATTTCCGCGTCACGATAAGCCAGCAGGGCCGCGCGACTGTGCTCGCCGCCAGCGGCGAACTCGATCTGGCCTCCGGTCCGGCGCTCGAACAGGAGCTCGAGCGAGCCCAAGACGCCGAGCTGATCATCGTGGATCTCCGCTCGCTTCAGTTCATCGATTCCACCGGCCTGAGCGTCCTGATCAAGGCCGATCATCGGGCGCAGGCGGCCGGACGGCGCTTTGCCTTGGTCAACGGCGGGTCTCAGGTGCAACGCCTGCTCAACCTGACCGGCGTCACCGATCGACTCACCGTGGTCGATACGCCTGAGGAGCTATTGAGCGGGAGCTGAATCCCGGTTGCGGTCCCGGCGGCACGGCTATTCGTACTGCAGCGCCTTGAGCACGTTCAGACGTCCGGCGCGCCGGGCCGGGAAGATGGCCGCGACGATCCCCGCGATGACGGCGGCGATCACGAACACGACCAGGGTGCCGACCGGGATGGTGAAGGCCGGGTAGTTGATCGCCGCGCCGACTAGCAGGGCGAGGATCACTCCGAGCGGTATCCCGAACGTCGCCCCCAGGAGTGCGGTGATGACGCTCTCGTGCCGGATCATCCGCCGCACCTGGCGCCGGCTCATGCCGACTGCACGGAGCATGCCGAGCTCCCGCGTTCGCTCGAACACCGTCAGTACGAGCGTGTTGACGATCCCGAACAGGCTGACGACGATTGACAGCGACAACAGCACATACAGCAGGTTGAGCAGCGTCGTCAGCCCCTGCAGCTGGTTCTGCTTGAACTGCGACTTGGTCTGCAGCTTCGCGTCCGGGAAGCTCGCCAATGCGCCCTGCAGCCGCCGCGTGTTGGCCAGCGTCACGCCCCCTTTGACATTGACGAACGTGTAGAGGTTCTGCGGGTTCTGATACGCCGTGTCAAAGCGTGCGGTCGAGATGGTCACATCGCCGTAGGGGGAGCCACCCTTCGGCGGCGCGAAGATGCCCCGCAGCACGAGATGGAGCATCGCACCGGTCGGGGTCTCGACCGTCAGCGGTGAGCCGACGTGCAGTCCGAGAGCGCTCGCGTAGGCGTGGTCCACGAATGCGCCATCGTCACCGAGCAGTGCCGGCGTCTGCGGGCTGCCCACCTTCCATTTGACCGAGATCACCTGGCTCACGTTGGGCTGGACGCCGGTGACGTTGATTCTCGAGCCGAACGCCTTGCCGTCGCCGGCGCGCACACCCGAGACGACCTCGACACCCGGGACGGAGCGCAGCGCGTTGGCGGAGGCAACGCTGATTGGAGTGAAGTTGTCGCTCGCGGTGACGGCATAGTTCGCGATGAAGACCTGGTTAACCGAGCTCTCAAACCGGCTCCGCAGACCCGCGGCCAGAACGCCGACGAACGTCACCAGCGCGAGCCCGATCATCAGCGCGGAGGCGGTCGACGCGGTGCGCGCCGGGTTGCGCACCGCGTTCGCCTGCGCGAGTTTTCCGGCTGCGCCACCGAGCTTCGTGGCCGGCCAGCCGAGCACGCGCACGAACGGCGGTACGAGCTTGGGCGCCAGCATCGCCACCCCGAGGAACAGCACCGCGGCGCCGATCCCGATGGCCAGCAGCCGTAGGCTCGTCGACAGGCTGGTCGCGAACAGGCCGATCAGCAGCAGCACCACCGATACGGAGATCGTTCCCACCGCCGCGTACAGGCCGAAGCGGGCAAATCGGGACGGCGGCAGCACCGAACCCTCGCGCACGGCGGCGATCGGCGGCACCCGCGTTGAGCGCAGCGCGGGGCGGAGCGCCGCCGCCAGGGTGACCAGGATGCCCACGAGCAGCGAGACGATGACCGTCCGCGCCTTGAACACCGTGCCGGTCTGCGGCAGGTCGATCCCGAATGAGACCAGCAGCGCGTTCAGTCCCCGGGCCAGCCCGAGCCCGACGAACAGGCCCACGACCGAGGCGAGCACGCCGATCACGAACGCCTCGAGCAGCACGGAGCGGCGGACCTGTCGCCGGGTCGCACCCAGGGTGCGCAGCGTGGCGAGCTCCCGCGTTCGCTGGGCGATCGTGATCGACAGCGTGTTGGCGATCACGAAGCTACCGACGAACAGGGCGATCCCGCCAAAGGCGAGCAGGAACGACTGGAAGATGCTCAGGAAGCCGCTCGTGTCCTTCGTCGCCTGCTGCGCCTGGGCCTGACCGGTCTTGACCTGGGCGTTGGGCCCGAGCAGAGGCGCAATCTCGCGCACCAGCTGCTGCGGCGTGGCGCCATTTGCCGCGGCGACGTCGATCGAGTCAAACTGACCCACCTTGTGGAAGATCGTCTGCGCGGTCGGGAGGGTGAAGATCGCCATCGTCGCCCCACCGAGCGATGAGACGCCGGCGAATTTCACCGTGCCGACGATCCGGAACTGCTGAACCGGTCCGCGGGCGATGATGCCGATGTTCTGGCCGACGGCCAGCCCTTCCCGGCTCGCGGTTGAGGCGTCGATGTCAACCTGGGTGGGTGCGCTGGGCCAATTGCCACTGGCGAGCGTGAGCGGATTGAACCGCTGGCCGCTGGGCGAGTAGCTGAACGCCAGCCCAGGGGCGCCGCCGCGCGAGATCACCTTTCCGTTGCGCCCGACCAGCTGCGCGGTATCGGAAATCGCTCCCGATGCCGCCGCGACCCCGGGCAGCCGCTCCACCTGGGTGAGCAGAGATGCCGGCAGTGACGGCGCGCTGCTGCGGTTGTTATTGCTGTTATCGGTGCCGATCGCGCTCTGGCCCGTGATCACGGCGTCGGCGTTCTTGTAGGCCTGGGTGAAGACGGACGTGAACGCGGACTTGATCGTGTCGGTGAGGATGAAGGTGCCGCTGACCATGGCCACACCGACCACGATCGCGATCGCGGTCAGGACCACGCGCAGCTTGCGTCCCAGCAGACCCTTGAGCGCGACCCGGGTCATGATTGCAACGTACTCATGACCTCGAGCACCTCGGCCGAGCCGGCTTCGCTCAGCTCCTTGATGATCAGCCCGTCGGCCAGGAACAGCACCCGGTCGGCGATCGCGGCCGCTCGCGCCTCGTGGGTCACCATGACCATCGTCTGGCCGTAGTTCTCGACCGAGTCGCGGAGCAGGTCGAGGATCTCGCCGCCGGTCTTCGAGTCGAGGTTGCCGGTCGGCTCGTCGGCGAACAGGATCGTCGGCCGCGTCACCAGCGCGCGCGAGATCGCGACCCGCTGCTGCTCACCACCGGACAGCTCCGACGGGCGATGGTGACGGCGATCGCTGAGGCCGGTCTTGGCGAACAACTCGTCCACCCACGCCCGATCGGGTTTTTCGCCCGCGATCGTCAGCGGCAGCACGACGTTCTCCTCGGCCGTCAGCATCGGGAGCAGGTTGAAGAACTGGAACACGAAGCCGATGTGCTCGCGGCGCAGCAGGGTCAGCTTCGCATCGTCGAGCCCGGTGATCTCCGTGCCGGCGATCTTCACCGTGCCGCTCGTCGGCTTATCGAGCCCCGCGAGCGTATGCATCAGCGTCGACTTGCCCGAGCCGGAGGTCCCCATGACCGCGACGAGCTGCCCCCGCTCCACGTCGAGCGAGACTCCGCGGAGCGCGTCGACCGCTGTCGCCCCATCGCCGTAGCGGCGGGTCAGCTCACGCGCCTCGACGGCGCGGCCGGTGAACCCATCCTCAGACAAAGGGGCGACGGATCACGAATGCTCGCTTCGCTGCAACGCTCCAACTCGGTGTACGCCGTCTACAACTGCGCCTAAGATCGTAGCCTGACTCGGCGATGTCAGGTGCCGCCCCGCGTACGCGATGCCTAGAGCTCCTGGGTCAGCTGGGTCAGATCCTGAAGCCGAGCCACCGCGCGGCGCAGGATGCGTGAGACCTGCATCTGCGAAACGCCGATTTGCTCGGCGATCTCGGTCTGGGTTCGGTCCTCGACGAAGCGCAGCGCCAACACGTGGCGCTCGCGCACAGACAGGCTCTGCGCCGCAGCCGCGATGCTGACGCTCACATCCACCAGCTCAAAGCGCTCGTCCTCGCGGCCAAAGGCGTCAGCGAGCGTCCCGGACTCCTCCTCGCTGTCCTCGCGTGGGGTGTCCAAGGAGACCGCGTGATGGGCCGCGCCCGTCTCGAGTCCCTCCAGGACATCCTCGATGCTCAGCTCCAGATACTCGGCGAGCTCATTCACCGTCGGCGCCCGGCCGGTGCGGGCAGTCAGCTGCTGCCGCGCCTCTTCGACCTTCAGCGCCAGCTCCTGTGCGCCGCGGGGAACGTGAACGGACCAGCCCAGGTCTCGGAAGTATCGCTTCAGCTCTCCCAGGATGGTCGGAACCGCGAATGAGGAGAACGCCGTCCCGCGCCCGGCATCAAAGCGATCCACCGCTTTGACCAGCCCAAGACTGGCCACCTGCATGAGGTCGTCAAACGGCTCCCGGGCACCGGCGTAGCGCCGGGCGAGCTTGCGAGCCAGGGGCAGAAAGCGACTGACCAGCTCGTCGCGAGCGCCGTGGTCGCCATGCTTCTGCCAGCGCTCGAAGAGCTGGTTGACATCCGCTCCGCGCGGACTCGCTTCAAGGGGAGAGGTTGCCGGACGTGGGAGAGAGGGAGCCAGTTGCATAGCAATTTTGGTACCACGGTCATCTCGGTTCTAAACATCCCATGCGGTCAGAAAACTGACACCATCCCGCAACCCCCGGCCCCCCGCCGCTTCCCGCCACCCCCGCCGCCCTTCGCGCCCCGGCTGGCCCCCGGCTGGCCCCCGGCCCCCCTCGCGGCGGCCCCGAGGACGATTTGCAAAAAACCGGAGCCCTTCGACAACAGCTCGAGCCCAATCGAGCAGGGCGTGAACGGCAAGGACGGGATCCGCTACTTCTCCCTCCAGAGGCCGGGGTCGCAGGTCAGCGTCTCGCGCGTCGACCGGCAGACCCAGGATCTGAGGCGGCGTGGCGTTCGTCGGAGCCTGGGTGGGCGGCGTGTACTGCACCGTCGCCTGGATCGGCACGACCTGACCGTTGTCCTGGCGCGCAGCAACAACTACGTCGTCAAGGCCAGCGCGCCGATCAACACGTCGCCTCCGCCCGTCATCGGCACGGTGACGGCGCCCGTGACCAACGTCACGAAAGCGATCTTGAATCCGGATGCTCTGACCGGCAACGACATCTTCCTCGCCTGCGGGACCGGACACTGGAATCGCGACGATCTCACCTTCACCTATACCTGGCTGTTTGACCGCGGCAACCCTTCCCCGGCGCCCCAGGGTCTGCTTGGCGGGCTCACGTACACCGGCAATGGCCAGGAGAACGGGGTCCTGTTCAAGCTGGCGTTCGCGGCGAACGGATTCTCGCTGCTGATCAATGGTGTGCCGCCCAGTTTCAGCCTGCCCCATGACCGGGTCACCTATCTCGACGACTACGTTCAGTGCCAGGTCACCGCCACCACGCCCAGCGGCAAGTCGTCGGCCCCCGCGTTCTCGCGCTCGGTACACCTCCGCGGGCCGGTCGTGCTGGTGGACAGCGGCTAACCGCGCTCGCGCCCGGCACGGCGGCGGCAGCGCCCCCGACATCGCCTCGTCCAGCGGATCTCACCCGATTCAGGCGAAGCGCAGTCCGCGGCGTCAGGTAGTCATAGCCGGTGGCTCAGATTTTTCTGCTCGCTCTGACGGCGGCGTTGAACCCGGTCCTCGTCGGTGCCGCGACGGTGATGCTGCTGCTGCCCAACCCGAAGCTGCTGATGCTGGGCTATCTGCTCGGCGCGCTCATGACGAGCATCACGCTCGGCCTCGTGATCGTGTTCGCACTGAAGGGTTCCAGCACGGTCAGCACGACACAGAACACGGTGAACCCGGGCATCGACGTGGCCCTGGGGGCGATCCTGCTGCTTGCCGCCGTCGTGCTCGGCACCGGGCGCGACCAGGCCATCGCCGCCCGCCGGCGGGCCCGCAAGGGCCCCAAGGAGGACAAGGGGCCGCCGCGCTGGCAGCAGGCGCTGAGCAGAGGCTCGGCACGCACCACGTTCGTCGTCGGAGCCCTGCTGACCCTACCCGGGGCGTCGTACCTGGCCGGACTCGATCACATCGAGAAGCAGCACCTGAGCACGACGGCCACCGTGCTCACCGTGATTGGGTTCAACCTGATCATGCTGATCCTGCTCGAGCTTCCGCTGCTCAGCTATGCGGTTGCCCCAGACTGGACCCCAGGCGCCGTGGAGCGAGCGAAGGCGTGGGTCGGGCGCAACGGACACCGGGCTGCGGTCATCGCGCTCACGGTGCTGGGCGCCGCGCTGGTCGTGAAGGGGATCGCCGGGCTCGTGAGCTGAGCCGACGGGCGCGCGGCGGGCGGGCGGGCGGGCGGGCGGGTCCAGAGTCT
>Ga0302326_10005127_pt1 | contig 29987 bp, 27 predicted proteins | sample Palsa_T0_3_FD_202264 | JGI IMG/M metagenome (GOLD analysis project Ga0302326, IMG submission 202264) | Peat permafrost microbial communities from Stordalen Mire near Abisko, Sweden - Palsa_T0_3 | ecosystem: Environmental > Terrestrial > Soil > Palsa > Peat permafrost | place: Sweden: Abisko... | reverse complement strand
TCCGGCTTCACCATCGTCGAGTGTTATAAATCATTGCGGCCGCAAATGCATGGCGCGGCGCACTTCATCCAGCGTGGCGCGCGCCGCGGTGCGCGCCTTCTCGGCGCCTTCGATCAGGATATTCGCCACCATGTCGGGATTGTCCTCGAACTCCTGCGCCCGCTTGCGCATGCCGGTGACCTCCTCGACGATGCGCTCGATCAACGGCTTCTTGCAGTCGAGGCAGCCGATGCTGGCGCTGCGGCAGCCCTGATCCACCCATTGCCGCGTGGCCTCATCCGAGTACAGCTTGTGCAGATCCCACACCGGGCACTTTTCCGGGTCGCCCGGATCGGTGCGGCGCACGCGCGCCGGATCGGTCTGCATGGTGCGCAGCTTGGCCGCCACCGCATCCGGATCTTCGCGCAGCGAGATGGTGTTGCCATAGGATTTGGACATCTTGCGGCCGTCAAGGCCGGGTACCTTGGGGCTCGCGGTCAGCAGCGCCTGCGGTTCGGGCAGAACGCTGACCGTGGAACCCTCAAGATAGCCGAGCAGGCGCTCGCGATCGGCGACCGTGATGCGGGTGTTGCTCTCGACCAGCGCCCGCGCCCGTTCGATCGCGGCCGCATCCCCGGTTTCCTGGAAACGGCGTCGCAGCTGCCGATACAGCGTGATGTTGCGTCCGCCGAGCTCCTTGATGGCGCGCTCGGCCTTCTGCTCGAAATCCGGTTCGCGGCCGTACAGATGATTGAACCGGCGCGCGATCTCGCGCGTGATCTCCACGTGCGCCACCTGGTCCTCGCCCACCGGCACGAACGCCGCGCGATACAGCAGAATGTCCGCGCTCTGCAGCAGCGGGTAGCCGAGGAAACCGTAGGTCGCCAGATCCTTTTCCTTGAGCTGCTCCTGCTGATCCTTGTAGGTCGGCACGCGCTCGAGCCAGCTCAGCGGCGTGATCATCGACAGCAGCAGATGCAGCTCGGCGTGCTCGGGCACCTGCGATTGCACGAACAGTGTGGCGACGCCGGGATTGAGTCCCGCGGCCAGCCAGTCGATCAGCACCTCATGCGTCGCCTGCGGCAGGCCGGAGGTATCTTCGTAGTCGGTGGTCAGCGCATGCCAGTCGGCGATGAAGAAGAAACACTCGTATTGGTACTGAAGCTCGATCCAGTTGCGCAGCGCACCGTGATAGTTGCCCAGGTGCAGCGCTCCTGTGGGGCGCATGCCCGACAGCACGCGCTTGCCTTGTGGGACGGCACTCATCCTTGCGGTCGTTCCCCGCGCGAACGGCGGGCCTCTGATGGAACAGAGTTTATTATACGGAGTTCCCCAGCACTTCCCAGCCAACCCCGGCCAGCTTGCCTTTACCGGCACGTACCAGCACCGGCGGCGACACCGCCAGGTCGATCACCGTGGTCGGTTCGATGCCGCAATGCCCGCCATCGAGGATGGCATCGAGCTGGTGCTCGAGTCGGGCGCGGATCTGGTCGCCGTCGGTCAGCGGCAGCACATCGCCCGGCAGCAGCAGAGTGGAACTCATCACCGGCTCACCCAGTTCGGTCAGCAGCATCTTCGGCACCGGGTGATCGGGCACCCGGATGCCGATGGTGCGGCGCTTGGGATGCTGCAGCCGCCGCGGGGTCTCGCGCGTGGCCGGCAGCAGAAACGTGAACGGCCCGGGCGTGGCGGCCTTGAGCAACCTGAACTGCCAGGTCTCGATGCGCGCGTAGCGCCCGATCTCGCTCAGGTCGCGGCACACCAGCGTGAAATGATGGTGCCGATCGGCACCGCGAATGCGCCGCAGGCGCTCGAGCGCCGCTGCATCGCCGATGTGGCAGCCGAGCGCATAGCAGGAGTCGGTCGGATAAGCGATGACGCCGCCGTTGCGCACGATGTCGGCCGCGCGACGGATCAGCCGCAATTGCGGATTCTGGCTATGCAGCTCGAAGTATTGGGCCATGGCCTGCGCGAATGCACTTCAATCCGCTATCATAGCGGCCCCGGTAACAGCCCCGTCGGGCGAACTAAATTCACGGATGCAAGCCCTGTCCGATCTTGCGCCATTGGTGGCGTTTTTCGTCGCTTATTACCTGCGCGGCATCTACGTCGCGACCGCGGTGCTGATGGTCGCGATGCTGGCACTGCTGGCGCTCGACCTGTTGCGCTTGAAACGCATACCGCCGATGCATCTGATGAGCGCGCTGCTGGTGCTGTCGCTTGGCAGTGCCACACTGATCCTGCGCGATCCGCGGTTTCTCAAATGGAAGCCGACCGTGTTCCTGTGGCTGGTGGCCCTCGCCAGCCTGCTGAGCCCATGGCTGAGCCGCGCGCCGCTGGCGCAGCGTCTGCTGGCGCCGATGGTCAGCGGCAGCGAGACGGTGCCACGACGCACCTGGCTCAGGCTCAATTTCCTGTGGGTCGGCTTCTATGCGTTGCTGGGCGCGTTGAACCTGTGGGTGGCGGATAATGCGAGCGAACGCGCCTGGGTCAATTTCAAGGTGTTCGGCCTGAGCGCGGCGTTCGCCTTGTTCGCGATCGCCCAGGCGCTGTGGCTCGCCGCGCGCACCGAGACCGTCGCCGTCTGACCCGCATGTCCGCGACTCCAAGCCCGACTGCCGTGCATATCCGCACTCTGCTGCAGCAGCAGCTGCAGCCCGCGCACCTGGAGGTACGCGACGACAGTGCCGCGCATGCAGGCCACGCCAGCGCTGGAGGCAAAGGGCACTTCCGGCTGCGGATCGTGTCCACATGCTTCGAAGGATTGAAACCGCTGCAACGTCACCGCCTGGTCAACGACGCGCTGGCACCGCTGTTCGAGACCGAGCTGCACGCGCTCGCGATGGAAACCCTCACTCCTGACGAGTTCACAAAGTAATCACTGTAACCCAATGAGATATCTGATGAAAATTTCCAATGCACTCCCGTTCGCCGTGCTGGCGCTGCTCGCCGCCTGTTCCAAGGGCGGCCCCACGGCGGACACTACCAAGCCGGCCGATAAGCCGGTGGCCACCGTCAACGGCACCCCGATCAGCCGCGCAATGTTCGAGTACTACGCAAAGAACACCGCCGGCAAGCCGGCGGCCGAACTCACGCCCGAGCAGCGCGCACAACTGCTCGACAACCTGGTGCGCGGCGAGATCATCGCCGAGGAAGCAGTCAAGCAGGGATTGGACAAGACCACCGACACCGCCTCGCTGCTGGCGCTGTCGCGGCTGGAGATCCTGCAGCAGGCCGGTGCGACGCATTACCTGGAGGATAAGAAACCCTCCGATGCGGAACTGAAGGCCGAATACGACGCGCAGGTCGCGGGCATGCCCAAGACGCAATACCACGCGCGCCATATCCTGGTGGCGAGCCAGGACGCGGCTCAGAAAATCACCGACGAGCTCAAGAAGGGTGGCAAGTTCGAGGACCTCGCCAAGAAGGACTCGATAGATTCTTCCAAGGATCAGGGCGGGGATCTGGGCTGGTTCACTCCGACCAACATGGTCAAGCCGTTCGCTGACGCCGTGGTGCAGCTGAAGAAGGGCGAGACCACCCCGGCGCCGGTGCAGACTCAATACGGCTGGCACGTGATCCAGCTGATCGATACCCGCGACACGCCGGTGCCGCCGCTCGATCAGGTCAAGGACCGGGTGGCACAGCTGGTGGAGACCAAGAAGTTCCGTGCCTATCAGGACGAATTGCTGAAGACCGCCAAGGTCGAGAAGAACCTCGACAGCGAGGCGCCGAAGCCGGCAGCACCGACCACCACCACACCCTAGCGCTCAACGCGCGCTCATTTGCGCGCCAGTAATTTCCTCAGGCCGCGCTCGCCGAGCACCTCGATACCGAGCTGCTCGGCGCGCTTGAGCTTGGAGCCGGGCTCGGCGCCGGCGATCAGATAGCTGGTCTTCTTCGACACCGAACCGCTGACCTTGGCGCCGAGGGCCTGCAGCTGCTCGGCGGCCTGATCGCGACTCATGCCCGGCAGCGTACCGGTCAGCACCACGGTGATTCCCGACAGCGGCAGCACCTTGTTTTGCCCGCGTGCGGCCGGCGGGCCTTCCGGCCAATGCAGGCCAAGCGAGCGCAGGCGCTTGAATTCCGCGCGATGGCGCGCGTCGGCGAAGAAGCCCTGCACGCTGGCGGCGATCACCGGGCCGACGTCCGGCACTTCCAGGATCTCTTCCACCGAGGCACCCGCCAGAGCGTCCAGTGAGCCGAAGTGCTCGGCCAGCGCCTTGGCGGTAGTCTCGCCGACCCCGGCGATGCCGAGCCCATGCAGCAGCCGCGGCAGCGTCGTTGCCTTACTGTGCTCGATCGCGGCCACGAGGTTCGCGGCCGACTTCTCGCCCATGCGTTCCAATTCGACCAGCTTTGCGGCGTCGAGCGCAAAGATATCGCTCGGGGTGCGCAGCAGATCCTGTCCCACCAGCTGATCGATCAGCTTGTCTCCCAGTCCCTCGATATCAAGTGCCCTGCGGCTCGCGAAATGTCGCAGCGCCTCTTTGCGCTGCGCCGGGCAAGTGAAGCCGCCGCTGCAGCGCGCGGCGGCTTCGCCCTCGACCCGTATCACGCGCGAGTGACAGATCGGGCATTTATCCGGCAGCTTCGGCCGCCGCGCACCCTTGGGGCGGCGCTCGGGCAGCACGCGCACGATCTCGGGAATCACATCGCCTGCACGCCGCACCACCACCGTGTCGCCCAGGTGCACATCCTTGCGTTCCACTTCATCCATGTTGTGCAGTGTCGCGTTGCTGACCGTGACACCGGCCAGCTGCACCGGCTCGAGCCGGGCCACCGGCGTGAGTACGCCGGTGCGCCCCACCTGGAATTCGATGTCGCGCACCACGGTCAGGGCTTCGTCCGCGGGAAATTTGTGCGCGATCGCCCAGCGCGGCGCGCGCGCGACAAAGCCGAGCGCCTGCTGATCGGCGCGCGAGTTGACCTTGTAGACCACGCCATCGATCTGGTATGCCAGCGCCGCGCGCCGCGCCCCGAGCGCATGAAAGTATTCCAGGCACCCGGCCGCCCCAAGGACGGCGCGAATCTCCGGATTGGTTCGCAGCCCCCAGTGCGCGAGCTGCTGCAGCAGCTCGATCTGGCCCGGCGGCGGCGGCATGCTCCCCTGCCACTGGCCGACGGCATAAAAAAACACCTGCAGCGGCCGCGTTGCCGTCACGCGCGCATCGAGCTGGCGCAGGCTGCCAGCGGCGGCATTGCGCGGATTGGCGAACACCTTGTCGCCGGCGGCCATCGCCGCCGCATTCATGCGGGTAAAGCCAGCCAGCGGCATGAACACTTCCCCGCGCACCTCAACTTCGTCCGGCGCCCGCCCGCGCAGCACCAGCGGCACGGCACGCAGAGTGCGTATGTTCGCCGTGATGTCCTCACCGCTGCTGCCGTCGCCGCGCGTGGCGGCGACGACGAAGCGACCGGCGCGATAGGTCAGCGACACTGCCAGGCCGTCGAGCTTGGGCTCGGCGCAGTACTGGATCTGCTGATCGGCGCGTCCCAGACGCTCGCGCACGCGCCGGTCGAACGCCACGATGTCGTCCTCGCTGAACGCGTTGTCGAGCGACAACATCGGCACGCCGTGCCGCACTTCGGCAAATCCGGCCGCGATCTGGCCGCTCACGCGCTGCGTGGGTGAATCCGCCGTTATCAGCTCGGGACGCTGCGCTTCGATGTCGCGCAGCTCGCGCATCAGGCGGTCGTATTCGGCGTCCGGCACCGACGGATCGTCGAGTACGTAGTAGCGGTAGTCGTATTGCTCGATCAGCTCACGCAGCTCGGCAACGCGCCGCCGCGTTGCCTGCTTCACGAACTCGGCTGCGCTGGCGCAGCTAGGGTCAGATCCTGCACCGTGCGCCGCAGCGTCTCCAGCTGCTCGGCGCCGAGCGCCAGCCCCTGCTCATCCTGCAGCCGCGCCCGCAGCCGCTCGGCCAGGTCCTGCGCGGTATCGAGCAGGTGATCCAGCGCTGCCGCCGGCGGCAGCGGCCCGGGCAGCACCGCGAACAGGCTCAAGCCCGAGAAGCGCTGGAAGTCCATGTTCGGCAGATCGAATATGCCCGGCTTGCTCAGGTTGGCGGCACTGAGCAGTGCCCGGCCATCGGCTCCGGGCTGATGGAAGATGCCGAAGCGGCCATGTTCGAAGCCGCACGCCCCGAGCGCCAGACGCACCACGCGGCCGGACAGGCGCTCGTGGCTGAGCGCCGCGATGCGCAGCGAGAGAATGTGGCGCTCGGATTCCGGCGGCCAGTCGACCACCGGCGGGCGCGGCAGTTCACCCGGCAGCGACTGCTCGGCAGCGCCCGCGCCGTTGGATCCCTCGGCACGCACGTACACGTAATAGGGCGCGCCATCGCCCGCATCGGCCGCCGGCCCGGGCCCATGGGCGCTGATCGGCTCGTCGAGCACGATGGCGGAGTCGGCGATGCGCATCTCGCTATCGCCGGCGAGGCTATCGGACGCTATCGGATCCAGCGGCGGCAGATCGACGCGTGGTGGCGGCTCGGCGCGGGTGCGAGCACCGCCCAGGCTGGCGCCGGTATAGATGCGCGAGCCGCTCGCCGATGCCTCCTCGGTTGCCGCATCGCTGCCTGCGATCGCGCCGCCGGTGCCCATCGCGCCCATCGGCGGTTCGCTGCGCTCGGACCTGCCGGCCGGTGCGTTCTCGTCGCGCCGCCCCTGGCGCGGCCTCAGGTGCTCCCAGGCGGCCAGTGCCGCCAGGAACACCAGACCGGCGAACAACAATATCCAGCGCAATTCCCCCATGAGCGTTCCGCAATCAGACTGCTGCCAGCTTCATGGCCTCGTCGATATCGACCGCGACCAGCCGCGACACACCGGGCTCGTTCATGGTCACGCCGATGAGCTGCGAGGCCAGCTCCATCGTAACCTTGTTGTGGGTAATGAAAATGAACTGCACCCGGCTCGACATCTCGCGCACGATGTCGCAATAGCGGCCGACGTTGTGCTCATCGAGCGACGCGTCGACCTCATCGAGCAGGCAGAACGGCGCCGGGTTCAGGTCGAAGATCGAAAACACCAGCGCCACCGCGGTCAGCGCCTTCTCGCCGCCCGAGAGCTGCGCGATGGTGCTGTTGCGCTTGCCCGGCGGACGCGCCATGACCGCAACTCCCGCCGACAGCGGATCCTCGCCGACCAGCTCCAGATAGGCGTGGCCGCCGCCGAACAGCCGCGGAAATTTTTCCTGCAGTCCGGCGTTGATGCGGTTGAAGGTTTCCTCAAAGCGGCTGCGGGTCTCGCGATCCATGCGGTGCATGGCCTGATCGAGCGTGGTCAGCGCGTCATTGACGTCGGTGAACTGCCGGTCGAGATAATTCTTGCGTTCGGTCTGCTGCGCGAGCTCATCGATGGCGGTGAGGTTGACCTGGCCGAGTTTTTCCAGATCGGCGCGCAACTCGGCGAGCCGCGCGTCCCAGACTCTGATGTCGGCCCCGGGATTCATCTGTTGCAGCACCGCGCCCAGCTCGCAGTGCGTGGCCGCAAACTGCTCGAACAGCGACTCGCGGCGCACGCGCGACTCCTGCGCGGCCAGGCGCGCCTGCTCCATCGCCTCGCGCGCCGTCGTGACGCGCTGCTCGGCCGACAGCCGGCGCTGCTCCAGGGTGCGCAGCTCGGTGTCGCAGTCCTCGAGCTGCCGGCGCGCACTTGCCAGTTCCGTCTCCACTTCCAACCGCCGCGCCAGGTGGTCCTGCAGCCGCAGCTCGAGTTCCGCCACCGGCGCATCGCCGTCGGCGAGCGTGCGCTCCAGACTCTGGGCCTGCCCCTGCAGCGCGCCTCGTTGATCGAGCAGCCGGATCAGCGCACCGTCCATCGAACCCTGGGCCGAGCGCCGGCTCTCCAGGCGGATCAGGCTGTCGTGCAGTTCGCGCTGCGCGGCCTGCGCGCGCTCGCGTGCCAGCGTGGCCGCCTCGCGCCTGAGCTCGCGTTCGCTCTCCAGTTCCAGTTGCTGCGCATCCAGCCGCGCCAGCGCCTCCATCGCCGCGTCGTGCGCGGCGCGTGCGCGCGCCAGGCCGTCCTGTGCCCGGCTCATATCGAGCGCGACCTCGGCCTGCTCGGCCTCGATACGTGTGCGGCGCAGTGCCGCCTCGTCCAGCCGTGCCTTGAGCGCCTCCAGCCGCCCGCGCAGCTCGGCGTGCTCGCGATGCACGCCCTGGATGCGCGCCTGGGTGGCATCGCGGTGTTGCTCTGCCACGCCCACCTGAGCGCGCAGCGAGCCGACGTCCTGTTCCAGGCGTCGCACCCGCTCGTCGGCCGTGACCGACAGCTCGCGCAACGCCTTGAGACGATGCTCGCGCTCCAGTACGCCGGCATGCACGTCGCCGCCGCGGTTGACCCGCAGCCAGTCGCGCCCGACCCACTCCCCGGCGCCGGTGATCAGCGACTCGCCCGCAGCCAGCTGCGCGCGCTGGCGCAATGCCGTGGCCAGCGAGGTCGCGGTGCGCACCGGCTCGAGCAGCGAACGTACCGCCTGCGGTCCGCGCACCTGCGCTGCCAGTGTCCCGGCAGGCCCGGCCGCAGCGTCACGCCCGGCGCTGCCGGCCGCCTGTTCAAAGAACGTCACGCTGCCGCCATCCAGGTTCGGCAGCGACGATTCAAGCTGCTCGAGCGCAGCCACGCCCACCGCCTCAAGATAATCCCCGAGCACCGTTTCAACCGCCCGCTCCCAACCGGCGGCTACCTCAAGCGTCTGTGCCAGCCGCGGCCGACTGGCGGTATCGGCCAGTGTCGACAGCCAGGCGCCGGCGCGCGCGTTTTTCTCCTTGAGCGCCGCCTGCTGCAACGCTTCGAGCGACATCAGTTCGGCGCGCGCCCGTTCGCGCTGCTGGCGGGAAGCTTCCAGCTCGGCATCGACGCTGTGCTGCGCATTACGCAGTTGCTGCACCTGGGCCAGCGCCGCCGCAAGATCGCGCGCCAGCGTGTCGGCGACCGCGCGTGCCGCCGCCTCACGCTCGGTCAGTCCCTCGATCGGCGCGTCGGCGTGCTGCGAGCTGAGCGCGTCGAGTTCGAGCTCCAGCCGATCGGTCTGAGCCTGCAGGCGATGACGCTGGCTTTCCAGCTGCTCGATGCGCGCCGACTCCACCTGGGCGCTCTGCCCGGCGGCACCGAGCTCGCGGTTGAAGCTCTCCCAATGCTGCTGCCAGCCGCTCAGTTTGGCCTCCGCCTCGGCCAGAGCGCTCGCGGCCTGCTGCTCGCTCGCGCGCCGCGCCGCAACCATAGGTTCAAGCTCAGCGATCTCGGTACGCAGCGTCGCCAGCTGCTCCTCGTCGCGCACGATCTGCTGCGCGATCGCACCCAGATTGGTGCTCACCTGCGACAGGTCGCCGCGCGCGCGTTCGCGCAGCTCGCGCGTATAGCGGATATTCTCCTCGGTGCGCGTTACCTCCGCCCCAAGCTCGTAATAGTGGCCCTGCACGCGCGCCGCGGCTTCGCCCAGCTCGCCGTGGAAATCGCGCTGCTTTTCAATCGCCGCTTCCGCCGAGCGCTGGTCCGCCAGCGCCTGCTGCATGTCCAGTTCGCACTCACGCACCGCGCCGTCCTGTACCGCAGCGCCGCTGTCGAGTTCGCGCAGCCGCAACGCCAGCAGTTCGGCGGTCAGGGTGCGCTCCTGGGCCTTCAGGTCCTGATAGCGGCGGGCGGTGTTGGCCTGGCGCTGCAGGTGCCGGATCTGCTTGTCGATCTCGTCGCGCAGATCCTGCAGGCGCGCCAGGTTCTCGCGCGTGTCGGCCATGCGCATCTCGGTCTCGCGGCGGCGCTCTTTATATAGAGAAACGCCGGCCGCCTCTTCGATGAACAGCCGCATGTCATCGTGCCGCGCCTCGATCACGCGCGAGATCATGCCCTGCTCGATGATCGCGTAGCTGCGCGAGCCCAGGCCGGTGCCGAGAAACAGCTGCGTGATGTCCTTGCGGCGGCAGCGTCCGCCGTTGATGAAGTACGCCGAGGTGCCGTCGCGCGACACGGTGCGTTTGAGCGAAATCTCGCTGTAGCTCGCGTAGGCGCCGCCGATCTTGCCGTCGCCGTTGTCGAACACCAGTTCCACCGCTGCCGTGCCTACCGGCTTGCGCGCGCTGGAACCGTTGAACACCACGTCGCTCATCGAGTCACCGCGCAGATGGCGGGCCGAGAGCTCGCCCATGACCCAGCGCACCGCATCGATGATGTTGGACTTACCGCAGCCGTTGGGACCGACCACACCGATCAGGTTCCCCGGCAGATGCACCGAGGTTGGGTCGACGAAAGATTTGAATCCGGCGAGCCTGACTTTGTTGAGCCGCATTAAAATCCCGGAACTACCCTGTGGTGCTGGAGTGACTAATCTTCCCCGAGCTGGCGCGCCGCTAGTGTAGATTATCCGGGCGCCGCTTTCGACGCACTTTATCCACCGCCATGCCGACCCAGCCCGTCACCGCGATCGACACTTTCCCCAATCCGGCGCCGGAGCACGACTACACCATACAAATGGACGTTCCGGAGTTCACCTGTCTGTGTCCGAAGACAGGTCAGCCGGACTTCGCCACGCTCGAACTGCAGTATGTGCCCGATCGGCTGTGCATCGAACTCAAGTCGCTCAAGCTCTACCTCTGGTCGTTTCGCGACCGCGGCAGCTTTCATGAGGCGGTGACCAATCAGATCATCGAGCACCTGGTGGGCAGCATCGCGCCGCGCTTCATGCGCCTCACCGCGCGTTTCAACGTTCGCGGCGGCATCTACACCAGTGTCATCGCCGAGCGCCGGGCGCCGCATTGGCAGCCCCCGCCGAGCGTCAATCTGCCCGGAACAGCGTAAAACCCCGCCACGACTGCAGTTTTTCTGCCCTGTACAGCCCGCTACGCGTCGGTATAATCGCGCGTTCTCAAATGACCGGTGACCTGTAGGAGCGCGGCGATGCCCGGCAAAAAGCCTGGATCCAAGACCAGCAAAGTGAAGAAGGCGCAGAGCGCGAAAGCCGCGCCGCGTCGCGCCGCGCCAAGCCGACCGGAGCCGCGCAAGAGCGTGGTGGCAAGCCGCAAGGCGCCACCCGCGCCAACGAGTGCGCCGCCGAGCGCGCTCAAGTCGGAGGCGAAATTCTCGAGAAAGCCGGGCAGCGACCTGGAGCGCATGGCGCAGCTGCGCGCCGCGCCGGTCATCAGCACGGTGTCCAGCCTACGCTCAGCCGCCGCCGTCGCCGCCTCGACCACCGCACGTACGCGCCTGCTGCCGCAGCCCGAGGAAGTCGACGCCGACGGCGACGCTGCCGATACCAGCAGCCTTCTGGCCGGGCCGCGCAACGTCAAGCCCTATGTCGCCAAGCGTGGCGAGCAGTACATGAGCAAGCAGCAGCTGGCGCATTTCCAGCTGATCCTGCTCAGCTGGAAGCGCGATCTGATGGAGGAAGTCGACCGCACGGTCTCGCACATGAAGGACGAGGCCGCGAACTTTCCCGATCCCAATGACCGTGCGACCCAGGAAGAGGAATTCAGCCTCGAGTTGCGCACCCGGGACCGGGAACGCAAGCTGATCCGCAAGATCGATGAAGCACTGAAGCGCATCGAGGATGGCACCTACGGCTACTGCCTCGAGACCGGGGAGGAGATCGGCATCAAGCGGCTCGAGGCCCGGCCCGTGGCCACGCTGTCGATCGAAGCCCAGGAACGGCGCGAGCGGCGCGAACGCCAGTACGGCGATCGCGACGACCGCTACCGCTAAACGCGACCGGCCGCCCCGTCTTCAGGCGGCCGCCCAAGCGGCGCCTGGCGCCGCAGCCCTGTGGGCTCCCGGCCTGATTTTCACTTAATCGGGGATATTGACTCGGACTTGGGTTCCGTCTGGGCTTGTACTATGGTATGCCATGCTGCATGGCTGTAAGGGTCTACGCGCCTTGAAAACCCGAGGGCTTCCCTATGAGCGAGCTGCGCGTCATAAAGAAATACCCCAACCGTCGTCTGTATGACACGGTCGAGAGCCGCTACATCACACTCGACGATGTGCGGCGCCTGGTACTCAACCGGGTTGAGTTCTGCGTTATGGACAAGCGTAGCCAGCAGGACATCACGCGACCGGTGCTGCTGCAGGTGATTGCCGAACAGGAACAACGCGACGGCACCATCCTGAGCCAGGACTTCCTGGCCGAGCTGATCCGCAGTCACGACGTTGGCCTCGAGGGCATGCTGTCGAGCTACCTGGAGCAGACCCTGCGGCTGTTCCTGAGCGCGGATCGTCCGGCCGCCGATCCGGCCGCTGCGGCCAGTCATCTGGCGCACCAGAACTATCAGCGCTGGCACAGCGCCCAGGAAGAGATCTTTCGCACACTGATGAAGGCCGCCAACGCGGCCCCCACCTAGGGACCCGCTGGCTTCAGGCGGCGTCGACGTTGCGCATCGACAGACGGATGCGCCCCTGCCGATCGACCTCGAGCACCTTGACGCGGATCTGATCGCCTTCCTTGAGCTTGTCCGAGACGCGCTCGACGCGCTCATCGGAGATCTGCGAGATATGCACCAGGCCATCGCGGCCCGGCAGGATGGTGACGAAGGCGCCGAAGTCCATCAGCTTCACGACTTTGCCTTCGTAGATCTGTCCCACCTCGACATCGGCGGTAATCAACTCGATGCGCCGCTGCGCTTCGCGCCCCGCGGTGGCATGCACCGACGCGATCTTGACCGTGCCGTCGTTCTCGATGTCGATCGTGGTGCCGGTCTCCTCGGTGATCTGGCGAATGACCGCCCCGCCCTTGCCGATGACGTCGCGGATCTTTTCCGGGTCGATCTTCAATGTGATGATCGACGGTGCCCACTCCGACATCTTGGCGCGCGGCTCGCGGATCACCTTCGCCATCTCGTCGAGTATGTGCAGCCGGCCGGTGCGTGCCTGCGCCAGCGCCACGCGCATGATCTCCGGCGTGATGCCCTCGACCTTAATGTCCATCTGCAGCGCGGTGACGCCATCGCGCGTACCGGCAACCTTGAAATCCATATCGCCCAGGTGATCCTCGTCGCCGAGGATGTCGGTGAGCACCTGGAAGCGCGCGCCCTCGAGCACCAGGCCCATGGCGACGCCGGCCACCGGCGCCTTGATCGGCACGCCGGCATCCATCAGCGACAGGCTGGTGCCGCACACGCTAGCCATCGAACTGGAGCCATTGGACTCGAGAATCTCCGACACCACGCGAATGACGTACGGGAACGTGCTCATGTCGGGCATCACGGCCAACACGCCACGACGCGCCAGATTGCCATGACCGATCTCGCGCCGCTTCGGCGATCCCATCATGCCGGTCTCGCCGACCGAGAACGGCGGGAAGTTGTAGTGCAGCATGAACGGTTCGCGCCGCTCGCCCTCGAGCGCATCGATGATCTGCGCATCGCGCGTGGTACCGAGGGTCGTGGTCACCAGTGCCTGGGTCTCCCCGCGGGTGAACAGGCCCGATCCGTGGGTGCGTGACAGCACCCCGACCTTGACCGTGACCGGCCGCACCGTGGCGGTATTGCGCCCATCGATGCGTGGTTCGCCCGCCAGAATACGCTCTCGCACGATGTGGCTCTCGAGCTTGAACAGCTCGATGCCGATCGCCTCGCCAGTCCATTGCGCGTCGCGCGCGCCGAGCGCCTCGATAGCCTGCTTCTTGATCTCGCTCAGGCGGTTGGAGCGCTGCTGCTTCTCGGTGATGCGGTAGGCATCCGACAGCGGCGCGGTGGCATATTCGGCCATCGCCTTCACCAGCGTGTCGTGCGCCGGCGTCGGCTTCCAGTCCCAGCGCGGCTTGCCGGCCTCGGCGGTAAGCTCACGGATGGCTTTGATCGCCACCTGCATCTGATCGTGGCCGAATACCACGGCGCCGAGCATGGCTTCCTCGCTGAGAATCTTGGCCTCGGACTCGACCATCAGCACCGCCGGCCCGGTGCCGGCGACCACCAGATCGAGCTGCGAGTTGGCCTGGTCGGTACGCGTGGGATTGAGCAGGTACTGGCCGTCGCGATAGCCGACACGCGCGGCTGCGATCGGGCCGTTGAACGGCACGCCGGCGATCATCAGTGCGGCGGAGGCGCCCAGCAGCGCCGGAATATCGGCATCGATATCGGGATTCAACGACAGCACGGTGGCGACCACCTGCACCTCGTTGGCGAAGCCATCCGGGAACAGCGGTCGGATCGGCCGATCAATCAGGCGCGAGGTCAGCGTCTCGCGCTCGGTAGGCCGGCCCTCGCGCTTGAAGAAGCCGCCGGGGATGCGACCGGCGGCATAGGTCTTCTCGATGTAATTGACGGTCAGGGGGAAAAAGTCGCGCCCCGGCACGGCGGTTTTGCGCGCGCAGGCGGTGACCAGCACCACCGTCTCGCCCATGGTGGCGAGTACGGCGCCGTCGGCCTGACGCGCCAGCTCGCCCGTCTCCAGAGTGACGGAATGTGGGCCATAGGAAAAAGTCTTCTTGAAGACAGTCACGCGTCAGACCTCGGGAGATAGTTGCTGCGGATGGGAATAGTGGAACAGGCCGCGCTCGAAACGGATGTGCGCGGCCGCGGGAGTATCAGCGGCGCAGGCCCAGGCGTTCGACCACTTCCTGGTACTTGGCCGGGTTGGTCGACTTCAGATAGTCCAGCAGCTTGCGACGCTGATTGACCAGCTTCACCAATCCGCGGCGTGAAGAGTGATCGCGCTTGTGGGCGCTGAAATGTCCTCCCAGGCCGTTGATGCGCTCGGACAACAGCGCAATCTGGACTTCGGGCGACCCGGTATCTTTGGGGTCGCGCCGATATTGCGCGACCACACCGCTCTTCTGTTCCGTGGACAAAGCCATTGCGTGCACAACCTCTGTACTAAGCTGCATCGAGTGCGTCATTTTGAAGGCCGCGCATTCTAACCGCAGACCTTCGGTGTCTCAAGCGGAACAGGGAGTTACCGCCATCAGCCCGCCGCCGGCTGCTGGCGCGCGCTGTTGAACAGGCGCCGTACCCGCAACACGTCCGCCGCATCGCTCTCGCCCAGGCCCAGAAAGCGCTCGGCATCATACAGGCGCCAGAGCGCGGCGCCGCGGGCCGCGCCATGCACCGGCTGGCCGTGCAGCAGCGCACGCACCGCGGGGGCGGCAAGCTGCAAGGCGGGCAGGTGCATCAGCGCCCGGTCCGCCGGCAGCAGCGGCCAGCTGCCGACCGGCTGATTGGCCGCCTCGAGCTGCTCAAGGCTCGCCATGGTCTCGCCGGCGAATGGCTCGACGTATTCGCGCCGCAGGTGGTACAGGCGCCCGCAGCTGCCCAGGGCGCGTGCCAGATCCTCGGCGAGCACACGCACGTAGGTGCCCTTGGAGCACAGCACGCGCATCTCGAGCCGATCCTCATGCAGCGACAGCAGCTGCAGGCTGTCGATCACCAGCGAGCGTGCCGCGCGCTCGACCGTTTGCCCGCGTCGCGCCAGCCGATACAGCGGCTCGCCACCGCGTTTGAGCGCCGAATACATCGGTGGCGTCTGCTGCTGTGCACCGTGGAAGCGGGCCACCACCACCTCGACCGCATCCCGCGTCAGCGGCGGCACCGGGCAGCGCTCGACGATGGCGCCTTCCGCGTCCCCGGTCTCGGAACGCTCCCCGAGCTGGATGCCGAACTGATAGCACTTGCGCAGCACCAGCATCTCACCGGCAAGTTTTGTGGCCTCGCCCAGACAGATCGGCAACATGCCGCTCGCCAGCGGATCGAGGCTGCCGGTATGCCCGGCCTTGATGCCACCGGCGAGCCGCCGTACGCGCTGCAGCGCTGCGTTGGAGGACAGTCCCAGGGGCTTGTCGAGCAGCAGCACGCCGAACGGCGGCGCGTTCAAGCGTCCTCGTCGGCTGGCAAATCAGGCGCGCCGTGATCAGCCGGGTTGCCGCCTGCGTCCGCACCGCGCACGCGGTCGGCCTGCACCGCGCTCTCGATCAGCTGCGTCAGGTGCTGCGCACCCTCGATCGCGGTGTCGAGATGAAATTCCAGCCGCGGCGCGTGCCGCAGCTTGAGTTCGCGCGCGATTTCGCCGCGCAGATACCCGGCTGCACTTCGCAGGCCGGTCAATACCTGCTCCGCCGGGTGTTCCCCGGCAAACGGCAGCACGTGTATGCGCGCATAGCTCAGGTCATTTGCCACGTCCACGGCCGTCACCGTGACGTTGCCGACGCGCGGATCCTTGACGCCGCGCCGTAACAGCGTCGATAGCGAGCGCTGCATCTGCGCCGCGATGCGCGAGGTCCTGGCGGTGGCTTTGTGCATGCGGCAGGCGCGGCACGAGCCGTCACTGGATCGTGCGCGACACCTCGACGCGCGAGAAGCACTCGATCTGGTCGTTGGCACGCACGTCCTGGTAGTTCTTCACCCCGATACCGCATTCGGTACCCGCCCGGACTTCGTTGACGTCGTCCTTGAAACGGCGCAGCGATTCCAGCGCGCCTTCGAAGATCACCACGTTGTCGCGCAGTACCCGGATCGGATTGTTGCGCCGTACTGCCCCTTCCGTGACCAGGCAGCCTGCGACCACGCCGAACTTGCTGGAGCGAAATACCTCGCGTACCTGGGCGATGCCGACGATGGTCTCCTTGATCTCCGGCGCCAGCAGACCACTCATCTTCTGCTTCACGTCGTCGATGGCCTCGTAAATGATGCTGTAGTAACGCACCTCCACACCGGTCTCCTTCATCGCCTCGCGGGCGGCGGAGTCGGCTCGCACATTGAAGCCGATGACGAACGCCTTGGAGGCCGCGGCGAGCTGGATGTCGGAGGCGGTGATGCCGCCGACACCGCTGGCGATCACGCCCACCTTGACCTCGTCGGTGGACAGCTTGATCAGCGCGTCGCGCAGCGCCTCGGCACTGCCCTGCACGTCGGTTTTGATGAGCACCGGGATGATGCCGGCCTTGACCTCACCCATGGTCGAGAACACGTCCTCAGCCCGGGTGGCCGCGCGCGCCAGTTTGACGTCCCGGAACTTGCCCTGGCGGTACAGCGCTACCTCACGCGCCTTGCGCTCGCTCTCGACCACCAGCAGCTCATCGCCCGCATTGGGTGCGCCCGACAGACCCAGCACCACCACCGGCGTTGACGGCGGGGCATCGCTGATCGTCTGTCCGCTCTCATCGAACATGGCGCGTACCCGGCCAAACTCGCTGCCGGCGAGGATGGCATCGCCGGTGCGCAGCGTACCGCGCTTGACCAGCACCGTGACCACGGCACCGCGGCCTTTTTCCATGCTCGATTCGATCACCACTCCGGCCGCAAAGCCGGTGCGCGGCGCCTTGAGCTCGAGCACCTCGGCCTGCAGCAAAATCGCCTCCAGCAGCTGGTCGATGCCCTCGCCGGTCTTGGCCGAGACGCTCCTGAACATATTCTGGCCGCCCCACTCTTCGGCAATCACGTCGTGCTTGGCCAGCTCGGTGCGCACGCGTTCCGCATCGGCATCCGGTTTGTCGATCTTGTTCACCGCGACCACGATCGGCACCCCGGCCGCCTTGGCGTGCGAAATGGCCTCGATGGTCTGCGGCATCACGCCGTCGTCGGCCGCCACCACCAGCACCACCACGTCGGTGGCCTTGGCACCGCGCGCGCGCATGGCGGTAAACGCGGCATGACCCGGCGTGTCCAGAAAGGTGATTGACCCGCGCGGGGTTTCGACGTGATAGGCGCCGATATGCTGCGTGATCCCGCCCGCCTCGCCGGCCGCCACCTTGGTGCGGCGCATGTAATCGAGCAGCGAAGTCTTGCCGTGATCGACGTGTCCCATCACCGTCACCACCGGCGCGCGCACCTCGAGCTTCTCGGTTTCCCCTTCCGCGCCCTGCAGGCCTTCCTCGATCTGGTTTTCACGCAGCAGCTTGGCGGTATGACCGAATTCCTCCACCACCAGCACCGCCGTATCACGCTCGATCGGCTGGTTGATGGTCGCCATGACGCCGAGGTTCATCAATACTTTGATGACCTCGGTGGCCTTGACCGCCATCTTCTGCGCCAGTTCCGCGACGGTGATGGTCTCGCCGAGCGCCACCTCGCGCTTGACCGGCGCCGTGGGCATCTCGAACGCATGCTTGGCTTCGCCGCCGCCGACCGGCATGGCGCGTGTCTTGAGGCGCTTCTTTTTCTTGTGGCGTGCGCTGACGTCGCCGGCAATGTGCAGCTCCTCGCGGCCATAGCGGGTACGCTTGTCGTCCACTTCCTCGCGCGCCGCCGGCACCGGATGCACGTGCGGGGTGTGTGCTTCGCGCGCCGCCTCGGCCGGCCGCCGTTGCCGTTCGCGTTCGGCTTCCTCCGCCGAGCGCTGCTCGGCCAGCCGCCGCGCCTCATCCAGCGCCTTCTTGCGCGTCTGCTCTTCCTCGATTCGACGCCGGTTCTCGGCCTCGACGCGTTCGCGCTCGCGCCGCTCGACCTCGGCCTTCTCGCTCAGCGCACGCTGCGCCTCTTCGGCATCGCGCTTCTGCGCATCGAGCTGTTCCTGCTGCGCCCGCGCCTGGCCCTCGAGCACGTCGCGCTTTATATAGGTGCGCTTGCGTCGCACCTCGACATTGACGGTGCGCGCCCGGCCCTGGTTGCTGGCGAGCTTGAGCTCGCTCTGGGTCTTGCGCTTGAGCGTGATGCGGCTCGGTGCCGAGCCCTCGCCGCCATGGCCGTGGCTGCGGCGCAGGTGCGTCAGCAGCTCGAGCTTGGCTTCCTCGCTGATCAGTTCCTCCGGACTGGACACGGTGATTCCGGCCTGGTCGAGCTGCGCGATCAGGCGGTCCACCGGCACCTTCAGTACGTCGGCAAATTGGGCAATCGTCACGTCAGCCATGTGTCTTCACCACCGCGAGCATCAATGCTGCGCCTCGAACCAATGAGCGCGGGCCTTCATGATCAGGCTGCCGGCCTCGTCCGATGACAGGCCTTCGATGTCGGAAATATCGTCGATCGCCTGATCGGCCAGCTCCTCGCGGGTACGCACGCCACGACGCGCCAACGCCAGCGCCAGGTCCGGCCGCATGCCCTCGAGCGTCAGCAGGTCGTCGGCCGGCATCGACTGGTCGAGCGATTCCTCGCTCACGATAGCCTGCGTCAGCAGCACGTCGCGGGCGCGATTGCGCAACTCCTTGACGATGTCCTCGTCGAATTCCTCGATCGCGGCTAGCTCTCCGGCCGGCACATAGGCCACTTCCTCGACGGTCGAGAAGCCCTCCTGTACCAGGATGTTGGCCACGTTCTCGTCCACGTCGAGCTGCTTCATGAAAGTTTCCACCAGGGCCCGCGCCTCGGTCTCGCTCTTGGCCTCGGCGTCCGACTCGGTCATGACATTGAGCTCCCAACCAGTCAGCTGGCTGGCGAGACGGATATTCTGGCCACCGCGCCCGATCGCCTGCGACAGCTTGTCTTCGGCCACCGCGATATCCATGCTGTGCGAGTCCTCGTCCACCACGATCGACTGCACTTCCGCCGGCGACATCGCATTGATGACGAACTGCGCCGGATTCTCATCGTGCGGAATGATGTCCACGCGCTCGCCGGCAATCTCGTTCGACACTGCCTGCACGCGCGAACCGCGCATGCCGACGCAGGCGCCGACCGGATCGATGCGCGGATCCTGGCTCTTGACCGCGATCTTGGCGCGAATGCCGGGATCGCGCGCCGCCCCCAGGATGTGGATCAGGCCCTGACCGACTTCCGGTACCTCGAGCTTGAACAGCTCGATCAGGAATTCGGGCGCGTTGCGCGTCAAAAACAGCTGCGGGCCGCGCGGCTCGGCGCGCACTTCGCGCAGGTAGGCCTTGACCCGATCCTGCGGCTTCAACTGCTCGCGCGGAATCATATCGCTGCGCGGTACGAAGCCTTCGGCGTTGCCGCCCAGGTCCACGTAGATGCCGTTGCGGTCGATGCGCTTGACCACCCCGCTGACCAGGGTGTTGACGCGATCTTTATATGCCTCCACCACCTGCGCGCGCTCAGCTTCGCGCACCTTCTGCACGATCACCTGCTTGGCCTGCTGCGCTGCAATGCGGCCGAAGGCCACCGACTCCATCGGCTGTTCGACGTAACCGCCGGGCTCGGCATCCGGGCTGACGTCGCGGCCGTCTTCCAGCCGCAGTTCGGCCGAAGGGTTCTCCAGCTCCTTGGAGTCGTCGGCGAACACTTTCCAGCGCCGAAAGGTCTCGTAGTCGCCCGTCTTGCGGTTGATCGCCACCCGCGCGTCCCAGTCCTCGCCGTGCTTCTTACGGGTAGCCGACGCCAGCGCCGCTTCCAGCGCTTCGAAGATGATCTCCTTATCGACGCCTTTCTCGTTCGAAACGGCATCGACGACCATCAGAATCTCTTTGTTCATCGACAGCTCCTGCAAGTCCTCTACGACCACAGCGGCGCAAGCCGCGCGCGGCCAATCTCCGCAAACGACACCGCTACCATGGCGCCGTCCACATTCAATTCAATGCCCTCGTCACCCAGCGCGGTGAGCCGCCCCGTGTAGCGTCGCCGCCCGTCACGAGGGTTACGCAGTTCGACCCGCACCCGCTCGCCGACGAAGCGCTGAAAATGCGCCGGCGTGCGCAGCACCCGATCCAGGCCGGGCGAGGACACTTCCAGTGTGTAACCCGTGGGCACCGGATCCTCGACATCAAGCAGCGCTGAGATCTCGCGACTCGCACGCTCACAGTCGTCGAGCCCGACGCCCTGCGGGCGATCGATAAAGATGCGCAGCAGCCCGTGCGCCCGACCCGGCACATACTCCAGATCGACCAATTCGTAGCCCAACTGGCCGAGCAACGGCTCGATTAGCGCAATCAGCTTCTCGCGCAACAGCGCTAGCATGGTCAGTGCCTGATACCCGAAAACGGCCCGCAAAAAATAAAAGCCCCATGTGGGGCTTCAGAATCAAGCACTTGGCCGCAGTACCTGCAGCTTTACGGCATGTTGGCACACAACCAACACCGTCCACCGGCGGGCGCGATTCTAGTGCTTTAGGTCAAACAAATTCAACCATCTGCGGAAACTCCGCTGCCGAGGGGCGCAGGCCCGCCAGTTGTCCGCATGGCAGCGGCCTGGGCGGCGACCCGAAGCGCCACCGTCAGTTCCTCGAATTCGCCGGCCTTGACCACCAGAGCGTCGGCGCCCGCCTGCAGGCAATGCTCCTTCAGCAACTCGTTCTTGTGGCCGGTAAAAACCACAATGACCGCCCCGGGCAACCGCCCACGCAGCACCGCGATCAGCGGTAAGCTCGGTCCATCATCAAGCGATAGATCGAGGATGAAGGCATTGGGAGAATGTTCGTCCACGGCGGCCAGGACGGCGCTGGCTGATGCCGCGGTTGCGACGCACATCATGTCCGGTTCGGCATCCAGCAGCAGTGCCAGCGTCAGCGCCAGGTCGGCGTTGTTCTCGCCTATGACGATGCGCAGCGATCGCGCCCCGCTTTGGACAGCAGCAGCGTCAACGGGTGGTTCAGCCATCTTGGCCGCATCGCTCCGGGTGGCTATCGGCATCAATACGATGATGGGCCAGTGCGTCATTTCTGTAAACGCCAGCTGCGCGCGCCGTCCCGCACCCGCCTGGACAGCGGTACTGGGCATTGGCTGGGCGCTGCTGGCCGGCACGCTCAGCGGCTGCGCGCACGTTCCCAGCGTCCCGGAGCCCCTGGCGGTCAATGCCGGAGCCCAGATACAGGTCCGGGGAGCCAGGGGTGCGCTGTCGCCGCGTGCCACCGCCGCGGTACTCAGCCGGCTTACCGCCCAGGCCCCCGATTCCAGCGCGCTGCAGCGCCACCTGGCCATCGAGCAGACCGTGGCCGGCAGCCCGCTGTACACCGGCAACCGCGTCACGGTGCTGCGCGACGGCCCTGACACCTTCGCGGCGACATTCGCCGCCATTCATGGCGCCCAGCATTACCTTTATCTCGAGTACTACATATTCGAAGACGTCAGCTTCAACGGCGAGCAGCTGTCCGATCTGCTGATCGCCCGCCAGCAGCAAGGCGTTCAGATCGATGTGATCTACGATGGCATCGGGTCGCTGTCGACCCCCGAGGCGCTGTTTGACCGGCTGCGTAGCGCCGGAATTCACGTCCGGCAATTCAACCCGATCAGCACTTCGCCGTTCTCCATCAACGACCGCGATCATCGAAAGATCCTGATCGCCGACGGTCAGGCCGCGATCATCGGCGGTGTCAATCTCAGCGTCGACTATGAGAGCGGCAGCGGCGGCGGCAGTTCCCCTCAGAGCGGCGGCGCACCGCCGCCGCCATCGCCAGCCGCCCCCGCGCATGAGCCTTGGCATGATGTCGACCTGCAGATCGACGGCCCGGCGGTACGCGAGCTCAAGCAGTTATTCGAACAGCATTGGATCGGTCAGGGGGGCAGCGCAGCCGAGCTGATCACCTCGGTCGAGGCGCTGACCGCGCGCGGCGATGAGGTGGTGCGTGTCATCGGCAGCCAGGGCGGCCAACTCACGCCGCGCTACTACGCGACGCTGATCTCGGCGATCCGCAGCGCCGCCACCCACATCTGGGTCACCGCCGCTTATTTCGTACCGACCCATCAGGAGTACCGCGCGCTGGCGCGTGCCGCGCGCCGCGGCGTCGATGTGCGGCTGCTACTGCCATCGCACAGCGATTCGGCACCGGCGCTGGCGGCGCAGCATTCGCACTACGCGGAGCTGCTAAAAGCCGGCGTGAAGATCTACGAGCGCGGCGACGGCATCCTGCACTCCAAGACCGTGGTGGTGGATGGGGTGTGGTCGGTGGTCGGCTCGTCGAACTTTGATCATCGCAGCGTGCTGTTCAACGACGAGGTCGACGCGGTGGTCATCAGCACCGCGACCGGCGCGCAGCTGGAGCGCTATTTTCAGCAGGACCTGGAACACGCCGCCGGCATCGATCTGCCGAGCTGGCAGCAACGCCCGCTGGCGCAAAAGCTGCGCGAGCATTTCTGGCGGCTGTGGGAGCAGCTGCTGTAGATCAGGCGCCTTTGGCCGCCGCGGCTTTGGCCGGCGCGCCCTTGGTCGGCGGCGGCGGCGCGAACACATCGAAGCTGAGGCTGAAGTTCGAACCACTGTCCTGGTGGGGCACGCAGGTCACCTGGTTGTCTACGTTACGCGTGACGAACATCGGCAGCAGCGTGTCGCGAAACTGCTCCACCAGCTCGCAATCCCCGGTCTGCAGTTCGAACGGGTGGCGCGGCGCAAGCTCGACGTGGCGCCACACCCCAGGGGCGCTCTGGGACGCGCTCGCCGCGGCGCCAGGGGCGTTCGTGTCGGCCAACTGCAGCGTGGAAAACTTCACGCTCGCCTGCGCGAGCTTGTCCGGCACGCCGCTACCGCGGGCGCACAGCGGCATCACCGTGGCGTCCGGGCGTGCCCCGACCACACGCAGCAGCAACTGCAGCTTATCGGCCAGGCCGTCACACGAGTAGGTGGAGGTAAACCCCATGAAGTGAAAATCATAGCTGTGCGGCTGCCAGCTGCCCGGCTGTCCGGCGCTGTCCGCGGCGTCAGCCGCAAGCGCGATGCTGCTGGCCAATAAGGGCGCACACACCACAGGTATGGACCATCGCCGCCGGCGTCGATTCATCATGTTGCACCTCCGACACGAGCATAACGCTTCAGCCGCATGCGGGCTGACACGCTGCCCACCCGTAAGCTCCAGCCCAGATACCGTTTGGTTGTAGCTGGCGCAGCGGATGACGCCGGCACCGCAACCAGCTAGCCGCAGCGCGCCAGGCCGACCGCCAGGTCGGAGCGCAGATCGTCCACCGCCTCGATGCCGACCGACAGTCGCAGCAAGCCATCGGTCAGGCCGGCGGCCCGGCGTGCCGGCTCCTGCATGGCGGCGTGGGTCATCGATGCCGGGTGCGCCACCAGACTCTCCACGCCCCCGAGCGACTCGGCCAGAGAGAAATACTGCAGGCCGGCAACGAACGCCTTGACCGCCGGAATTCCACCCGAGAGCTCAAAGGTCACGATGGCGCCGAAGCCGGACTGCTGGCGCAGCGCGATCTCATGGCCCGGATGCGTGGGCAGGCCGGGATAAAATACCTTCGACACCTGAGGCTGCGTTGTCAGCCAGCGCGCCAGCTCCATGGCATTGCGGCCGTGAACTGCCAGTCGCGCGTCCAGGGTGCGCAGGCCGCGCAGCGTCAGATAGCTGTCGAAGGCCGAGCCGGTCAGCCCCAGGCAATTGGCCCACCAGCACAGCTGGTCATGCAGCTCCTTGCCCGTTGCGATCACCGCGCCGCCCACCACGTCGCTGTGCCCATTGATGTACTTGGTGGTCGAATGCACCACCAGGTCGGCGCCAAGGCTCAACGGCCGCTGCCAGCTGGGTGACAGGAAGGTGTTATCCACGGCCACCAGCGCGCCCGCAGCCCGCGCAAGCTTCGACACCGCCGCGATGTCGGTCAGTCGCAGCAGTGGATTGCTCGGCGTCTCCACCCACAACATGGCGGCCGGCTGCGACAGTGCGGTGCGCAACGCCGCCTCGTCGCCGAAGTTCACGAACTCGACCTGCAGATCCCCGCGCCGATGCAGCGCGTCGAACAGCCGATAGGTGCCGCCGTAGCAATCGTGCGGTGCCACCAGCCGCGCGCGCGCGGGCAGTACCTGCAGGCACAGTGTGACTGCCGCCATGCCGGTCGCGGTGATGACCGCCCCCGCGCCGCCCTCCAGATCGGCCAGCGCAGCACCGAGCAGATCGCGGGTCGGATTGCCGGAGCGCGAATAATCATAGGCGCGCTTCTGGCCGTAGCCGCGAAAAGCGTAGGTCGCGCTCAGATGAATCGGCGGCACCACCGCCCCGGTGACGTCGTCGGTTTCCAGGCCCGCGCGCACCGCGCGCGTGGTTGCATCGGCTCGGTCACTCACGGCGGGGCATCTCCATACAAGCTCGCAAAAGCCGGCTGCAGCGCTCCGGCCTCCTTGAGAAAGGTGTCGTGGCCGTGCGGCGAGGACAGCTCGTATAGCCGGGCGTGGGGCAGCCGCTCAGCCAGCGCCCGCATGTCGCCGATCGGCACCAGCTGGTCTTCCCGCACCGCCACCAGCGTGGTCGGCGTCGCGACCCGGTCGGCCTCGACGGCATGCAGATCGATCGACTCCGACAGGCAAAGAAATGATTCCGCCCGATAGCGCGCTGCATAGTCGCGCCCACGCGCGAACAGGTATTCCTCGACCGGAAATACGAAACGACCGTCGATCTGCCGCGGCGGATGGCTGAAGCGTGCGGCAAATTCTTCCGGGCTGCGGTAGGTCGCCATCGCCAGCGCACGCGCCAGCTCGATGCCGTCGGCCGGGTGCCCGGTGGCAAGCGCGAAGCGCAGCGCGCGCCGCTGCACGCTGCGCCACGCCGTGGACATCGGATGGGCACGATCCGCAGCGCTGATTACCAGCAATTGCTCGACCCTGTCGGCGTAGCGCTCGGCGAATGCCAGCGCCACCATGCCGCCATAGGATGCCCCGACGATAGCGCGCAGGCGCGCTATCTTCAGATGATCGAGCAGCCGCAGCAGCGCCCCGGCCTGATCGTAGCTCGACAAACTGGGAAATTCGCCGCCGGCCGTCGGCGCGGTCGACTCGCCGCTGCCGCCCAGATAATCGATGCCGAGTACGCGCACCTGGGTGCTGTCGAGCGTGCGCCTGGGCCCGGCGATCTCGCACCACCACCCGGCGCTGGGCTGCTCGACATCGAACACCCGGCGGTGGGCCGAGATGCCGCCGAGCGCGACCACTACCGGGGCACCGGGCTTGCCGGCGACTCGCCAGCCCAGGGTGGGCTGGTCGAGGCTGCCGCCATGATGCAGCGACAGCCGGCCGGGCAGCTGCAGCACGCCGGAAACCGCCTCGGCTGAGGCAGCCTCGGATTCAGTACCGGTCAGATTTTCATGCAGTGGGGCCAAGCTCAACTAACGCTCCGCAGTGCCTGTCGTCATGCATCGTGGCACTCCTGCGGACCGTTCGCCTGGACAGCTTCGCGCCGGCGGATATGCATCGCGGCGCTCCCTTGTCGGCCCTCATCTATCGGCCACAGCTTGCGCTGTGGGCCGCAGGAGTTGGCACCATGTCGGAAGGTCCGACGGTTGCCCCGGCGTCTAAGGGCCTTTCCCTCAGCCGGTCTCGATGAGTGCGGATAAGTCTAGAGGCCGCACCTTTGAGGGTCAAGCGCCCGCTGGCCGCCGCTGGCAGCGGCCGCCGCCCTGGCCATGCGCTGCGCAACGTCGCTTGCCGCAGCCGTATTACTATGTTAGCGTGCTAATACGTTAATACAAAGGAAGCCGGCGCGCCGGCCGCAGACAATGAAATCTCATCGGCAGCTATCCGCGCGCCAGGAAGCCCTGGCTGAACGCAACCTGGTGGCAGCTCTGGTCACGCTGCGCAGCGTCGAGGAATGCCGCGCCTTCCTGCGCGACCTGTGTACGCCGGCCGAACTGCAGGCGATGGCCGACCGATGGGCCGTGGTCGAGTGCCTGCGGCGCGGCCTGCCGTATCGCGAGATTCATCGTCAGACCGGCGTCAGCGTCACCACCATCGGCCGCGTGGCGCGCTATCTGGCCCAAGGCAATGGCGGCTACGCCCTGGCGGCACAGCGCATCGACGGATCACAGCATGGATAAAGAGACCCGCATCAAGCTTGCAGTGCAGAAGTCCGGCCGTCTTACCGACCCGTCGGTGGATCTGCTGGCACGCTGCGGACTGAAACTCTCGCGCGGCAAGGATCAGCTCATGGGTTATGGCGAGAACATGCCGCTCGATGTGCTGTTCGTGCGCGATGACGACATTCCGGATCTGGTGCAGGAGGATGTCTGCGATCTGGGACTGGTGGGGCTGAACGTGCTGGAAGAAAAGCGGCTGGAACTCGCCGCCCGTGGCTCTCCGGCCCGCTTCGAGGCTTTGCGCACCCTCGACTTCGGTCGCTGCCGGCTGTCGCTCGCCGTGCCGGTCGAGCACACCTACGACGGCCCGCAATCACTGCAGGGCAAGCGCATCGCTACCACCTACCCGCACCTGCTCGGTGTGTTCCTGCAGCAGCACCATATCGAAGCCGAGATCGTCATCCTGTCCGGGGCGGTGGAGATTGCTCCGCGCCTGGGCCGCGCCGATGCGATCTGCGATCTGGTCTCCACCGGCTCGACGTTGCAGGCCAATCACCTGCGCGAGGTGGAGACGGTACTGCAAAGCCACGCCGTGCTGATCCGCACGCCGGTGCCGCTGTCGACCGAAAAGAACGAATGGGTCGAGCGGCTGCTGTTGCGCGTCGAGGGCGTGCAACAGGTCAAGGAGAGCAAGTACATCATGCTGCACGCGCCACGCTCGGCGCTTCCGGCCATCCGGCGCCTGCTTCCCGGCAGCGAATCGCCTACCATCATTCCGCTCGAGGGTTCGCCCGATCGGGTCGCGGTGCATGCCGTGTGCCGCGAGAACGTGTTCTGGGAGACGCTCGAGAGTCTGAAGAAGGCCGGCGCCAGCGCGCTGCTGGTGCTGCCGGTCGAGAAAATGCTGGCCTAAAGCCGATGCAGATACTCGACTGGCAACAGCTCGATGCCGCGGGCCGCCGCGCCGCCTTAGCCCGACCTGCCGCGGCGCTGCAGCCGCGCATACTGCAGCAGGCGCAGGCGATCATCGATGCGGTGCGCAGCGACGGCGACGGCGACGCCGCCATACGACGCTACGCGCTCGAATTCGATGGCGTGACGCTGTCTGACCTGCGCGTGAGCGCTGCCGAGTTCGATGCGGCGCGCACGCAGTTGGCGCCCGATCAGCTGATGGCGCTGCAACAGGCGATCGCCAATGTTGACTGCTTTCACCGCGCCGGCATGCCCACCGAGATGTCGCTGGAAGTGCAGCCCGGGGTGCGCTGCGAGCGGCTGATACGTCCGATCGGCGCGGTCGGACTGTATGTGCCGGCCGGTGGCGCGCCGCTGCCATCCACGGTCATCATGCTGGCGGTGCCGGCCCGAATCGCCGGTTGCGCGCTGCGCGTGTTGTGTACCCCGCCGCAGCGCAACGGCCTCGCCCACCCCGCCGTGCTGGTGGCCGCGCAGCTGTGCGGTATCGGACAGGTATTCAAGATCGGCGGCGCACAGGCCATTGCCGCCATGGCCTATGGCAGCGCAGGGGTACCCAAAGTGGCCAAGATATTCGGTCCGGGCAATGCCTGGGTGACGGCCGCCAAGCAGCTGGTAGCCGCCGATGCCGCCGGGGCGGCGTTCGACCTGCCCGCCGGCCCGTCCGAAGTCATGGTGATCGCCGACGACAGCGCGCGCGCCGAATTCGTCGCCGCAGACCTGCTGGCCCAGGCCGAGCACGATCCGATGTCACAGGCGCTGCTGATCACCACCAGCGTGAAGCTTGCGGTGCAGGTGGCCGAGGCGGTGCGCGAGCAGCTGCAAAATCTCTCACGACGCGCGATCCTGCAACAGTCGATGGCGAACTCGCGCATCCTGACCGTGCCGAACCTGGAGGAAGCGCTCGCGGTGTCGGACAGTTACGCGCCCGAACACCTGATCATCGAAACCCGCAACCCGCGCGCGCTGCTCGAGCGTGTACAGCACGCGGGCTCGGTATTTCTTGGCAGTTGGACGCCCGAGCCGATGGGCGATTACTGCTCCGGCACCAACCACGTGTTGCCCACCTACGGCTACGCGCGCGCCTACAGCGGCCTGTCGGTTCAGGACTTCACGCGCCGCATGACGGTGCAGGAGCTCAGCGGCGAGGGTCTGCGCGAGCTGGGCCCGACCGCCAGCACGCTGGCGCGGCTGGAGGGCCTCGATGCGCACGCCGCGGCGGTTGAACTGCGGCTCGCGGCGTTGCGCCGGGAACGCGCCGCATGAACTGGCTCACCGAAATCGCACGGCCGGAAATTCGCGCCCTGAAAGCCTACCAGCACGCGGTGTGGGAGCCCGGCCTCATCCGCCTGCACGCGAATGAACTTCCCTGGCGCGCTGCCGGCGACGCCTCGATCGCCGGCCTCAACCGCTATCCCGAGCCGCATCCGCACCAACTGACCGCGGCGCTGGCGCACTTCTATGGTGTCGGGCCCGAGATGCTGCTCGCCGGCCGCGGCAGCGATGAACTGATCGATCTGCTGATCCGCAGCTACTGCCGCGCCGGCCAGGATGCCGTGATCATCTGTCCGCCGACTTTCGGCATGTACGGCGTGGCCGCACGCATCCAGGGCGCGCGCGTGCTCGAAGTGCCGCTGCAACGCGACGCCGGCTATCGCTTCGACCCGGTGGTGCTGGCCGAGCGGCGCGATCCGGGCGTCAAACTGGTGTTCCTGTGTTCGCCCAATAATCCCACCGGCAATCGTCTCGACAGCGAGGCCATCCTGGGACTGGCGCGCGCGCTGGAGGGCCGCGCCCTGGTGGTGGTGGATGAGGCCTATGTGGAATTCGCGGACGGGCCTTCACTCACAGCCGCCATCAGCGACCATCCTGGCATGGTGGTGCTGCGCACGCTGTCGAAGGCTCATGGCCTGGCCGGGGCACGCTGCGGGGCATTGCTGGGACACGCGGCCGTGGTCGCGCTGCTGCGCAAGGTCATTCAACCCTACGCGGTGACGCAATTGACCATCGAGGCGGTATTCCGCGCGCTCGAGCCAGCCGCGCTGGAGCAGTCGCGCGGGCGTGCCGCGACGCTTCGGGCCGAACGTGCGCGCGTCGCCGCGGCGCTGACCGGCAGCCACGGTGTGCTCAAGGTCTGGCCGAGCGACGCCAATTTCCTGCTGGTGGAATTCCAGGACGCCGCTGCCATTTTACAGCGAACGCATGCCGCCGGACTCTTGGTGCGCGACATGCGCGCCGCTGCCGGGCTCGCGCGCGCGCTACGCATCAGTATCGGCAGCCCCGAACAGAACGATTGGCTGCTTGCCAGCGTGCGAGGCCTGCAATGAACGAGCCCGCGTTGCACCCGCCGCCGGTGTTGTTCGTCGACCGCGGCGGCACGCTGATCGAGGAGCCGCCGGACAATCAGGTGGATCGTCTCGACAAGCTGCGCCTGCTGCCCGGGGTAATCGCCGCGCTGAGCGAGTTGCGGCGCGCCGGTTACCGGCTGGTGATGGTCAGC
>Ga0302326_10005126_pt1 | contig 29993 bp, 26 predicted proteins | sample Palsa_T0_3_FD_202264 | JGI IMG/M metagenome (GOLD analysis project Ga0302326, IMG submission 202264) | Peat permafrost microbial communities from Stordalen Mire near Abisko, Sweden - Palsa_T0_3 | ecosystem: Environmental > Terrestrial > Soil > Palsa > Peat permafrost | place: Sweden: Abisko... | reverse complement strand
ACACTCATGTGAACGCTCGGCTGGGGCTGAATAAGGTGCTAAAATAGGCACCATGCGCGCCTCGGACGTCAAGCCAATCACTTACATGAAGACTCATTCCGCTGAACTCGTCGCGTCGGTCAACAAGAAGCGGAGCCCGGTCGTCATCACCCAGAACGGCGAACCGCGGGCCGTAGTGATGGATATAGAAAGCTATGAACGAACCCAAGATGCGTTCATGTTGTTAAAGCTGATTGCCCAATCCGAAGGAGATCTGAGAAAAGGGAGATGGCTTTCACAATCGCAGATGGCGGCTGAACTACGAAAGAGGCTGGGTGATTGAAGCGCCTGCCGGTTCGATGGGCTCAAGCAGCGTCACTCGACATAATCGAAATTATTGAATTCATTCAGCGGGACGGGCCGGAGGCCGCTCGAAAGCATGGCCATACCTTTCTAACGGAAGCTTCCCGGCTGCGCCGCAATCCGCGGCAAGGGAAAGTCGTGCCGGAACTCCTGGAAAAGGGCATCGCGGACTACAGGCAGGTGATTGTCTCCGCCTATCGCCTGATCTACGCAGTGCGAACTGACCACATTGATGTTGTCGCTGTTATTGATGGAAGGCGCGATGTTCATGCCGCAGTTTTTCAGCGTCTCATCCGCTAAAAACGACGCTATTGCAGCTTCGTCTTCAACAGCTCATTCACCGCCGCTGGATTCGCCTGCCCTTTGCTCAGCTTCATCACCTGCCCCACCAGGTACCCGATCACGCCGGTCTTCCCCGCCTTGTACTGCTCCACTTGCTTTGGACTCGCGGCGATTACTTCGTCCACGATCTTCTCCAGCGCGCCGGTATCGCTGATCTGGCGCAGCCCTTCGCGGTCGATGATTTTATCCGGCGATTCACCGGTCTCGTACATTTTCTCCAAGATATGCTTGGCCATCTTACCGCTGATCTCGCCCTCCTTTATCTTGCGTACCAGCGTTCCGGTTCCCTGGGGCGTGATTCGGTCAAGGGCATCCGGCATCCCCATCAGCTCACTCGTCACAAAGTTTGCGGTCCCGATGAAATCGCCGGAGATCGCGGCGGCTTGCTCATAATGTTCGCTCCAGCGCCGTGAAGCTGTCACCACCTGCACCTGGTAATCGCTGAGGCCCTTGCGCAGGAACTCCTCGCGCTTTTCCGAAGGTAACTTCGGCATCGACGACTCGATTTCCTCCAGCCAAGCCTCGCTCACGCGCAACGGCACCAGATCCGGTTCTGGAAAATAGCGATAGTCATGCGCGTGTTCCTTGCTGCGCATTCCGACGGTCTCACCGGTCGCGACGTTGTACAGCCGCGTCTCCTGCTCCACCCGGCCGCCGCTCTCGATCACGGCCACCTGCCGCGCGATCTCATAATCCAGCGCCATTTTCGCGAAGCGGAACGAATTCAGGTTCTTCACCTCAGCCTTGGTCCCGAACTTCTCCGCGCCCTTCAAGCGTACGGAAACATTCGCGTCGCAGCGCAGTTGCCCCTTCTCCATGTCGCACCCGGAGACGCCCACGTACTGCATGATCTGCTTCAGCTCAGTCAGGTACTCGTGCGCCTCGTCCGACGATCGGATGTCCGGCTCGCTCACAATCTCGATCAACGGCGTGCCGCTGCGATTCAAATCCACATAGGTGTAACGATCGGAATCCTTGAAGCCGTCGTGGATGCTCTTGCCCGCGTCGTCTTCCAAGTGAATGCGCGTGATTCCGATGCGCTTCTTCATTCCATCCACCAACGCTTCCAGCCAACCGTGCTCAGCTAGTGGCTGGTCATATTGCGAGATCTGATAACCCTTGGGCAGGTCTGGATAGAAGTAGTTCTTGCGAGCGAATCGCGAAAATGCATTAACGCGGCAGTGCGTGGCGAGCGCGGCTTGGATGGCCATCTCCACCGCGCGGCGGTTTAAGACCGGCAAGGCTCCCGGCAATCCCAGGCACACCGGGCATACGTTGGTATTCGGAGGTGCGCCGAAGCCGTTGGGACAGCCGCAGAAGATCTTGGTGCGCGTATTGAGCTGGACGTGCACCTCGAGGCCGATTACCGGCTCGTACTTGCCGATCTCTTCCGGCGTAGCTATCGCCTGAGCACTGGAGGACATGCTCCATTATAAAAAAGAGCCACGGTATAAAAATCCTCGGGCGTTATTGCTTTTGGCTAGACAACGACGCCGTTCCGAGCAGCCCGCCCAGGCCCATGGTTTCCACCGCGCTCGAAGGCACGATCACCATCGAGCCTTTCTCTTTGATCGCCTCGTACAGCATGTTCATCGCGCGCAAATGCAGCGCCACGGGATTGTTGATGTAGACGGTTGAGGCCTCTGCAAATTTGCCCGAGATGTCCGTCTCAGCCGTGCCCAGAATGATGCGGGCCTGCCGTTCGCGTTCGGCCTGCGCCTGCCGCGACATCGCGTCTTCAAGCGCTTGTGGAATGTGCACATCGCGGATCTCCACCGATTGCACGGTGATGCCCCACGGATTGGTCTTCTCATCCAAAATACGCTGCAGCTCGCGGCCCAGGGTCTCGCGTTCGGTGATCATTTGCGCCAGATCGTGCCGCCCGATCGATTCGCGCAGCGCCGTCTGCGCGCTCATCAAAATGGCTTCGCTGAAATTGACCACCTCGAGGATCGATTTCTCGGCGTTCCATACCAGCCAGAACACGATGGCGTCGACGTTCACCGGCACGGTATCGCGCGTGAGCGCGGATTCGGCGCTTACTGCCACCACGCGAACGCGCTGATCCACGTAAAGGCTAATCCTGTCAATGACCGGAATGATGAAGAAAATCCCCGGGCCACGCAAGCCGATGTAGCGGCCCAACCGCAACACCGCGGCCTTCTCCCATTGCTCGGCCACGCGAATGGCGAACAGGAAATAGAGCCCGATCACAATGCCACCCGCGGCCGGAACGGGATTGCCGAACCGGGCGGCGGCCCCGGCGCCCAGAGCGGTACAAACGAAGAATACGGCTGCGCCCACCGCGCTGATTTGAACCTTGGGCGGTGAAATCCTGGGTGTGCGTACGCCAGTCAACTGGATCATAGTTCAGGTCCTCCTCTCAGACTCGGGGTTCATTTCGCTTAGGTAACTGACAATCTCCGACAACGCGATTCCTTCCGCACCCGCGCGGGCCAGCAGCTCGCCCACCAATTGCCCCACGCGGCGCTGGCGTTCCAGCAGGTCAACAGGCGGCTTCTTATCGGTCACGAACGTGCCTGTGCCCTGCTGCGTCGCCAGGATCTCGCGGATTTCCAGCTCCCGATAGGCGCGAACTACCGTATTGGGATTGATCGCAAGATCGACCGCAAGCTGCCGTACGGTGGGCAGTTGATCGCCGGCCCGCAGCTTGGCAGCCGCAATGGCGCCCAACACCTGATCGATGATTTGGCGGTAAACCGGAACGCCGCTGCGCGGGTCAAGGACGAACTGGAACCGTTGTTCGGATTGAAGAGCTACAGGCAAATCACAATGTACTATTTAACTAGTACATTGTCAAGGGACTAAGGAGTGATTAAGAATCCTAAGTGAAATTCGTCGTAAACTTCTGAGCCGGAATGACGTTTAATAGTCATAGGCTCATGAAAACTGGCGGTTCTTTCCTGGCCCCGACCCTCTGCGGCATCCTGCTCGCTTTCTCAGCAGCCGCCAGCGGTAAACCTCCCAAGCCAGCGGATCCAGCCAAGCTGCAAGCCAAGCTGTTCCAAAAAAAGCTCTCGAAAGACGATCAGATCCTGCACGCTCTGGATCGCCTGACTTTCGGGCCGCGGCCCGGCGATGTTGAACGGGTGAAGCGGATGGGCCTCAAGAAATGGCTGGATCAGCAGCTTCATCCCGAGCGCTTACCTGAAAATCCGGTACTCGAAGACCAGCTCCGGGCGCTGGAATCGCTGCGGATGTCGCCGCTCGAAACGCTGCAGCATTATCCCTCGCAGCAGATGATAAAGGCCATCGCGAACGGCAAGCAGCCGATGCCGGACGATTTGCTGCTGCGGGCCAGCGTAGAACGGCTGATCACACGGTACAAAGTGAAGTTGGCCGAAGTTGCGGGGCAGGCCGCGCCTCCGCCGGACGCCAACGCCGAGCTGGAGCCGGTGCGCGCGCTCGATGCGGTGCTGACTCCGGCAGAGCTGGAAACTGTTCGCAACGGTAATGCGGAGAAAAAACGCGCGCTGCTCGAATCGATGCCCCAGGAACGTATTGAGGACATGCTGATCGCGATGACGCGGAACGAGCGCCTGAAACTTTTCGGCCCCGCGTCTATCACCGTCCGGCGCGAGATCATGTTGCTGAACGGTCCCCAGCAGGTGGTGGCTTACGATCTCCTCGATTCGAAGATGCTGCGAGCCATCGAGAGCCCGGGCCAGCTGGCTGAAGAGCTGGACGACTTTTGGTTCAACCACTTTAACGTTTACTACGAGAAGGGCTCCGACCGGTTCCTGATCCCACAGTACGAACGCGAGGCCATCCGCCCGCATGTGCTCGGCCATTTCCGCGATCTGTTGGAAGCCACTGCCAAGAGTCCAGCCATGCTTTTCTTCCTGGACAATTTCGAATCCGTCCGAGCCGACCTGGACGCCAACAACAAAAAGCGCAAGGTAAAGCGCGGCCTGAATGAAAATTACGGGCGCGAACTGATGGAGCTGCACACGCTCGGCGTGAACGGCGGCTACACGCAGAAAGACGTCACGGAAGTGGCGCGCTGCTTCACCGGATGGACTATCAAGGATCCCAAGCGCGACGGCGGCTTCTTCTACGACGACAAACTGCACGACAGGGGCGAGAAGATCGTGCTGGGCCATGTGATCGCGGCCGGCGGCGGTATCGAGGATGGCGAACAGGTGCTCGATATTCTCGCCGCGCATCCGGCCACGGCGCACTTCATTTCCAAGGAGCTGGCCGAGCGCTTTGTGGCGGACAATCCTCCCGAAGCGCTGGTGAACAGAATGGCGCAGGCCTTCCTATCCACCAATGGCAGCATTCGCGAAGTGATGAAGACGATGCTGAATTCGAAAGAATTCTGGTCGGAGGGCGCGTACCGGGCCAAACTGAAATCGCCCTTCGAAATGGTGGCCAGCTCGGCGCGCGCGTTGGATGCACGCGTTATAGACGGATGGGCGCTCGCGAATCAAGTGGGGACGCTGGGCGAGCCGCTGTACCGCAAGCTCGAGCCGACCGGCTATTCCAACCTGAGCTCGGAATGGGTCAACTCCGCCGCCCTGCTGGGACGCATGAACTTTGCGCTGCAGCTTGCGCAAAACCACGTGGAAAGCGTTAAAGTGGACGTGTCGCGGTTTGGAGACGATCCAAGCGCGGTGGCCAAGATCCTGATGTTCCGCGCGATGTCACCGCAAACGCGGGCGGCGATTGACAAAGCTTTGGAAGATAAAAAGCAGAAGAATCCCGCGCTGGTTGCCGCTTTGGTAATCGGATCGCCGGATTTCCAGAAGAGGTAATAGAGAAATGCCATCCAGACGCGTATTCCTCAAGGGTTCGGCTCTCGCGATGTTCGGCGTCGGCTCCCTGCCGGCCTGGCTATCGCGCTCCTGCTTCGCCGCCGAAAGCTCCAGTGGCGCCCGCAAGAAAATTCTGGTGGCCATCTTCCAGCGGGGCGCAGTGGACGGATTGAACATGGTGGTTCCGTTTGGAGAACCGCGCTATTACGCGCTACGTCCCTCCATCGCGATTCCAAAACCGGATGGCACGCCGAACTCGGCCGTCGATCTGGATGGATTCTTCGGTCTGCATCCGGCGCTTGCGCCACTAAAGCCGATGTATGACGCACAACATCTGGCCATCGTGGACGCCGTAGGTTCTCCCGATCCCACGCGCTCCCATTTCGACGCGCAAGACTTCATGGAATCCGGCACGCCGGGATACAAAGGCGCCCCGGACGGCTGGTTGAATAGGGCACTGCCGATACAATCCGGTCCCGCATCTCCATTGCGCGCCGTCAGCCTCGGCGATAGTCTCGCGCGCACCCTGCGGGGGCACAATGACGCCGTCGCCGTGCGGAGTCTGAAGGATTTTCAGGTGCATGACGCCGGTGGGGCCGCCACGTTCGAGAGCATGTACGAGAATTCGCGCGACACCATGTTGCACGGGACCGGGAAGGAAACATTCAACGCGGTCCGGATGATGCAGTCCATCCAAAAGCAGACTTATGTGCCGGCGAATGGCGCGAATTATCCCAATGGCGGCTTCGGAAAGAACTTGCAGCAGATCGCGCAACTGATCAAGGCCAACGTGGGCGTTGAAGTAGCTTTCGCCGACATCGGCGGGTGGGACACGCACGTGAACGAGGTAGGCGGGCAGCCTACCAACGGCCAGCTTGCCAATAATCTGGGTCAATTTGGACAGGCGCTGGCAGCGTTTTATCAGGATTTGGGCGACCGCATGGAAGACGTGACGCTGGTCAGCATGTCCGAGTTCGGCCGCACCGTCAAAGAGAACGGCGATCGCGGGACCGATCATGGCCACGCCAATGTGATGTTCGTTCTGGGCGGAGACGTACGCGGCGGCAAGATTTATGGCGAGTGGCCGGGCCTGCAGGAAGAGCAGCTCTATGACGGACGGGATCTGGCGCTCACCACCGATTTTCGCGACGTCCTGGGGGAACTGGTGGCAAGGCACTTGGGCAATTCCAACTTGAAATCCGTGTTCCCCGGCTACGAAGGGCTGAAGTTTCGCGGGCTGTTGGCTTAGTAAGGAAGACCGGCTTGCTCACGCGCGCGGCTCAGCGGACCCTTAGACGCTCAGATAGACAAATCGCGCGATGAACAGGATGGTCAGCGCGTACACCAGCCAGCTCACATCGCGAAACTCGCCGCGCGCGAGTTTCAGCAACGTGTAGGCTGTGAATCCAAACGCCAATCCATTTGCGATGCTGAATGTGAGCGGGATGGTCACGACGATCAGAAAAGCCGAAATTGCGACCACCGGGTCCCCCCAAGGAATTTCAGCAGCGTGCCCGATCATCAGCGATCCGACCACGATCAGCGCCGGCGCCGTGGCTGCGTTCGGAATTGCTCCGGCCACTGGTGCGATGAAGAGCGAGATGAAAAACAGCAACCCCGTTACGATGGCCGTCACTCCCGTGCGTCCGCCGGCCACCACTCCCGCCGCGCTCTCGATGTAGCTGGTTACCGTGGACGTTCCGGCCAGCGATCCCGCGATAGTGGCAGCCGCGTCGGAATAAAGAATGCGGTTGATCCTCGGAATTTGATTCCGCTCATCGAACAACCGCGCTTGCTTGCCCACCGCGACCAGAGTGCCGATATTGTCGAACAGATCGACAAACAAAAACACGAAGACGATCTCGGCCAAGCCGAAGCGCACCGCTCCTCGAATATCCAAGTGCAGCGCCGTTGCGGTGATGTCGTGAAACGAATACGGCTGCGGCTGCCAGCGCACCAGGCCGAAGATCGCGCCCAGAGCCATGGTGCAGAGCATCCCCAGCAGAATCGCTCCGGGTATGCGCCGCACCATAAACGAGGCGATCAGAAGCAATCCAACCAGAGCCAGCAACGTCTCCGGATTTCGCAGATTGCCCATCGTCACCAGCGTCGACGGACTGGCGACGATGATCCCGGCGTTGCGCAAACCAATCAACGCGATGAACAGGCCAATGCCGACCGCCACCGCGGCGTACAACTCGAACGGGATCGCCGAGACGATCATCCGACGCACGCCCACGGCGGTCAGCAGCAGGAACGCCACTCCGGACAGGAACACTGCGCCGAGCGCCGTCTGCCAGGGCACGCCCAGTCCTTTTACGACCGTGTAGGTGAAGTACGCGTTGAGCCCCATGCCAGGCGCCAGCGCGATAGGATAGCGCGCCAGCACGCCCATCAGCACGCTGCCGAACGCGGCGCACAAGCAGGTGGCGGCAATCACGGCGGTAAGCGGCATGCCGGTCTCGTGTAGGATGGCCGGATTCACGAAGATGATGTACGCCATGGTGACGAAGGTCGTCGACCCAGCCAGAATCTCGGTGCGCCAGTTGGCGCCGAGTTCGCGAAATTCGAAGTACCGCTCCAGGCGCGCTTTCATGAGGATCATCAATTCTAACGCGCCCGCCGCCCTTTACTTTAGCGGCACGATACACTGAAAACGTGCTCATCGTTATGCGCGCACAGGCCACGGAGCAGGACATCGCTCAGGTTTGCGCCAGAATTCAAAGCCTCGGATTCCGCGCCCATGTGATGCCCGGCGCCGAGCGCACTGCCGTCGGCATCACCGGCAATCACGGTCCGGTGCCGGCCGAAGAATTCGAAGGCCTCCCGGGTGTCGCGGAAGCCATTCCGGTTTCAAAACCTTACAAGCTGGTAAGCCGCGAGGTGAAGCCCGACAATACGATCGTGGTTGTGGCCGGCGTCGAAGTGGGCGGCGCGGAATTGGCCTTGTGCGCGGGTCCCTGCGCGGTGGAGAGCCGCGAACAGATTCTGGAATCGGCCCGGGCAGTGAAAGCCGCGGGCGGTGGCTTGCTGCGCGGCGGAGCTTATAAGCCGCGCACGTCGCCGTATGCCTTTCAGGGCCTGGGCGAAGAAGGATTGCGCTATCTGGCGGATGCCCGCGCAGAGACAGGGCTCGGCATTGTCACCGAAGCCATCGACGTCGAGACCTTCGATCTGGTCGAGGAGTATGCCGACTGCATCCAAATCGGCGCGCGCAACATGCAGAATTTCTCGCTGCTGCGCCGTGCCGGCCGCGCCCGCAAGCCGATCCTGCTGAAGCGGGGAATGTCTTCCACGCTCGAAGAATTTCTGATGGCCGCCGAATACGTTCTGTCCGAAGGCAACTATCAGGTGATTTTATGCGAGCGAGGCGTGCGGACCTTTACCGATCATACGCGCAACACGCTGGATCTGAGCGTGGTCCCGGCCGTGCAGCGGCTCAGCCACTTGCCCATCATTGTCGATCCGAGCCACGGTACCGGCAAGCGCGACAAAGTTCATCCCATGGCGCTAGCGGCGGTAGCGGCAGGCGCTTCAGGACTGATTGTAGAGGTTCATCCAAACCCCGACCGCGCGCTATCCGACGGTTACCAGTCGCTGTTTCCGGATCAATTCCGCGAGCTGGCGAATGAATGTCGCGCGATTGCGGACCTGCTGAGTAAACGAAGACTAGTCGCTGTTTGACTTGTCGCTGCTCGCGGCGGGCTTCGATTCGCTCTTCGTCTCGGTCTTCGCGACGGGCTCGCTCTTGCTCGAGGACTCGGATTTCTCCGACGACTCAGATTTCCCTGAGTCGGACTTACCCTCGCTCTTGCCCGATTCAGCCTTGGGTGGTCCGCTGGCGTTGCCTTTCGCATAATCCGTCACGTACCAGCCCGAGCCTTTGAACTGGAATGAGGGGGCAGACATGAGCCGATGCACGTGTCCGCCGCATTTTTCGTGAACGGTTAGCGGCTCATCTGCAAACTTCTGTATTACTTCGAAGACGTCCCCGCAGCCTTCGCATTTGTATTCGTAAATGGGCAACTGTCGAACTCTATTGCGGAGGCGGTTGCTCCGGACGCGGCACGTTGAGCGGGGTCAGGGTCGGACCCGGCTGCTTGGAATCGCCTGTGCTGTTGGAAACCACTTCACTCTTGCCGTGGGTGACGGTTTCAATCGCCTTCTTGAGCAATTGATCCTCATTCGAAGCTGGCGTCGCCGGCTCCGGATTGAGAGGATTGCCATCATCGTCCAAAGCCACCGCTTCGGTCTCCTGAACGGGCACCGACGGCGTCACGCCGGTATCTTGAATGGCCTTGCCGGCCGGCGAATAATACTTCGCTACCGAGAGAATCACGGCCGAACCATCATCCATCGTGATTGCTTTGCGGATGGCGGCATCGCCATAGGTGCGCTCGCCGATCACTTCCGCGCGCTTGTCGTCCAGCAGGGCCGCGGCCGCGATTTCCGCGCCGTCGGCTGTGCCGCGGTCCACGATGACCGCCAGCGGCAGGTGGCTGCGATCGGCGGCGGGGTCCGCCGTGACGTCGTGCCGTTCCACCTTTTGGCCTTCGCTATAAGTGATCAGTCCTTTGTCGAGGAACAGGTTCGCCAGCTGCTCGCCTTGCTCCGGACCTCCGGTAGCACAGTGGCGCAAATCCAGAACCAAGTCCTTCGCGCCCTGTTTTTGCAGATCTTCCACTTTCGAGGCGACCTCTTTCACGCGGTTGCCTTCCAGGCTGGGGACTTCGATCAGGCCTACTTGATCGGGCAGCAGCTTGGCCGTGACCGCTGGATATTCCACCATGGCGCGCGTCAGGGTCAGCTTCTGCGGCTCAGGTTTGCGGAAGCGAAGCACGCCGAGTTCGACTGTACTGCCCGGATCGCCTTCCAGCAGCAGCTGCGCGAACGCCAGCGGCATGTCGCGCGTTGCGACGCCGTTGATGGTTTCTAGAACGTCCGTGGTTGTAAGCCCGGCCTTGGCCGCGGGCGATCCCGGAATGGAATCGACGATGCCAACGTAACCGAACTTCTTCGAAAGCACCAATCCGACGCCGGCTTTGTGCTGGTCTTTGCTCTGCAGCCACTGCTTATACTGGTCGGCGTTCAAATAGCTGGCATACGGATCAATGGATTCGAGCAGCCCATTCAGCGCGCCCAGAGTGACGCTCTTCATATCGGGCTCTTCCACGTAATCGCTTTTGATTCGCGAGAGCACTTCGGTATAAACCGCAAGGTGACGGTAAGTATCTTCGGGGGATGCACTTTTGCCGCGCATCGCGCCGAACAGCAGCACGAAAACGAGGCAAGTGGAGGTGGAAGCGACAAAGAATTTGATACGCCTGGTCATAATAGAGGGCCTACGAACTTCTATATTCAGTATAGCTTGGGTTCAGCCGGAACGGCTGACGGAAGAGCGGGACGCTGCAGGGCCGAGCGGAGCATAGCAAAGGCCGCATAAATCACCGCCACCACCACCAGCCAGCGCATGGCCGTCAAGGGAAGGGATTTCACGATGAGCGCGGCGATCAGAACGCCCGGCAACCCGCCTAGCGCCAGGCCCAGCGAAACCCGGGGGCTATAGCTCTCTGCCTGGATGAATCGTGCGCTGGCAACCGGCATTAGAAACGCGCAGGATCCCATCATGATCGGAAACGCCGCCTTGGGATCCATTCCGAGCAGGCTCACCAGGATCATGCAAGGGCCATACAAACCGATCCCCAAAGTCATCAAAGCGCCCAGAATCAGACTGCCGACCACGCCCGCCGCCAACTTCCATTGCTGTAGGATGAGCGCCGTGCCGCCCGCCGGAAGCAGATTCAGGTTCTGCATTAAGAAGTAGCTGGCGGCCGCGAGCAGCGCGATCCCCATTCCGATCTGTACTCTGCGGCGCGGCCAGTGCGCTACGATTCCGGCGCCGAACCATGCTCCTACCACCGCCGCCGCCATCATCAGAACCAGGGTCACGACGTCCACTTGCACAATGGCGATGAACAAAAAACCTTCCAGCAGCGTGGGCAGCGCATGGCCGACATTCAACGTTCCAGGGATCTTTTCATCCGGGACCATGTGCCGGAATTTAAAGACGCTGGTAGTGGGCGCGAACGAACCGATCCCCAGCGTGTCGAAAAAATTGGTGACCAATCCCAGCGAAAACTCGAATATGGATGGAACGCCGGGAGCGCGGCCTTTACCGCGAAACCATGCCCAGATCAGGAAGATGGTGAATACGCCGAGGGCGATAAACAGCCATTCGCGGGCATTGAGCATTAGCTAGATATTACCAGCCATGGACCCTTGCCACCGATTAGTGCGTGACCAGCTCTTCCCGCGCACCGATCTGCCGCAGGCAGCGGTCGATCCACTGCTTGGTCAGCTTCTCCTGCACGCCATTTTGCGAGAGCCGCGTGCGGAGGCTGGCGAAATCGACCAGGTCCATTTGCTGATCCTGATTGAAGCAGGAAAACACCACGGTCTCTTCGCCGGTAATGGGATCGACGTGTTGCTGCAGGCACTGCGCGCAAATTTCCTTCATCATGCACTGCATCGGAGAATTGATGCTGGCGATGGCCTTGTGTCCATGCTTCAGGTAGGGCGCCAGTACGCCACGCCTGGCGCGCTGCACCGCATGCATCATCGCATCCGAGCCAATCACCACCAGCCGGTCCACGGTGTTGAGCGGGATGTCAGCCCCGTCATTCGTTGGGATGTTCGGCTCCGCCAGATCGCCGCGCGCGTACGCCGCCATCGCTTCCACGATGTTTCCGACGAAGGCTTTGTCCTGGACGCGATCGGGCGTGAATCCGGGCGCTTCGTCGCAGCACCAAACCACCACGTCGGCGGCTTTCTCGATCTCCTCCACCTTGTAGCGATCGATCATTTTCTTGTAGCCGGCGAAGTAAATGGTGCGGGATCCGCTGGCGCGCAATTGCTGGCCGATGGAGAACAGCACCGCGTTGCCCAGTCCGCCGCCCACCAGCAGCACCGTTTCGCGCGACGGCGTTTCGGTCGGGGTCCCGGTCGGCCCCATCAGGATCACCGGTTCGCCAGGATGCAGCAGCGCGCACAGATCCGACGAGCCGCCGACCTCGAGCACAATGGTCGAAAGCAAGCCTTTCTCCCGATCCACCGACGCGCCGGTGAGCGCCAAGCCCTCCATCGCGAGCGTGGTGCCGTTCACGCGCGTCGCCAGAGTCTCGTAGTTTTGCAGCCGATAGAACATGCCCGGCTCAAACGCCCGCGCGGCCATGGGCGCATGCACCACCACTTCCACGATGTTGGGCGTCAGCCGGATCACGTCTTCGACGACGGCGCGCAGCTCGCGATTCAAGCCTGCCACCAGCACGCCCGGCGTGGGCGTTTCCGGCGATCGCTTGGAGAGCAGCCGCGTTACCACTGGATAGCCTTGCTTGGCGCTGGCCATGGCCTTCACCACATTGCCCGCGTAGGAAGGATGCAGATCGCCGAAGAAGCTGACGCCGCGGCCATCCGGGCGAATTGACGTGAGAACGCGCGACGCGCTCGGTTTGGCAACACGTTCCGGCTTCACCGGCTGCCCTTCTTCGTCAACGGCCTGGAACCACTTCCCGTCCAGAAACACGTTGCCGGGATCCTCGCGGCCGAGCACGGTGTTAGGCTGCGTTCCCGCCGCAACCAGGATCGACTTCGCGGGCAGCCGCACGGGATCGCCGGCGCTTATGTTTCCCGTGGCCGCATCGAATTGGCGGCGAATCACGAGCAAGGCCGCCGCGTGACCATAGCTATCCACTTCCACCGCTTCGGGCGTCAAGCACTCGGCAAACCGGATGCCTTCTTCTAGCGCCTTCCAAACTTCTTCGTGATTCAATGTGTAGCTGGGCGAATCGATCAAACGGCGCCGGTACGCGATCGTCACGCCGCCCCACGAATTCAGCAGCCGAATCAGATTGGGTTTACGGCTCTCGCGCGCGGCAGTCTCTCGCTCGGCGTGAATAGCGCGAGCATGCGCAAGAAATTCGTTAGCGGTTTCGTTTTCTTCCGCGCTCCATCCGGCGCGAACCTCAGCGTCGCTCTTTTCCGCAGCCAGCGTCTCGTAGCGCTGCAGGAACTTCTCCACTTGCACCACGTAGTAGGCGAGCGATTCGGTAGCCGTGTCTACGGCCGTGAGCCCGCCGCCGATCACTACAATCGGCATGCGGATCTGCAAATTGGTGACGGAATGAGCATTCGCTGCACCGGTCAACTGCAGCGCCATCAGGAAATCGGACGCTTGCCGAACGCCGCGCGACAGGCCGTTCTTCATGGGAATCACGGTGGGACGGCCCGCTCCGGCGCACAACGCCACATGATCGAAGCCTAGCTCGAACGCACTATCGACGGTCAAAGCGCCACCAAAGCGCACGCCGCCGAACATCGCGAATTCGCGCCGACGCTCCAGCAAAAGCCTGATGACCTTCAGAAAGTTCTTGTCCCACCGGACTGTGATGCCGTACTCGGCCACGCCGCCGAACCCCGCCATCACCCGATCGTCCAGCGATTCGTAGATTTCGCGAACGTCGCGGATTGGCTGAAAGCGGAATCGCTCGCCCAGCGCGTCGACACCCGCGAGCTCCTCGGGCAGCGGCTCGATTTTCAGTCCGTCGATGCCAACCACGGTGTGGCCGTCGTTCATCAGGTAATGCGCCAGCGTGAAACCGGCCGGCCCCAACCCCACCACCAACACCTTGTAGCCCGAGGGCGCGAGCGGCAACGGACGCGCGAAGTTCAGGGGATTCCAACGCGTGAGCAGGCTATAGATTTCGAACCCCCACGGCAGCTCCAGCACGTCCTTGAGCGACCGGGTTTCCACCTGCGGAATGTCGACCGGATCCTGCTTCTGAAAAATGCAGGCCTTCATGCAGTCGTTGCAGATGCGATGCCCGGTCCCGGCCGCCATCGGATTGTCGATGGTGACAATCGCCAGCGCGCCCACGGTGTAGCCCTGCTGCTTCACGAGGTTCATCTCGGAAATTTTCTCGTCCAGCGGACATCCCGCCAGCGTGACGCCAAAGACAGTTTTCTTGAACTCGCCAGTTTTTTCTTTGAGCCCAGTGGAGCAGCTATCCTTACCCTGGTTGTGGCACTTGATGCAGTAGTTGGCCTGATCCAGCGCGCCTTCCAGCCCCATGCCGGCGTCGGTCAGCCCGAAACCTTCCCGATGGCGCCAGTCTTCCTCGGGGAGGCGCAGCTTGGCGACTCCATTTTCCTCGAAAGTTTCCACCGGCACCAAATGGAACTGGTCCAGCTTGTGCGGCACCTTGAACAAAACATCCTGCCGGTGCTTCTCACGTCCCGCGTGCGAAAGCGCGGCCCAAGCGGCGTAACGCGCGGCAGCCTGAATGGCGTCCGCGTGCTCCGCTTCGCTTTCCAGCCAGCGCGAGACGTGCGCAAAGAAGCTTCGTTCCGTCAGGGGCTCGCTGAAAATCGCTTCCAATTGTCGCGCGAGCGCCGGGCCGTCGATGGTTTCCGCCTGTTCCCCGGTGACGCCGCTGATGGCCCGCTTCTGGATGAACTTGCGCTTGAACGCAAAGAACGGCGCGAATTCGTTGTGGCGCGCCTGCAACGCCTGAACCTCTTTTGAGATCCCGAACAGCTCGCCCAAAAAATCCTCGACGTGCGGCGCGAGCGCGATGATTAACTCGGATCGCTCTTTGTCGGTTCGCCCCGCGGGATGAGCGCGCGCGTCGATCAATTGCAGGTGCAGACCGAGATCGGCCTTGAGGAGCTGATCGAGGAACGCGGCGTCCAGCCGGAGCAAACCTTCGCGTGCGTAGAGATCCTCAAACTGGAGGCCGAAGCCGAGCTTATATTGATCGGAGTTGCCTGGCATTCCTACCGAGCCGCGCACGTAGTGAGCGGGATTTTCCGGAGCTTATAAGAGCATTGTAACAGGCGTTATTACGGATGGGTCATTTCGGATGTTCATTTCGGATGACGACGCCGCCAATCGAACAGCACCACCCCGGCCGCCACCGACACATTCAGCGAAGCAATGGCGCCGGCCATCGGAATGCGCACCAGCACGTCGCAATGCTTCTTCACCAGCTCGTGCAACCCGCGGCCTTCCCCGCCGAGCACGAAAACGGTCGGCCGCGCATACTCAGTTTCGGTATACAGTTGCGCGCCGCTTTCGTCCAGTCCATAAATCCAGAAGCCGCGCTTCTTTAAGTCCTGAAGCGTCTGGCTGACGTTGCCTACGCGCACCACGGGCAGGTGCTCGAGCGCTCCCGCGGAAGCTTTGGCGACCGTTTCCGTTAGTCCCGCGGCACGCCGGTCCGGCACCAGCACCGCAGCCGCGCCCGCAGCCTGCGCGGTGCGAATGATAGCTCCCAGGTTGTGCGGATCTTCGACGCCGTCCAGCAAAATCAGCAATTGCGCGCCGCCGGTCGCCCGATCGAGATCCGCGTAAACGTGAGCCGCGCCAAATGCCACCACGCCCTGGTGTACGGCGCCATTCGACGCGCGATCCAAAGCTTCCCGCGGCTCGAACCGCACTGCAATGGAGCGCTCCCGCGCCAGTTCGATGATCTCCTGCAGGCGCTCTCCGCCGGCACCGCGCGCGATCAGCACCCGATCGATGGTCCGGCCGGCGCGCAAGGCCTCGCGAACGGGGTGAATTCCAGCCACGACCTGCGTGGACCTTTGGGGTTCTCGGGCGGCCGGTCTGGGTTGATGTTTCGTCATTATCCGCGTAGAAAAAGGTCGAGAATTGCTGAATGGTTTGGTAGAATGCCAAGTATGCCAGAACCGGCGGTCGAGGAACTTCGGCCTGAGATCCCGGACAAATTATATTTTCGCATCGGCGAAGTCAGCCGTCTGGCCGGAATCAAGCCGTATGTTCTGCGCTTCTGGGAGACCGAGTTTTCCTCTCTCGGCCCCAAGAAATCCGGCAAGGGACACCGCTTGTATCGCCGCAAGGACGTGGAGCTGGTGCTCGAAATAAAGCGCCTGCTGTACGACAAGCGTTACACCATTGAAGGTGCGCGCAAATTTCTCGACTCGCGGTCGCGCGAAGTAGTCACCAAACCGGCCAACGCCAAGGCCGGGCGCCCACAACCAGCCCTGTTCGGCGATGCCGGTCCGGCGCTGGAAGTGATCCGCAAAGAGCTCAGCGAAATCCTACAGCTTCTTAGTTAAGCTCCCCGGTTATTACTCGTACCGCAGCGCGATCATCGGATCCACGCGCGCGGCTCTTCGAGCGGGCACGTAGCAGGCGAACAAAGCGACCAGCGCCAGCACCGCGGGAGCGGCTCCCAGTACCAACGGATCGAAGCCTCGCAGGTCAAACAGAAAACCGGCCAACAGTTGGCCGACCGCGACCGCCAGCAGCATTCCCGCTCCAATTCCAACCAGAGTCACTTTCAACCCCTCGCCCAAAATCATTTGCAGCGTCGTTGATGTGTCCGCGCCCAGGGCCATGCGGATGCCGATCTCGCGCGTCCGCCGCGCCACGGTGTAGGAATTCAGGGCGTACAGACCGATCACCGCCAGGAACAGGGCTACGCCGCCGAAGATCTCCAGCATATGCGCGCCGGTGCGAACCACCCAGATATCCACGCTGGAGTCCAGATTCCCACGCATGGTCTTGAGCGCGAGCAGCGGCAACCGATCGTCGGTGGCGAGAATCTCGTGCCTGACCGTTCTTAGCATTCGGCTCTCCGCCTCCGTCCCACCCGCCGCTACTTTCAGGTGGAAATGCACGTCCGCCTGATAGGTCGGCCCGAAAGGAACATAGAGGTGAGGCTGCATCTTCCCGCCAATGATGTCTTCGCGGATATTGCCCACGACCCCTACCACTTCCGCGTCAGGCGTCTGCTTGTCTATGCGAATGTGCTTCCCCAGTGCGTCGCTGCCCGGCCACAGCTTCTCGGCCGTGAGCTTGTCGATAATCGCAATCTTGCTCTTCGATCCTGGCGTGCTCTCCGCTGGCGTAAAGGGACGCCCGCGCAAAATCGGAATCCCGAGCGTCTGAAAATAATCTTCGCTCACGAGGTTATATCGCGCCTCTAGCGCCGGGTGCTCTTTCGAAACGACGCTGCCGAAAGTTGAGACATTCTTCCCCAGCCGCGTTGTTCCAAACGGAACCGTAGCCCCGATTGCCACCGATTGTACGCCGGGCACCCGGCGCAGCCGGTCCTTGAAACCCGCGTAAAGTTGGCCGCCACGGGCTGGGTCGTACGCGATCAGGCTGGCATCCACTTCAGCCAGTACCTGGTTTTCGAGCGAGAAGCCTGGCTGGATGTTGGCCGCCCGCACGGCGCTGTGGATGAACAGACCAGCCGCGGTGAGCATCGCGAGCGATAGCGACAATTGCGCCATCACCAGCATATTGCCCCGCGAAAACAAACGGCGCTGCCGGCCCGCAACATCCTCGCCTGTGTTCTCCTTGAGATCCACCCACACGTCGGGTTTCGAGAGCTTCCAAGCCGGAAACAGTCCGAAAACCACGGTACTGAGCACGCAGAACAGCAGTGTGAACCCGAGGACGCGCGCATCCGGGGAAGCGTCATAAACGATGTCCAGCGGAACAAGCCGGGACATGGATTGAACCAGGAAGGTTGTGCTCCAGGAAGCAACCGCCAGGCCGGCGGCGCCGCCGAGAAGCGCCAGCATCAGTCCCTCGGTTACGAGTTGACGCACAATACGCCGGCGGTTTCCGCCAATGGCCAGCCGGATGGCGATTTCCTTGCGCCGGGCCGTGCCCTTGGCCAGCATCATATTCGCCAGGTTCAAGGAGGCGATCAGCAGCACCACGCCAGCGAGGGAAAGCAGCATGATCGCGGGAATTCGCAGCCCGCTATCGCTCTCAGGCGAAGTGGAGATGCCCAGGCGCGAGAGCGGACGCACAAGCAGGTTCTGGTCCTTGTTCTCCGCCGGATACGCCTTCTCCAGTTGCGAGGAGGTAACCGTCAGCGCTGCTTCAGCAGTCTGCTCGGTAACGCCCGGTTTGAACCGACCGACCAGGATCAAGACATGGTTGTCGCGCGCCGCCAGCGGCCGGACGACTCCATCAAAATCGTTCATCACGATGCTGTTGACGCCCAGCGGCACAAAAATCTCCGGGCTCACCAGCACCATTGTTCCGGTGAATCCAGGGGGCGTGATGCCCACGATAGTGAATGGGTGGCCGTTGATGCGTATTGCCTTGCCCACCAGTTGCGGATCCGCCCCGTTCTTCTTGAAGTAGGAATAAGTCACGATGGCGGTCAACTCTGCCCCCGGCTTCTCCTCTTCCGCCCGGAACGCCCTGCCCTTCAACATCGTTACCCCGAGCGTGGAGAAGTAGTTGGACGAGACTATGGTGGCCAATGTCTGCCGCGTGGTGTCGCCTTCCTGAATGCCAACCAGCGCCGCGTTCAGAGCCGCCAGGCTAGTGAACGCCTGGTTGTGGTCGCGAATGTCAACGTAGTTCGGATAGGAGAATGCCCGATATGTGTCGGGATGCTTGGTGTCGCGGCTGAACAGGCCGGTCAGCTCTTCCGGCTTCTGCACCTGGAGCGGTTTCAGCAGAAAGGCATTCACCAGGCTGAACACCGCGCTGTTGGCGCCGATCCCAAGCGCCAATACCAGCACCGCCGCTGCGGTGAAGCCCGGTTTATTCGCGAGCATCCGAAGTCCGTATCGAACGTCTTGCCAAAGATGGTTCATTTTTCAGGTCCTGACACTGCTACGAGTGAGACGGGATTTCAGTTCCGGGGAATGTGGCCCGCCCTACTGCGAAAGCTTTCGCAAAATCTCCTGGGCGGCCTTCTGCCCGGCGCTCTTCTTCGATTGCCCCTCCGCTCGGCTTACCCAATCGCGGCCCACGCGCACTTCCACCAGGAACGTCTTGGCGTGTTCCGGCCCGCGTTCTTCCACGATGGCGTAGCGCGGCTGGGGTAGCTTTAACGATTGCGCCAGCTCCTGCAGCGCGCTTTTGTAGTCGACTGCAGGCGGCATTTCGCTCGCTAGTTCCCCGCCCCCGATGACGTGCTGCAGGATAAAGCGCCGCGCCGGCTCGATCCCGCCGTCCAGATAGAGAGCGGCGATCAAAGCCTCGACCGCGTTGGCGAGCAGGGCCTTCTTCTCGCGCCCGCCGCTCATCTCCTCGCCTCGGCCGAGCAGCAAATGATCTCCCAGCTTGAGGCCGGCAGCCACTTGGTGCAGATGCGCCGCGCTCACCAGATGAGCCTTAAGCTTGGAGAGCTTGCCTTCGGGAAAATCAGGCTGCGAACTCACCAGCGCGGCGCTCACCACGAAGCCTAAAATCGCGTCGCCCAGAAACTCCAGTTGCTCGTTATCCACGGCGACGGTGGAGGCTTTTTCGTAAACACTGGAGCGGTGCGTGAGGGCCCGAATCAGCAGCTCCCGGCTCGTGAATTGATGGCCGAGCGCCGCTTCCAGTGCTTGCGCCTCCACGTCTCTCAATGCGCGCCGCTACGGTTGATTGCCAGCCGGAGGAGCGCCGGCAGGCGGCGTAGCCGGAGTTGCTGGAGCCGGGGTCGCGGGAGCCGTCGGCGCTGGTGCGCCGGACTTGGCGGCAGCGGCGGCTTTACGCTTTGCGATGTCGTTCTTCATGGACGTTGCAATGGACTTTATCTGATCCGGAACATTCGGAGCATTGATTGCCTTGTCCAGAGTGAACGACGCGTTGTCCAGCTTGCCACTGCTCATGTAGACCTGTGCCAGGCGGACGTAGGTGGCTGGATTCGGCGCTGAGCCGGTCTCCAGGGATTTTCGGTAGTTCTCCGCGGCGCCATCGTAGTTCTTCCGCACCGCGTCGGCCATGCCCAAGGCCACGTATGCCTGGGCTTCCATATCCTTCTTGACGGCGTCCCAGTCGGCGTCCGAAACATCGGCGCGGACTTTGGGCATCACCTTCGCGGCTTCGATGCCATCCTTGGCCCATTTGTCGACCTTCTTCAGTTGCTCATCCTTATCCAGATCGTTCTCGCGGGTATGCCGCGCAGTTTCCGCCGCCAGCGTCACCAGGCCAAAGGCATTGTTCGGGTCGGCCTTCAACAACCGGTCCGCATAGAAAACGGTTTGCGTGTAGTCGTCCTTCTGCTCTTCCGATTGAACTGCCATAGTCAGAAGCGCCACCTTGAACTCGGTATCCGCGAAATCAGTCAACACCTTTTCGATGGCCGCGACTCTCTCATCCGGCGTCTTCGCCAATTGGACGGCCAGGATGGCTTGCTGTTCCTTTTGCGATTTCGGCTTTTGTGCCCACAAGGGCGAATAGCCGATCGCCAGGACGGTCCAGGTCAGCGCCGCGATGCTTCGGAATGCTCTTCTCATGATTGCTCCTCAATTCTCAATTTTTTTGCCGCCTATTCGGCGCGCCATCTACCGTTGAAACGGCTGCGCGAGTCCTTTCTCAGCGGCGACCTTCACCTGCTCGGGCGCTCCACTCACCGCCAGCGCCGCGCGATAGTGCTTCTGGGCTTCGTCGCGCTCACCAGCCGCATCCGACAACCGGCCCAAATATAAATGCGTCCACGACTTGGTGTCATCGTCCGGGGACATCTCCAACGTTTTTTGAAACAGCTTCTCGGCCAGCTCCGGATCGTGGTCTAAGGCAGCAATCCGCGCCAATCCATAATACGCCCTTGCGTGTACCGGATTCTCGGCGGGTTCGACCAGCACCTTTCGGTAAGTTTCCTGCGCGGCCGCCAGATTCCGGCTGGCGTACAGGTCCTCGGCTTCAGCCAGGGTCTTCGCCGATCCACTCACTACCGGTGCGGGCGGAGGCAGCGCCGGCTTGGCTTTATGCACGGTCGCTTCTTTCGCGAACTCGACGCTTTGCAAACGCCGGTCCTCGCGGTCTGCGTCAATTTGTCCGAGCAGATCCGGGAAATACAGCCGCAACGATTCGGGCTGCTTCTCATAGCTTTCCAAACCGGTGGCAAGCGCTGCCGTCAGTACGAAACCCTGGGCGACGTCTTGATTGACCAGCGCCTGCCGGTTTTGCGCGCCATGAGCTAGCCTGCTCTCCACTGCTTTGATGACGCATTCGGTAGCCAACAGCATGAAGTCGTTTTTGTAAGCTTGATCCAACGCCGGTGCTGCTTGCGCGAAATCGGCCACCTCCTTCACCCGGCCCCATTGCTCAAAATACTGCAGCGAAAGCGGATCCAGCAGATAGTGCAGGTAGGCATGCCGCACCTGATCGATCTGCGGCTCGGGCGAGGGAGTGACCACGACAAAATAGTCGTATTTATAGCTGCGAGTCTGGATCAGATTCGGCGCTCCCAGCACGTCGACGTAAATCTGAAACCGCCGGTTCCGGGCGCCGCTGGTAGGATTGCGCAAGTAAGCATTGGTCTCGAGCAGTGCCCTCGTAACGCTGCCGTGGTAGGCCTGGATCACTTGCTCCACTTCGGGCTGTACCTGGTTCCAAAGATCGTGAATATTGGCTTCGTTATAGAAGTTGGCGATCAATTCATTCAGACCGTCCAGCTTGCGCACATCCGGCGGAATCTCTTGCGGCGAGAGCCAATAGTTGAAATCGGGAGGGCTGTCCACCGAAAGCGCGAAGGAGATGTACTGGCTCAGCTCGGCCTCGGGATCCGCCTGATGATGTTCCGCCATAAACTTCTTCAGTTCGTACACCGACTCCAGGCGCTTGTTCGCGAGCGCGTCACGAACCAGTTTGCGCACCGGCGAGTTGGCGTTCGACTCCAGGTTGGCGTCGTATCCCGCCGCATTAATCGCAGCAAGTACCGTGAACAGCGCTTCACTGCCGTCCAGCTGGTTCTCTTTGACCAGCATTTGCTTGGGTTGCGGTTGGGGTTTGGCCTGGGATTGACTTTTGGATTGCTGCGCCGGGGGCTGCTGCGCCGGCAGAAGCGCGGCGGAGAGAAGGACGGTGGATGCAACCAGGCGAACCAAAGCTAATCCCATTGTAATCGCTTGCCGGGCTCTACTTTCCAATACAAAACGTGGAGAAGATCCGGTTCAGGATATCATCGGCGGTGGTCGCGCCGGTGATTGCGTCCAAGGGCCGCAGCGCGGCGTAAAGATCCAGCAGCAGCATTTCGTGCGGGATGCCGAATTCGGCCGCCTTGCGCGCCTGCCCGAGGGCTTCGATGCTTTCGCGCAGCAAGTTTGCATGCCGGATGCTGGTGATGAAGCCGGAGTCCTGTTCGCGCGAGGCCAGCGGCGCGATCTCGTCACGCAAACGCTCGATACCAAGGCCGGCGAGCGCGGAGACCGCGATGAAATCCTGGGAGAGTTCGGACACGCGAGGTAAATCCGCCTTATTTCCAACCAGAATCCAACGCCCTTGTCCGCGCGCGCGTTCGATCAGCGCGAGATCGTCCGGGTGAAGGGGAGCCGCCAGATCCACCACCACGATTGTCACCTCCGCGTCCGCCATGGCCTGATAGCTGCGCTCTATCCCTAAGCTTTCCACCACGTCGTGCCCGGCGCGAATCCCGGCAGTGTCGACAAATTTCACCGGGATGCCATGGATGGCCGCTAATTCGGAAACCAGGTCGCGGGTGGTACCCGGGATGTCGGTAACGATGGCGCGATCTTGCTCCAGCAAGCGGTTGAACAGGCTGCTCTTGCCGACGTTCGGACGCCCCACGATCGCGAGCGTGATTCCCGAATGCACCAGCTTGCCGTAGTCGAACGTGGAGGCCAGGGCAGTAAGGGCTTGTTCGATCGCATTGAGACGCCGCACGATCTCCTCTACCGGCGCGACGCTGATGTCGTCTTCGGCAAAATCGATGCCGGCCTCCAGCAGCGCGATCAACTCCACCAACTGCTCTTTGACTGGGCGGATGCGCTTTGAAACCGAGCCCTCCACCTGCTGCGCGGCCACGCGCGCCTGATAGAGTGTGGTGGCTTCAATCAGATCGCGAACCGCCTCGGCCTGCGGAAGATCGATTCTTCCGTTCAGGAAGGCCCGCAGAGTGAACTCGCCCGGCTCGGCCAGCCGCGCTCCGGCGGCGCAAGCTCGCTCCACGCAGAATCGCAAGACCACCGGCGCTCCATGACACGAGATTTCGACGACATCTTCGGCGGTGTAGGAGCGCGGCGCGGCGAAATAAGCGACCATCGCGTGATCGGTGGGCGCGCCCTCGTCATCCGTTAGCTCGGCCAGCGCGACCGTCCAGGGTCTCCACGCATGTCCGTCACGGAATCGCAGAATGCGTTCGGCAATAGCCTTACTCCGCGAGCCGGAAAGACGCACCACGCCGACGCCCGATCGCCCGGGCGGCGTAGATATCGCAACAATAGTGTCCTGAACGCGCAGCGTAATTCTAGCTAGGGCCTTCGGAAGCCACCGCCGCGCCTGGGAGGTCCGGACCGTCTGTTGCGATCGCGGGAGTCGCGGTCGTGCGGACCGCCGCGCGGAGGCGGACCTGGCCTGGGTGGACGAATGGGCTCCGGCAACGGCATGTCCACCGGCAGCACCACCACTTGACGGAACGGCCCAGTTCCTGTGCTCTCGCTGCGAATATCGGTTTCGTTTCTGAGGCTCAGGTGAATAATGCGCCGCTCGCGGCTGCTCATGGGGTTGAAGTGAAACGGCCGTTGCGTCCGCTTGACGTTCTCCGCCGCCGTGACGGCGCTCAGCCGCAGTTCCTCGATCCGCAGGGTGCGATAGTCGTTCGAATCGAAGCACAGCAGCGAGTGATGCTCGGGCGGCATCCGCAGCACTTCCATGGTGAGGAATTCGAGCGCCAGCAGCAACTCCGCCTTGTTCGCGAGCAACAAATCGACGTCGTCACCGAAGAACTTCACCAGTAAATCGGGATCTTCGAGATCGGGATGGAGGTGCTGGCCCTCCAGAATTTCGAATCCCAAGTCCAGTCCCATGTCCCCGATGGCCATGTCGAGAAACTCGCTGATGCGGTGACCGCTGGATTCAACTGTATAGTTCTTCTCTGCCACCTGCGTTACTTACCCTTCTTCTTCACTGCGGCCGGCACCGGAGGGGGCGGTGGCGCGGGCATCATCCGATTCACGCCCCATTGCTGTGCAATTTGCACTAAATTGCTGGTTAGCCAGTATAACACCAGGCCAGCTGAAAAATTATAGAACATGAACCCGAACATCAGCGGCATGAACATCATCATTTTGGCTTGCGATGGATCCATGCCGGGGTTGGGAGTCATCCTCTGCATCACGAATTGCGAGACGATCATGATGAGCGGCAGAATATGGATGGGAAGTTGTTCGGGCTGCGAAAGATCGGTAATCCACAGCCAATGCGCCCCGCGCATCTCGATGGTGACGGCGAAAACCTTGTACAGCGCGTAGATCAGCGGAAGCTGCACCACCATCGGAAGACATCCGCCCATGGGGTTGACGCCTTCCTTTTTGTAAAAGTCCATCACCTCCTGGTTCTGCTCCGCTTTCTTGGGGTCGCGCATGCTGAGACCCTTGTATTTGGCGTTGATGGCGGCCAGCTTGGGCTGCAGCGACTGCATCTTGCGCTGGCTCTTCATGCTCTTCACCCGCAGCGGCAGCAATACCACGTTGATCGCGATGGTGATCAAAACGATGGACCAGCCGTAGTTGTGAACGAAATTGTCGTTCAGCCAATGCATGGCCAGGAACAGCGGCTTCGCGATGACGCCGAACCAGCCCCAGTCGATCAGTTGTTGCAGCTTGGGGTCCACGCGCCGCAGCAGATCGATGTCTTTGGGACCCACGAACAGCGCGAAGTGATTCACTGAATCCCCGCCCACCTCCACGCCAACGCGCATTTCCGGCTTGCCCGCGGGCCCCGGCGGCACGTCGTCCTTGAGGGTTTCCACCCTGACCTGCGTATTGTCTTTGGGCAAAAACACGGCGGCGAAAAACCGGTCGTCCAATCCGGCGAAGGAATAATCGCCGGTCACCGTCACCGGGCCGTCTTTCACGGATTTGGCGTCTTTATTGGTCAGCTTTCCCTGGGTGAGGCCTAGCGTCCCACTTTCATGCGGATCGAAATAGACCGCGTGCTGTTCAGACACGCGATTCAAAACGGTCGCGTCGCCAAAACCGCCGCGCCATTCGACCAGATGATCCGTTGGGACGCCATTCACGGTTACGTCGGTCGAGATCTGGGAAAGATATCCGCTCTTGGAAAATTGGAACGACTTTTTCGCGTAGTTTTTCCCGTCCGAGAATTCGTACTCGATCCCCAGACCATTGGCGGACGGCTTCGCTACGTACAGACCATAGTTGAGGATGTTCGCGACCTTGTCGTCTTTCAAGGCAAGCGCGAATGGAGGCGCCACAGTGGAGTAGCCGGCTGGATTCAACAACTCCAGCGGTTTGCCTGCATGGTCGTGATACTTCTTCAGAACCCAACTGGTTGCCGTCGCGCCGCGATTGGAAAGCGTGACTTGATAAATATCTGTGTCAATGACAAATTGCTGCTCAGCGCTGCCCTCGATCTGGCCGGGAACAGGCTGAGACGGCGCGGCTTGTGTCGTCGTTTGCACCGCGGCGGGTTTTGGGGTGCTGGCGGTGGTGGCCGCGGTGGCCGGACTGCTGGCCGGCGTCGTCGTTTTCGGCGGCGGGGGCGACGTTTTGTAAAAGTAAGGTGTTAAGAAGAGCACCAGGCCCATCAGAACGAAGGCCAGTAGGAGCCGTTGCTCCATCGTCAGCTCTTTCTTTCCGGATTTGTTGTTGTCGGCCATGAATTTGGAAGTCCTAACGCACCGGATCGAATCCGCCGGCGTGCAATGGATGGCAGCGCAGCAACCGCCGCAGTCCCAGCCAAACTCCACGAGGCACGCCGTATTTATCGACCGCTTCGATCATGTATTCCGAACAGGTGGGAGCAAAGCGGCAGGCCGACGGCAAAAGCGGCGACACGAACCGCTTGTAGAGACGCAAAGTAGCGATTACTGCTTTCTGCATTGCGCCACCAGCCGATCCACTTCTCTTCGAAGCTCCTCCAGCGGCGCTGCGATCGCTGGACGCCGCGGGTTGATCACAATATCCCATTCCGGCGCGACCTCGGGCAACCGCACCCGCAGCGCTTCGCGTATCCGGCGCTTCACGCGATTCCGCAGCACGGCTTTCCCGAACGCCCGCGGCACCGTGAATCCCAGCCTCGGCCCCACGCTCTGCTCGCGCTGCACCCGCAAACAAAATGCCGCGAAGCACCGGCCTGTGAATCGCGTTCCTTGGTTGTAAGCTTTGCGGAAATCGGCGGCTCTCAGGATCCGAGCGCTTTTCGGTAAGCCGAAGCTATTCGGCGTACCGCAGGGCTCTCTCGTCGCTAACGGTGAGCTTGTGGCGGCCCTTGGCTCGGCGCCGGGCAAGCACGGCGCGGCCATCCTTGGTGGACATTCGTACGCGGAATCCATGTGTCTTTGCCCGTTTACGGTTGTTTGGCTGAAAGGTGCGTTTTGGCATCTGAGTTCCTCCGGGCAAGCACCCGAAAACGTAGAAAATTGCTAACCCTTAGTATAAGTGGCGCGGAATCAGCTGTCAAACCGTCCGCGCCTCCGACAAACCCTTCGCGCCCTCGCCCATGCTGTATACTCGTTTTTTCACCGCGACGACGGTGACCACGGAGGCATACATGCGTGCAATTGACGAACACACCATCACAGAAGCCGCTCTGGATCAAATGGCATCCACGCCCGATCCGCGTCTCAAGGAGATCATGGCCGCGCTCACGCGGCATCTGCATAACTTCGCGCGCGAGGTCGATCTCACGCCGGAGGAATGGCTGGAAGGAATTAAGTTTCTCACTGCCGTGGGACAAAAATGCACGCCCTACCGTCAGGAGTTTATCCTGCTCTCGGACACTCTCGGTCTCAGCAGCCTGGTGAATGCGCTGCACGATCGCCGCGCCACCGAAGCCGGCACCAAATCGAGCCTGGTAGGCCCGTTCTATCGGCAAGATTCACCGATTCTGAAACTCGGCGACACCATCGTGACCAAGCCCACCAACGGTTTGGAGGTTTGCCTTTATGGGCGCGTGTACAACTCCGCCGGAAAGGGCGTGCCGAACGCTACTGTCCAAGTCTGGCAGCCAGATGAAACCGGCAATTACGATCTGCAAAAACACGACCCTTCCGAGATGGACCTGCGTGGCACCTTCCGCACCGACGCCGAGGGCCGCTTCTATCTGCGCACCATCGCGCCGCTGGGCTACATGATCCCCATGGACGGCCCGGTGGGCGACATGATTCGCGCGCAAAAGCGCCACGGCTATCGTCCCGCGCACATTCATTTCATCATCGGCGCGGAGGGTTATCGCGAAGTGGTGACGGCTTTGTATTTGCAGGGCGACGAGCACATCGATTCCGATACGGTATTCGGCGTCACGGCGTCTCTGGTAACCGACGTCCGCAAGAACGATCCGTCGTCGCCCATTCCGAACCTACCTACGATCAAGTTCGACTTCCAGCTCCCTGCCGCGGCGGCTTACGGTTCTGGCCGCGTAGGAGCGGACCCATCGCAGATCGTGGCAAAAGTAGCCAGCTAGGTCTTACCGCCGGAGGCAATTGCCGTGCGGATAGCACTTTGGGAAAGATGGCTGCGGCGCCCGAAAACCCTCTGGCTTCGCAAAGCGCTTTTCCAAATTCATTTGTGGACGGGCATCGCGCTCGGCCTTTACGTCTTCGCCATCAGCCTGAGCGGCAGCGCGATCGTCTTTCGAAACGAGCTGTACAAGGTGCTTTGGCCGGGCCCCAGGACGGTCGCGGTTTCCGGTCCACGCCTCACTCACGAACAGCTTCGCGGTGCCGCCCGGCGCGCTTATCCGCGCTACCGCGTAAGTTGGATTTGGGACGCCAAACGGCCCAACCAGCCCCCCAATCAAGCCATCGAAATCTGGCTGGCCCGCGGCGGCCATAAGAAAGAGCGCCTCTTTGATCCGTATACCGGCCTTGACCTAGGCGAGTCAACCCCCTACTCCATCCAACTCATCGCCTGGCTGATCGATCTGCATGTGAATCTGCTGTCCGGCGACAGAGGCCGCCTGATCAACGGCGCATGTGCCGTGATCGTCCTGGCGCTTGCTCTCAGTGGAGCCGTGCTCTGGTGGCCGGGAACAGCACGTTGGCGGCGCAGCCTGACCGTTCAAACCACATCGAATTGGAAGCTCTTCAATTGGGAACTCCACAATGTAATCGGTTTCTGGATGCTTCCCATCGTATTGGTGTTCGGATTCGTCGGCTTCTACGCCGGCTTTCCGCGGCCGGTGCAGGTGGTTGTGAATAAGATTGCGCCGCTCGATGTGTATGGCATCGACGGGCCGGTCACACCAAGCACTCGTACTTTTCGTCCGAAGCTTACCCCTGGCGACCAGGTCATCCGCTGGATCAGCTACCTGCATTTCGGCAACTTCGGCGGCTGGCCGAGCAAAGCCCTATGGGTCGTCATCGGACTCGCGCCCGCGTTCCTGTTTGTGACAGGCAGCCTGATGTGGTGGAACAGAGTTCTCGGCCCAGCGGTGCGGCGGGTATATAATTGCCGATCATGGCCACAAACAAAGCCGCATTTCTCGCCCTCGCCGGAATCGCTGCCGTAACACTCGTCTTCGCCGCGAGCAGCCTCGACCCGAACAATCCCACGGGTTCGCACGGATTGATCGTCATCGACAAAATCGGCAGGCAGGTCCGCTTCCTCGATCCTTCGACGTATCAGGAGATATCCAAACTGGATGTGGGCGTCGCGCCGCACGATGTAGCCATCTCTCCGGATCACAGGTTCGCCTACATTCCCGTCTACGGCGACGGAGTCTACGGCAAAAATCCGCATCCCGGCCACACCATCGCGATCATCGACCTCACCACGCGGCAGCTTGCCGGGACCATCGACGTTTCTCCTTATCAGGCGCCGCACGGCATCCAGATCGACGCCGCCGGCACGATCTATGTCACTTGCGATCTGAGCCGCAAACTGCTGGTGATCGATCCGAAGACTCGCAGCATCCAAGCTGCGATCGATACCGAGGGCACCGGCCATTGGTCAGCCGTTCTGCCCGACGCGAGCAAAGCTTATGTCGCGAATAAAAACGACAAGCTGTTCATCAGCGTCATCGATTTGAAGAAGCGCAGCATCGTCGCTCGCATCCCCGCGCCCAATGGAACCCAGGGAATCACCGCTTCACCCGATGGCAAGTTCGTGGTAGCGGTGGACCTCGCCGAGCCCAAGCTCATCGTCATCGATCCTGTTACCGACACCGTCGAAGTCACCCTTCCGCTCGAAGGCAACACCAGGGGTTCATTCAAACCGCGCTTTTCTCCGGACGGCTCCAAGCTCCTGGTGTGCAACTTGACCGAATCGCTGGTCAATGTCATCGACGTCGCCGATGCGCACGGCAAGCAGCAAGTGATCAAGGTCGGCAAGGATCCCATGGGATTCGCCTTCGCGCCCGATGGCAAGACTGCGCTAGTGGCCAATCATGGCGACGGCACGGTTTCGGTGGTAGATCTGTCGCAAAATCGCGTGGTATCCACGTTCAACGCCGGTTCGGGTGTTGAATCGCTGGCCTACTATTAACCTATTTATCCAAGAGCGCCCGCAGCCGTTCATACCCGGCCCGGCTCACCGGAAGCTGCGCGCCATCCGACAATACAGCGA
>Ga0302326_10005124_pt1 | contig 30000 bp, 30 predicted proteins | sample Palsa_T0_3_FD_202264 | JGI IMG/M metagenome (GOLD analysis project Ga0302326, IMG submission 202264) | Peat permafrost microbial communities from Stordalen Mire near Abisko, Sweden - Palsa_T0_3 | ecosystem: Environmental > Terrestrial > Soil > Palsa > Peat permafrost | place: Sweden: Abisko... | reverse complement strand
CGTGAGTTGGCCCGCATTGCCTCGGCCGATCTGCTGGGCATGCTCGACGTCACCGACGTGTGTGCCGCGCTCACCGCGGTGTGGGTCGCGGTTTTGCAGGCCGCCCTGGAGGCGGTGATTCGGGCCAACGTTCGGGAAAGCGGCGACGCGCCGGCCGCCATCGCCGTCATCGGGATGGGCCGGCTCGGCGGCCGCGAGCTCGGCTACGGATCCGACGCCGACGTGCTGTTCGTCTGCGAGCCGGCCGACGGGGTGCAGGACTCCGACGCGGTGCGCTGGGCGGTCACCGTGGCTGAGCAGATTCGCGCGCTGTTAGGGACCCCCAGCGCCGACCCGCCGTTGGAGGTCGACGCCAATCTGCGGCCAGAGGGTCGCAGCGGTCCGCTGGTCCGCACGCTCGCGTCGTATGCCGCCTACTACGAGCAATGGGCGCAGCCGTGGGAGATCCAGGCGCTGTTGCGAGCCGACGCGGTGGCCGGTGATGCGGATCTGGGTCGGCGGTTTTTGCACATGGCCGACAAGACGCGTTATCCGTCCGGCGGGGTGTCGGCCGAGGCGGTCCTCGAGATCCGGCGGCTCAAGGCGCGCATCGACTCCGAGCGGCTCCCGCGCGGCGCCGACCCGAAAACCCACACCAAGCTGGGGCGCGGGGGACTGGCCGACATCGAGTGGACCGTGCAGTTGCTCCAATTGCGCTACGCCAGCGAGATCGCTCCGCTGCACAACACTTCGACGCTGGCGAGCCTGGATGCCGCCGCCGAGGCCGCGCTGATCACCACCGAAGACGCGGACCTGTTGCGGGAGGCATGGCTGACCGCCACGCGGGCCCGCAACGCGCTGGTGCTGGTTCGGGGCAAGCCCACCGACCAGTTGCCTGGGCCCGGACGTCTACTCAACACCGTCGCCGTCGCGGCCGGCTGGGCGAAGAACGGGGACGGCGGCGCATTCCTGGACAACTACTTGCGGATTACCCGGCGCGCAAAAGCCGTCGTGCACAAGATCTTCGACGAATAAGCCAGCCCCGGCCGCGGTACGCCGACCGCCTCGGTGTTAGTAAGGATGTATCGGTCGGCTGCTGACGGAAGCCCGCCACTAGCGCCAGGAGGCGGGGTTGGACGCGAAGGTCCCCTACGAGGTGATGAGCGCCGACAAACACGATCGGCTCGCGGCGCTCTACGGTCCACTGACCGACGACGTGCGCGAACTGATCGAGCTGGCTCTGCGCACCGACGCAGATCCGGAGTCCATCGATGCGGCTAGAACGGCGATCCGGGCGGCGAACGATGTGCTGCGGAGCAGGCAGCGTGACGAGTCGCAGCTGGTGCGTCACGCGGTCGGGGGACGCCCGGTGGTGTGGGGCAACGCCGTGATCGGACTGCGCAACGCGATCGCCCCGCCGCTGACCATTCATCACGACGATGACGGCACCCGGTGCTGGAGCGAGTTCACCCTCAACTCCGCTTACGAGGGCCCACCCGGGCTGGTGCACGGTGGGGTCTGCGCGCTGGTGCTCGATCACGTGCTGGGCGAGGCCGCCAGCGCGGGCCTGACCAAGCCGCTGTTCACCGGAACCCTCACGGTTCGGTTCGTGCGTGGTACCCCATTGGGCAGGCTTCGCGCCGACGCGGCCGTCGAGCGCACCGAAGGTGTCAAATCCTTTGTATCCGGCCATCTTTCCGACGGCGAAGGAATCACCGTCGAAGCCGAAGGAATCTTCATCAAGCCGGCGTGGGCGCGGGACGCCGGATGAAGTTCTACGTCAGCAGCGCATTTCTCGATACCCGCGAGATCGTCGAGATCGCCAAGGCCGCCGACGACCTCGGTTATGACGGCATCGGGATCCCCGACCACATCGTCAATCTGGAGACGTTGAAAACCCCGTACCCTTACACAAAGGACGGGCAGCGGCGCTGGCCAGCGTTCACCGAATGGCCTGACCCCTGGGTGCTGGTCGGTGCGCTCGCGCAGGTCACCACGCGGCTGCGGTTCGTCACCACGGTCTACATCCCGGCCATGCGGAATCCCTATTCGGCGGCCAAAGCCATTGGCACCGCGGCATATCTCGCCGACGGGCGGGTCGAGCTCGGCGTCGGCGTCGGCTGGTGCGAAGAAGAGTTCGACTTGATGGAGCAACGCTTCTCCGCCCGGGGCAGACGCACCGACGAGATGCTCGACTTGATGCGGACGTTGTGGTCGCCGGACTGGACGGATTTTGACGGCGAGTTCTATCAAGCCCCGAAGCTGGAGATGCAACCGACGCCGCCGCGGATACCGATCTACGTCGGTGGGCTCAGTGAGATCGCGTTGCGCCGCGCGGCGCGCTACGACGGCTGGATCGGCGACCTGATCAACACCGATCACGCCGTCGCGTCGGTGGCCCGGTTGCGTGAACTGCGAGCCGAAAACGGTTTGACGATGGACGATTTCACTGTCCTTACGCCGCTGACCGATGCATTCACGATCGCCCATTACCAGCGTGCCGAGGACGCCGGCATCACCGGCATCATCACGATGCCGTGGATGTTCTATTCCGGGGCGGATGCCACGCTCGCCGAGAAGGTCGACGGGATGAAGCGATTCCGCAAGGATCTCGCTCTCGACGGGTGATCGGAGTCGGTGGACGAAAAAGCGTTCCCACACTTCCGCGAATGCCCTAACGTGACAAGGGTGGAGCTACCCGGAAATCCCGAGCTGGTGCCCGTGGAGGCACTGCGGTCAGGTGACCCGATTACCGATGTCCATGGCGGCGGTCAGCACTACATCGTCCTGGAGTCGAAATCTTTCGACGAGAGCTGCGTTGTCCTCGAGCTCGAGTCGAAGGCTCACGATCAACTTCGGGTGATCGAGATGTCGTTCCCGACCGGCTACTACATGGGCAGGTCGCCGCGGCACATCCTGTGACCTCGCGTCGGAGGCATCACCTCGGACCTGGTGACAGTCCGCGATCGTCGCTGCCTGCATGATGGGAGCCATGCCGGAAATCAGGCCGTATCGCATCGACGTCCCCGCCGCCGTTCTCGACGACCTCAAGGAGCGTTTGTCGCGCACTCGATGGCCGGAGTCGGAGACGGTCGACGACTGGAGCCAGGGCATCCCGCTGGCCTACACCCGCGAACTGGCCGCCTATTGGGCCGACGGCTACGACTGGCGTTCGCGGGAAGCCGCGCTGAACCGGTTCGATCACTACCTGACTGAGATCGACGGGCTGGACATCCATTTCATTCATCAACGTTCGCCGCACGACGACGCGCTGCCGCTGGTGATCACCCACGGCTGGCCGGGCTCGGTGGTCGAGTTCCACAAGGTGATCGAGCCGCTGGTCAACCCGCCGTCGGGTCGCGCCGAGGACGCCTTCCACGTGATCTGCCCATCGCTGCCGGGTTACGGATTCTCCGCCCGGCCGACCCACACCGGATGGGGGGTGGAGAAGATCGCCGAAGCGTGGGAGACGCTGGTCGGCCGGCTGGGTTACGACCGATACGGCGCGCAGGGCGGTGACTGGGGTGCGGCGGTGACGACGCAAATCGGGCGCAACGGCGGTCACTGCGTGGGCATCCACCTGAACATGCCGATCGCGAAGCCGGTCGCCGGATCCGCCGATTTCAGCGAGGACGATCAACAGGCCCTGGCCGCTTATGTGGAACACCGGAAGTGGGGCACTGGCTATTCCAAACAGCAATCCACCCGGCCTCAAACGCTCGGTTATGGACTGGTCGACTCGCCGGTCGGGCAGCTGGCGTGGGTCGTCGAGAAGTTCTGGGCATGGGCTGACTGCGATGGGCACCCCGAGAATGTGCTCAGCCGTGACGAATTGCTCGACAACGTGATGCTGTACTGGGTGACTGGAAGCGGCGCATCCTCAGCCCGCCTGTACTGGGAGAGCTTCAACAGATTTGTCAGCGATGGCCGTGTGGAGCTGCCCACTGGAGTCGCGGCATTTCCGAAGGAAATCCTGCGCACCCCGCGAAGCTGGTGTGACGCCGCCTACAACGTCACGCATTGGACGACGATGCCGCGTGGCGGCCACTTCGGCGCCTTCGAGCAGCCGGAGTTGTTCGTCGACGACGTCCGCGCGTTCTTCGCGACGGTGCGATAAAACTCAGCGCCGCAATCGATTTCGGCGGGTCAACCCGCCACGGCGCGTGGGCCACCGACTTCGGTGGGCGTCCAAGGCGTAAGGGCCGGCGCCGGCGAAGATCAGCAACAGGAAAGCGAAGCAGAACATCACCGCGTCCTCGCCGTGGTTGTCGATCGGAAAGAAGCCATGCGGCAGATGGACGGTGAAGTAGGCGAACGCCATTTCGCCTGAGGCCAGGAAGGCGGCGGGCCGGGTGAACAGCCCGAGGGTGATCAGCGCACCGGTGACCGCTTCGATCCAGCTGGCGTAGTAGTCGGGCCATTGGCCCACCGGCGCCACATGATCCGCGGCCGGCCAGCCGATGAGTCCGGACAGGCCGTGGCTGAGAAACAGCAACCCGAACATCACCCGAAACACTGACAAGGCGGTCGGCCAATACGGATTCAGCCGGGCCTCGAGACTTTGCGCCATGCGCTGACGATACGTCCTTACAGCTGCGCCCAGACCGACTTCGTCTTCATATACATCTCGATGCCCTCTTTGCCGAACTCGTGTCCCCAGCCGGATTGCTTGTAACCGCCGAATGGCACGTCGGGGTCAAAGACCAACTGACAGTTGACCTGCACGCTGCCCGCTTGCAGACGCTTGACGATCCGGTGCGCACGGCCGAGGTTCTCGGTATAGGCCGTCGCGGCCAGCCCGTACGTGGTGTCGTTGGCCAGAGCCACCGCCTCGTCTTCGTCATCGAACGGCAGGATGCTGACCACCGGCCCGAAGATCTCCTGCTGGTAGAGCCGCATGCCCGGGTCGACGTTGGTGAGTACGGTCGGGTGGACGAAGTAGCCCTTGCGGTCGAGCCGGTAGCCGCCGGTAACAACGTCGACGCCGTCGCTTTTGCCTTCGTCGATGAAACCCATCACGCGGGTGAGTTGTTTCTGGCTGATCAACGGGCCGCTGACACAGCCTTCCTCGCTGGGTGCGCCGTACTTGAACGTGTTGGCCATCATCGAGATGCCCTCCACGACTCGGTCAAACACGCCGCGCTGCACGAAGATTCGTGACCCGCACACGCAACCCTGGCCGGAGTGCACGAAGATGCCCAGCGAGGCCATCAGGATGGCCTTGTCCAGATCGGCGTCGTCGAAGATCAGTACCGGCGATTTACCGCCGAGTTCGAGCGTGACCTTTTTCAGGTTGTCGGCCGATGCCCGCACGATCTCCTTGCCGACCTCCGTCGACCCGGTGAAGGCGACTTTCTCGACTCCCGCGTGCGCGGTGATCGCCGCGCCCGCGGTGTGGCCGTAGCCGGTCAGCAGGTTCACCACGCCCTCGGGAACACCGGCCTCGTGCACCAGCCGGTCGAGCAGCAGAGCCGAAAGGGGCGTCTCCTCAGCGGGTTTGACGAGCATGCTGCAGCCGGCGGCCAGCGCCGGCGCGAGCTTGGCGCTGGCGTTGAAGATCGGGCCGTTCCACGGGAAGATCAGGCCCACGACGCCATACGGCTCTTTCAGCGTGTAGGCGTGCATGTTGACGTAAGCGTCGCTCGCGATCCCGTCGGTCTTCACGTCGTAAGCGACGCCGTTGAGCTTGGAGCACCAGCCGGCGTAGTAGCGGAAGAACTCCGAACAGGTGGACATCTGCAGGGTTGCCTGCATCAGCGGCATGCCGGTGTTCAGCGAGTCGAGCCGGGCGAATTCGTCGGCGTGCTCGTCGATCAGATCCGCGATGCGCCAGATGACCTTGGCTCGCTCGCGGCCCGGCAGCTGGGACCAGACTCCGGACTCGAAGGACGCCTTCGCCGCCGCGACGGCCTCGTCGACCGCGTCTGCCCCGCAGTCGGTGAACTCGGTGATGGTCTCTTCGGTCGCGGGATCGATGACCGAAATGACATCACCCGAGCCGGGCCGCTTACGGATGTCGTCCAAGATTTCCTGCAGCGCCATCTGATCCCTTCCAGACCTCCACGTCGAATGCTGAGCACCTGCTTAGCATCGCCGACGTCGCTCGGTCAAGGCGCGTGCCGTTAGTGGCTCAGGAGTCGAGAGCTTTGGTGAGCAGTGCCGTGAGCCGCTGCTGCTCACCGGTGCTCAACCGATCGGTCAACGGCGTGATCCGGTCACCGACGGCCGCGGTGACGTTCGGGACCAAACGCCGAGCGGACTCGGTCAGGGTGACGCGCACCGAGCGGCCGTCGTGCGGGTCGGCGGTTCTGCTGACCAGGCCACGTTGCGCCGCCCGGTCGATCAGGCCGCTGATCGTCGAGCGCTCCAGGCCGGTGAAGGTCGCCAGGTCGGCCATGGTCGGTTCGCGGTCCCGCAGGATGCCCAGCACCCGCAGTTGAGTGAGCGACAAGTCATGCTCGGCCGCGACTTCGGTGAGGACCGCCATCAACGTAAAAGACATCTGCGCCAACGCATCTCGTAGCTCTGCGAGATGGTCGTCGGGCCGGATGCGATCGGGTGTCATCGGCACGACCATACCAAATAGATGGTATTGCGAACTAGATAAAGCCAACCGCTGAGTTGAATGCAGTAGTTCTTTGCTCCGGACGCTCGAAAAAAGCTTTTTCCCAGGTTTCGCTTTTGTACACGTGTTTGCCGCACTGGGCTCGCACAATGACGGCATTATCAACGCCGAGAATGAAGGAAGTGCATCAGATGCCCCCAACACGCTGGCTGGCCAGGCTTACCATCCCGATGATCGCCGGCGCTGCCCTGGTTGCCAGCGCTGCGATTGCGACTGCCGATCCCAGGGATGACGGATACCTCGATCAACTGCGTGGCGCCGGCCTCACCTGGCCGCCGGGCCACGAGGAGGCACTCATCGGGACGGCTTACCTCATCTGTGACGATCTCGGGTGGGGTTGGACGCCACAACACATTGCCAACAGCGTCCACGCCAACTTGGACCCGGATGGCATTTCTGTGCACGACGTCGGATCCATGGTGAACATCGCGCGTGCGGTCTATTGCCCCAACCAGCGGTGCTGGGCCCCCCACTGCTGAGCCTCACTCGAATCTCTTGCGGAGGAACCGCAACTAGATAAAGCGACCGCGTGGGCGCAGGCACTCAGCGAGGGCCCGCGCCCAGCTAGCTAAGGCCGACTTATACGTCGTAGTGAAGCGCGAACTTCATCCAGCGTCTTTGATCGCCTAGCTGCCGTGGAACGCCAAGGAACGCGCTGGTCCAAGCCTTGGAACGCCGAAGCGGACTTGGCCCGCGCGAGAACTGCTGCGGTCCCGCAGCGGCCCCGAGGGCGGCCGCGCGGGACCGACCGCCAGTCAGAGGCGCACTGCCTCTCCGAGGTATTCGCCGGTGGCGTCTTCGGAAATCGCAGAATTGAAATCACAGCGGTGGTCGCCGCTTTGACCAGTTGAGGTCCTCGAGCTTCCTTTGGCATGTTCGGTCGCGACGACGAACGGGTGGCATTAGGCGGATATCTCAGCGTTGACCTCGCGCTCGCGTTGGCTCGCCATAACCAGCGGCGCATGTTGTGCGCCTCTTCTCGCGGCGACACGCCCAGAGCGGCCGATACGAATGTCCGGGCCGCTTCTATGGTGCCGCCACTGAAATCCCGTGTTTGCGCCGTGGATGCGCTGTTGAAGAGGCGTTTCGCCGTCGCGAACGGGCACGCACAACGGACAGGAAGGCCCCACCGAACGCACAGGCAGCCTTAAGTTCAGATGTCCATTATGTGAATCACGGGTATTCTGAAGATGAACGCAAAGTGAACAGGGGCCTCTCGTGATCGGAAAATTTCTCGTCGGTGCCGCTGGTGCCGTCATATCCATAGGCCTGGCCGCGCCGGCCGGCGCCGACCCGGCCACGACGGCCGGCGCCAGCCAGCCAGCGCAACCTGGCACACCTCAGGACTTCTTGGCCGCCGCACGGTCGGCGGGCATCACCGGAACGGATCCGGGGATGCTGGCCGACGGCTACAACGCGTGCTGGAATCTTTGGAATCAGCACGCCTCGGGTACTCAGGTGGCCGCGGGCCTCGTGCGCGACTATCAGCTGACCACCGCCCAAGCGGGTCGTTTCGTGCTGGCCGCCTACAACGACCTGTGCCCGGTGGCCGGCGCGTATGACTATTGGGCTTACAGCACCAGCTGAAATCACGTGGCCTGCAACAACAACGGCGGACCCGGATCTGGGGACACGCTGGACGACGCTGGTGAATTAACCTGCACGACGGTCGGCAAGGTTATCGCCGACCGCCGCGCGGAAGTCACCGCGGTCCAGTTGCGGTCTGAAGGTAGCGCTAGATAGCTAAGCCGCCCCAGTTCAAAGGGCTAAGCCGATCACACGTCGTAGTAGAGCGCGAACTCGTAAGGGTGCGGCCGGATCTGAACCGGCAGGATTTCGTTCTCGCGCTTGAAGTTGATCCACGTCTCGATCAGGTCGGACGTGAAAACGCCTCCCTCGGTGAGGTATTCGTGGTCCTCTTCCAAGCGGTCGATCACCGCTGACAGTTGGGTCGGGGCCTGCGGGATGTTCGCAGCCTCTTCCGGCGGCAGCTCGTAGAGGTCCTTGTCGACCGGCGTCTGCGGCTCGATCTTCTTCTTGATGCCGTCCAGGCCGGCCATCAACATGGCCGCAAACGCCAGGTACGGGTTACCCGACGAGTCGGGGCAACGGAACTCCAACCGCTTGGCTTTCGGGTTGCTGCCTGTGATCGGGATACGCACACACGCCGACCTGTTGCGCTGGCTGTAGACCAGGTTGATCGGGGCCTCGAAGCCGGGGACCAGGCGCTTGTAGGAGTTCGTCGTCGGGTTGGTGAAGGCCAGCAGAGACGGCGCGTGGTGCAACAAGCCACCGATGTAATGACGCGCGGTGTCGGACAAGCCGGCGTAACCCGTCTCGTCGTACATCAACGGCTTGCCGTCCTTCCACACCGACTGGTGGGTGTGCATGCCCGAGCCGTTGTCGCCGAACAGCGGCTTGGGCATGAACGTGACGGTCTTGCCCTCCTGCCACGCGGTGTTCTTGACGATGTACTTGTACAACTGCATGTCGTCGGCCGCGTGCAACAGCGTGTTGAACTTGTAGTTGATCTCGGCCTGACCACCCGTGCCCACCTCGTGGTGGCCCTTCTCCAGGCTGAAGCCGGCCTTGATGAGGTTCTGCAGCATCTTGCTGCGCAGGTCGACGTAATGGTCGACGGGAGCGACGGGGAAGTAACCGCCCTTGGGGCGCACCTTGTACCCGCGGTTCGGGCTGCCGTCGTTCTCAGTGGGCTCGCCGGTGTTCCACCAACCGGAGATCGCGTCGACCTCGTAGAACGATCCGTTGGTGCGCGAGTCGAAACTCACCGAGTCGAAGATGTAGAACTCGGCCTCGGCGCCGAAGTAGGCGGTGTCCGCGATGCCGGTGCTGATCAAATAGTTCTCCGCCTTGCGAGCGACGTTGCGCGGGTCGCGCGAGTACGGCTCGAGGGTGAACGGGTCGTGCACGAAGAAGTTGAGGTTCAGCGTCCGGGCTTGGGTGAACAGGTCGATTTGCGCCGTGTCGGGGTCGGGGAGGAGCAACATGTCGGACTCGTGAATCGACTGGAACCCTCGAATCGACGAGCCGTCGAAGGCCAGCCCGTCCTCGAACACGCTCTCGTCGAAGAACGAAATCGGAATTGTGAAGTGCTGCATGATGCCTGGCAGGTCACAGAACCGCACGTCGACGAATTCGACATGCTCGTCCTTGGCCAGTTTGAAAATGTCGTCGGCCGTATTTTCGGACACCGAAGCGCTCTCCTTTGCTGCGAGCTTCGAACCACTGTGGTCGCTGATGAGCATCCCGTTACATGGGCGTAACGGGTTGCCCGGTCAGACGCTATGGACGCGGTGCCGCCTGAGTCAAACCCCGTGTTACGTCGACGTTACGTGGCACCACGTGCTGCCCCTGAGTCTGGCCAGAACTGACCTTATTGTGGGGTGATGACCCGCAGCAACCGCCCCCCACCATCAGGTCGGGAACCCGTCGGATCGGGAGAGCCTCAGGGGTATCCGGGCCAGCCGCTCGGTCTGCCCGAACACGGTCCGGGTTCGTTGGCCCGCATGGGCCGCAGATTGGTTGCGCTGCTGGTCGACTGGTTACTTGCGTACGGTTTGGCCGCCCTCGGGATGACGCTCGGGCTGATCCCGTTGCGCGCGCTGTCGACGGCGGTCCTGGTGATCTGGCTGGTGCTCGGAATCGTGGCCGTTCGATTGTTCGAGTTCACCCCGGGCCAGCTGGCGCTGGGCCTGCGGGTGGCATCCGTCGACGAGCGGCCGCACGTCGGACTGGGCCGGGCCACGGCGCGCGGTGTGCTGATCGCGTTCGTAATACCGGCGTTGTTCGTCGACGTCGACGGGCGGGGGATCCAGGACCGCGTGACCGGCACCGCCGTCGTGCGGCGCTAATACCCGATTGCCCGGCTTCCCCTCATCGCGCTCCGCGCTCTCGTCGCCGGTGGTCTACCGGCGGCGCACGGTGCGCTGGACGCCGCGCATCTTGGCATTGCCGGGAATCGGGCCCTTGGGCATCGCCGCGGTACCGGCCCGCGAACCCAGTGCGCTCAGCCGTGACTCCAGCGAGTCGATCTGCTTAGCGTTGATGTTGGCCGGCAGCTTGGTGAGGTGGCGCTCCAGCTTGGCCAGCGGAACCTCGCCGTCGCCGTTGCCGACGACGATGTCGTAGATCGGGACATCGCCGACCAGTCGCGCGGTGCGCTTCTTCTCCTGGGCAAGCAGCGGCTTGACCCGGCTCGCCGATCCCTCGCCGACCAGGATGACGCCGGGCCGGCCGAGCACCCGATGAACGGCGTCGAAATGCCCGGTGGCCGCGACCCCGGGGGTGACGCGCCACTTGCCGCGCATGTTGTCCAGCGCCCAGGCGGCGGCCCCGGTTTGACCGTCGGCCTTGCTGTACACCGATCGCTGCGCGCGCCGGCCGAAGATGATGAACGCCACCAATGCGCCCAGTACGACACCGAGCGCAGGCATCGAGATCAGGGCAAACCCGCCGGACCACACCGCGATCGCGACGGCGATGGCCACGATCAGCACGAACGCGCCGATCATGTAGGGCAGCAGTCGCTTGTCCTCTTGACGCTGAATGTTGAACGCCTGCCAGAGCTGGCTACGGCGTTCTTTGGCGGCCGCCTTGCGCGTGGCTTTCGCCTCGGCTCGGGCGGCCTTGTTCGCCTTGGCATCGCGGGGTTTGGCCATAATCGCCAAGAATACTTAAAGCTGGGCTCAGCCCGGCTGCGCGGTGGGCGTCTCGTGCCGCTGTTGGCTGGCCTGCTGGTAGAGCCGTCCGGCCCGATACGACGAACGCACCAGCGGACCGGCCAGCACTCCGGCGAATCCCAGTTGCTCGGCGTACTCCGCGAACTCTGCAAATTCGTCGGGGTGGACCCAGCGCTCGACCGGATGGTGGCGCGCGGACGGGCGCAGGTATTGGGTGATGGTGACAATCTCGCATCCGGCTCCGTGCAGGTCGCTCAGCGCCGCACGCACCTCCTCGGGCGTCTCGCCCATCCCGAGAATGAGGTTGCTCTTGGTGACCAGTCCGAAATCCCTTGCCGCGGTGAGCACATCGAGGCTGCGCCGGTAGGAGAAGGCCGGACGAATGCGCTTGAAGATCCGCGGCACCGTCTCGAGGTTGTGGGCCAGCACCTCCGGCCGGGACTCGAAGACCTGCCGAAGCTGGTCTGCGTCGCCGTTGAAGTCGGGGATTAACAGCTCGACACCGGTGGACGGGTTGAGCTCTTTGATGGCGCGCACGGTCTGCGCGTACAGCCAGGCGCCGCCGTCGGGCAGGTCGTCGCGGGCCACACCGGTGACGGTGGAGTACCGCAGACTCATCGCCTGCACGCTCTCGGCGACCCGGCGCGGTTCGTCGCGGTCGAGCGGCGCGGGCTTGCCCGTGTCGATCTGGCAGAAGTCGCAGCGGCGGCTGCACACCTCACCGCCGATCAGGAAGGTGGCCTCGCGATCCTCCCAGCACTCGTAGATGTTGGGACAGCCGGCTTCCTCGCACACGGTGTGCAGGCCTTCGCGGCGGACCAGCTTCTTCAGCTCGGTGTATTCCGGGCCCATTCGCAGCCGGGTCCTGATCCACGGCGGCTTTCGCTCGATCGGGATTTCCGCGTTGCGTACTTCCAGCCGCAGTAGTTTCCGACCTTCGGGGACAACGGTCACGACGTCGATGCTACGCGGGCGGCGGTGTGCTCAGCCCTCCGGCGAGGATGCCCGCGCAACGGCGGGCTGAGGAGCCGGACCAGTGGTCAAATGCACTGCCAGCCGGCCATCCAAGGCGTCGCAGACCGACTCGGCGACCGCCGACCGGACATCTTCGACCCCGACCCGGTGGCCCAGTTCGGCGGAGATCGATGTCACGCCGGCGTCGCTGATACCGCACGGGACGATCGTCTCGAACGCGCCGAGGTCGCAGTCGCAGTTGAGCGCGAACCCGTGCAGCGCTGTCGCCCGCGACACCCGCACGCCGATAGCGGCGACTTTGCGCGCCGGTCGGCCCCCGCCGGCCGGCACCCACACTCCGGAGCGGCCGTCGATGCGGCCTACCCGCAAACCCGCGTCGGTGCACACCTTGATCAGCGATTCCTCGATGCGCCGAACGTAATTGACCACATCGAGCGGCTCGGCCAGCCCGATGATGGGGTAGCCGACCAGCTGGCCCGGCCCGTGCCAGGTGATCTTGCCGCCGCGATCGGTGTCGACGACGGGTGTGCCGTCGCTCGGCCGCTCGTGCGCAGCCGTGCGCCGGCCGGCTGTATAAACCGGCGGGTGTTCGAGAAGGAGCAACTTGTCGGTCCCGCCGGCCGCGCGGGCCTCGGCCAGCTCCTGCTGCAGCTGCCAGGCGACGCGGTAGTCCACGGTCTCCATCTGGCGGATGTCGATCGAGGCCGTGCTCGAGCGGATCGAACTCACGGCGCAGAGGCTACAACTCGAACCTGGCGACAACCTGAACAGAGGTCAAGCGACGTCGCGCGTCGCGGTGGCGTAGCGCAGTGCTTCGCCGACGGTCTTGTGCTCGAACTCGAAGCCGGCCCGCTCGAGCGCAGCCGGGATCGCGCGTTGCCCGCTCAGCAGCGTCTCGTCGGCGAATTCGCCGAGCGCCGCTCGCACCGCGAACCCAGGCATCATCAACGGGGTGGACCGGTTGACCGCCCGGCCCAGCGACGCGGTGAATTCGGCGTTGGTGACCGGCGCCGGCCCGGTCAGGTTCACCGGCCCGGACAACCGGTCGTCGTCGATGGCGAACCGCAGCGCCCGCACCTGATCCTCGAGGCTGATCCACGACATGTACTGGCGGCCGTTGCCCAGGCGGGCTCCGAGGCCCACCGAGAACAGCGGCCGTAACTGGCGTAGCGCACCGCCGGACGCGGCCAGCACCACGCCGGTTCGGGCCAGCACCACGCGCGTGCCGGCGTCGCGGGCCGGCGCGGTGACCGCCTCCCAGTCCTTGCACAGCTGGGCCAGGAAACCTGTTCCCTGCGAGGAGGTTTCGTCGACCACGCGGTCCTTGGTGTCGCCGTAATAGCCGACCGCGCTGGCGTTGACGAGCACGCCGACGCCCGCGTCGGCGACGGCGGTGGCCAGCACTTCGGTCGGGGTGATGCGGCTGTCGCGCAGGTTCTGCTTGAACGCACCCGACCAGCGTCGCTGCCCGATGTTGGTGCCGCACAGGTTGACCACGGCGTCGACGCCCTGCAACGCACCGGTGTCGAATTCGCCGCTGTCCGGATCCCAGTGCAGCTCATTGGCGTTCGCCGGTGCGCGACGCACGATCCGCAACACGCGGTGGTCTGCCGTGCGCAGCGCCGTGACCAGAGCCGACCCGATCAGGCCGGACGAGCCTGCGATCGCGACGGTAGCGGTCACGATTCAAGCCCTCCTAGAGTCCCAGATCAGCCTCGAACGCGCCTTCTTCGAGCCGATGCCTGATGGAGGTCACGAACCGTCCGGCATCAGCGCCGTCGATCAGTCGATGGTCGTAGGTCAGCGGGAGGTAGCAGACCGACCGCACGCCGATCGACTCATTGCCGGTTTCGTCGACGACGACGCGCGGTCGTTTAACGATCGCCCCGGTGCCCAGCATCGCGGCCTGCGGCGGCACGAGGATTGGGGTGTCCATCAGCGCGCCCTGACTGCCGATGTTGGTGATCGTGAAGGTTCCGCCGGACAGTTCGTCGGGCCTGAGATCACCCGAGCGGGCACGGGCGGCGATGTCGGCGATCGCGCGCGCCAACCCGGCCAGCGACAGGTCGCCGGCGTTGTGGATGACAGGGGAAAGCAACCCCTGCTCGGTGTCAACCGCGAAGCCGAGATGCTCGGCGTCGTAGTAGGTGATCTCCTTGGTGTCCTCGTTGTAGCTGGCATTGACGTTCGGATGTGCTTTGAGCGCATCGATCGCGGCGCGTGCGATGAACGGCAGAAACGTCAGGTTCACGCCTTCGCGTTCAGCGAACCCCGCCTTGGCCTTTTCCCGCAGCGCCACGATGCGGGTCATGTCGGCCTCATGGATCTGGGTGAGCTGCGCGGTGGCTTGCAACGACTCGCGGGTCTTCTTCGCCGTGATCTGCCGGATCCGGCTGGCCTTCTGGGTGGTTCCGCGCAGATGTGCCAGCGCGGGCGCCGGTGTGGGTGCGCTGGGCTTCGGCGCAGCCGGGGCCTGCGCGGGGGCCGCGGCCGCCGGTGCCGGCGCCTTGGTCGCTTCTTCCTTCTGCTCAGCGGCGGACAGCACATCCTGCTTGCGGATGCGTCCACCCACTCCGGTTCCGTTCAGGGAGCTGAGATCAATGTTGTTCTCGGCGGCTAGCTTTCGCACCAGGGGAGTGACGTACGGAGCGCCGCTTGACCCGGCCGCCGGGGCCGCCGGCGCGGGTGCGGCTTGGGGTGCGGGCGGGGCCGGCGGTGCGGGTGCGGCTTGGGGTGCGGGCGGGGCCGGCGGTGCGGGAGGAGCCGGCGCAGCGGGGGGAGCCGGTGGCGCGGGTGCCGCTGCCGGTGCGGGTGCGGCGGTGGTGGCGCCGGTACCGATTCGGGCCAGCTCGCCGCCGACCGAAACCGTGACGTCTTCTTCGGCGGTGATGCTGATCAGCGTGCCCGCGACCGGCGACGGGATCTCGGTGTCCACCTTGTCGGTGGAAACCTCAACGAGGGGCTCGTCCACGTCGACCGCGTCGCCGACCTTCTTCAGCCAGCGAGTGACGGTGCCTTCGGTGACGGACTCGCCGAGTTCGGGCATCAACACCGGCTGAGAGTCTCCAGACGCAGTCGGTGGACTTGCGGCCGGCGCCGCGGGCGCCTGCGGCTCTGGTTCGGGTGCGGGAGTGGCCTGCGGCTCCGGCTGTGGTTCAGGTGCTGCCTGCGCGGGCGGCGGTTCGGCAGGCTGCTCGGCGCCGCCCTGGGTGCCTTCCGTTGCGTCGCCGATGACGGCCAGCTCGCCACCGATCTCGACGGTGTCGTCTTCCTGGGCGACGATCCTGGTCAGCACGCCCGCCGCGGGCGAAGGAATCTCGGTGTCGACCTTGTCGGTGGACACTTCCAGCAAAGGCTCGTCGAGCTCGACGGTGTCGCCTTCTTGCTTGAGCCAGCGAGTGACGGTCCCCTCAGTCACGCTTTCACCGAGTGCCGGCATCTGAACTGAGAAGGCCATCGCTGTCGACTCCTCGATCGATCGGTCGGTGGGCGCGCGTCGACCTCTGGCTTACCACAGCGTGGTGTACCGAAGCTGCATCCCTGATTACCGCAACCATCCTGTCACTGCGGCCCGGTCGGCACACACCCAGGGCAAGCCGGTGGCAACCGGGTTCAGCCGCGGTGGGCAGCGTCGAAACGGCGACCGTCCAACGATGTGAGCCAGGTCTCTGCCGGACGGAGACGAGCCATACGTCACGCGGCCAGAACGTCCAATAAATTGGACTTCTCATCCAAATAAAAAGATGCGTACCATTCCGAAAACCCAAGGCAATCGATATTTAACGCGATTCGTGTTTTAAAAAGCCGAAAAACTGGATATCTTGTTCCCCGTGTATCCAGATGACAGCGGCAAGGAACTTGCCACCGTGCTCTCCTACCTGGCCGGTCGTTCCCTGAGTAGGGAAGAGATCTGGACGGCGATGGAGCTCCCTCGTTCGACGTACTACGACCAGTTGGACAAGGGGACCCTGATCACCGCGGACAACTTACGGGTTGCCGCGGCCAACCTCGGCATCAACCGCGCCGAGTTGCTGACCCGCTACCGGTTCATCGAACCGGAAGAGGTCACTGCGCTAGCTGAAGAGATCCGTGGCGGCAGCACGATGCATGCCGTGGCGACCGCTGGCAGCGTGAAGACCCTTCAGCAACCGACCAAGATCGCGGAGTGGCGGCCGCGCTCGGACGCCCCTCCACTGTAAATATTTAGCTCTGTATGGGGTAATGCTGTGGCACTTAGCGCACTCATCATCATCACCCTCGCATCCATCGGCTGGAGCCTGTGGATCCGGCGAGTTACTTGGCACTGCCGATGGGAAGTCGCCGCGACGCTCAACATCGCTCTGCAGGGTTTTACGGTCGCACTGATATCGCCGATGTCCGCTGAGACGGTCGGAGTTGCCCTCCACAAAATCACCGGCGAGTGGAACCTGCAGAATTACGTCGGGCACGACTGCTACATCGTCGCGGCCTCCGCGATCGTCTACAACGTGGTCGGTCGGCTTGAAGATGACGAGGCGCTGCAGAGGTCGTTCAAACAATGGGTAGAGCGACCGGCGACGTTGTGCATACCGCTGTTGCTGGCGACGTTCACGCTCAGCTACGGCAGCAAGACGTATGCGCGCGATTTCTTCGCGCTACCCACCGACTTCTGGCTGTCCGTGTACTGGGTGTTGCTCACGGGAACCTTGGCCTACCTGTTGACGTTCGGCTCGCGTGCACTGCTGGTGCTGCGGAAGGACCCGCGGTCGCGGAACATCGCCACTCTTTACTTGTTCGCCTCGGGCAGCGGCATCGCCGCCTGCGCGGTGCGGATGATCACCGCGCTGATCCCTCCGTTGCAGGGCACAATGAGCGCCGGGCTGGTCTGGTTCTTCTGCTGCTCGTGCGGCGCCGCTTTCGCCCTGACCTCTGCGCGGTCCTGGCTGCAGAAGGTCAGATGGTTCCAGGGGTCGGCGCTGCATCACTAGCCGGCCGCGCTAGCCGTTCGCCGCGATGTCTTCCAGCACCGCGAACATGGTGCGAGTCGGCACACCTGTGCCCCCTTTCGGGGTGTAACCCCAAGGGCCACCGGTGTTGTAGGCCGGCGCCGCGACATCGATGTGCGCCCAATCGACCCCGTCGGCGACGAACTCGCTCAAAAACACCCCTGCCACCAGCATTCCGGCGAACCGTTGGCCGCTGACGTTGGCCAGGTCGGCGACCGTCGACTTCAGATCGTCCTTCAGCTCATCCGGCAACGGCATCGGCCAGCCATTCTCGCCGACCTGCTGCGAGATCGTGGCCACCCGGTCGCGGAACTCGTCGCTGCCCATCACTCCCGGTGTGCGCGAGCCGAGCGCCACCGTCTGCGCGCCGGTCAGTGTCGACGTCTCGATCAGATAGTCGGGGTTGTCCTCGCATGCGCGAACAATCGCGTCGGCCAGGATCAGACGGCCCTCGGCGTCGGTGTTGAGCACTTCGACGGTCGTGCCGCCGTACTGGGTCAACACATCGCCGGGGCGCTGCGCCGTCGACGACGGCATGTTCTCGGCCATCGGCACGGTGGCGATCACGTCGATCGGCAGCTCCAGTTGCGCGGCCAATGTCACGGTCGCGATCACCGCCGCGGCGCCGCCCATGTCGGAGGTCATGTAGTGCATCGACGCCGCGGGCTTGATCGATATGCCGCCGGTGTCGAACGTGACGCCCTTGCCAACCAGGGCGACTTTCTTGGCCTGCTTCGGCTTTTTGGCCAGCCGCGAACCGTGGTGGGCCAACCGCACCAGCCGTGGCAGCCGCGACGAACCCTTGCCGACGCCGATGACGCCGCCGTAGCCGTGCTTCAGTAGTGCCTTGTCGTCGAGAACTTCGACCTCGAGTCCGACTGAGTCACCCAAAGCCTTTGCCCGCTTTGCGAATTCGGCCGGGAACAGATGGCTGGGCGGGGTGTTGACGAGGTCACGGGCGGTGGCGACGGCCGTCGCGACCGCGCTGGCATGAGCGGCCTGCGCTTTGGCGGCCTTGTCGCTGGACAGCACGGTGATGGTGCGCAGAGCCGGATCTTTCGGGGCCGTCTTGTCGGTGCGGAACTCGGTGAAGCGGTAGCTGCCCAGCACCAGCCCCTCGACTGCCGCTTCCAGGACCCCGGCGCCCGGCAGTGCGGACAGGGTGGTGATCGCGGCCTCGGCGCCACTGAGCGCGCGCGCCGCCGAGCCGGCCGCGCGGCGGATCACGTCCGCCGGCCACTCGTCGCGCCCTTTGCCCACGCCGACCGTCAGCACGCTGGCCACCGGTAGCGACTTCACCACCAGCCGGTGTACCTGCTCGGCGGCGCCGGTGGCGTTCAGCGCGAGCAAGCCTTCCTCGATCTCGGTGACCGCGTCTTTCGACAGAAACAGTTCGGCAGCGACGACCGCCGCGCCCGGCTCGTCGTTGACGTCCTCGGGACCGGATGACACCACCGGAACGATCAACACCGCCGATTTCACGCCGCGGCGGGGCAGCGAAGATGCGACCGAGACAGCGGGGGCCAGGTAACCGGGTTGTGTGCTCACGAATAACAACCCTAACGATCGCGGGTTCGGCATGTCGGCCGATGCTGCGGACACGTCCGCATCATTCGTGTCTCAGCCCTGTTCAAGCCGTTGGTGCGTCTGCGCCGAGCGGCCGGGTCAGGCCTCTTCCCGGCCCAACTCGTAGGCGATCACCGGGGCGTCGAAACCCTTGAGCTGCAATGGTTCCTGCACGACGGCGGGCCACTGCGGCAATTGTTTGTAGACCTCCTCGGAGGCCAAGATCTGTCCCGGCGCCGCCGCGGCCACCAGCCGGGCGGCCAGGTTGACCGCGTTGCCGAAGTAATCACCGCTCAGGGTCAGGATGGGTCCGTAACCCAGGCCGGCGCGGACTTGCAGCCCGGCCTCGCACGCCCGCGGATGGTGGACGAGGTCGAACGCGGCTTTGGCCAGCCGCTCCGGCTTCGGGCTCACCCACATCACCGCGTCGCCGAGAAACTTCACCACCCGGCCGCCGTCGGCATGCACCACATCGCTGACCGTGTCGCCGAATTCGGAGAGCATCGCTGACAACTCGGCCGGCGTCAGTGTCTGGGTCAGCGCCGTGAAACCGGACAGATCCGCAAACCCGACGCCGCACAGCACGCTGACCGACGGACCGCGCTCCACGCTCTCGATGAACATGCGGGTGCTGACCAGATGATGGCGGTGGACGGCGTCCATCATCGCTCCGACGCGGGGGACGAAGTAGGCGGCCTCCCGATAGGCCTGGGCGGTAGTGAGCTCGTCACCGCTATCGCCGAGCCAGAGCCGGGGCGAACTGGTTCGGATCATCGACGAGATCGCCTCTGCCAGCCGCGCGACCGTCGCTCCGAGTACCCGTAGGAAGCCATCCGCCGCCCCCTCGCCCATCTGTGCCCGCATCGCGACCCAGGTCGCCAGAGCGTCGACATCGGCTTGGCTCAGCACCGGTGTATCGGAGTCTTCGACGGTCAGGCCGAGCATGGCCCAGGCATGTTCGACGGCCTCGACCGGCATACCGATCGAAGCCGCGGCGGTGCGCAGGGTGTAGCTCTGCGGACCGGACTGCAGCAGAACGTCACCGGCCAGTCCGAAGAGGCGCCCGTTGCGTTCGGCGTCGGCCATCTCGTCCACGGTGAAACCGAGGCCCGCCAAGTACTCGAGCAGCCCTGCCCGCGAGCGTGGATCAGCGATCCCCGCAGCCTGCATGGCGTCGAAGTCCAGGGAATCGACCACCTGGCCAAGTGTGCCAGTCGCGGCTCGCATTAGGGTCAAATGCCTATGAGTGATGACCTGTTGCACGGACCGCTTGATGACCGCCACCGCGCGCACGGCGCGAGCTTTGCCGAGTTCGGCGGATGGTTGATGCCGGTGTCATATGCCGGCACCGTCGCCGAGCACACCGCGACGCGCAACGCTGTTGGCCTCTTCGATGTCAGTCATCTGGGCAAGGCGTTGGTGCGCGGGCCCGGCGCCGCGAAGTTCGTCAACTCCGCGCTGACCAACGACCTCAATCGGATTCAGCCGGGCAAGGCGCAATACACGTTGTGCTGCAACGAATCTGGCGGCGTGATCGACGACCTGATCGCCTACTACGTCGGTCCTGACGAAATATTTCTGGTGCCCAACGCCGCCAATACCGCTGCCGTTGTTGCCGCCCTGAAAGATGCTGCGCCCGCAGGGCTGAGCATCACCGACGAGCATCGGTCCTACGCGGTGCTCGCCGTGCAGGGTCCCCGCTCGACCGAAGTACTCACCGAACTCGGCCTGCCAACCGATATGGACTACATGGGCTACGCCGACGCGGCGCTCGAGGGTGTGCCGGTGCGGGTGTGCCGCAGCGGATACACCGGTGAGCACGGCTACGAGCTGCTGCCGCCCTGGGACTCGGCCGGAGTGGTGTTCGACGCGCTGCTGGCCGCGGTCACCCGCGCGGACGGACAGCTGGCCGGTCTGGGGGCGCGTGACACGCTGCGCACCGAGATGGGCTATCCGCTGCACGGCCACGAACTCTCCGCCGAAATCTCGCCGCTGCAGGCCCGCTGCGGCTGGGCGATCGGCTGGAAGAAGGACGCGTTCTTCGGCCGCGATGCGCTGCTGGCCGAAAAGGAGGCAGGCCCGCGACGGCTGCTACGGGGTCTGCGCGCGGTGGGTCGCGGTGTGCTGCGGCCAGACCTGAACGTTCTCGACGGCGACACCGCGGTTGGGGTCACCACATCGGGCACGTTTTCGCCGACGCTGAAAGTCGGTATCGCGCTGGCGCTAGTCGATGTCGACGCCGGTGTCGAGGACGGCCAGCACGTCACTGTCGACGTCCGCGGCCGCGGCGTCGAATGCGAAGTGGTGCGCCCGCCGTTCGTCGATCCAAAAACTCGATAGCGCCCGGTTATACAATCGCCTGATGGCCTGCGCCGGCGACGATGCAGTGGGGGTGCCTCCAGCCGCGCAGCGGCGAGGGGGACGAAGCGATGAGGAGGAGCGGCGCGCATGACTAGCGACGTCCTCGAGTTCACGGTGTCACGCGCCGCAAACCCGGCTAGCGACGACGCCCGCCAGGCGATTCTGGCCGATCCCGGCTTCGGGAAATATCACACCGACCACATGGTCTCGATCGATTACACCGACGGCCAGGGCTGGCACAATGCGCAGGTCTGCGCATACGGTCCGATCGAATTGGATCCTTCGGCGATCGTGCTGCACTACGCCCAGGAGATCTTCGAAGGACTCAAGGCCTATCGCTGGGCGGACGGGTCGATCGTGTCGTTTCGCGCCGAAGCCAACGCCGCGCGGATGCAGTCCTCGGCGCGCCGGATCGCGATTCCCGAACTGCCCGGTGAGCTGTTCCTCGAATCGCTGCGTCAACTGATCACCGTAGACAATGACTGGGTGCCGCCGGCCGGCGGTGAGGAGTCGTTGTATCTGCGCCCGTTCGTGTTTGCCACCGAGCCGGGATTGGGGGTGCGGCCGGCAAAGCAGTATCGCTATCTGGTGATCGGGTCGCCGGCTGGAGCGTACTTCAAGAATGGCATCAAACCCGTAACTGTCTGGATATCAACGGATTACGTGCGCGCGAGTCCGGGCGGTACCGGCGCGGCGAAGTTCGGCGGCAACTATGCCGCCTCGCTGGTCGCACAGGCCGAGGCCGCTGAGAACGGGTGCGAGCAGGTGGTCTGGCTGGATGCCGTGGAACGCCGCTACATCGAGGAGATGGGCGGAATGAACCTCTTCTTCGTGTTCGGCAGCGGCGGATCGGCCCGCTTGGTCACCCCCGAGCTGTCCGGTTCGCTTTTGCCGGGTATCACCCGAGACTCACTGCTGCAGTTGGCAACCGACGCGGGGTTCGCCATCGAGGAACGCAAGATCGACGTCGACGAATGGCAGAAGAAGGCGGCCGCCGGTGAGATCACCGAGGTGTTCGCCTGTGGCACCGCCGCGGTCATCACGCCGGTCTCGCAGGTGAAATATGGCGACACCGAATTCACCATCGGCGACGGCGAATCCGGCGAGGTGACGATGGCGCTGCGCGACACCCTCACTGGAATTCAGCGTGGCACCTTCGCCGACACCCACGGCTGGATGTCGCGGCTGGGTTGACGAACACTTCGTCGACTCCTCGTTGCAGGCGAAACTGTTGAACCTGCGCACTCTCATTCGCCAACATCTACAAAACCCGATGAAGGGCGTGATTTGGGCGTATTGCATCACGTTTGGCCGTAGGCTTCAGCGCGCGAATCCCGCCCTTTGGGCGCTGCGACTAACGCGCTGGGAGGCCCGCCGATTACCGCCGGAGGTATGAAAATGGTCAACCCGAACAGCCCGACGCCCCAAGGGCCGCGCCGTCCCGTGGCGGTGCTTGGCACGTTGTTGCCGCATCTGCATCCTGAGCGTCATCATGTGTATCGCGATGTCACCGCGCTGGCGTTGTTGGCAGCGTTGATCGCAGCCGGATTCGGATCACTGCCGGTGGCGTTGGTGTTGACGGCGGTGGCGTTGCCGGCGGCGGTGCTGGTCTACATTCACGATCACCGGTTGTGGCACGACGAGCCGATCACGGTGATCGTTGTGGCGTTTGGGCTTTCACTGCTACTCGGTGTTGGGGTCGGCCTGCTGGAGACTCATTTCATTCATTTGGTGACGGCGGGCTCCACCCACTATCACCTACCGTCGGTCCAGCGGATCCTCGAGTTGGGTCTGCTGGTTCCGGTGGCGGCGTTCGTAGCGGTAGTGATTGGCCCGCTGGTGATCAGCGGCCGCCCGTCGTTCCGGCATCCGCTAGATGTCGTGGTGGCTGGTTCGCTCAGTGGTGCAGCACTGTCGTTGGGGCTGAGTGTGGTGGTCCAGCATGGAGCATTTACCCACGTGCAGGTCACGGCAGGTGACCCGGCGCACGTGGCGTTTATCGCGTTGACGTTGGGCTTTTTGCAGCCGATTGTGCTGGCGACGGCGGCGACGGTAGCTGTGCTGGGGTTGCGTCGGTTGGGTGTAAGCCCGGTGCTCGGGGTGATCGAGGGATTGGTGCTGGTGGTGGCCTACGAGTTGGCGACCACCGTGTTGCACCCGTATGGGACGCGCGGGATTGTATTGACCGCGCTGGCGGCGTTCGTGTTGGCGGCGGCGGGGTTGATTGCGGCTCGTAATGCGTTGCATGCGGCGTTGCTTGCCGACACGGGCGCGGATGCGCAGGGTACGGAAGCCCCTGACGTGGAACATCGGTTGCATGCCGGCTTGGTCAGGGCGATCGTTGCGGCGGTCGTGGTGATCGCTGCGGTCGTCAGTGTGGCGGTGGCACTGAGCGGTCCCTCGACGCGCCCCGCGCCGCCGGGAGAGGGCGGCAGCGGACGGATCGCGCCGCACTCTGCTGCGGCGGCCCGGTCCATTTCCCCCGGGGTAGGCAAATTCAACCAGATCCCTTGGGGCAGAGTAGCTTTAGCGTCGACCACGACATCGCTGGCGGCTGGCGCGACCGCCACCATCAACTTGGAGAACGGAATCAACATGACGGTGGCTCCCGGCTGGACAGTCACCCATCAAGGCCAGCAGTCCGCCGATCTCTTCAACCGCGACCAAAGCGCGGCCCTGTTCGTTGTCGCGGGTGGCGCGGACGCGTCCGACATCGCGCAAGAATCGGCCTCACTGATCAACCAGAATATTCAGAGCTCCGGATTGACCAACGTCCAGCAGCGCCCGGCGCAGCCGCAGCCGTTGCAGGGCAAGAACTTTCAACAGCTGCTCGAGGTCGACTACACCGCTAACATCCAAACCGATCAGGGCACAGATCAGATCTACGGCGGATGGGTGACGCTGTACAACTCCGTAACCGGCGCGTCGGGCTTCTTCAACCTCTACGCCGGGAGCCATGACGCGTTTAAAGCGGCGCTGCCGGACGCGGCGAGCATGATGGTCTCGATGGAGTAGCGACCCGGCCAGTCGGCCGTCAGGACTTGGCGTTCGGCGTCGCGTCTGCGGCTGGATCGACTTTGGCATACCGTTCGGCAAACCCCTGGTTACGGTGTTGATTCCAGCCGCGCGGCTCGGCTGAGCGGTCAGAACCGCAGCAGCGCGGCCAGCACGACGGCGTTGACCGTCGTGGTCAATTCGATTGCGGCGCCGAGTACGTCGCCGTTGACACCGCCGAATCGACGCACACAATGCCGGACCAGCAGCATGGCGCAGGTTAGCGAGACCACGACCGCCACCGGGCCTTGCCACGGGTGCCGACCTGCCGCAGACGACGCGGCGAGCAGCACGACAACCCAGGCCGCGACCACGGGCGCCGGTTGGGTGCCGACGACTAGAGCGCCCAGCCTGCTTCCAGGGGCGGCCGGCACTGTCCGGCGGCAGGCCAGCACCGCTGCCACCCTGCCCGCGCACACGGCCACCACGATCCCGGCGGCGCACAGCGCCGAAAACGCCAGTCCCTGAAGAACGATCATTAACACGACGGTCGCCACGCCGAACGGTCCGGTCGACCCATCGCGCATCACCCGCAGCGCGCGTTCGGGCGGTCCGTAGCAGCCCAGGCCGTCGGCGGTATCAGCCACGCCGTCGATGTGCAAGCCGCGGGTGACCGCCAGCAGTGCGGCCACCGCGAGCAGACCGGCCAACGCGTTGGCCGGGCCGAACGCCAATCCGCCGGCCCACGTCACTGCCGCGCCCAGTGCGCCCAGTACCGCGCCGACCACCGGCAGCGCGGTCATCGCTCCGCGGCCCAACGGCCGGTCCGATCTGCCAGGCACCGGAACAACGGTCTCGAACGCGAAAGCTGTTGCCAACGAGCCGATCACGATGCAGGCGAGCGGTCAGTGACGTTGGCGTCGGCGAAGGTCGCCATGGACGACAGTGTGGCCACCGCGGCTCGCAGCACCGGCAGGGCCACCGCCGCGCCGGTACCCTCGCCGAGCCGCATTTTCAGGTCCAGGATCGGATCCAGACCGAGCTGAGCCAGGGCGAGCGCATGCGCGGGTTCGGTCGAGAGGTGGCCGGCCTGCCACCACAGCCTGGCGCCCGGCGCCAGTTGCTCGGCGATCAACGCCGCGGCCGTCACCACCATGCCGTCCAGCAACACCGGCGTGCGCCGCACCGCGGCCTGCGCGCAGAAGCCGGCCAGCCCCGCCAAATCGGCTCCGCCGCAACATTGCAGGGTTGCGATCGGAGCGGCTAACACGGGCTGAACGCGGAACAACGCATCGCGTACCGCCGCGGTCTTGCGGGCCCACCCGGCGTCGCTTATCCCACTTCCGTAGCCAACCGCCGCGACCGGCTCGACGCCCGTCACCGCGGCAACCAGAACTGTTGCCGCGGTGGTGTTTCCGATGCCCATGTCGCCCGCAATCAGCAGGTCGGCACCGCCATCGACCTCCTGGTCGGCAATCTGGCGGCCGGCGTCGATCGCGGCGAGCGTTTCGCGCTCGGTGAGCGCATCCTCTTTCGCGATGTCACCGCTGCTGCGTCGCACCTTGTGGGCGCCGATCTGCGGGGACAGCGGGTCGGTGTCCACGGCGAGGTCGACGACGCGCACCGTCGCTCCGGCGATGTCGGCGAGTGCATTGATCGCCGCACCGCCGGCGGCGATGTTGGCCACCATCTGCCCGGTGACCTCTTGTGGGTAGGCCGATACCCCCGACCGGGCGACACCGTGGTCCCCGGCGAACACCACGATCCGGGCACGCTCGAATTGTGTTGGCGGGCAATGCCCCTGGCACGATGCCACCCAGACTGACAGGTCCTCCAGGCGGCCCAGGGCGCCGCGCGGTTTGGTCAGGGTGTCCTGGCGTGCACGGGCCGCTGCCGCCGCCGTCGTGTCGGGAGGCGCCACCGGCGCGAACATCGTCATGCCCCGGCCTGCTTGATCGGCAGCGGATGTCCGGCCACCACCAGCACCACCCGCTCGCACAGCGCGGCCAACCGCTGATTGAGTGCTCCCAGTTCGTCGCTGAACCGGCGGGCCGACGCGGTCGCGGCCACGACCGTCAGCCCGACCTCTGGGCTGACCAGCACCAGCGGTGAGTTGAACTCCGCGACCGCGGCCGTCAGGTCGTCGAGGTCGGGCGACAGCGACACGCCGTCCCAGGCTTGGCGCTTGTCCAAAGTAGCGGTCAGCCAGCCGCCGATATCGTCGACCAGTGTCGGTGTGTCCGGCGAACGCCGCAATTGCCGTGCGACATCGTCGGTTTCGACGGTGGACCAGTGTGACGGTCGGCGGTCGCGATGCTCAGCGATGCGCTGTCGCCACGCCCCGTCGGTGTCGACGACCTGACCGGTCGCCAGGTACTGCACGGGTTGATCCGATTGCAGTGACTCGGCAATGGCGGCCTCCGCCCACCGGGACTTTCCTGACCTGATTCCGCCGAGCACCAGGGTTCGCACCGTGGATCAGTCAGCTTTCCGGCGAGGTCTAATCGACACTGGCGCCATGCTTGACTTGGGGCTTCGGTGCCCGCATCCGGCGCATCTGCGAGGCCCGGCTTGCTGCGTACAGCCCTATCTTCCAATGGCTTTCGGTATTCTCCGGAAACTTCTCATCTACCCGTCGGCCGACCTTTCGGCCGAGAATGAACCCGTCGAGCCCCATCGCCGCCATCAATACCAGCATCGCCGGCGACATATAGAACTGAAGCTGCGGCACGGCGAACATGATGAACAGCAGCGCCAGCGCCGACGGCATGAACAGCCCCAGCACGTTGCGGCGGGCGTCGACGATGTCACGCGCGTACCGTCGCACCGGGCCCTGGTCACGGGACAGCAGGTAACGCTCGTCGCCGGCCATCATGCGTTCGCGCCGATCGGCCATCTGGGAGCGCCGCACCGAACTCTGTTCGCGACGTTCCTCGCGACTGAGCTTGGGGCCCGCCAGCGACTTTCGCCGTGCCCGGGCCTCCGACGAGGTCATCGGCGCCGGCGCGACCGGACCCTTGCGTCCGGCGTTGCGTCGCGGAGTGGGCCGTCCCTTGGGTGCGGTGGTCTGCCGTTGTGCGGCGCCGAAGGCATCCGCGGCCTCCAGCGGTGTCTGGGCATCGTCCCGGCCTTCGGTGACGCCCGCGTCTTTCTTTCGACCCAGCAGTTTCACGCTCGCCAGGTTACTTCCCACGGATGAGTCCGGAAAATGGCCGGGGCGATCGACCGGCCTTACTGTTGCTCAGATGACCGGGTCGGCGCACCGTACGCCGACGTTGCGGATGCTCATCGCGCCCGACAGCTACGGCGACACCCTGACCGCGGTCGAGGCGGCCGGCGCCATCGCGGCGGGCTGGAACCGGGTGCGGCCCGGCGATCACCTGATCGTGGCCCCGCAGTCCGACGGCGGCCCGGGATTCGTTGACGTACTGGCTAGCCGGATAGGGGAGCGGCGGGCTCTGCAAGTGCCCGGTCCGCTGACCGAGGACGTGCGGGCTGAGTGGGTGCTGGATTTGCCGTCGGCGACCGCATACCTGGAATGCGCGCAGGCCTGTGGATTGGCCCTGCTCGGCGGCCCGCCGTCAGCTGCGACTGCGCTCGGGGCGCACAGCAGGGGAGTTGGCAGGTTGATCGCTGCGGCGCTGGAGGCGGGCGCGGCCCGCATCGTCGTCGGATTGGGCGGCAGCGCGAGTACCGACGGTGGTCGCGGGCTGATCGAGGAGCTCGGCGGGCTGGACACCGCGCGGCGACGGTTCGCGGGGGTCGAGCTGATCGCGGCCTGTGACGTTGAGCACCCGCTGCTGGGCCCGTGGGGAGCGGCCCGGGTATTCGGGCCGCAGAAGGGTGCCGATCCGGATACCGTGGCGGCCCTCGAAGAGCGCCTCACACAGTGGGCCGGCGACTTGGACGCCGCCGCCGGGCGGTCGGTCAGCGCCGAATCGGGTGCCGGGGCCGCTGGCGGGATCGGTGCGGCGCTGCTCGCGCTGGGCGGGCGCTGCGAGTCGGGGGCGTCGATCATCGCCGAGCACACCGAGTTGGCCGGTGACCTGGCCGTCGTCGATCTGGTGATCACCGGTGAGGGCAAATTCGACGATCAGTCCTTGCGCGGCAAGGTGGTCGGCGCGCTCGCCGCGGCGGCGCGGTCGGCGCAGGTGCCGGTGGTGGTGCTGGCCGGCCAGGTGACTCTGGACGAGCCGGCCTTTCACTCGGCGGGCATTTTGGCGGCCTGTGCGGTGTCCGACTACGCCGGTTCGGTGGGGCTGGCCCTGGCTGATGCCGCCAACCAGCTGATGGGGCTGGCCGCACAGGTCGCGGCACGACTCGGGAATAGCGGCGCGACAAGGTACCTTTGAGGAGGTGGGTCAATTCGCTCAAGCGAACCCATCCGGACACGAGTACTTACAGGGAGAAGCAATGACTGTTCAGGACGAGTCAGCCACCGCCACGACCCACGGCGCGATCTTGACCGACGCCGCGGCAGCCAAGGCCAAGGCGCTGTTGGAGCAGGAGGGGCGCGACGACCTGTCGCTGCGGATCGCCGTCCAGCCCGGGGGATGCGCCGGCCTGCGCTACAACCTGTTCTTCGACGACCGCGCGCTCGACGGTGACCTCACCGCCGACTTCGGCGGCGTGACGTTGACCGTCGACCGGATGAGCGCGCCGTATATCCAGGGCGCCTCCATCGATTTCGTCGACACCATCGAGAAGCAGGGTTTCACCATCGACAACCCGAACGCCAGCGGCTCCTGCGCCTGCGGCGACTCCTTCAACTGACGCTCGATCAGCGCCGCTAGTACTCGCCCGCGGTTCGCTGCACATACGAGCACACCAGAATCTGGTTGTGCTGGCTCAGTAGCTGCGCAATGCCCTGGATCTGGCTGTGCATGATGCTGCCGTTAGGTGGCTGGACCCGCATGCTGAACAACACCTGGGCCTGGTAGTCCGACCAGTAGACGATCTTGTCGATCGACGTCACCTTCGCTTCGGAGAACTGCTTGCGAAACGCATCGCTGCTGAGTTTGGCCAGCGCCTGATCGGATCGCCGGTCCCGCACCGCGTCGTAGATACCGCACAGCGCGTTGCGGGCGATGGCCTCGGTGTCGCGGTGCTCGAGGGCGTCCAGGTAACGCTGAATCGCCGACGTGGCCGTAGCGTCGGAGAATGCGCCGGTCGCGGGTTTGGGAGCGCTGCGCGACCCGTACACGATGGCCCCGGCCACCCCGGCGACCACCAGCAGCGCCACCGCGGCGCCGACGAACCAGCGTCGACGGCGGGGCGGTTTCGGATAAGGCATCGGACGCGGCAACGACCCCGGATAGGCCGCGACCGGCGGCGGGTAGGCGGGCGGCGTGGGGATGGGTTCGCTGGGATGGGTGTCGGAGAACGGTAGTCCGTCGGCGCCCGAACGATGGTCCGACGAATACGGACCGGGCATAAGTGGATCTCCTCGGATAGCAAGGCCGCACGACCTTGGGCGAGTCAGGCTGCCGCTAAGTTCTCCTACGGAGGCTAGCGGGCGTCGGCCCGCGGTGCGACGCCGGCCACGGCCACCGGTACGCTTAGCTAGCCGAACTTTGGAATTGAAGGGGTGGAATTTTCGTGACGATCGCGGTAACCGGTTCTATTGCCACTGACAATTTGATGCGGTTTCCGGGTCGGTTCTCCGAACACCTGCTGGCCGAACACCTCCAGAAGGTATCGCTGAGCTTCCTGGTCGACGACCTGGTGATCCACCGTGGCGGAGTGGCCGGAAACATCGCCTTCGCCATCGGAGTGCTCGGCGGCGACGTGGCTTTGGTGGGGGCCGCCGGTGACG